>Ga0302324_100000525_pt1 | contig 101105 bp, 90 predicted proteins | sample Palsa_T0_1_FD_201949 | JGI IMG/M metagenome (GOLD analysis project Ga0302324, IMG submission 201949) | Peat permafrost microbial communities from Stordalen Mire near Abisko, Sweden - Palsa_T0_1 | ecosystem: Environmental > Terrestrial > Soil > Palsa > Peat permafrost | place: Sweden: Abisko... | reverse complement strand
TAAGAAGCTGTCAAAGAACGATTATGTTTTTACTCCTTCTATTCCTGCAGTCAACAAAAAATACGCATTTGTAAGTACACGCATTTTCAGTCGAGTGCAGCCCGTCCACAGGCCGGTGACCGAAAATGGTGCAAAGTAAGTATTCGTTTTTGGTTGGGAAGCCGCGCCCGGCAAGGCTTTCCGCGCGATTCATCGAGCCCAGTCGATATATTCAAGACCAACCTAAACACCTAACCCTTGTGAATATCCCGCACTCCCCGCGCCAGACAAGCCGCGCCGAACAATCCGCACTCAAAAAGTCTCGATGCCGACAAAGTCTCTAAGCACCATCCGCCCGCTTCTTTGCGGGAGCGCTTACTTTCTTTCCGTCCGGGCCCTTTTTCTTGCCCATCCCCACCAGATCGGCGATGGTCGTATGCTCCAGAATCTTAGCGGCTGCATCCCGCACCGCAAGGAAGACTTCGTAGAGCGCCCGGTGGTCCGCATCTTTCGCGATCAGGCCGCGCAACTGCTCTGCATCTCCCATGGGCGCAAGCGGTCCATCCACCAGCCGGATGATGTCACTCAAGGGAATCTGGTCGGGCGTACGCCGCAGCCGGTATCCGCCGCGCGCCCCTCGCACACTATCCACAATGCGCGCATTTTTCAGCTCGAGCAAAATCAGTTCGAGAAATTTTTCCGGCAAGTCGCTCTCGGCGGCAATGTCGCGGATCTTGATCGCCCCTTGTTCATGGCGCCTCGCCAGCGTCATCATCGCCTGCAGCGCGTACAGCCCCTTCTGCGAAATCTTCACAGTCGCCCTTCCTCCCAACCCCGCCTAATTGTGCCCCATTTGGCAAGTCTTGCCTAGAACTATTGCGGATTCGCGGTCAGGGGATTAGATCTCGTCCTGGGAAGAAAGAGGGAATCGGGAACTGCGGCTGGCGGCGATTGTTGAATTTTGATTGCTGATTGTTGACTGTTGAACAAAAAACTTTGTGATCTCTAGCGTTTCATTCAACAATCACAAATTCGACAATCAACAATTTCCCGAAGGGCAGGATTTTCAATCGGCAATCGAAAATCTGCAATCGAAAATTTCTGCTGGTGCCATCGAAGGGACTCGAACCCCCACACCGTTGCCGGTACATGGACCTGAACCATGCGCGTCTGCCAATTCCGCCACGATGGCAAGTGGACTTCATTCGCGGCCGCAAGAACGCGGCCGCATCCGGAAGACCTGCTTCTTTATTCTACAGACCCTCTGCCGCGTGTCAAACTGTCCGGCAACCTGCGCGAGAAGCGGCAATTTCTGCGGCCAGAGGAGCCCTTACTCCAGCTTCGCGGTCATCGTGATCTTCGCGTTCAGCACCTTCGACACCGGACATCCCTTCTCCGCCGCCTCGGCACACTTCTGAAAGGTCGCCGCATCCGCTCCCGGCACTTTCCCCACCACATCAAGATGACTCTCGGTAATCGTCCATCCCGAATCCAGTTTCTCCATGGTCAGCGTCACGTTGGTCGAAATGCTCTCCGCAGTCAGATTCGCCCCGCCGAGTTGCGCCGAAAGCGCCATCGAAAAACATCCCGCATGCGCCGCAGCGATCAATTCCTCGGGATTCGTTCCCGCGGCATTTTCAAACCGCGTGGCAAACGAATACTGCGTGTTGTTCAGCGCCCCGCCCGGAGCCGAAAGCGATCCCTTGCCATCCTTCAGCCCGCCTTTCCAAACTGCAGTCGCCTTGCGTTGCATGTGTTCTCCTCAGAATTTCAGAAATAAAGTCACACATACTCTAGACGCTTCTCGCAAAGAAAGGGTTCATTGTTGAATGTTGATTGTTGAATAAAAACACGATCGGTCAGTCCGCGGCAATACCTTCCGATTTTCATTCAACATTCAACAATCAAAATTCAACAATTCGTCCCCGGCTTGTATCTCAGAATCACGACTCCGGTCGAAAGCGGCCGTGTCTCCAGCAGTTCCAGCCGCAACCGGCTCAACTCATGCCCAAACAAAACCTTGCCCCGCCCCAGCGCAATCGGGACCAGGCCAATGCGGTACTCGTCGAAGAGCCCATTTTCCGTCAACTGCCGGCACAGGTCGCCGCTCCCAAAGACGAAGATATTCCCATTTCCCTGCGCCTTGAGCTGCCGCACTGCCTCCATCGCGTCGTCTTTGACGAGCGTCGTGTTGGCCCAGTCGGCACGCGCCAGAGTACGTGAGAACACAACCTTTGGCAGACGATTCATGTAGTCCGCCACTTCCCCGTTGCCGTCTGCCAGTAGGCCGCCATGCCTTCATACGTGATCCGGCCAAACATAAGCAGGTCCGCCGATTTCAGCTGCTCAATCGAGAAACTCTCCTGCTCCTTGCCGAAGTAGGAGTGAAGCCAATCCAGTTCCCAGTTCTTCTCGCTGTCGAAATAGCCGTCCAGCGTGATCAAGTTCCACTGAATTAGCTTCTGCATGAGACTCCGCATCAAGAAATTGTTGATTATTGATTTTTGATTGTTGAATAAAAACAGATCCGTCTGCTCAACCCTGGGATCCGAGAGTGTTGGCTGACAGATGAAGGCTGCTCCTAATAAAAATCCGAGCAGCTCAAATAAAACCCGCACTGCGGACACTTCATCTTGCAACGGCTCTCCCGCAGCCTTGCCGAGCAATTCGGACAATATTGGCTGGGATCCGCCGTCCTCGCTCCCGCCCCATGCCCGCCTTCCATCGCGGGCGCCGCCCCTTGGTCTTGATTTTTCTCCACAAACCTCGCCCGCGCCAGGACCGTCGTTACGCGGCGCGATCATTCACCGATATTTGGGTGCGGCTCCAGCAATCTGCCGCCAGCAGCCAGGCGCCCAGCCGCCGCCACACGCGCATATACTTTCCCCGCTCCGGCGTCCGCGTACCATCGGCCTTCCGCACCAACACCGTGAAACGCCCCAGTTCCATCGCCATATCCCCGGAGTGTTCCACGCGAGTTGTTTCCAGCCGCAGGTCGCTGTAGCCCATTTCGCCCAAATCGCGCAAGACGCGTTCTACCAGCTTGCGTCCATGAGCTCCTTCATAGTGGGGTGCCATCAACACACCATCCACCGCGTATAGACTCGCCGCCTGGTCGTAATTTCCTGTATTGAAAGAGGTGGCAAAATCCTGGGTGAGGTCGCGAAGCTGCGACTCCACGTCCCGCAGAGGACGCATGTCCGCTGGGGTGGTCGTGTATGGCCGGTACATCGAGCTACCTCCTGGGGGAAGGCAATCGAAACTTTGAGCTCGCCTTTTCCTGCAAGCCCGACCGTGGCGTGAAGTGATTTTAGCCTAAAACCACTTGTGGAAAGAGAAAAGTTTCTTGTCTGGCGGAAAAAATCGGATCGCCGTTTAGTCAGGCACGGTGACTGATCGCATGGAGAGCCGCTGCGGAGTGGAATCGGAACCGACAGCCGTGGCTGGACGCTTCATAGCCTCCGAGTCCGAGCCTGGTTCGGTGCGTGCAGCAATCTGCCGCTTCACACGCTCCATCAAGACGATCAACCTTTTCGACTCGTGATCTCTTTCGATCTGTTTAGGAAGCGTTTGAAAATCTTGCACTCCGAAGGTGACACGGTTGGTCATGGGGGAGTCCTTTATGAATTAAGGAAGCCATAGCCTACCCCATCCCGCGCACCTTGCCAACCCCCTTAACCCCTGAGGTAGCCTACGCTCAACCAGTTTAAAGATCGTCAATACCGGTTATGCCACCACACATCTGGTTTTTGGGGGAGTGGGCGGGCCAGCGCGCATGTCTAGTGGTGCTGGTCGCGACGGCGGAGATAGTCGATGAACATCTGCTCGACGGGCTTGTCGTAAGCGATAAGGAGATGGCGGACGGGGCGTCCGCTAACGAAGTGGCAGACTTCTTCCGCGAGGTTCTTGGCGTGGTCGCCGGCGCGTTCGAGTGACTGGGTCATGAAGATAACCTGCAGGCTGGCTTGGCGGGCGATGTTTTCGGGGTTCTCGATGTGGCGCAGGAACATGAGGTTGCGGAGGCGGTCCATTTCGGCGTCGGCGCGAAGCACCTCGACGGCCCTGGAGACGTCGCGGTCGGAGAATGCCGCACCGCAATCCGTGAGCATTTTTTCCAGCAGCGTGGCCATCTGGGTGAGGTCGCGAGTATCTTCCGGATCGATGCGTCCGCTAACCGACTGAGCACTGTTGCCGAAGCTGAGCAGCAGATCGCCAATACGCTCCAGGCCGATCATGAACTTCATGCAGGCCAGCAGTTCACGCGCCTCCGCGGGAGCGACCTCGGTGATCGCGTTAGTGACGCCGGCATCGATTTCCAAATCGAGAGTATCAAGCTCGCGCTCGCGCTGGCGCAGCGACCCCAGCAAAGTGTTGGAGCCGGTCGCGATGCCTTCCGCCGCGGCACCCGCGGCCTCTTTGGCCATATTGCAGGCCTCGACCGTGCGCCGCACGATGTAGTGATGGGCCGGTTCAGGATTGGGGCTTTTGGTGGCAGTGCTCATGGGTATGTCCGCCGGGCGGGGAAGCGGGCGCACACCGAGGCTCCGGGACCCGTTGCCATGGCTCCGCCGATTCTGCTTCCGTTCTTGAGATGGGATTGCCAACGGTCCAGCATAGAATTTCTCTTTCAAGCTGCGGTTACAAAGCTGTAAATATTCGATTATTTTTCGATACAACCGAGAGGGGGCGTTAGACAAGAGTTAACACGAGGTGGGTACCGGATGCAAGAACAAAGATTTCATGTCGCGGAGCTGTTTTGCGAGGGGTGTACGCCTCGCCCGCCCGCGAAGCGATCGCAAGCTGAGCCCGAGATCAGATAATCCCACTCCTGACGCTAAGGAGTATGCGTCAAGAGTGGGTTGTGCTCCCTTGCCTTAAAACGAGTACTTCAATGAGAACTGGATCAGGCGCGGTGTGCCTACCGTTGAGGTGATCGGTGCCGACCCGGTCCCCGGAGCCGAGCCAACCGTGGGCGCCGAGGGGATGGCGAACGAAGGGTGGTTGAAAAGATTGAAGAAGTCGGCGCGGAATCGGATGGCCTGCCCTTCGGTGATACGAAACATTTTGCCGAGGGTGAAATCAACGTTTTTCTGTGGCGGTCCGATGATGCAGTTGCGAGGTGTGTTGCCGTAGAGCGTCGCATCGCTGGGCGTGCCGTTGGAGAGCGTGGCGGTCGGGTCGGGTTGATAAGCGGCGGCGTTCACCCAATTGCCCAGGCGCGACGTGACGCTGCCGGAGCTGGCCGCGTTGGAACAACGGTATCCCGAAACGAAGGTCGCAGAAGAGGCTGGACTGGCCAGGTTGTAGGCGCTGCCTCCGGCGGGATCGTAGACGGTGAAGGGTGCGCCGGACTGCAGGATCATGACGCCGCTGACCTCCCAGCCGCCGAGCGCTCCTTTTTCCAGGCCGTGGGCGCCGGCGAAGAAGGGCAGTTGGTAGACGCCGCTGGTCACCAAGCGCTGGCGGCGGTCGAAGTCAGAAAGACCGCGGGAAGCGCCGGCGTCTGTTTGGTTGTTGACGCGGGTAACAAAGGCGACCGAGGCGGTGGAAACGTCGTCGATGGACTTGGCATAAGTGTAGGCGCTCTGGAAATAGAGGCCTTTGCCGAAATGGTGCGCCAGCGTGGCCTGGAGCGCGTTGTAGCTGGAGTCGGAGTTGGGAGCGAAGTCTTCGAAGTCGGAGGGGGCGATACCGAGGTACGGAGCGCGCGCGCTTACGTTTTCGGCGGTGGAGTCGACGATGGTGCAGGACTGACCTGCGGCTTGAAGATTGGCGCAAGCGGCCCCAGTAAGAGTAAGGGGATTGGCGGTGGTCGCAAGCGTTGATTGATCGGGATCGTAGGTGGAGCGCAGGCGCGAGCCTTTGGTGCCTATGTAACCAAGTTCGGCGAACCAATCGTGTCCCAGGGCCTGCTGAATGGTGAAGTTCCACTGTTGAGTCGTTCCCACGACCCAGTGCAAAGGCACGGCGAGCTCGATGAGGCTGTTGACGGTGCCGCTGAAGTTGGTGCCGCACTGATCGGGAGCTGTGGATGCAGCTCCGTTGCCCAGTGTGCAGGGCGACCCGAAGCTTTGCAGGATGGAAGAAACCGGCGCATAAGGCTGGGTGGGGTTGGCGCCGAGGGCCGGAATTCCGGGGAGAGCAAAGACAGGGTTGCCGGTATTGGCGGTGAACAGGTTCGCCAGACAACTGGCGGTTGCGCCGCAGGTGCCGAACAGTTCCGGCAGGACGTTTACACCGAAGGGATAAGCGGGCGGAGTGATGGCGAGATTGTCAGCCGCGCCAAGATCCTCGCGCACCGAGTAAATGCCGTAGCCGCCGCGGATCGACGTGGTGTGATGGCCACCGAGGTCGTAAGCGAAGCCGATGCGGGGCTCGAACACGGTGGCGTATTCGTTGCCCAGTCCGGCCCGGTTGAGGGTTCCGGTAACCCCGGCGAGGTTGAACTTGTCCACGCACTTGGGCCATACGTAGGGCTGTCCGGTGGTGTTGGCCAACTCGGGATTAGTGTTGCCGGTGTGGCAGAGCAGATCGTAGGGAGCTCCGTCAAACTCGTTGCGAAGGCCGAGGTTGACGGTGAGTTCGCTGCTCACGCGATAGTCGTCCTGAACGAACCAGGAATAGCTGGGAATGCGATAGTCGTGGTTGCCCAGGCCGCCCCCACCTTCGCCGAAATAAGGCGACCCCTGGAGGAAGGTTTGGAAGTCGGTGGGTGCGGTGATGGGCGGGCGAAGTAAACCAGACCGTTGTCTGCGATGGGCAGACTGCGGCGAAGGGCGACGTGGTAAAGTTCGCCGCCGAAGCGGAACTGGTGTGGACCGTGGGTCCAACTGAGGGTGTCGATGAACGTCAGATTGTCGGAAAGCGCTGACTGCAGCTGCGTGGGATAAGCTCCGAAGCCCCAGGTCCCGAATTGCAGACGGTAGATGTTGGGATCGCCCGCCTGGCCATTGACGCCGGTGGCCGTGGGCAGATTAATCCCCACTTGGGTGTTGGTGATGGGGGCCTGGTTATTAAGACGATCGCTGATGATGTTGACGCCGAAACGGAACTCATTGATCAGCGCATTGGTAAACGTGTGCGTCTCCGTGATGCTGCCGAAACGGCTGTGCAGCGGTACGTCCAGAGGAAAATTCAGGTTGTTGACGCCGGGCGGGCTGCCTGTCTGAATGCCGAACGAATCGGCGCCGAAGGGTTCGAAGGTATCGGAATCGGACCAGAAGAAGCGCTCGGCCAGATGGTCCTTGCCGGCGCGGAAATCCCGATCCCAGTTGGCGGTGAATTGATTGTCGCTGAACTTTCCCGGGTCGGTCAGCACTAACGGACCGTAATCAAGCTGGCCGTTCGTGAACCCGGGAGTGCCCGGAACGGTTGGGATGAGGCAAGGCTGAGTACCAGAAGAGCCGCAACCAGTGCCCGAATTTCCGAACTGCGTGCCCGATATTTGGAGCAGGGCCAGCGCAACCGAATCGATGCAAGGCTGATCGCTGGCACAAGTGGGGAGACTGGAAGGGTTCGCGCCGCCGCAATTGGCGCCGCAGAAGAAGGTGTTGATGAGGGTATTCTGATCCCGTGCGGCCGGCAGAACCGGAATGCTGGTGTTGATGTACGTGCCCGGCGAATCGCCGCTGCGTTGCCGCGTGCCCTGATAGTTCACATAGAAGAAACCCAGCTTCGCGCCTGCGCCCACAGGTCCGCCAAAATCGCCGCCGAAAATGTTCTGCTTCACCACAACCTTACCCAGGAAGTAATCGTCGGCATCGAGGGAAGTATTGCGGAAATACCCCCAAAGGTCGCCGTGGAAGTTCTGCTGTCCTGATTTCAGGGTGGCGTTCACATTGCCGCCACCGTTGCGCCCCAGGCTGGCGTCATACAAGCTGGTCGAGACTTTGAACTCCTGAATGGAATCGGGATTGGGAAGAGGCGTGTAGGTGAGTTCACCGAACGCGTAGTCTGCGGCTGAGATGCCTTCAATCAGATAGTTATTATTGTCTTCGCGGCCACCGTTGACGTGGATGTAGACGGCGCCGCGTCCCAACTGCGAGGCCCCGTTAAGGTCCGAAGAAGCTCCTGCGGAAAGCGTAAGCAATTGCTGAAAGTTGCGCGTCGCCAGCGGCAGGGTGGTGATCGTCGTGCTGCCCAGTGATTCTCCCGTGGTCGCGGCGGTGGTTTCAACCGCCGGAATCTCATATTGCACTTCCACCACTTCCTTCACCGCGGCCGGCTTGAGCGAGGCCGTCATGCGCGTCGTCTCCGTGATGCGCACAGTGATGCCATCGTACTTGGTGGTGGCAAATCCGGATGCCGATATTTCTACCGTATACATACCCACCGGCAACAGCGGCGCTGTGAACAGTCCGGACGCATCCGTCGTCACCTGGCGGGAAGACAGCCCCGTTGCCTGACTGACCACATCCACTTTGGCGCCCGAAACGGCCGCCCCGGCGGCATCCTCCACCTTGCCGTTGATGGCGCCTGTGGCTCCGCCCTGCGCCCATGCCCCCGCAATCAAGCAGAAAGTGAGGAAGAGAATTCCCACGACACGGTTCCCATGCATAAGGCGTCCTCCATCTTCACAAAAGTGGACTGCTCAAGAACCCAATGGCTTTAGCGCGCACTAAGGGTTGCGCCTTGGATTCCGAGAGTTTGCGAGCGGGTCGCAGCCACTGTCAACCAAATTTTGAGGTATTAAAAAAATGAATGCCCGTCAGGCGGTGGGAAGAGTGAAGACAAACGTGCTGCCATGGGCCAGTTCGCTTTCGGCCCGAATCGAGCCGCCGTGCGCGCGCATGATGTGCTTGGCGATGGCCAGGCCGAGTCCGGTTCCCCCGGATTCGCGGGAGCGCGCCTTATCCACGCGGTAGAAGCGCTCAAACAGACGCGGCAAATGCTCCGACGAAATGCCGCCGCCAAAGTCGCGCACGTAGAATTCGATGCCGCGCTCGCCAGCATGCGCGCCCAGCTCAATACGCCCGCCCGTGCGCCCGTATTTCATGGCGTTGTCGATCAGGTTGGAAAAAACCTGATGAATGGCTTCACGGTCCGCCAGAACGGTCGGCAGCGATTCCGCCGAGCCATTGCCCCCCTGCGCATCCACGATTTGCAGATCCACTCCCTGCGTGCGGGCAATTTCCCGGAAGCTCTCCTCCGCGTCATTCAACAATTCAAGGGGCGTAACCGGCTCGGTCTCAAACCGGGTCTCACCCGATTCAACCCGCGCCAACGTGAGCAGGTCTTCGGTCAGGCGCGACATACGGGCGGCATTCTTGCGGATGATTTCCAAGAACTCGCGGGTGGAACCGGAATTCTCGGTAACCGAGTCCAGCAGGGTCTCGGAGTATCCCTGAATCGAAGTCAACGGCGTACGCAGTTCATGGGAGACGTTGGCGATGAAATCGCGCCGAGTCTTCTCCACTCGCTCCGTCTCAGTTAGGTCGCGCAGAACGGCCACCACGCCTCCGTCAGGCAAGGGCGCGGCGGTCACGTCGAAGGCGCGTCCCGGAACAATCGATGTGGCCCGGGCCGTTTTGACTTCTTTGTCGGTAGTGGCGGCTTTCACCGTGGCCAGGAAATCCGGATCGCGGATGGTTTCCACCACCGGCGCGTTGAGACGTGTGCGCTGAACCAAACGGTTCATGGGCTGATTCGCCCAGCGCACCAGTCCGTCGTCGCTGACCGCGATGACCGCATCTTGCATGCTGTTCAACAGCGTCTCCAACTGATGCTGCGACGAGCGCACCGCGGCGAAGCTGCGTTCCACCTGGCGAGCGGTCTTATCGATGGCAGCGGCGACGCGCCCGATTTCGTCCGCCGGATTGTCATCCACGCGGGCCCGCAGATCCCCTTTCTCCAGGCGCGCTGCCACATCGACAATCCGCTCCAGCCGCCGGGAAGTCCAAATGGACGCTGCCGCGGCAATCAGCAGCGCGATGAACGAGGCGAACAGAGATCCCCAAAGCAAACGGCGGCTCATCTGCGTCTGGATCGCCTCGACATCGGAAAGCGGATATGCCAGACGCACCGCGCCTCCAGAAACGCGCGCCGCAACATAAAGAAATGGGATGCCAATCCCGGCCGATCGCCGCTCGCTCGCTCCCGCGCCCGTGGCCAGCGCCGCGACAAACTCAGGACGGTTGACCTGGCTTTCCATATCGGCTGGGTTGGTTTCGGAATCGGCCAGCACCTTGCCGGAAGCATCAATGATCGTGGCCCGCGCCCCGGCAGCTTGTCCCTCCTGTGCCGCAATTTCCGCCAGCGAATGACTGTGATCGGTTTCGAAGCGATGGGCAAAGAGCAGTGTTTTCTGGGAAAGGTTGCGTTCGATTTCCGCGCGCAGCGAGGCCGCCCAGGCATTGCCCAGCATCACGTCGAGAATGCCCGCCGTGGCGGCGATGACCACAAGAAACACAGCCAGCAGCTTGAAGAAAATGCGATTCTTCATTGTCGGTTTATCTTACAGCGCAGACCCGGCTTTCTCACCACAGAGACACGGAGACACAGAGAAAGAGAAATTGCGGACTGGGAATCGCTGAAATAAGAGCGACGGAACGAACAGCAATCAACAATTCTCCGTGGCTCCGCGCCTCCGTGGTGAGACATCCCCTATTTCGGCGATTCGAAGCGGTATCCCGCCCCGCGGACCGTCTTCAGGTAACGGGGATTTTCCGGGTCGGGCTCGATTTTCTCCCGTATGCGGCGCACGTAGACGTCCACCGAGCGCGGCGTGACGTAGGCGGTGTCGCGCCAGACCGAATCCAGAAGATGATCGCGGCTAAAAACTCGGCCCTTGTGGCGCGCGAAATAGTCGAGCAGGCGAAACTCAGTCGCAGTGGTCGGAACCGTGTTGCCGCGCACAGTAAGCGTCATGGCCGACGGATCGATTTCTATTTCGCCGAATTTCATCGGGCTCGGCGGCAACGGCCGCTCGAAGCGCCGCAGCACCGCCTTCACCCGAGCCACCAGTTCGCGCGGGCTGAACGGCTTGCCGATGTAATCGTCCGCTCCCAGTTCCAATCCCAGAACGCGGTCGGCTTCGCTGCTCTTCGCCGTCAGAAAAATTACCGGCACCGACGCAAGCCCTGGCATCTTTCGAATATTCCGGCAGATTTCCAGCCCGTCCTTGCCCGGTACCATAATGTCGAGCACGAACAGCGCCGGTCGCTGGCGTTCCGCGTCCGACAAAACGTTGGTTCCGGTTGGATACACGCGCACCACAAAGCCCTCGTTCTCCAAATGATGGCGCACAAGCCGCGAAATATCCGGATCGTCTTCCACAACAAAGATGCTGGGTTTCACGAAAGTATTGTAAAGGAGCAAGTAGCGAGTACCTAGTCCCGAACTGCAAACTGCAAAGATTCAGAGCCGCAATTCACGGGAATGTAACAAAGGATCGGGAAGACCGGATTGAAGAACACAGCCATACTTATGATGTCGCGAGGGTGCGGCATAGGCCAGTTTCGCTCACCAGTAGCGATGCTGGCCCCCAATATGGTATCGCCTTATGGTATGGAAGCAGCACGCAAAATCACGGTCGCAGTTCCGCCGGAACTGCTTGAAAGAGCACAGAAAGCCATCGGCGGTGGCATCACCGAGACAATTCGCACCGGCCTGAAACTGGTCGCCGCGTCGCAGACCTATGCAGAACTGCGGGCACTGCGGGGCAAGGTTCGCTTCTCGCGCACGGCCGCAGAGTTGAAGGATGACCGCTAAAGGGCACATGTGATCGCCGCAGACACGAGCACCTGGATAGCTTTTCTGCAAGGCGATCCTGGCGAAGATGCAGCCTTGCTCGACAAAGCTCTCGCCGACCGTCAGGAGCTGATGGTTCCGTCCGTACTCACCGAACTGCTCAGCGATCCAAAACTTCCGAGTTCGGTCGCGCAAAACTTGCTGGACGTGCCGCAGCTTGAAATCAAATCAGGCTACTGGCATCGCGCGGGGATATTGCGCTCGAAAGTCCTTGCCAAACGCCGCAAAGCACGCCTGGGAGATGCCCTGATCGCACAGTGCTGCATCGCTGGCGGGCTCCAGCTTCTCACGAGAGATCGCGACTTTCAGGAGTTCGCGGAAGTGGCGGTTCTGGATATTGTGCCCGGAGCGAAACGTTAATCAGGGATCGACCAGGAAGTCACGTCCAGGGATTCGCAATGGCTTTCAGCAGTGGGAAGTCAGAAAGTTGCGCGTAATCAGTGTCAACTGGTGAATCTCTGCGGTCGCGGACAGGAATGCGTCCATGATGCCCATAGGCCGGCCGATCGCTTCGCTGCGTGCACACATCACACCCCAGAATTGAGCGATTCTGGCGTCAACGGGTAGAATTCTCCCTTCGAAGCGCGAAACCAGATCATGATGGAACCACCGCTCCAACTGCGCGCGACGCTTCCCGGCGGGCATGCCGTCGACGCCGAATCGCAATTCGGCGACAGATATAACGCTCACGAAAACGCGGTCCTCATCAACTGAGTCCATCCAGCGGATAAGGCCGGGGTTGGGACGCGGCTTGACCCATTCGGAGATGGCGTTCGTATCGAGAAGAACACTCACAAGTGTAGTTTGCGGGGAAGGGATTTGCTCCGGCGGAACTTGAGGCCCGATCCGCGCAACGGCGAGGCGGCGAAAAACTCCGCCAGGCTGCCTACGCGTTCAGTCTTCTTGCGCCACTCTTCAGCCCCGACCAGCACTACAGCGGTACGCCCGTTGCGTGTGATGGTCTGAGGGCCATCAGTAAGCGCGCGGTCAATCACTTCACTGAATTTTGCCTTCGCTTCCGCAACAGTCCAGGCTGGTGAGCTCATGGAGCCTCTCTGTAGGTCATAATGGTCATTATAGTCATCCAGAACACGCAACGGCAACTTAAACCCGAAACTCGAATCCGCTTCTCTTTTTTGGTGGCATCCGACCTTGGCCGTTACTTCGTCGTGAACGCCAGCGTCACAAGCGTCTTCTGCTCCACTTCATGCGCCTTGGCGCTTCCCGTCGCTGGACTTGGACTGGAACTCCGTTTCACGCTCAGCACCGGACGCTCGCCCGCAATGCGCTTCAGCCGCGGCAGCATATTAAACATCGCGCCCATGTTGGCCGGTTCTTCCTGCACCCAGACGATGTCGGCGTGCTTGCCATGGCGATCGAATTCGGCCACGACCTCATCTTCCGGAAACGGATAGATCTGTTCCAGGAAAACAATGGCGGTCGATGTGTCTTTGCGCCGTTTGCGTTCCGCCTCCAGTTCGTGCCCGATTTTTCCCGTGCAGATCAGAATGCGATCCGCTTCCCCAACTTCGGTATCGGGAATCACGTTCAGAAAATTCGTGTGCGTGAAATCCTCAATCGGCGACGAAGCGTCGGGATGCCGCAACATGCTCTTCGGCGTAAACACAATCAGCGGCTTGCGCCAATGCCGCAGCGCCTGCCGCCGCAGCAAATGAAAATATTGTGCGGCGTTCGACGGCTGCGCAATCTGAATGTTGTGCTTGGCGGCAAGCTGAATGAAGCGCTCGATGCGCGCGCTGGAATGTTCCGGCCCCTGCCCTTCATAACCATGCGGCAACAGCATCACCAACCCGGATAGCAGATTCCACTTCGCTTCTCCCGCGCTGATGAACTGATCGATAATCGCCTGCGCCACATTGACGAAGTCGCCGAACTGCGCCTCCCACAACACCAGCGATTCCGGATAATCGCGCGAGTATCCATACTCAAAGCCGAGAACTCCCGCCTCCGAGAGCGTGGAATTATAGATTTCGCACCGCGCCTGGCCCTCCGCGATGTTTTCAAGCGGCACGAATTCGTTCTCATTCTCAATGTCGATCAACACGGAATGGCGCTGGTTGAACGTGCCCCGCCGCGAATCCTGCCCGCTGAATCGCACGGGCGTGCCCGCTTTCACCAGGCTGGCGAATGCCAGCGCCTCTGCCATGCCGTAGTCAACTGCGCGCTTGCCGGTGCCCATCTCAAAGCGCTGTTCGAGCAACTTCTTCACCTTGGGATGAATGTTGAAACCCTCGGGATACGCCGTCAGTCGCTCCGTGAGCGCGGATAATTCCTCTGCAGGAAGTCCGGTTTCCACTTCGAATTCAGGCCGGTGCAAGCCCCCGAAATATCCGTCCCAATAGTTGGGAAGCTCGCGCAACGTGGGCTTGTGTTTTACTTCTTTGCCTTTTTTCTGCGCAGCTTCGAACTCAGCTTTGATCGCATCGGCCTGGGCCTGAGCGTCAGCTACGCCAGCGTCATCGGCATAAATCTCCCACAGCGGCGGATGATCTTTAATCCTCTTATAGAGCAGCGGTTGCGTGACCGTAGGATCGTCCACTTCGCTGTGGCCGTGACGCCGATAGCCGATCAGATCGATCACCACATCGGTTCCGAACTGATAGCGATATTCCGTCGCCATCCGCGCCACACGCACCACCGCGTCAACATCTTCTCCGTTGACGTGGAAAATTGGAATCGATTGCCGGCGCGCGATGCACGCCGCAAAGCGCGTGGAATGCTCTTCCACATAGCTGGTCGTGAATCCCAGCAAATTGTTGACCACCACGTGGATCGTGCCGCCCACCGTGTAGCCCGGCAGATTGGCATAATTCATCGTCTCGGCGAGAATTCCCTGCCCGGCAAACGCAGCGTCGCCATGCACCAGCAGCGGCAGATATTTTTCCCGTCCACCTTCTCCGTGCCGGTCCTGCTTGGCGCGGGTGCGGCCAACCGTGACCGGATCAACCGCTTCCAGATGACTCGGGTTTGAAACCAGATGAATGTGAACCTTGCCGCCGCTGCGCGTTGTGTATTCGCCGGTCGCGCCCATGTGATACTTCACGTCGCCCGCTCCCAGCACGCTGCGCGGATCCACATCCTCAAACCCGGCAAAAATTTCTTCCGGCGGACGCTGCGCGACGTGCGCAATCACGTTCAGCCGTCCGCGATGACTCATGCCCATCACCAACTCGGTCGCCCCCAGTCGCGAGCCGCTATCCAGAACTTCATCGACCAACGGAATAAGAGCCGTCACGCCTTCCAGCGAGAATCGCTTCGAGCCAAGATAGCGCTGCTGGATCACTTGCTCGAAAATGTCTGCCCGGATCAGCAGATCAAGAATTCGGCCGCGGTCAATCTCATCGTCAGACGGTGCCAGACCCGATTCCATGCGATCGTAAATCCACTGCCGGCGCTCGGGAGCATAGATGTGGTTGATTTCGACGCCGATGGTGCTGGAATAAATCGCGCGTGCTTCACGAGCAAATTCGCCTTCCGTCTCCAGTTCAGGCGTCGGACGCGGGCGCAGAAATCCCAGCGGATCCAGGTCGCCTTCCAGATATCCCCACTGGCGGTAGGCGTTAAAAACACGCTCGCGCTCAGAGTTGGAGCCGTTGTCAGCGGTGCGGTCAAGTACTGCGGCAGAAGCTTTTAATTTCGATGTCATAAGGGCAATACAAGAATAATGGATGCGGCAGAAAGCCAAAAGCCTCAAACCAGCCGGTTCAAATAACCAGCTATAATGGCTTGCAACGCGGACGCGTTCGTGCCTCGATTGCCTTGTCCGCGTAAATGCTTCAGCATCGTTGCCACATAATTGTAAGGAGTTTCAATGGCCATCGAGAAGACCGGCAAGATTTGGCACAACGGCACGCTCATCAACTGGGACGAAGCCACCATTCACGTCATGTCCCACGTCGTTCACTACGGCTCGTCGGTTTTTGAAGGCATCCGCTGCTACGCCCCGCCCAGCGGTCCGGCCATTTTCCGCGCCCAGGAGCACATTCAGCGCCTGCTCGATTCCGCCAAGGTGTACCGCATCGACCTGCCGTTCACGCGCGACGAAATCATCCAGGGCATGCTTGAAACCGTCGGCCACAACGGCGTTTGGCCTTGCTACGTTCGTCCCATCGTGCTGCGCGGATACGGCGAGGCCGGCGTCAATCCCTTTAAGTCGCCCACTGAGGTCTACATCATCAACTATCCGTGGGGAAAATATTTGGGCGGCGAAGACGATGCTTGCGAGGCCTGCGTCTCTTCCTGGACGCGCCTTGCGCCCAACACCCTGCCGGCTATGGCCAAGTCGGGCGCGAACTACATGAACTCGCAGCTCATTAAAATGGAAGCTATCGTCAACGGATACGCCGAAGGCATCGCGCTCGACACCAACGGCTTCGTCAGCGAGGGTTCCGGCGAGAACGTCTTCCTCGTGCACCGCGGCAAGCTGATCACTGCGCCGCTGGGCAACTCCGTACTGCCCGGCATCACGCGCGATTCTATTCTGCAGATTGCCCGCGACCTGAACATTCCCATCGTCGAGCAGCCGATTCCGCGGGAGATGCTCTACATCTGCGACGAGTGTTTCTTCACCGGCACGGCCGCTGAAGTCACGCCCATCGGCGCGATCGACAAGATCAAAGTTGGCCAGGGCGGCGCAGGCCCCATCACCCGCGCGCTGCAGAAGGAGTTCTACGCCATTGTGCGCGGCGAGACCAGCGACCGTTACAACTGGCTCACGCCTGTGCCGGTGCGCAGCAAGCAGGCTGTCGGCGTATAGGCTGGGCCAGCACCCTACTGGATCAGCACCACATTCATGCTCCACGGCGCCAAGGTAAGGCTCAGCGGGAGCGCCTGTGAGCCCATATTAGTGGTGGTCGGCGCGTTCCACGGGCCGTCGTTCTGCGTGGCGTCGTAAATTGATTTGCTGTAGGTAATGACCGTGACGGCGGGCGAAGTAGTCTCTCCATTCACTGTGATCGAGACGGTTTCGCTGGTGGTCTCGTTGACGTCGAACAGAACCAGAGCCGTGCCGCCGGAGTGGGTCGCGGCATAGGCGCGCACGTCGGTAGTATCGCCGACGACCACAGGCGTGAGCACGTGCTCGCCATTCACAGCAACGTTGCTGAACAACTCAAACGCGCGCGCCGTGGGTGACATGGTGCCAACCGTGCCCCAGGGCATGCACGCCGAATCCTCATCGCCGTCGGAGAAGACGTTGTAGGCGCCAAAGTCCTGCCAGCCGTAAAGCGAACTGCTCAGGTTTCCGTACGTTCCGTTGCAGTTGCCGAAGCCGATCCACCAGGTTGAGCGCGAGACCCCGTCATTCATCATTTCGCCTAGCACCTGCCCTGCGTAAAGGCCTTGCGTAATCGACATGCTTTGCTTGCCGGGATCCGAGTAGACCGATCCCATTTCACCTACATAGATGGGGGTGTTTGGCTTGCCTGCGGCGGCGAGTTCGCTCTTGAGCGTGTTGATATTGGTGGTCAGTCCCTGGGCCGCCTGCTGCGTAAGGTAGAGGTCGCTCTCCTCGCCGGGCGCCTGCGGATAATAGTGCAGTTCAACGAAGTCGTACGATCCGGCTGCGTTGGGCAGCACAATGTTGTCCCAGGCGTCGTCGTTGGAGGCGGACAGGTTATCAGCCTCCACGACCACGCCGATCAGCGGAGGCGGAGTTTGGACCACGCCCGCCGCAGCGATTGAGGCATAGAACCCGCTGCTTCCCGTCATCGCTGTCGCGTATTGCGTAGCCGCCTGATTTACAGTGGTTGGGTTATTGAGGTTTTCTTCCCAGCCCAGGCTGCCGTATACCTCGTTGCCGACCGTCATGTGGCTCACGTTGACGTTGTAGGAGTGGGCAGCCTGAATCCAGTACGCCGCCTCAGATGGATCGCCCGGCCCGTTGCAAGCGGCGTTGGTGCCGTAATTGGCTGTTAGGGCAAGGTCCAACCCGGCGGGCGTAACGACATCGTTCAAAAAGTTCTCAAACGAATCGTTGCTGTCGGGAGTGCCTCCGCCATAAGGCGCGTTTTGGCAGTTGAAAGGTGTGCCGTTGAAGTTTATGCCAACGTTGTTGCCGTCCCAGTGATACAGATCGGACCACGATCCTCCCGGCCAGCGCACGGCTTTGATCCCGGCGGATTCAAAGGCGCTCACGATCGAGGGGCCGTTGGTTTCAATGTCGTACCAGGCCGCCATGTTCATGCCCAGAAGTTGGTTGGTCACGGCGAGGCCGGGGCTTGCTGGGTCAACCGTCACCGTCGTCGAGGCTGTTTGAGTGGAGACGGTTACGGTCGCCGTCGCGGTCACCGGAGTGCCAGCCGCATTCGTGACCGTGAGCGTGTAGGTGGTAGTGGCGGTCGGGCTGACGCTCACCGCAGTACCGCTGGTTACGGAAATGCCACCGGGCGACACGACGCCGGTGCCGCCGGAGAAAACTCCGGTCAAGTTTGAGCTTCCACCTGCCGTAATCGTAGTGGGGTTGGCCGTGAAGCTGGTAATAGCCGGTGGAGTGCTAGTGCTTCCGCCACCGCCGCTTCCGCAGCCCGCAAGTGTTACTAACCCAAGCCCAAGCACGGCGGCCCCTAAAACGCTGTGGTATCTCATGGCCTTCTCAACCTTGAAATTGGTATAGGAACAGCTCGCGTCCGGCAAATCTGTGGTTGCTTTTGCGCGCTTGCTTTTGAGGAAGTATACACGACCGTCACAATCGGCTGACCCCTGGGTAGTGTCCTAATTTGTAATTCCGAACCGGGCCGAAGGCGCGGTGAGGAACCTGCTTTTTGACTGCGTATGACTGTCGAAGTCAAAATTAGGACACTACCGACCCCCTGTGTGCCCGTGCGCAGCGAGCAGCCTGGCGGCGTATAATCCCTTCGTCAGTTCAAGTGGGGCGCGGCGTTGCCCGCGGACGCCGGCGCCCTTTGGCGTCCCTGCCCACAGCGAAACAAACATCTTTCCAAGGAGAATATCTATGTCACACGGCCTGACCCCTGAGTTCGTCCTCACCTATCGCGGCATGATGCTCGACGGCATCGCGCGTGAAACGGAAATCACGAAGAAAGTGCTTGCGGCTGTCCCGGACGCACACTCAGATTATCGTCCCGACCCCAACGCGCGCTCGGCCAAAGAACTGGCCTGGCACATCGCCAACAGTGATGTTCAATTTATCGATGGCATCGCCGGCCTCGAATTTAAGATGGAGAATCCGGAACATAAGCCGCAGACCTCGGCCGAGATTGTGGCCTGGTATGACGCCAACATGAAGCGGGGGCTGGCGCGGCTGGCGGCGATGTCGGCTGAGCAGCTACTCACTCCTGTCAGCTTCGTCGGAATCTTCAACTTCCCGGCGGTGCTCTATCTGGGATTCCTCAACAACCACAGCATCCATCATCGCGGCGAACTGGCGACCTATCTTCGGCCGATGGGAGCGAAGGTGCCGTCGATTTACGGAGGCAGCTACGATGAGCCTATGGTGCCACCGGCCGCGGAATCGGCCGCATAGTCTAGTCAACATCGATATACAACGATTCGCCTTCAAGATTGATAAACGTCGATATGCCAAGCCGCCTCACCTGGGGCGGCTTTTCTATTGCGCTATTTTCCGCACCAGACCACTTCGACGGGATATTTCCGGAACTCCCGCACACCTCGCCCTTTGCGAAGCCGAGCGGACGGACCTTCTTGGGCTCGGGCTCGATGGCGACCAACCGCGTGACGGGAACTCCGGCGGGGGCAATGATGACTTCTTCCCCGGCGGCGACTTGCTGCAGAAGACGCGACAGATGGGTCTTGGCCTCATGGATATTGACTACCATCAGGTCATGCTGGACTCAAGTCCCTGGGCTAAGTCAAAAGCGGTTCCCAGTTCCCGGCTCTTGGTTTTCGTCGCTTCTTAAATGTATCGATGATTTCCGATCCAGCAGTTTGCTAAGGTGAAGGAGAGTTACGTTCGAGTGCCGGGCGGTCCCAGTTGGCTAGGGTCGCCGCCGCTTCATAGGTGCTCTGGCAGAAATCAAGCAGCGTTTGGCTGGGTGAGTCGGCGGTTCGGACATCTTCGTACATGAGCAGGTATTCCCCCGGCGGCTTCTGGTAGTAGGCGGAACTCGGACGAACGTTGGCCTGCTGAAAGCCGGGCGGCTCGGGCGCAGCGTAAGAATAAAAGGCCGCGCCTTTGATATCTCCACCTCCGGGCCAGAAGCCGACGCTGCTGACCTCATGGGAATACGCCTCTCGCGTCACAGCATCGGCGCCGGATCGCTCCGGGGCGCGGCGTCCTGAGAAGCGGGTCACAGCCAGATCGAAGCTTCCCCAAAAGAAGTGGACGGGACTGGTTTTCCCAATAAATCCGGATCGGAAGCGCTGGAACACCGCATCCACCGAGAGCAGGATGCGCCAGAACTTCTCCACCGCTTTAGGGTCGTAGGATGCATGCGTATGGTCCTGGTCGAAAGCAATAGGGTCAGGAACCTCAACCGGCATCCGCCAGATTTTAATCTCAATTCCGGCCGACGGAAGCATGCTCATCAATTGCTGACAAAAATCGGCAACGGAACGAGGTCTGAGCGGCAGGGTCTTTGAGATCCCCTCGCTCGTTTCCAGCACAAGCTCATGGCGTATGAAGTCGAACCGGAGCTCGAATGCCTGGTGACCATACGGTATGCGGGACGTGGTCAAGCCGTGGGCTGTCACATACAGCGGGACGTTCCACCAGTGGTTGACCAGCGGGGTCAAGCGCAGCCGGACCTTGCCCACAATCTGGGCCCACATGTGGAGAGTGGCATAAGTATCTTTCCACGACGCCAGCGGGAGATCAGGCCAACATTCGGGTCGATCGGCGGCAGACAGCGGCATGATCACCACATGCTATCGCAAATTCGATATTGCGTAATCGAGGTCACCGTTACTGAGCAGCTAAACTCAATCCGGCCAGTTGCTCGATCTGGGCAATCGCCGCGGCTTTGGCAACTGCTGCCTGAGGTCCGGGCTTCTGGTTTTCGGCGTGGATAAAGGTCAGGTCGGTAAGTCCGATGAAGGCGAGAATGTGGCGCAGGTAGGGTTCCTGGTGGTCGAAACGTTCGGCCGACGTGCTGGGACCATAAGCGCCTCCACGCGAAGTGATGACGTAGACTTTCTTGTCGTTGAGAAGGCCTCGGGGGCCGGCTGCAGCGAACTGGACCGTTTTGCCTACGCGTACAACCTGATCGATCCACGCTTTCAGAGGCGCGGAGATGGCGAAGTTGTACATAGGCGCTCCGATCACGATGACATCTGCCTGAACAAGTTCGTCGATGAGCGTGTCGGAAACTTCGATCGCGCGCTTTTGTTCGGACGTGTGGCCGGCGGGGTCAGAGTGCACCGCTTGCGTCCATTCGTCGGTAATCAGGGGCAAGCTGGTAGCGGCCAGGTCACGTTCGATGACGGTGCCTTCGGGATGTGCTTGCTGCCAGGCCTCGGCAAAGTGGCCTGTAAGGTGACGCGAAACGGATTGGCGACGGGCGCTGGAATCGATGCGAAGCAGTTTCATAGACCCTCCTGTCCAGGCATTTTGGATGAGCGGGATTCCCATAGGTTACAATAAATTACCTATACTCTTTACATACCTAGTTACCTGGAGATAACCTAGTCTTCGATCCGTCCCTGGGTGATGGATCGAAGGAAAGCCTGATGAAGCACAAGCACAAAACTCCCTCTCCCTGCGCTATCGGCGGTTTGCTGGAATTGCTGACCCGTCCCTGGACGATGCACATTCTCTGGTCGCTGAGCACGAACGGGCCGCTGCGTTTCAGCGTGCTGCGAAAAAACGTGGAGGGAATCTCGGCACGAGTCCTGACCGAGCGTTTGCGGACGCTGGAAGAAGCGGGCTTCATTTTCCGGCACTACGAGCCCACGATTCCGCCCGCCGTCACCTATGGCATTACGGAAAAGATGAAGGATATTCAGAAGGTGCTAGAGCAACTGGAGGGCCTGGCGCGCAAATGGCGGGAGCTAGCGAAACCGCAGTAGTCGGGGATCGAGAAAAAGGCGAAAGAGAAAGTTTTGGAGGCGCGGGTCGGAATCGAACCGACGCATAAAGGTTTTGCAGACCTCTCCCTTACCACTTGGGTACCGCGCCCCTGCCTAGCCGTGAGGTGGCTCCGTCGCGAGGGAAACTCGCCCTCGGAACCAGGCTAGCTTGATATGAATCTGGAGCGGGAGACGGGGGTCGAACCCGCGACATCGACCTTGGCAAGGTCGCGCTCTACCACTGAGCTACTCCCGCTCAACCGAAATTATTGTACCATTTGCGGCTGACAGGTCTCAGGCCAATTCGACTTCGATCTTCTTGCTCGCAGGGTCCAGTTTCACGATCCGGAAGCTCCTCACTTGCCCGGCGCGGGCGGGTTCGACCTTCACCGGTCCGCCGCTCCCCGTTTTCCAGCGCGTCTGCAACATTGAGCTCAGCGACGACAAGTCCGCCTTCGTTTCTTTCGCCGCTTCGGTGGTTGCGGCCTTGCTGGACGCCATGTTGCACCCGGCATGAATGCCGTCGCCGAGTTCAACGCGGCCCGCATCATCCATGAGCCGGCCGGTGACCACGTCGCCCGCATTGTGCTCGGCGATGTATTCGTCGATTCCGGTCGGCACAAGCTGCTTCATGCCCAGCCGCATCTGCCGCTTGTCGGAGTCGATGGCCAGCACCTGTGCCTTGACGACCTGTCCGGCGCGCAACGCATCGGCAGGCTGGTTGATGCGCTTCTCGGCGCTGATGTCGCTGACGTGGATCATGCCTTCGACGCCTTCGGTAAGCTGCACAAACGCGCCAAACTTGGTGAGGCTGACGATTGGCGCTTCCACCGCCGATCCCACGGGAAAGCGCTGCGCCGCGTCGGTCCATGGATCGCCGAGAGCTTGTTTCAATCCGAGTGAGAGGCGGCGCTCGCCCGCGCTCACGCCGAGAATGAGAACATCAACCGTCTCGCCTTCCTTCACCACGTCGCTGGCCTTGCGCAGCTTGCCCTTGCTCCACGACATTTCGGAAATGTGAATCAGTCCTTCGATGCCGGGCTCGAGTTCGACAAACGCGCCGAAGTCCACCAGACGAGTGACGGTGCCGCGCACGCGATCGGCGACCTTGTACTTTTCCGCCACCGCATCCCAGGGATGCGGCTGCAATTGCTTCAGTCCGACGGAAATCCGCCGCTTATCGCCTTCAGTCGCCAGCTTCAGCACCCGGACTTCAAGTTGCTGCCCGATCGAAAGCACATCCGCCGGCTTGCTGACTCGCGCCCACGAAATATCGCCGACATGCAACAGGGCATCGACACCGCCGATATCGACGAATGCTCCGTAATCGGTCAGGCTGCGGACGGTTCCGCTCACCGTAGCACCTTCCTGAATCTGCCCGTAGAGGCGGTCGCGTGTAGCGCGCTCTTCTTCTTCGGCGACCGCGCGGCGATCCACTACGACGTCCTCATCGGCAACATCGAGCTTAATGATGCGGCAACGAATCTCCTGCCCGACCAGGTTTTCCATCTCCGCGGCTTCGCGCACGCCGCTGCGCGATGCGGGCATAAAAGCGCGCACCCCGACATCGACGCTGAATCCGCCTTTCACCACAGCGCTTACCGTGCCCAGAATCGCGGCCTTGTCGGCGAACGCCTTCTCCAGCGCCGACCAATCCATCGGGCGCTCCACTTTGAACAGCGAGAGTTCGTAGTAGCCATCCAGGTCGCGGCCCTTGCTGGTGACCAGCGCCTTGTCGCCGGGCTTGAACGTCTGCCCCTTGGCGTCGGCGAGAAGAAGAATACCCTCGGACTTGTATCCAATATCGAAGAACACCGCCTCGGGCGTGACCGAAATGACGGTGCCTTGCAGTTGCTTGCCGCCCTCGGTCTTGTGGGAGTGGCTCTTCTGGAATTCCTGGAAAATGTCGGCAAACGATTCCGTCGTTTCGGCGGCGGAAGAGGCTGGTGAGGTTTCTGGTTTCTGGATCGCTGAATCTGACATGGAAGGTTGCTGCCCTCAACGGGAACGGAATCTATAGCGCAATAATTCAGGATACCATCGCGGACGGGCTTAGTGCCTTGTCCACTGCGGATATTCCTCAGGCTTCACGATCTGCCCGTCGCGCATGTGAATGATCCGGTCGCCGTAGCCTGCCGCCTCGGGATTGTGCGTAATCATCATCACGGTCTGCCCCAACTCCTGATTCGAAAGCCGCAGCATGTTCAGCACAATCTCAGAATTCTTGGAATCGAGGTTTCCGGTGGGCTCGTCGGCCAGTACGACCGCGGGCTTATTGATCAGGGCGCGGGCCAGCGCAACCCGCTGCTGTTCGCCGCCGGAAAGCTCCGAGGGCTTGTGACGCAAGCGCTGGGTCAATCCCAGCAGCGCCGTGATGCGGTCAAAATGGGAGGAATCGCGATCTCCATTGCCGGCGATTTCCTTCGCCATCAGAATGTTGGAGCACGCGTCGAGAGTGGGTAGCAGGTTAAACTTCTGAAACACGAATCCGATTTTTCGCTTGCGCAGACGCGTGCGTTCTCCGTCGGAGAGCGAGGCCAGATCCTCTCCGTCCAGCAAGACACTGCCCCCGTCGGCGTGCGCTAACCCGCCCAGCAGATAAAACAGAGTCGACTTGCCGCTGCCCGAGGGCCCGACCACGCTGACGAATTCGCCTTTCCTCACGCTGAAGGAAATGCCGCGCAGGGCCTCGACCTCAATTTTGCCGATGTGGTAGGTCTTGCGCAGGTCTTTCGCTTCGATGAAAGCCGCTTCAATGGAGGGTCCACCCATGCCTGACAGCATCTTACACGAGCGGCGCTGCTGCCTGAGCAGCTTAGGCCGCGCCAATCTGGCGGGAAATGACCGGAAGTTTCTGCTGCGTGCGCTTGGGGCCGCGTTTGCGGACGAGCAGTAAGCGCACTCGCTCCAGCAAATCCGCAGGCGAGTACATTCCTTTGGTCAGAAACACGTCAGCCCGGGAATCGGGATCGTAGATGCGCACTTTGCTGGAGATCAGAATGGCCGGCGTTTGCGGCGACAGATCTTTGATCCTGGCGATCAACTGCGGCCCGTCCATGCCGGGCATTACCATGTCGGCGATGACCAGATCGACTCCGCCCTGGGTGAAGCGCTGCAGCGCTTCTTCCCCGCGGACGAAACTGGTGACGCGATATCCGCGCGTTTCCAGCATGATTTTGCGGTGGGAAAGCGACTGCTCGTTATCGTCCACACACAGGATCGTGCGTTTGGGTTTCATCAGCTCTCTGCAATCGGTCGGCGCCAGATCACGCTTGCGTCAACGGGGGAGTCTCTTAACATGAAGAATGTCGGAGCGAGAAGGATGCTAACGGGAAATCCCGCAACTGTAAAGTGCCGCCGATGCTAATGGGACAAGGCGCGCCATGAATTTGCGGTCCAGGGCCGCGCGATAGTGTTTTCCGCAGCTTGCGCAACTCGCGTTAGAGAAAAACTTCGCCTCGCAAAACTTCCACAGCGTGGCCGCCGACGCGCACGTTAACTATCCGGTTATCGTCGCGGTTAGTATGGAGATTTTCATGGTGGTTCTCATGGAATGAGGCACGCACAAAGATGCGGCTTGGCCGCCGCATCTCGATGCCCTGCTCGATCTGCACGCGCCGGTCGGGTGGGGCCACCCCATGCATGACCATCCACGCGGCGGTGCACCCTCCGGCCGAACCGGTGGCTGGATCCTCTCCGTTGTAGAAAAACATCCGGGCATGCAAAGTGGCCGCTGGATCCACGGTTTCGCGGGTCACAAAGTACAAGAATTTGCCGCCGCTCTTTTCCAGATACTCGCCGGCGCGCTGCAAATCGACTTTCAAGTTCTGGATGGCGGCTAGCGACCGCAACGGTGTGACCGTGAACGGCAAGCCCGTTGATACCGTCTGAATCGGTAAAGCTGGATCGAAATCTTCCAACGGCACGCCCGTGGCTTGCGCAACCGCCTCACGTGCATGCTGCACGCCAAACTTGGGATCGACCTGCCTCATCTCGCCAAACGGGGGCTCGCCATCCTTGTCTTCAAACTGTATCGGCACTTTGCCCACGTTAAGGTCGAGTGTGATCTCTTTCGCCGCGCTCACCCCGCGCAGAGCAAATGCAGTTCCCAGCGTCGGATGCCCGGCAAACGGCAGTTCCTCATGCACCGTGAAGATTCTTACCCGCACTCCCCGTTCGGCTTCGATCGCCGGATCGCGGGGCAGAATGAATGTGGTCTCCGAAAGATTCATCTCCTTGGCGATGGCCTGCATCTCGGCATCGCTGAGCCCGCGGGCGTCAGAAAAGACCGCCAGGGAATTGCCCTCCAGCGGATTCGCCGAAAACACGTCCCACTGCGACATCGCCAGGCATCGCGGTTCCTTCTTCATGAAATCCTCGGGAGCCACAAGAATATCGACTGCCCTAAAGAAGATGAGGACTCCCGATCCTGCGATGCAGAAACAGATAGTCCCGAGTCCTGAGTCCCGAGTAATAGCTGCGAGCGAGCCTTGGGAGATGGCAAATAGGAGCCGAAGAATCGCGTCATTTTCGCATGGGAACTTCTCTAGCAGGCTGCTGAAAAACTCCAAAACGTGCGGGCGACCGTGGAAGAGCGGCCCTTCAGGTACGCCCTTCGAAATCAATCCGGGCTAGCCCCCGTGGTCGTCTTGCGCGAACGGAATGGCCTTTTTCAGCAGCCTGCTAGTGCCCGGGACTGCCGGCTTTCTGCAGCGTTGCAAGCTCCGTCAGCACTTCGGCGCTATGCTGGGCGGGATTCACGCTGGTGTAAACCCTGGCAATCTTGCCGATGGGATCGATCAGAAAAGTGTTGCGCGCGGCAAATTTCACTACGCCCAGATTCGTCAGCGAGCCATAGGAGTCCATCACTTTGTGGTCGGCATCGGACAGTATTTTGAAATTAATTCCCGCTTTGGCGCAGAAGTCCTTGTGCGAGCCGACGGAATCGCCGCTCACTCCGAGCACGACAGCATTCCGCTCCGCATATTTGGGCTGGTCCACCGAGAACTGGTGGGCTTCGCGCGTTCAACCGGGCGTCTTGTCTTTGGGATAGAAATAAAGGACAACCCATTTGCCGCGGTAATCGTGCAGGCTGACGGAAGTACCTTCCTGCGAAGGCAAAGTGAAGTCAGGAGCGGCCGTCCCTTCGGCGGGCTTGACCGATCGCGACAGCATGCGCGGCACCAGCACTATGAGAATCAGGATCACCACGATGAGCAACACGATGCGTAGCATGGATCCTCCGCCTGAGAAGTCGAAGCAGAAAATTCTACTTCACGAGCGCCGGGTCTTCGGCAAAAATCGGTTCAATTGATATGATGAATGATTAAGCCTTTCATTGGGGGAGACCTGACAGTGGCTCAGACGGAAACGAACGGCCTGGAAGTGTTGGAAACCAGGGAGTGGATGGATTCTCTGGATTATGTGCTTTCGCACGGAGGCCCGAACCGGGCAGGCCGGCTGCTGCAGCAACTGGCGTTGCATGCCCGGAGCGAAGCTGGGGTCAATCTTCCCTTCACGGCGACCACGCCGTATCAGAACACGATTCCCCCGCGGCAACAGGCTCCCTTTCCCGGCAGTCAGGAGATGGAACGGCGCATCAAGAGCCTGGTTCGCTGGAATGCGCTGGCCATGGTGGTGCGCGCCAACAAGATTCAGGAAGGCATTGGCGGCCACATCTCGACGTTCGCCTCGGCCGCTACACTGTATGAAGTTGCCTTCAATCACTTCTTTCGCGTGTCGACGGAAACCGGCGACCGCGACGTGGTGTATTTTCAAGGCCACGCGGCGCCGGGGATTTATTCCAGGGCTTACCTGGAAGGCCGCATCTCGATAGAGAAACTGCAGAACTTTCGCCGTGAATTGAAACCCGGCGGCGGATTGAGTTCCTATCCGCATCCGTGGCTGATGCCCGATTTCTGGGAGTTTCCCACGGTCTCGATGGGATTGGGACCGATTCAGGCGATCTATCACGCGCGGTTTATTAAGTATCTGGAAAATCGCGAACTCAAGCAGTCGACTGGCGGAAAAGTTTGGGCTTTTCTCGGGGACGGCGAGATGGATGAGCCGGAATCGCTGGGATCGATCACGCTGGCTTCGCGCGAGAAACTCGACAACCTGATTTTTGTGGTGAACTGCAATCTGCAGCGGCTCGACGGGCCGGTGCGGGGCAACGGAAAGATCATCCAGGAACTGGAAGCCATTTTCCGCGGCGCGGGCTGGAACGTGATCAAGTGCATCTGGGGCTCGGATTGGGACAGCCTGATTCAGAACGACCGCGACGGCCTGCTGGTGAAGCGCCTGGGCGAAGTCAGCGACGGGCAATATCAGAAATACTTTGTCGAGAGCGGAGCCTACTTCCGGCAAAACATGTTTGGCACCGATCCCCGCCTGCTGAAGATGGTGGAGCATCTCTCGGATGAGCAACTGGCGCGCTTGCGGCTGGGCGGGCACGATCCCATCAAAGTCAATGCGGCTTTCAACGCCGCGGTGAATCATACCGGCTCGCCGACCATCGTTCTGGCGAAAACGATCAAAGGCTACGGCCTGGGCGAAGCGGGCGAGGGCAAGAACATCACGCACCAGCAGAAGAAGCTGAATGAGGATGAGCTGCGGATGTTCCGCTCGCGTTTCGGCATTCCGATTCCTGACGAAGAATTGCACAACGCGCCGTTCTACCGGCCGTCCGACGAGAGCGCGGAAATCAAGTACATGCAGGCGCGCCGCAAGCAACTCGGCGGATACATGCCGCAACGAAGAGTGCGAGCCACGCCCATGAAGCCGTTCCCGGACTCGCACTTCGAGGAATTTCACAAAGGCACGGACGGACGCGAAGTTTCGACCACGATGGTGTTCGTGCGGCTGCTGGCCAAGCTGCTGCGCGATCCGGAGCAGGGCAAGTTCATCGTCCCGATTGTTCCCGATGAGGCGCGCACGTTCGGTATGGAAGCGCTGTTCCGGCAGGTTGGAATCTATTCCAATGTCGGCCAGAACTACGAACCGGTCGATATGGACACGCTTCTTTATTACAAAGAAGCGAAGAACGGACAGATTCTGGAGGAAGGGATTACGGAAGCCGGGTCGATGTGTTCGTTCATCGCCGCGGGCACGGCCTATGCGAATCACGGGATCAACACGATTCCCTTCTTCATTTACTACTCGATGTTCGGATTCCAGCGGATCGGCGACCTAATCTGGGCCGCAGCCGACATGCGCTGCCGCGGATTTCTTGTGGGCGGCACGGCCGGACGCACCACGCTTGCCGGCGAAGGCCTGCAGCATCAGGATGGCCACAGCCATGTGCTGGCCCTTTCGGTGCCGAATCTGCATGCTTACGATCCGGCGTTTGCGTATGAAATCGCCATCATCATTCAGGAAGGGATCAAGCGGATGTACGTCGATCAGGAGTCCGTCTTCTACTACCTGACGGTCACCAACGAGCCGCTGCCCATGCCTGGAATGCCCGCCGATGCGAACCTTCGCGAGGGAGTCCTGAAGGGGCTTTATCGTTTCAAGGCTTCAAGCAAGAGCGACACGAAGCTGCGGGCGCAGTTGCTGGGAAGCGGGACCATTATGTTCGAAGTGCTGAAGGCGCAGCAGGTTCTGGAAGAAAAATATGGCGTGAGCGCTGACGTGTGGAGTGTGACCAGTTACAAGGAACTCTATCGCGACGCCAACGACTGCGAGCGCTGGAATATGCTGCATCCCGTCGATGCGCCGCGGGTTCCCTATGTCACGCAGACGCTCAAGGATGCTGCCGGGCCGTTCATTGCCGCATCCGACTACATGAAGGTGTTGCCGGAAAGTCTGGCCAAGTGGGTGCCGGGCCAACTGCTGGCGCTGGGCACGGATGGATTTGGAAGAAGCGAGAATCGGGCGGCGCTGCGCGACTTTTTTGAGGTCGACGCCAAGCACATTGTGCTGGCCACGCTGGTCGCTCTTGCTCGTGAGAATAAAGTTGCGGGCGATGTGGTGCAGCGCGCGATTCAGGAATTAGGAATCAATGCGGGGAAGCCGAATCCGGTAGCGAGCTAGAAGAATTAGGCCATTGAGTGATTGGGGCATTGAGCGATTGCACTCTATGGCGTGGAGATGATCTTGCAAGCGCTCAATGACTGAATCACAAAATGACTCAATCTATCGAATTCAAGCTTCCAGAACTGGGAGAGAACATTACGCAAGGCGACCTGGTGCGTTTGATGGTGGCACCGGGCACGAGCGTGAGCGAGGGCCAGTCGGTGATGGAACTGGAAACCGACAAGGCCGTCTTGGAGGTTCCTTCCTCCGTCAGCGGTGTTGTGCAGGACATTCGGGTCAAAGAAGGCGAGAAGATTAAAGTTGGCCAGGTGATTTTCACCGTGGATGGAGCGGGAGCAAAATCTTCCGCTGCATCTGCCGGACAAGATGTCGCGGGTACTCCTGCACCAATGGCGGAAGAAAAACCTGCTCCTGCACGCGAGGCCGCTCCCGCGCCCGCCGCAGCTACTGCACCTTTGCCGCGAACCGCTGGCGCGAGCGAATTCAAACTCCCGGAACTGGGAGAAAACATCTCGCAGGGCGATCTGGTGCGCCTGATGATTTCTCCTGGCACCAAGGTTTCCGAAGGCCAGCCGGTGATGGAGTTGGAGACGGATAAGGCTGTGGTTGAAGTTCCGTCGTCGGTGAACGGGGTGGTCCGCGAAGTCAAAGTGAAAGAGGGAGAGAAGATCAAAGTCGGCCAGGTGATCTTCACTCTGGAAGGCATCGCCGGCGAGAGCGCAGAGCCCGAACGTCCGCAATCCGTTCCAGTGGAGCATGTTTCCGGGCAGCATGGCGCGCGGCTGGCGTTTCAGGCGGCGATTCGCGCCGAAGGAAAAACCGAAGAACAGGCTTTGCCTCGAGATCAGCCGCAGGCGGCAGCGCCCGGGTTCAGCATGCCGGTGCAACTGGGAAAAGTGGCGGGGACCGAGCACCGGCAGCCGGTTCCGGCATCGCCTTCGGTGCGGCGCTTCGCGCGCGAAATCGGCGTCGACATCTACGAGGTCAAGGGCAGCGGCCCCGGCGAACGCGTCAGTGAGGATGACGTGAAGGCGCACGCGAAAGCGAAACTGGCAGCGAGTGCGGCGCAAGCGCCGCAGGCCGGCCGCTTCGCCCAGCCGCAGCTTCCGGATTTTTCCAAGTGGGGCAAGATCGAGCGCGTTTCGATGCGCGGCGTGCGCCGCAAGACCGCCGAACATCTGGCGCAAGCCTGGATCACGATTCCTCATGTCACGCAGCAGGATCGCGCCGACATCACCGAACTCGAGCAGCTGCGCGCGCGCTTCGCTCCCAAAGCCGAAGAGGCTGGCGGCAAGATGACTGTGACCGCGATCGCGCTCAAAGTTTGCGCGGCGGCGCTCAAGGTGTTTCCGCAGTTCAACGCCAGCATCGATATCGAAAAAGAGGAAATCGTTTACAAGCAGTACATTAGCATTGGCGTCGCGGCCGATACCGACCGCGGATTACTGGTTCCGGTGATTCGCGACGTCGATAAGAAGAACATCGTCGAGCTGGCGGTTGAGTTGTCGCAGGCTTCCAAGAAGGCGCGGGAAAAGAAACTGACTCCCGCCGATATGGAGGGCGGCACGTTCACCATCACGAATCTCGGCGGGATTGGCGGCATCGGGTTCACTCCGATTGTGAACTCTCCGGAAGTGGCGATTCTCGGGCTTTCGCGCTCGCGCATGGAACCGGAGTGGATGAATGGAAAATTTGAGCCGCGGCTGATTTTGCCGCTTTCGCTGTCATACGACCATCGCCTGATTGACGGGGCCGATGCGGCGCGCTTCCTGCGCTGGATCGCGGAAGCGTTTGAGCAGCCGTTCTTACTTTCGGTGCAGGGATAAGGTTTTGCCGTTTGTCATCCTGAGCGAAGCGAAGGACCTGTGTAACTCGCCGGGAGCATTCACACTGTCGGCAAGTTGCATAGGTCCTTCGCTTCGCTCAGGATGACAAACGGTTTCTTACGATTTTAATTTTTGAGCACAGCCATGTCAGATAATCCTTCTCTTCATATTGCAGTCGTCGGCGCTGGCCCCGGGGGCTACGCTGCTGCGTTTCTTGCCGCCGATCTCGGCATGAGCGTTACGCTGATCGATCCTGAGGTCAATCCCGGGGGCGTGTGTCTTTATCGGGGATGCATCCCTTCGAAAGCGCTGCTGCATGTGGCCAAGCTGATCGAGGAATCGCATCAAGCTAAAGACTGGGGAATTGAATTTGCCGCTCCGAAGATCGATCTGGCGCGCCTGCGGACCTTCAAAGAAAACGTGGTCAAGAAGCTCACCGGCGGACTGGGCGTTCTCTCCAAGCAGCGCAAGGTGAAGTATGTGCAGGGCCGGGCTGCGTTTGAGAATTCGACGACGCTCCGGATCACCAAAGCCGACGGCTCGCAGGAGTCGCTGACGTTCGACCGCGTTATCATCGCGACCGGTTCGCGCCCCGCGGTTGTGCCCACGTTGAAGCTCGATACCCCGCGCATGATGGATTCGACTGGCGGGTTGAATTTGGAAGACATTCCTGGCACGTTGCTGGTGGTTGGCGGCGGCTACATCGGCCTGGAACTTGGTTCGGTCTACGCGGCCCTGGGCACGCGCGTGACAGTGGTCGAAATGTTATCCGGATTGTTGCCGGGCGGGGATCGCGATTTGGTTCTGCCGCTGCACAAGCGGCTGGAGAATAAGTTCGAGGCGATTCTGTTGAACACCACGGTCGCTTCGGTCAAGGACGAAGGCAACGGCATTCGCGCCACTCTGAAAGCGCAGGACGGCAACGTTCAGGAAAAAGTTTTCGACCGCGTTCTGGTTTCGGTTGGCCGCAAACCAAACTCCGAAATCCCCGGCCTGGAAAACACTCGCGTGCAAATTGGTCCGCGCGGATTTATTCAAGTCAATAAGCAGTTGCAGACCGAAGACCCTTCCATATACGCCATCGGCGACGTAGTGGGCGACCCAATGCTGGCGCACAAGGCGTCGCACGAGGGACGAACGGCGGTGGAAGCCATCGCGGGCCACAAGGTTGCTTTCGAACCGGCCGCCATCCCCGCAGTCGTGTTCACCGATCCGGAAGTGGCGTGGTGCGGCCTGACCGAAACGCAGGCACAGAACGAGAATCGCGAGATCAAGGTCGCAAAATTTCCCTGGGCGGCATCGGGTCGGGCGATCACTATTGACCGCCCGGAAGGCATGACCAAGTTGATCATCGATCCGCACAGCGAGCGCGTGCTCGGCGTGGGGATTGTTGGCGCCGGCGCGGGAGAAATGATCGCCGAAGGCGTGCTCGCCATGGAAATGGCCGCTGTCGCTCACGACGTGGCGCACACCATCCATCCGCACCCGACGCTTTCCGAAACCGTCATGGAATCGGCGGAGGTCTTCTTCGGCACCAGCACCGACATCTACCGGCCCAAACGGGGATAACGCGGCGCCAACCTTGCGATCTTCTGCACGGCGGTGGTCCGCTACAATGAAGGCTTGCCACACGCAACACTTGTGAAGACGCGGACGACATCCTACCTGGCAATCTTGCTGCTCGCGTTGTGTCTGCCAGCGACGGCGCCCGCGCAATCGCCGCTCAGCTCTGCTGTCTCCTCGTCCCCCGCTGCGGCGAGCACCTCTCCAGCCGATCTGTTGGGCAGGACCACTCCTTCAAGCGCGGTGTTGGGATTTCTCAAGGCGGCGCAAGACGGAAATTACAGCATTGCCGCGCAGTATCTGCAGATGAGCGCCGCACGCCGCCAACTCGAGGGCGAGCAAACAGCGACGCAGCTTAAGTTCGCGCTTGATCACGCATTCAGCGGCAACCTCAGCCGCTACGATCAAGCCGAAGGCGCTCCTCAGGAGGGCGTGCCGATTGGCCGCCAAAGGCTGGGAACCATGTTGGCGGGAGACGTGGAAGTCGATCTCGATCTGGTGCGAGTGACTGACCCGGCTGCCGGCAAGATTTGGCTGATCTCCTCCGACACGCTGGCGAAACTGCCGGAGCTCTACGATCAGGTGCAAGCGCGCCAGGTGGAAAGCTACCTTCCGAGCGCGCTGGTCAAGCATCAAGAGGCGGGCATGCCGCTGTGGCAGTGGCTGGCGTTATTGCTGGCGGTGCCGTTTGCCGCCACTGCAGGCTGGCTGATTCTGGCCGCGCTGGGCTTCCCTTTGCGCTGGTGGGCCCGGCGGCATGACCAGGTCGAAGCGGCCAATTGGCGCTCCGTTTCTGGCCCGGTGTGGCTGTTGGTGACCACGCTCCTCCATCAGGCTTTCGCGATCTATCTCCGCATGCCGCTGCTGCCGCGGCATTATTACTTTCAGGTCACTCACATTGCGTTGATCGTCAGCGCAACCTGGATCGCATGGCGGGTGGCGTTGTGGGTACTGCGACGCTTGCGAGTCCGCGCGCTGGCCCGAGGATTGACCGGCACGGGCTCGGTCATGCTGCTGGGCGAGCGCATCGTGAAGGCGGTCATTTTTGTGCTGGGAGTGCTGGCCGTGCTCGGGAACCTGGGGTTCAATATGAGCACGGCGCTGGCGGGACTGGGCATTGGCGGACTGGCCATTGGCTTCGGCGCGCAGAAGACGATTGAGAATCTGTTTGGCGGCGTTTCCGTGCTCGGCGACGAAGTCTTTCGCGTCGGAGATTATTGCCGCTTCGGCGATCTGTTTGGCACGGTCGAGGACATCGGCCTGCGCTCCACCCGCGTCCGCACGGACGACCGAACATTGGTGGCCATCCCCAACGGCACGGTAGCGACGATCAACCTGGAAAACCTGAGCCGGCGCGACAAGTTTCGGTTCATCACCACGATTGGCCTACGCCTGGAATCCAAGGCCGATCATGCGCGCTTCGTGCTCTCCGAGATCCGTAAACTGCTCTACAGCCATCCGAAAGTTGAGTCGGAGACCGTGCGGGTGCGGCTCACGGATATCTCCAGCGGAACTCTGAGCATGGAAATAAGGGTCTTTATTCTGACGCGGGAGTATCCCGAATTCTACGCCATCCGCGAAGATCTGCTTTTGCGCATCATGGAGGTGATGGACAGTGCCGGCGGCAGTCTGGCGACTCCTTCGCAAACTCTTTATCTCAAACGAGACGCCGGCATCGAGAAGGGAAAAGCAGACGAGGCCGCGAAGAAAGTCGCGGATTTGCGCGACACGAAAAAGCTGCCCTTCCCGGAATTTCATCCTGACGATATTTCGTCGCTCAAGGGATCCATTGAATATCCGCCGACACAGTCCAGACTGAGCAAAGATCCAAACGACTCTGCAAAGCCGCGTTAAGCGGGCCGATTCCAGCGCCGGGAAAGTCGAAGCAGAACAAAATGCGTGGGCAGGTAGACGACCAGCGGCAGCATGATCAGGTAGGTTAATAAATACGCCCATCCCGGCAAGACTTGTTGTTGGTGGAAGAACGGGCCGCGCGCCCAGTTCACATCAGATTCCGGCCGCCAGAAATAATTGATCGGAACCACGATCCACGCGGTAAGAGTCTGCAACTTCCATCCGCGCGGATCGTAACCCAGACGCCAGATCGCCCACAACACCAGCGGCGGAGTCGCCACATGAAACAGGCTGAGCAGACGAATCGTCAACGGCAGGTGAGGATCGAACATGTATTCGGTCCCGCCAATCAGATGGTGGCCGGTGAGCGCAGCTCCCGCTAAATCGACCGTATAAAGAGTCTGGATGAACAACAATCCGCAGGCCACCCAGGAGAAGATCAGGGCACTCTCGATCCACAGGCCGATTCCGACAAGCACATTGCCGATGTCGCAGAAGAACAGAAAATTCTGCAATCCGTATTGCCGCAAATACACCGGCGCCCAAACCAGCAACCAGAGGGTCCAGGCGATTTTCAACCAGAGAGGAAGGCGAGACATGTTCGGGCGAGTCATGTTCTGGCGAGTCATGGCTGGCATTGTAAGCGAACGCGAGCTGCCGGAACGGCCAGAAAACAAAACCGTCGATAGCGAAATTACCTGCGTAACTTGCCGGTCGCTCGTCGGTGTACCTACGATGAGTTTGGTATGGGTTACCAAGCTCTTCTGTTCTGTCCCGACGAAAAATGCGCTCAAACCCTCACGCAGGTGTTGAGCGATTTGGAGTTCTCCGTGGAAGCCTGCACCGAGCCTTTCGCCGCCGTTAAGAAATTGATGGCGCAGGGCTTTGACGCGGTGGTGGTCGACTGCGAGAACGAGCAGAATGCGTCTCTGTTGTTCAAGAGTGCGCGGAATTCCGCGTCCAATCAGTCATCGCTGGCTGTGGCCGTGGTCGAAGGCCCGGGAGGGGTTGCCAAGGCATTTCGTCTCGGCGCCAACCTGGTGCTGACCAAGCCCATCAATGTCGAGCAATCGAAAGGAACGTTGCGGGTGGCGCGGGGGCTCCTGCGCAAGAACGACGCTGCAAGACTAGTCGCAGCCCCGGCAGCAGCCACTCAGCTTGCCAAGCCCGCTGCACCAAAGACGATCTCCCCGACAAAACCGGCCGCGGCTGTGAATACGGCCACCGCGCCGGCGAAGACCGCAGCGACTTCCTCGATCGCAACCACGTTTTCCGCGAAGCCGGCTCCTGCGGCTGTGAGCCAGCCATTCGCCCACGACGAGGTATTTCCCGAGCCGGCAACGGAACAATCTCAGGCTACAAGCGCCGCGACTCCGGCATTCTCCAGCGGCGGAGCCGCCAGCGCCCCTGCCCGGGCGGGTATCGCGGACCATCCTGCTTTCGCTGAGAAATCAGCTGCTACAGATAGGCCAGCGGAAGAGATCGCCCCGGCTCAGGCCCCGGCCGAGCCAGTCGCCAGCGAGCCAGCAAAGACTGCCGTGGCCGAGCCGGCCTTCACTTTTGGCGGAGCCAACGTGCAGGAATCGAGCGGCAAGGGCAAGAAGATTCTGCTGCTAATTGCTGTGGCTGCGCTCATTGCCGCCGCTGCCTATATCGGCTGGACTCAATACCGGGGGCTGATCAATCCGCACGCCCCGGTGCGTCAATCAAACGGACAGAGACCGTTAACGGCTGCTCCAACCACCCCATCGCCAAACGCAGTGGCAGGAAACACGGTTCCCTTGGGACCGGTAGCATCTACAACGCCGTCCACCTCGGGACAAACGAGTGCAGGTCCAACCACCCCCGCATCGAGCATCACAACTCAGCCTTCGATTCCGCAAGCAACTACGAATGGCCCCGCACAGCCTCCATCGGCGGCTTCGAAAAAGCCTGCTGCAAGTGGAAAATAAGACTTGGACGGTGGAAACAGCGTGGCTTTCTGATCGACAACGGTAAGTCAAACCCTCTACTGCTTCTGCAGCGTTTCATCGACTACTAACTTGCCGGCTTTTTCCGCATGCAAAACTTTATGGACCGGCACATATCCGCTCAATGTGATATCGACCACGTAGTTGCCGGGATCGAGCGCCAGATCAACCGGCGAATTTTTCTCCAACAGGTGCTGATTCACGGCAATCTGAGCGCCTTTGGGCTGGGTGCGAATGCTGAGTGTTGCCTGGCCGGGTTGAGTGCCCTTGCCCCCGAACAGCTTGGACATTTTGCCCACAGGCTTAACGCTGTCCGCATTCCCGAGCGCGCGCAGGGTGGGCGCGTAGCTGAAGGTTTGCCCCAACGTGAACTGGCCATTCATGGTCTCATCAATGAAGCCGGGCATGCGCACCAACACGACGTGCGAACCCTTGTCGACGCTGATCTGTCCTGGGGTTTTCGTGCCCATGTCTTTTCCATCCACGTAGATGCTGGCTCCGGGCGGATCACTCTTGACTACGAGCGTGGCCATCAACTGGGCAAGATGAACAGTGGCCGTAGCGCGGCCTCCTGCGGCCACCTCAATGGTTCGGCTGTCGGTGGAGTAACCCGCCTTACTGACGACAATGGAGTGTTGCCCAGGCAGCAAATTGGTGAACGAAAACGGCGTGACCCAGCTGGGATCGCTTTTGCCATCCACCTGCACCTGCGCGCCCGGAGGATTCGAGTCCAGGGCAAGCTGACCGGGAAGAACAACAGGCACGGGCTCAGCTACCGGCTTATTCGTATTGTGCGATCTGGATTTCGCGCCAGCATGAACTGGTAAGGCGATCTGCTCGGCCGACTGCATCGTATCGGGAGCCGGCTGCGCGGGTTGGTTGACCGCGGGCTGTACTGCCTGAGCTGGAACCGGTGACTCGAATGTCGCAGGCGCTCGCTTCGCACCAGAATCGTCCTCGCTATTCTGGTGATGAATATAAATCATGACCGCCATCCCGATGAGGAGAATGATCCCGATCGCTCCTGCCAGCGCATAGAGATACAGTTTGGGCGGAACGTTTGCGATCTCTTTGATCGCCTTTTGGGCAAGCTCGCCCGGCTGAACCTTGGGCTTCTCTTCTTCCTGGCGAGTGGAGAACACGGTGACCGGACTTGCGGCTGGAGAAAGATCGACCGGTGGAGGCGGCGGAGGTGGAGCTACATACACTTCTTTCAGCGGCGGCAGTTCGCTGATATCGGAAAACTTTGGGCCAGCGGCGCTGGATGCGCCTGCGGCCATCATAGGATCGACTGCGATCTTCGGAGTCCCCGCCTGGGGATCGTAGGTCTCAATCGCGGGCGGTTCGCTGACTGCCGAAGACATGGAAGCGGACGGTTTCGCAGCGGCACGCGATGGACTGGCCGCGCCGAGTTGTGGCCGGGAATCGGCCGCATTGCCGGCGGAGGAAGATCTTGGGGCGGCGGCCTTGGCTCCCGCGGCTGCCGCTTTTGTCATGGCAGCTTGCAAATTTGGATTTGCCGTGGTCTGCGACCGCACACCTGCCGTCGCAACTGGTGCCGCCGCGTTGGCGGACCCTACGAACTTTGATTGCGCCGCTGCCCGTACATTCTGGGCGACCGGCGCTGCCGGTTTCACTTCAGTCTTCTTGGCTGCGGGCTTGGACTCCTTGCATTTCTCAAGGTCGTCCAGTAGTTCCCTGCCGCTGTGGTAACGCTCGCCGGGATCCTTGGACAGCGACTTGAGGATCAGTTGACTCAACAGCGGATGCACCTTCGGATTCACCTGGATTGGAGGAATCGGCGCGCTCTCGAGAATGCTGCGACGCAGTGATTCCATGTCGGCGCCTTCGAACGGCTTCTGCTCGGTCACCATTTCGTAGAGGATTGCGCCCAGGCTGTAGAGATTCGAGCGGCCATCCATCTTCTCGCCACGAATCTGCTCCGGCGGCATGTAGTGCAGAACAAAGGGAACTCCATCTCCCACGTCCTGGACGAAATTCCCGACGCTGGAAACGCCGAAACTCAGCATCTTGACCGTACCATCCCAGCCGCACATGATCTTGGAAGGTTCCAGACTGTAGTGCACCACGTTATGAGAAGCGGCATGGTCCAGGCCGGCGCATAGCTGGCGGCCTATGTCGAGCAAATCCCAGATGGAAAAGCCCTCGTTTCGCGCCAGCATGGTCGCGATGCTGTTGCCCTGCACATACTCCATAGCGGCGCAGAACTGACCGTTGATCTCGCCCGCGCCGAATACATTGGTGAGATTGGGACAGCTCAGGACTTTTGTGCTTTCCGCCTCGGCCAATAAGGCTTGCTCCAGGGCCAGCGCGCTATCTCCAAAAGCGCTCAAGCGAATTGCCTTGAGGGCGATCGTCTGCCCGCTCTCTGGGTCGTTGGCCTTGTAAACTGCGCTGGTGGCCGATTTTGCCAGTTCACTGAGGATTTCGAAGTGGCCGATTTTCGTTGCCATTGTCTTTTTCGCTCCAATCCACCACACACGCCTCTCGCAACAGCGATGCGTGCGCACCGGGAGCCTACAGGGAAACGGTGCGAAAAGGATATCGTTCTCGTCGCGAGGGTTCGAGTTACTAAAGTAAAAGGACCGTTTGGGGTCGATGCGCGACGAATTTCTCTAATCCTGCCAGCCGGTGGGAGCATCCCGTAACTTTTTGCCCATACAGCAGTTCCTCTAGTCATACGCGCGCGTGACATTTGTCATCTGGGCGCAGTGACGAACTCCACTGGTGAGAACTGATCCGCTGAGTAAAGATGGAACAGTCATCTTCGGACAAACATGTTGCGGACCAGCATTCTTCGGGCAAGGCAAATGGGAGCTAGTAACCTTGCTTCCGCCCAGGTTGTCGATAACAGGCCACATCGTCTATCCTTGAGGCGCTGGAGCTTGTTCGCCCACTGCTTCCGGCTCGCGGTTTTCCCAGGAGTCTGCTTATGACGTTGACCCGATTCGTCACCAAGAACGCGCTCCGAAACAAGCGCCGCAGCATCCTGACCGTGCTGAGTATCGCTTTTTCTTTGCTCCTTCTAACCTTCATGATGACGCTGTGGCATGCCTTTTCTCTTGACGATGGCAGCGCGGAATCGGCGCAACGGCTGGTGGTCCGGCACCGGGTATCTCTAACGTTTACGCTTCCCAGCTTCTACCGGGAGAAGATCCGCGCCGTGCCGGGTGTGGTTGCCGTCGTACCGAATTCCTGGTTTGGAGGCGTCTATAAGGACCGCAAGCCGGAGAACTTTTTCGCGCAATTCGGCACCGATCCCGAGGAATTCTTGAAGGTGTATCGCGACCTTTCTATGCCGGAAGATCAGATCAAGGCCTGGCAGCGGGATCGCCAGGGCGTGATCGTATCGCAATCGCTGGCACAGAAATACGGCTGGAAGCTGGGCGACCGCATCATGATTCAGGGCGACATTTATCCCGTGAACCTTGAACTGAACGTTCGCGGAATCTACCATAGCGATCCCGATTTCAAGTCGATTTACTTCAACACGAAATATGTGGAAGAAGCGGTCTCCTGGTTTAACGGGCAGGCCGGCACCTTCGACATTCTGGCGGATTCGCCTTCCAGCGTAAGCAAGATCTCCAGTACGGTCGATGACATGTTTCACAACTCGCCGCAACCCACGAAGACCGAAAGTGAAAAGGCATTCGGTCTGGAATTTGTGGCCATGATCGGCAACGTCAAGATGTTCATTCTGAGCATTTGTTCGGCGGTGCTGTTTGCCACGTTGCTGGTTTCGGCTAACACGATCGCGATGTCGATTCGCGAGCGCACCCGCGAAGTTGCGGTGCTCAAGACTCTGGGCTTTACCCGGCGGGGAGTGCTGGCCCTGTTCGTCAGCGAGTCGGTCGTGCTGTCAGTACTCGGGGGAGCTATCGGCGCCATTTTGGCCAATGCCATGGTGTACGCCTTCGCGCACAGTCCGCAGATGACGTTTTTTCCTCTCAAGATGACGGCGGGAATCTGGACGCTGGCGGTGCTGATCTCAGCCATTGTGGGCCTGGTGAGCGCGGCCATACCTTCGTATCACGCTTCGCAGATCAACATCGTGGATGGGCTCCGACACATTGGCTGAGTTAAGACTGGGTAAGTTAAGACTGGGTAAGTTATGACGCTAGGCAGCTTCATTGTGCGTAACACGTTCCGCAACAAGCGGCGCAGCTTGCTGACCGTAATCAGCGTCGGCTTCTCGCTGTTGTTGCTGACCATGATGATCTGCATCTGGCGGTCGTTTTATGTCGATCAGGTGGCGCCGGAGTCGTCGCGGCGCCTGATTATCCGCGACAAGGTTTCGCTCGCGTTTTTTCTGCCGGCGTTCTATCGGGACAAGATCCGCAGCGTGCCCGGAATTACCGCGATAGCGCCGATCACCTGGTTTGGCGGGCACTACATCGACGATCGTCCGGAACACTTCTTTGCGCAACTCGCCACCGATCCGGACGAGTACATAAAAGTTGCCTCAGACAAGATCACTCCGCCCGAGCAACTGAAGGCCTGGCAGCAGGATCGCGCCGGAGCGCTGGTCGACGTAACGCTGGCGAACAAATACGGATGGAAGCTGGGCGACCGGATTCACCTGCAGGGCACTATTTTTGACACGAATCTCGATCTGAACATTCGCGCCATCTACCATAGGGATCCGCCGCAGAACGCGCTTTACTTCAACACCAAATATCTGGAAGAAGCGGTGCCGTGGTTCAAGGGCCAGGCTGGCTGGTACACCGCGCAGGTGGACTCTGCCGAACACGTTGCAGGCGCGTCTTACCAGATTGACGAAATGTTCCACAACTCGCCGCTTCAGACCAAGACGGAAAGCGAGAAAGCGTTTCAGCTTGGCTTTGTCGCGTCGCTGGGCAACATAAAAGCGTTCATCCTGGGTATTTGCGGAGCGGTCATGTTCGCCATCATGCTGGTTTCGGGCACCACCATGGCGATGTCGGTCCGCAGCCGCACGCGTGAAGTCGCAGTGCTGAAGACTCTGGGTTTTACCAGGCAGCGCGTACTGTCGATTTTTGTCAGCGAAGCGGTGACTCTATCCGTGGTCGGCGGGCTGCTGGGAGTTTTGGCGGCGATCCCCGTGCTGGCATTCATTACTCACGGATTCATCGGGCTCGGCATCCCGATTGGCATGCAGGTCAAGCCTCCGGCGGCCGCGCTGGCCTTGCTGGTGTCGGTGGTTTTGGGCCTGGTGAGCGGCTATCTGCCCGCGTATCGCGCTTCGCGCATGAATATTGTGGAGGCGTTGCGTCACATTGGGTGAGTTGAGAAACCTTATATGGCTATCCCTATCAGCTACAACATCCGCAATCTGAAGCTCCGCAAAGGGCTCACGCTCATGACCGCGCTGGGCATCGCGCTCACCGTAACCACCGCGATTTTTCTCATGGCCCTGGTGGCGGGGCTGGACCGCGCGTTCGTCTCCAGCGGCAGCAACAAGAATGTGCTCGTGCTGCGCAAAGGGTCTGAATCCGAACTCACTGGCGGCTTCGATGCTTCTTTGTTCCCTACATTGAAAACTCTTCCCGGAATCGCCAAAGACAGCCACGGAGAACCGATGGCCTCGGGCGAGTGGAACGTAGTCATCGTGCTGCCGAGAAAAGATGGCACGGGAGAAGTGAACGTCACCGTGCGCGGCATGATGCCCGATGGCCTGGAGATGCGCTTGCTTCCGGATAATCCGGGCGGAAAGCCGAAAGTAAAACTCATCGCCGGAAACTGGTTCCATACCGGCCAGCGCGAAGTCGTGGTCAGCAGTTCCATCCGCGATCGTTTCTCCCACGCCAATCTCGGCGACCACGTCGAGTTCGGCAAAGGCTCGTGGACCGTCGTGGGCATCTTCGATGCTGGTGGGTCGGCGTATGAATCGGAGATCTGGGGCGACGTGAACCAAATGGCCTCGGATTTCGACCGCCAGGGAGGATTTTCGTCCGCCTATCTGCGCGCCACCGATGAGATGTCCGCCGACGCGCTTAAGAACCGCGTGAGCGACGATCAGCGCCTCAAGCTCGACGGCCTGCTCGAAAACGACTACTACTCCAAGCAGACCAGTTCTGGAACGCCGATCAAAGTGATCGGCTGGGTGGTGGGAGTGATCATGGCGGTCGGATCGATTTTCGCCGCTATGAATACCATGTACGCCGCGGTTGCGTACCGCGGCCGGGAAATCGCCACGCTGCGCGTGATCGGATTCTCGCGGCCGGCGATTTTGACCTCGTTCGTACTGGAGTCGCTGTTGATCGCGTTTCTGGGCGCGCTGGTCGGCATCGTGCTCATGCTTCCGTTCAACGGCATGCAGACCGGAACGTCGAATGCCGTAACCTTTAGCGAAGTGGTTTTCGCGCTGCGCATAACCCCGGCGGTCGCAACTCGTGCCATCCTCTTCGCGCTGATCATGGGATTTGTAGGCGGGCTGGCACCCGCGTGGCACGCCGCGCGGCAGAATATTTTGAGTGCGCTGCGGGGATAAGTAGCGCCGGCATCCTGACGGCTGCGCTACGAAACGAAACTTATTTGGAGCTTGGGTCGTAACTGTTCTTATGACGATTGATACCAAACACGAAGATCTGCAAAGCCTGCGCATCGACCGCACACAACGCAGCGGCAGTCCCGATAGTGGGGGCGCACCGCCGGCGTGGGCCCGCCGCTACATCCTGGGAGGAGTTGCGCTGGTGGTGGTGCTGGGCCTGGCTGCGCTGGCCTACCGCGCGTTGTCCGGAGATGTGCCCGAGGTGGAAGTGGTGCGCGCCGCGGCGGAAAGCACAGAAAGCGCCGCGGGCTCAACCGTCCTTTCTGCTACCGGATATATTGTGGCCCATCACACCATCAACGTGAACTCCAAAGTCACTGGCAGGCTGTCCTGGATCGGCGTGGAGAAGGGCGACAAGGTAAAGGAAGGCCAGGTCCTGGTCCGCCTGGAAGATCAGGAATTTCGCGCATCCTACCTACAGGCCAAGGGCATGGTGGACAACGCGCAAGCTTATCTCGCAGAGCTGCAGCACGGCTCGCGACCGGAGGAAATCCAACAAGCGCAGCACAATCTTGACGAAGCCCGCGCCACCGCCGTTAATGACAAAATCACTCTCGATCGCACGAAACAGTTGGATGCGGCGGGCGTGGTCTCAAAACAACAACTCGATGACGCGACCGCAAAATACGAAGCCGATCAGCAGCGCGCCAATTCCCTGCAGAGGGCTTTTGAATTAGCGAAAATCGGACCCCGCACGGAAGAACTGGCCCGCGCCCAGGGCGCGCTCACGCAGGCGCAAGGACAGTTGGATTATGCCAAGTCACAGCTCGACGCTACTGTGATTCGGGCTCCCGTGACCGGCACCATTCTCGACCGCACCGCCGAGAAAGGCGAACTGATCACCGCGCAATTTGCCAGCGCGGCCGCCGGAGGCCCGCAAGGCTCGGTCGTTTCGCTCGCTGACCTCAATGATCTGCAGGTGGAACTCGACATCGCGCAGGCGGATTTCGCCCGCCTTGGGCCAACCCAAAAAGGCATCGTAACAACCGATGCGTATCCCGACAAACAATACGATGGGCAGATCGCACAAATTTCTCCGGAAGCCAACCGGCAGAAAGCCACCGTGCAGGTGAAGGTGCAGGTGCTGAATCCGGGAAAATATCCCGACGTGCAGTTGCGGCCGGAAATGAACGCTACCGTGCGCTTCCTGGCCAATGATCCGGCGAAAGACGCGAAGGCTTCGGCGGGAGTGTTTGTACCTTCCACGGCGATCCGCGATCGCGATGGCAAGAAGATCGTATTGATCGCCTACAACAGAAAGGCAGTCGCACGGGAAATTCACGTCACCAGCCAGCGTGCCGACGGCGCGGTGGTCGATGGGCTGGTCGGAGGCGAGAACGTCATTACGACCGCGCCCGCGACTCTGAAGGATGGAGACCATATCAAAGTAAAGGGGCAATCATGAGCACACTCGCACAAACCAACGTGGCAACCGGCACAGTAGTGGTTCAAGCTCGGGGCGTCAGCAAAATTTTCAAGCGCGACGCGTTCCAGGTTACCGCGCTGGATGACGTTTCCATCGACATCGCCAAAGGCGAGTTTCTCGCTTTGATGGGGCCGTCGGGCTCGGGCAAGACCACGCTGCTGAACATGATCGCCGCCATAGACCGCCCAACCTCGGGCGAACTACTCGTCGGTGGCAAAGATGTTTTCCGCTTTACCGATTCGGAGATTGCCCACTGGCGCAACGAACACATCGGGTACGTGTTTCAGACGTTCAATCTGATCCCCGTGCTTTCCGCGTTCGAAAACGTGGAACTGCCACTGCTGCTCACGAAGCTGAATTCACAGCAGCGCCGAGACCACGTCATGACCGCGCTCAAATTGGTCGGGTTGGAGGATCGCGTACACCATCTACCCAAGCAACTCTCAGGCGGACAGGAGCAGCGCGTGGCGATTGCCCGAGCCATCGTGAGCGACCCGACTCTGTTGTTGGCCGATGAGCCGACCGGCGACCTGGACAGTCATTCAGCGACGGAAGTATTAGAAATTTTGAAGAGACTGAATGAGGACTTTCATAAGACGATCGTAATGGTCACGCACGATCCGCACGCGGCTTCGTACGCGCATGTGACCCGGCATCTGGAGAAGGGGATGTTGTTGCCGCCCGGATAGGAAATTGTTGATTGTTGATTTTTGATTTTTTTGATTGTTGATTGAAAACCGCGCTGTGGCCAGTCCAACTCCCAGGGAGCGAAGGCCTCTTAATCAGCAATCAAGAATCGCCAGTTCTTATACGGCCCGGGCCAGATTCGGCGCCGCGGTCGCATCGGCGGCCCAACGCCACGCCCGCCGGCCGCCTACCATTACGGCTTCGGCCTCGCCATATTCCACCAACCGGTTCAGCACGGTCGTTACCGAGGCCATGGGATCTTTATGCCGGGCCAACAGCGCGGGCATCTTCCGCTGGAAATAATCGCAGATATCGCGCGAGGTCATGGCCTTTCCCGCTTCCATCAGGATCATGCGGCAGGCCTTGGTAAAACCGGGCTGGCGGCCATTGCCTTTGCGGTCCACCAGTTCCAGGAGTTCGTCGCTTAGAACCCCTTCTCCAAACAGGTTGGCCAGGCCTGAGATGGTTTGCTTCACCGTCCCGATTCGCTTCATGATTTCGGCCCGCTGCTGCAGCAACTGACGCAATTCACTCTGCGCCTGCCGGATGACTTCCTGGACGTGTCCGAGGTCATTGCTCCCAATCGCTTGGCCCGAGCCGTTTGATCCCTGCGCGTTTTCCATACCGACCTCAAAATTCTCCATACCTGGCAACACGGGTTAGACGTGAGAATGACAAATCGGTTAACAAACACAAAGGAATGACCTAAACTCCGGCGCACTTGGCACCGATGGTAACAATGACAACGCCACTTTCATGGTCACAGCCGTCCAAACCGCCGTGTCTCCAACGCCCCTGCGGGTCCTGCTGGTGGGCGAAAAAGAGGAGGACTTTTTCCTGATTCGCGAGATCCTCGAGCGGCACCGGCGCCTGATCACGACAGAACTGGAACATGCCCGGTCGTTCAGCGAAGCCAAGACCATGCTGCAGCAAACACCTTACGGGCTCATCCTATTTGAAGATGAAACCGGAGACAGCGAAGCGGTCCGGCTGATGAATGAGTTTCTGCAACTCGGAGTGCAGCTGCCCTTCGTGGTACTGACTGAAGACGCCGATGAAAACACGGTGGCAGAGGTGATCGGGCACGGCACCTGGAACTGCATGTCGAAGTCGCGATTGGACGGAGCGACTCTGGTACGCACCATTCGCAGCACCATGGCGCTGCACTCCCTGCAGCAGGAACAACACAACGCCGAAGCGTCGCTGCGGAAGCTGTCTCGCGCGGTCGAGCAGTCGGCGGACGTCGTCATGATCACCGACCGGCAGGGCCTCATCGAATACGTGAATCCGGCCTTCGAAGCTCTCAACGGCTATAGCCGGGAAGAAGCTTGCGGCAAGACCCCTCGCATTCTCAACTCCGGACAACAGGATCCCGAAATCTATCGGGAAATGTGGAAGGCTCTGCTGAGCGGCAACGTCTTTCGCGGTATTCTGCTCAACCGCAAGAAAAGCGGTGAACTCTACTACCTTGAGGAGACGGTCTGTCCCGTGCGCGACGCGGATGGCCAAATCACCCACTTCATCTCCAATGGACGGGACCTGACCGACCGCCTGCGCCTGGAGGGCCAGCTTCTGCAGGCACAGAAAATGGACGCAATCGGACGGCTCGCCGGAGGAGTCGCCCACGACTTCAATAATCTCCTCACCATTATCACCAGCTATTCGGAACTGGCTCTGGATGAAGTCCCTTTCATCAGTTCGCTCGCAACCAAGATTCAGGAAATCCTGCTGGCGGCGCGGCGGGCTGCGGAGTTGACCGGCCAACTTCTTGCCTTCAGCCGCAAGCAACCCCAGGCGCTGCGCGTGGTCGACCTCAACCAGGTCATCTCCAGCATCGCCAAAACCCTTCCCCGGCTGATTGGGGAAGACATCGAGTTCAGTTTTCTGCCCGGCCAGAGTCTGGGCCGGGTGCCGGCTGACCCTGTGCAGATCGAGCAGATTCTGATGAATCTGGCGGCCAATGCGCGCGACGCCATGCCGCGTGGTGGTGACCTGCGCATTGAAACTTCCGGAGTCTATATCGATGCCGACTACGTTCACGGCAAAGCAGCGGTCATTCCAGAGGGACCCTACGCGCTCATCACTGTCAGCGACAATGGCACGGGAATCCCGCAAGAAAATCTGCCTCATATTTTCGAGCCTTTCTACACCACCAAGCCAGCGGGACAAGGCACGGGTCTCGGTCTGGCCACGGTCTACGGCATCGTCAAGCAGAATCATGGTTTCGTCTGGGTCTACAGCGAGCCGGGTTCGGGCACGGTCTTCAAGGTTTATCTTCCCTGTGTCCTGGAGCGCAAGCGGGCTGCTGAGACCGCGCCCGCGGAACACGAGAATGCCAAGGGCGGCAGCGAAACCCTTCTTCTGGTGGAAGATGAACCGGCAGTCCGCAGGGCCGCCGCGGAATTTCTCCGCCTGCAGGGATACAACGTGGTCGAGGCTAAAGACGGCTTAGAAGCGCTAGCGGTCGCGCAACAGCGCTGCGCCGAAATCGATTTACTGGTCACCGATGTCGTAATGCCCAACCTGAGCGGCGGTGCATTAGCCAAGAAGATGGTGGAACTCAGACCCGACGCGAAATTTCTGTTCGTTTCCGGCTACGCCGGCAAAACTCTGCTCGACCACAATGTGGTCGACCTGGAAACCAACTTTTTACAAAAGCCATACAGCCTGAAAGAGCTTTCCCGAAAGATTCGTTGTGCGCTCGAATTGAAGGCGCGTCCCGCCGCGCCAAACCCTTTCCTCCCAGGAAATCCGCCGCACGCCGAGTCCTAGGTCTTAAAGGTTTCAGGTAAATCACGGCTCGATGCGGGTCAAGCGTCCATTCTTGACCTCAAACCGATCGCCGCGCCAAGTCACAGTATGGCCCGCAAAGCTCGCAACCCACACCCCGACCGCAATCAGATCGCGAAGCGGCAACAGCCATAGCTGCCGAAGTACGAATCGGTCGTTGAGCACCGCATTGCCCACGACAACGGCCATGGCAACCCGCAACCCCAGCAAAGCCGCAAGCACCACCGACGACCAGGGCGCCGCGCGAGCGCAGATCAAATTCAGCAACGCCCACATCAACCCAAACGTGGAAGCCAATCCCACATATCCGCCGAAACGAGCATCTCGCACACCCCGCGCCCAGCGCATCTGATGTTGCAGGAATCCATGCAGATCATAGGCGGGAAGCCGGGTTTCGACCACCACATCCGAGAGCACGACTTTCAGGCCGAGGCCGGCGATTTTGCGCGCCAGTTCGTAATCATCGGCTAGGTATTCAACGATAGACCGGAATCCGCCGATCCGGTTCAAATCCCTCCGCCGGAAAGCCAAAGTCGAACCCAGCCCGAATCCAAGCCCTCGCTCCAGGAGCCGCGCCACCAGCACTCCCGCGCAAAAATCCGTGCCGATGCCCAGCGATTCGAGTTTCGAGCCGAGGGTCGGCTCCGGCACTCCACGGTATAGGCAAGTCACCATCCCGACAGAGTCATTGAATAAAGGAGCAGTCACTCTGCGAATGTAGTCGCGTTCCACCCGTATGTCGCTGTCGTTCACGATCAAGATGTCGAAGCGGGCGGTTTCGGTCATCTGCTCAAGATTGCTCACCTTCACATTGGCGCCGAGGTTCTGCGCACAGACAACGAGCTGAATCGGAAGCTGGGGAAATTCCTGCTGCAGTTGCTTGACGCTGGCTACGGCTGGATCTGCCGGGTCGCTCACGCCAAAAATGATTTCGTACTCCGGATAATCCTGCAGGCAATGGCTGCGGAAACATTCGTAGATGTCGGGGTCTGTGCCCTTCAGCGGCTTCAGAATGGAAACTGGAGGCAGGTTTTGTGCGCCCTGCTCCGGTGTGGATTGCTCCGATGTGGACTGCTCCAGCGTGGAGGGGGCACTCCTGCCCGCTTTCCGCTCACCAAGAAAAACCCCGGCACTCCACAAACAGAACACGTAGTAGATGGAACTGGAGACGCATCCAAGAACGGCGATAACCTGAATCGTTCGGCTGACGAAGTGGATCATGCGAAAGCGCAGCGGTCGCGTGCAAAAAGTTTAAGCTGAAAACTGACCTTAGCTTGCCCTGAGCCGTATGGCGAAGGGGCTAATAGCTGACAGCTGCTTCTATTCGTACCGCAGCGACTCAATCGGATCAAGATTCGCCGCCTTCCACGCCGGATAAATGCCGAAAACCAGACCGACTGCCGCGGCCGAACTGAATCCAAAGGTAACCCAGAACATCGACAGGTGAGCCGGCAACGAAGGCCAAAGTTGCGGAATCCCCCACACAAAGAGCGCCCCCATCAGAATGCCAACGACTCCGCCCACCGCGGTCAGCATGATCGCTTCCAGCGTGAATTGCAGCAGGATATCGCGCTTGCGCGCCCCGATAGCTTTGCGCACGCCAATCTCGCGGGTGCGTTCGGTGACGCTGACCAGCATAATGTTCATGACTCCGACGCCGCCCACGATGAGTCCCACGCTCGAAATGGCGAACATTCCGATGAACAGCGCGCCGGTAATCTGGTTCCAGGCGTCGGTGAGCGAGTCCGTGGTGAACAGTCCAAAGTTGTCCGGCTTGTCGAAAGCAACTCTCCGCCGGCGCCGCAGCACTTCGCGAATTTCGTCCAAGGCTTTCGGCATATCGTCGTGCGAAGTAGCCTTGACCATAATCCAGTGCTGCTTCATTTCCGGGTGCATGGTCTTGAACGTCAATAATGGGAGAAAGGCGCGATTGTCAATCGGGTCCTTACCCCGGTTAAAAACCGATTTGATCTTTCCCACCGTTCCGATCACCACGAACAAGCGCCCCTCAATGTTGACCTCTTTCCCCAGGGGATCCTGATCCTCGAACAGCTCTTCGTTTGTATCGTGGCACAGAATCACCACAGAAGAGCGATGCTCGTTATCGAAGTCAGTAAACCATCGTCCGCTGGTGAGAGGAAGGTCCTCCACATCCTTGATGGAAGGCGTGTCGCCCTCGAGGATGGTGCCCTTCGCCTTTCGATCCTGATATTTGACCGCGTACGTGCCGCTTCCAATCTCCGGACGAAACAACCGAATGAGCGCCCCCGCGGCTTGAACGTGGGGCAGATCGCGGATCGCCTCCTCGTCCTCCAACGTCAACTCCTTGCGGGTGCGCATCTCCTCGGTCATGCGCCCGAAGGTGAATGGGTCCAGATGAAACGCAAAAATCACATTTGTTCCGACTGTGGCCAGGCGATCGCGCACATTGTCGTCGAGCCCGCGGCCAATCGAAGACACGCCGATCACCACGGACACGCCAATCACGATCCCCAGCACGGTGAGCCCAGAACGCAGCTTGTTGCTGCGGATCGTATCCGTTGCCATGTGCACGATTTCGCCGAATTCGGATTTGCGCATGAGGAAAAAATTGGAAAATTGTGTGATTGGGAAATTGCGTAATTGAAGAATCCCGAGGCCCGGTTTGAGGATTCAATTACACAATTTCTCAATTTCCCAATTGCTCAATCGTGTCTACATCTCAAATCGCAGCTCCAGAGCAGTTCACTCGTACCGCAGCGACTCAATCGGATCGAGATTGGCCGCTTTCCATGCCGGATAAATGCCAAAAACCAAGCCAACTCCCGCCGCGGAAGTGAATCCAAAGATCACCCAGAACATGGACATGCGCGCCGGCATCGACGGCCATAGCATGGGGATGACCCAGACCAGCAGCGCTCCGGCCAGAATGCCGATCAGGCCGCCCACGGCGGTCAACATAATCGCCTCCAGGGTGAATTGCAGAAGAATGTCGTTCTTGCGCGCGCCAATGGCCTTGCGCACTCCGATTTCGCGCGTTCGCTCCGTGACGCTGACCAGCATAATGTTCATCACGCCCACGCCGCCCACGATCAGTCCCACGCTCGAAATCGCGAACATCCCGACGAACAACGCACCCGTCAGTTGATTCCAAACGTCGGTGATCGAGTCCGAAGTCATGATGGCAAAATTGTCCGGCTTGTTGAACGCAACTCTGCGCCGGCGCCGGAGCAGTTCGCGAATCTCGTCCATCGCTTTCGGCATATCGTCGTGCGACATGGCCTTCACGCTGATGATGTACGCCTTCATCTCAGGATGAAGCGCCTTAAACGTTTTCAGCGGCAAAATGACTCGATTGTCGTTCGGATCTTTGCCGCCCCCGAACACCGATTTGATCTTCTGCACCGTTCCGATCACAGTAAACAACTGTCCTTCGATATTGATTTCCTTCCCCAAAGGATCGTCGTCGCCGAACAATTCATGCTGCACTTGGTAGCAGACCACCACCACCGCAGAGTGATGCTCATCGTCGAAATCGGTGAACCATCGTCCGCTGGCCATCGGCAGATCGAACACATCCTTGGCCGACGCCATGTCGCCCTCAATGATGGTGTGCTTCGCTTTCTTCTCCTGATACTTCACCGAGTAGCTGCCAAGTCCCAGTTCAGGGCGAAAGATTCGCATCCCCGCCGAAACCGCCTGCACATGCGGCAAGTCCTGCATGGCGAGCGCATCGTCATAAGTCAGTTCTTTCCGAGCCCGCATTTCGTCGGTCAAGCGGCCAAAGTTGAAGAACTCCAGGTGAAACACAAAAATAACGTTCGATCCAATGCTGGCCACCAGATCGCGCACATTATCGTCGAGCCCGCGCCCAATCGACGACACTCCGATCACCACGGCCACGCCGATCACGATCCCGAGCACGGTCAGCCCCGAACGCAGCTTGTTCGAGCGGATCGTGTCCGTCGCCATCTGCACAATTTCGCCGAATTCAGATTTGCCCACCATGAAGATTGAGTAATTGGGGAATTTAGTAATTGAGGAATTTGAAAACCGCTTCAACGTTTTCCCGGTTTTTCAATTTCCCGATTACTACATTACTCAATTTCCCAATTCCTACATTTCAAACCGCAACGCCGCAATCGGATCCAGCCGCGCCGCTTTGCGCGCCGGATAGACTCCAAAAAACACACCCACGGTCGCAGCCACGAACAAAGCCGCCACCACGGCCCACAGCTTGATCGACGACGGCATGCCAATCAGCGCGGTGACGGCTTCGGCAACACCGATACCGCCCACCACTCCGATCGCTCCGCCCAAAAGCGACAGGATCACCGACTCGATCAGGAACTGCAGCAGCACATCGTCCTGCCGCGCGCCCAGCGCTTTGCGAATGCCAATCTCCCGCGTCCGCTCCGTCACCGAGACCAGCATGATGTTCATGATGACGATTCCGCCCACCACCAGCGAAACCCCGGCGATCCCGATGGTCGCCATGAAAAATGTATTGCTCAGGTTTCCCCAAATGCTCAGCAGGCTGGCATTGGTCTCAATTTCAAAACTGTCGTCTTTTCCGGGAGCGTCGTGACGCCGCGCGCGCAAGGCAACCCGAGCCTCATCGATCGCCTGGTTCAACGGAACGCCCGTGGCTGCCGCCTTACCCCACACTTCGATGCTGTTGTTGTGCGAGCCATATTTCTTCAGAAATACCGTGATCGGAATCATCACGTAATTGTCGGCGCTCTGGCCCAGCGTTTTTCCTTTTTTCTTGCCCACCCCAATCACCTGATAGGTCCACCCGTCCACGCGAACTTCCTGCCCCAGCGGGTCGACACCCGGCAACAGGTGATCCACAATGTCGGTCCCCACCACCGCGACTTGCAGGTGATTGTCCATGTCGGTCTCATTCAACATGCGGCCGGATGCCAGGTCAGTATCGAGGATGGTCGCCATCGAAGGCGTAATGCCCTGAATATTCGTGTTCTCGATGGACTGCTCGTTGCGCTTCACGCGACCGTTGCCGCTCATCTGCGCCCCTACGTAGTCGCAGTGCTGGCAGGCATCTTTCACGGCCTCGTACTCGTCCATCTCCAGGTTCTTGCGCTTCTCCTGCTCCAGAAAACGCTCGGCATTGGTTTCGACCGCCGAGGTCTTTTGCACAATAAACACATCCGCGCCGAGGTTGAAAATCTTTTTCGCTACATAATCGTTGATGCCGGAGACGAACGTCACCACCGCAATCACCGACGCGATGCCGATCACCACGCCAAGCAAGGTAAGCACCGAGCGCAGTTTATTCGCCCACAACGACTGCAACGCCACGCGGATGGCTTCGAGATGATTCATGGCAAAATCGGACCTCGGGCCTTGGACCTCAGACCTCAGCGAGAGCTTCTTGGCAACAACAAGATCCCGAACACCGGATAAGTCTATCAGCGAATTGGGCAACTCCGCAGCGCATAACCGCAACCCGCCATGCGAGGAGTTTCAAGGTCTGAGGTCGAAGGTCTGAGGTCTGAGGTCGAAGGTCTGAGGTCTGAGGTCCAGCGCCAGAAGCCCGACGCCCGACGCCCATCCCGTATAATCAATCCCGTAGGCAGCCGGACCGGACGGCCGCTCCGCCCATGGGCGGGGAGGAAAGTCCGAACTCCGCAGAGCAGTGTGCCGGATAACGTCCGGGACGTCAGATTCAAGTCTGATGGACGGAAAGTGCCACAGAAAACATACCGCCCTGGGTGCCCCACTCTTCGCGCTCTTTGCGAAGGGTGGGACTCGGGGTAAGGGTGAAAAGGTGCGGTAAGAGCGCACCGCCGCGGCAGTAATGCCGCGGGCAGGGCAAACCCCACACGGAGCAAGACCAAATAGGGAGGAAGTTCCGCCGTCGCTGAGAGCTTGACCTTGGCAGCAAGACTTTAGAGCGGTGAAATTGGATCGCTCACAAGCTCGCTGCTCATGGCTCCAAGCTCCGAGCGACGGCGGGGCACGTGCCGGCTCGGTGCGTCAAACCTTCGGGTAGGTCGCTAGAGCCGGGCAGCAATGCCCGGCCCAGAGGAATGGCCGTCCCGTCGCAAGACGGACAAAATTCGGCTTACAGGTCCGGCTGCCACAAACCTGCCTCAACTTTTGCCCAATACATTTCTTACTTCCTCTGTTGTGTCACGAGAGCGTTACGAAAGTAGGAGCGCCAGATCCTCGGGCTTCAGGTTCCGAATGACGCTGCTTTCGGCACCGATGATTTCGGCGGCCAGGTCGCGCTTGCTCTTTTGCAACTCGAGGATCTTCTCCTCGACGGTGTCACGGGCGATCAGCCGATAGGCGAAGACCGGGCGCCGTTGTCCGATGCGGTGCGCGCGATCCACCGCCTGCGCTTCCACGGCCGGGTTCCACCAGGGATCGAGGATGAATACATACTCGGCGGCGGTAAGGTTCAGCCCGACTCCGCCTGCCTTTAAGCTGATCAGGAAGATCCTGCAGCCTGGGTCAGTTTGGAAGCGCTCGACTCTGGCCTGGCGGTCGCGAGTCGCGCCATCGAGGTATTCGTAAACAACTCCACTTTCATTCAGCCGCTCACGAACAATTTTCAGCAGGCTGGTAAACTGCGAGAACACCAATGCCTTGTGTCCTTCGTCGAGGACTTCGCGCAATTGCGCGAGCAGCGCTTCGAGTTTGGCGCTGGCATCTCCAATGCGTTTGGGGTCGAGTAGCGCGGGATGGCAAGCGGCCTGGCGCAAACGCAATAAGGCTTCCAGAATCTGGATCTTTGATTTAGTCAGGCCGTCCGTTGCGATTCGCTTCAGCAGTGACTCGCGATAGTGCTGGCGTAGCTCGTCGTAGAGCTTGCGCTGCGCGGTTTCCATCTCACAGTAAATCGTCTGCTCGCTCTTGGGGGGAAGTTCCTGCGCCACTTGCTGCTTGGTCCGGCGCAGAATGAATGGCCGCAGGGCCCGAGCCAGCAAGCGGCGCGTGTCTTCCGTGGGATTGCGCCCGGTGCTGCCCGCAACTTTGAAAACGCTGGCTGCGCCAAGCATTCCAGGATTGAGAAACTCAAACAAGCTCCAGAGTTCGCCGAGATGATTCTCCACCGGGGTGCCACTCAGCCCCAGACGGTATCGTCCACGCAAAAGGCGTACTGCCTTCGAGGATTCAGTGTCGGAATTCTTGACCGACTGAGCCTCGTCGAGGATCACGTAATCAAATTCGAGATCCTTAAGAGAAAGAATATCCCGGCGCAGCGTACCATAGGTGGTGAGAATCACGTCACAAGCCGCGAAGTCGTTGCCATCGCGGGCCATGCCGGTGTGATCCAGAACCCGCAGTTGAGGCGTGAAGCGCTCCGCCTCCTGCTTCCAGTTAAACACCAGGGATTTCGGCACCACGATGAGGGACGGTGAGACTGGCTGGCCGGTGCAGCGCAACTCGCGACGCATTTCGAGAAGAGCCAGTACCTGCGCCGTCTTGCCCACACCCATATCATCGGCCAGGCAACCGCCGAAAGAGAATCGCTGCAGAAAAAGCATCCACGCCAATCCCTCGCACTGATAGTCGCGCAGACGGCCCACGAATCCGTCCGGCTGTGCCGTCGTCCCCACTGCACTGAATTGTTGCAGTTCGGCCCGGACGCGGGCGAACGTGTGGTCCCATTGTGCTTCGGGCTGTGTGGCCAGTAGGGCGTCGAGAAGTCCTGCCTGGGAACGGGTGAAGTGAATGTGTCCGTCCTCGGGAGAACCCATGCCGGCCAGGGGACCGATCCGGCGCAGCCATTGCTCGGGCAGCATTCCGTACGTTCCATCATCGAGTTGCACCATGTTGTTGCCGCGACGCAGGGCCGCGAGCAATTCTGGCAGTCGCGCCTTGGTGGGGCCATAATCCACTTCGCCGTGCAATTCGAACCAGTCCATACCGCTGGACACTTCGAGCCGGTACGATCCCGGACGGCGGAAGATTTTTCCCTCGGCGTCAATGTGCCATCCCGCCTCGACCAGCGGCCGCACGACCTGTGGCAGCTTGCTCGCCGCAAACCCGCGGGTGGGTTCGGGTTCCCAATAAGTCGGGCCTCGTTTTACGCCCAGTTCGTCGAGCAGCGCATTCGCCTCCGCTTCGGCGTCAAAATCGCGGCGCAGAAACCGCCGGCTGGGAGCGTCAAAGACGCCCCGCGAGGGATCGAACTCCGGCACAATCCGGTCGTCGTAGGCAAACGAGAGTTCCGCTTGCAGGCGCCCTGATCCTAAGTGAGTCGGCGCTTGGGAAATTTTCAGACGCGGAGCAGGAATTGCCGCCAATTCCTCGTACCGCATTTCCTCTGGCACCGCCAGTGGCGGCAGGTTCCGGGAGCAGAGCAAGGCGGCCAGGAATTGATCTTTTTCGCTCTCGGGAGCCACAATCGAGCATTTTTTGCGAAGAGCCGAAATCCACTCAAACGAAGCTTCCTGGGCGCATCGTGCCACTCGGTCCCTGGTAAGTAAAAAGCCAGGTGCGACCAGAACCGGGGCCGTCAGTTCCATTCGCTCTTCGCCGCGCTGGAAAAATCCAGTGAGCGCACACTGTCCGCCTTCCGCCTTTCCCAACTCAAGCCAAAAATTCCAAGCTTCGCCGTCATCCCAGGCCAGCGGTAGCAACGCTTCGGGCTCGTTCTGAGGGCGCAAGTAGCAGCGGCCGGTTCGGACCATGAGAGGCATCAGCATAGCGCTCAGTGCAGGCGGAAGCATTGACAAGTCGCGAAGACGTTCGTATGGATCCGGGTATCCATAGGCGTACGACTGTGTTCCAGCGAGCATCGACAGTATTTGTTGGTCTTCGCGTAGGGGAAGACGCTGAATCTGGCTGCGCTTCATCGCGAGCGGCTTGGGGCGGGCCCAGTTGCCGTCTTTCTTGCGATCACGAGATTCCAGCGTGAGGCACAGTCCGCCGCCCGAGAGACACGTTGCAATGTCCACGATGTATAGAACTTCCCGCTTAGCCGGCCACATCGACTCTTGCGTCGCCAGCGAGCCGGGGGAGACGATCTCGCTGAATTGCTGTTGCCACGATCGCTGTCTCGGCACCCGCTGTCGAGTGGCGACAGGTATGCGCGAGCGGGCAACCGAGTCTCGCCATCTGGCCTTTAGCGTCTTGAGATCAGCGTCGTCAAAGGGCAATTCAGAATCGTCGCTCAACTCCAGGTGCGGCGCGGAAACAGCCGCAGAGAGGCCGCCCTGTGCCTCGGCTGCCAGAATCGTGGCCCAGAGATGCTTGCATGGGACGCCATTGTCCACGAAGTAGGGGCAGTCACACCGGACCGACAGGATTCCGTCCTTGAATTTCAGCTCTACATCGTAAGTCTGCGAACCGCGCACTCGGGCGTGCAAGTCGGTTTCAGAAGTCCGCTCAATACGGACTTGGTCGCGCCGATAATATTCTTCGCCCCGATGCCGGACGCTCCTGGTGAATTGCGGTGCCAGTCGAGCGGAAAGATTCAAGGACATGGTTCAGGCCTGACGGCATTTTACCGAATAGAAGAAGCAGAGCATAAGCGCGAGCATTACTCCCCAACAATCTACGAAGACCCCGTTTCATGGATCGATCTTCATCAATGAGACTCTTTCCCGAATCAACCCTCACTATGTACCCGCCAAATGCTCCTCCGATCTCATGAAACACCGCCCTGAACTAGATGACTTACTGGCAAGCCTCCGCAGTTTGCAAGACAACGTCACGAACTGAACGTCCGCCCCGCCGACTCAGAGTTCGAGTTTGGCCTCATCCTTCTCCAGTTCTGCTCGATCTTCAGGATGCACTCTGAAACAAACCACGGTAGAATCCAACGGTCGAAAAGACGGTTGAAAAAGCGGTTGAAGAAATAAGATCGATTCTCTCTTCTGCCGGAGTGAGCCATGAATACCTTCCCGGTTCTGTTGGGTGCGCTGTGTGTCTTTGCGCTCGCTTATCGCTATTACAGCGCCTTCATCGCCGCCAAGGCGCTCGCCCTGGATGACCGCCGTACCACTCCAAGCCACACCTGCGCCGACGGACATAATTACGTCGCCTCACCCCGTTGGGTGCTGTTCGGACATCACTTTGCGGCCATCGCCGGCGCCGGGCCGCTGGTCGGACCCACGCTGGCCGCGCAGTTCGGATTCGCTCCCGGCTTTCTCTGGCTGCTGTTCGGTGCCGTCCTCGCAGGCTGCGTACAGGACTTCACCGTGCTGGTCGCTTCGGTGCGCCATCGCGGCCGCTCCCTGGCCGACATCGCTCGCACTGAGATCAGCCCTTTTGCCGGCCTGGTTGCGATGATTGCCATCCTCTTTATTCTGCTGGTGTCGCTGGCGGGTTTGGGCATTGTCGTCGTCAACGCGCTTTCGAACAGCCCGTGGGGAGTTTTCACAATCGGCATGACTATCCCGATCGCCGTGATCATGGGCCTGTGGATGTTCAAGAGTCACGCCGGAAGAATCACGGTCACAGGCCCCAGCATCGTCGGGGTGGTCCTACTGATTGCCAGCGTGGTTGCGGGACGCTGGGTCGCTCTCTCGGGCGGTGCCAGCGCGCTCACCTTCACTCCCCATCAGATCACCATTCTGATGGCGCTCTACGGACTGATTGCATCGGTTCTTCCCATTTGGCTGTTGCTCGAACCGCGGGATTATCTCTCCACCTATGTGAAGCTGGGAACGATTGCTGTTCTCGTTATTGGCGTGTTCATCGTCCATCCCAATATTAAGTTTCCCAACTTCACGCCGTTCGTTCATGGCGGGGGACCCATCATCAAAGGGTCGCTCTTCCCTTTCCTGTTCGTCACTATCGCCTGCGGCGCGATTTCAGGATTTCACTCTCTGGTTTCCTCCGGAACCACGCCTAAGATGCTTGACAAAGAAACCGACGCGCGCTTCATCGGCTACGGCGCGATGGCCGCGGAATCGCTGGTCGGCATCCTGGCTCTGATTGCCGCCTGCTCGATGCATCCCGGAGATTACTTCGCCATCAACACCACCCCGCAAGTCTTCGACAAGCTAGGCCTTGCCACCGTCAATCTGAATATGTTTTCGCGCGAGGTCGGCGAAACCCTGGCCGGGCGCACGGGAGGAGCGGTTTCACTCGCCGTCGGCATGGCCCAAATCTTCCGCGGCCTGCCCGGCATGGACCGCCTGATGGGCTACTGGTATCACTACGCCATCATGTTCGAAGCGCTTTTCATTCTGACCACGATCGATACGGGCACACGCGTGGCCCGTTATGTTCTGCAGGAACTCCTCGGCAAGGTGCACAAACCTTTCGGCAACCACTCCTGGTTGCCGGGAAATCTCGCAACCAGCTTTTTCGTGGTGCTCGGCTGGGGATACTTGATCTACACCGGAAACATCTCCACGATCTGGCCGATGTTCGGGACCGGCAACCAGTTGCTGGCCACGATCGCGCTAGCCGTTGTTACAACATTCCTCATTAACATGGGGAAACAGAAGTACGCGTGGATCACCGCCATCCCCATGTGTTTCGTGGGCGTGACCACGGTGACGGCAGGAGTGCTGTCGGTCAAAAACATTTTCTGGCCGCTCACCTCCAAGCCAGGCCAGGTGTTTACCGGCTATCTCGATTCTATTTTGATGAGCATCTTCATCGCGGGAGTCGTGGTCGTCGTCTTCAGTGCAGTGCGCCGGTGGATTGCCGTCCTGAACGGCGCTCCTGTACCGCAAGAAGCGTTCGGCCCTCCAGTCACCGCAGGCGGAGAAATCAAGATGGGATGCTGTTGAAAAATGGGTCCTAAATCCAGCATCGGACAGCGTGCCGGAGCGCGACGGCTACGTTCCGAAAAACAATCTGCGCGGATCTAGGAGGCGCCAGTGGATTTGACCGTCAAACAGAAAGTCGATCTAGTAGAGGAGCTATCAGAGGCAATCCTGAATGCATGGAGGGCTGTTCCGAAGATTACGGACACCAGGGTGGTAGTCGCCGCTTGTACGGAGATCCAGCGCAGAATCGTCGAGAAAATCTACGGTAGAGAAACTGGCCAAGCGTTTCAGGACGAAATTGACTCGCTCCTGGTTTTGGCCCGGTTTAAGCTGCCCGTAGAAAAAGCCGGCCTGGTGGAGGGTTACTACAGGCGATTCTGAAAACGTGGGGATCTTCACGGTCAAAGAAAGCCACGTTTGGCGTAATGATTGCTGCTTGTACAGAAATTCATCGCAAAACTATCATTACGGTTTACGGTGAAAAGGCGGGCAAAGCATTTCAAGAAGAAATCGAGCCAATTCTTGAAGCATTGAGAGCTAACAGCGGTCCAATGGATGAAGTAAGGGACATAAGCAAGAGCTAACGTGAAGGGCTTTATCCAGGCAACGGGCAAAGCGACTCCGTCGCCAAATTCGCCGACAACTGCTATGCGCTTGGACTGCGGCAAAGAGCCGCTGCTCCTCGGGGCGAACAAGCCCGCTCAGTAAGAGAAGTGCGGGTGCTATACTTGCAGTTCATACTTTCAAGGAGCCCTATTCGATATGTCCGCACCCAGCCGCCGGCCTGAGATTCGCCGGCGCCGTACCCGCACCGACAAAATCGCGCAGTTGCGCAAGAAACTAACCAACGCGAAAACCGACGCCGATCGCACCCGCATCCAAGCCAAGCTGCATAAACTCGCAATCGGCTCGCCCGGGCAGCCTCTGTTGAAGTAGCGCCGCCGTCCCGGCGGCCGTCGGGCGGGGGTCTCCGAGTAGGCCAGATCGTGAGGCCGTTAGTCGGCAACCGACTCAGCGTGCGCCTTGATTCGCTCGCGGCGTCCCGCTTGCCGGTACACCTCCAGCACTCGGCGCACTGAACTGTCCCACGAGAACCTCGAAACCTGTTCGTATCCCCGGTCTTTCATGCGGTCACGCAGCGGCTGATTGGTAAGCACGCGGTGCAGGGCGCGCATGATCTCAAACACGTTTTCCGGATTCACCAGCACGGCCGCATTCCCCACCACCTCGGGCAACGATGACACGTTGGAGGCGACCACCGGCGTTCCGTGCGCCATCGCCTCCAGCGGAGGCAAGCCAAAGCCCTCGTAGAGCGACGGAAACACAAAAATCTTCGCCGCATCGTAAAAAATCCGCAGCGTTTCGATGGGCACAAATCCCAGGAACCGCACATCATTCTGCACGCCGCTGCGAATCACCGTGCGCCGCAAATCCGGGTTGCCGGAAAGATCGTCGCCGATGATGATGAGTTTCAGCTCGGGAAACGCCTGCGTCTTTTCCAACTCCGCCTTCAGCGCGGAAAACGCCTCGATCATGCGCACCACATTCTTATGCGGACTGATTCGTCCGGCATAAAGCAGGAACGGATAGTTCACCTGATAGCGCTCGGCGATCAGTTCGCGGTCGGAGGCGCTGGCGTGGCCGCCCAGAAACCGTTCATCGATCGCGTTATAGACCACCTCGATGCGGCCGGCGGGAATCTCGAAGAGCTTCTGGATTTCGGTCTTGGTGAACTGCGAGACCGCAAAAATTCGCGTCGCCCCCCGCAGCACCCGCCGCGTCATCTGCAAATGCCAGGTTCCCCAGAAGCCGCCCGGTTGCCGCGCCCGCGATATGTGCTCCTGCATGTCGTGCACCGTCATGACGTAGGGGCAGGGCAACAAGCGGGGCACAGAAAAAAGATTGGGGATGTGGACCAGGTCGCAGTTCAGCTTCTTGAGCGCGGCGCGAAACTCGCGATATCCCCGGATCGAGCGATCCGCCGCAGTCAAAGGCACAGTTTGAAAATTCGACGGCAGGTCTGGGATGCTCTGCAACTTGTCCGGAGGGCCGATCAGCGAATATTCGCTTTCCTGATCAAGCCGGCCCAGCGTACGCACCAGGTTGCGGATATACGTGCCTACGCCGAACTCGCTCATCCGCCGGATGTCGATGGCGATCTTCACCGATCCGATTTAAACACAGACCAGCGGTGGAAGATCGACCGAATTACAGCACGCCCCAAGACAGAACACAGCGAGGGGACCGGCGGATTGGAATGGAATCCTCCGCGCTTGAACGTATAAACAATACTGTTTATACTACGTAGAGTGAGAAGCAACGAGTTCAAGCGCTGGCTCGCGACACAGGGAGCTGTCTTCAAACCCGGCAAAGGCTCTCACCTTAAGGTCTATCTGAACGGAAAGCAGTCTGTCCTGCCCATGCACAACGCTGAACTCAAGAAAGGTCTGGTCGAGGCCATCAAGAAACAACTCGGCCTGAAGTAGGAGAGCGCAATGTTCCTTTATGCAGTTACGCTAAGACGCGACCGCAACGGCGGATTTGTGGTCACCTTCAAAGACATTCCCGAAGCCATTACGCAAGGGGAAACCGAGGCCGAAGCGCTGGCGGCGGCTCGGGATGCTCTGGAAACGGCCCTCGATTTCTACTTCGAGGACCATCGCGCCGTGCCCATGCCCTCAAAAGCCAAGCCCGGACAGCCTGTCGTTGAGCTTCCCGCCAGTCTCGCCGCCAAGATTCTTCTGCTGAACGAGATGATCCAGCAACACGTGCGGCCCGCGGAATTGGCGCGGCGATTGAAGACCACACCGCAGGAGGTCAACCGGCTCACTAACGTCCAGCACACTTCCCGCATCGACGGCATCGCCGCAGCCCTGAAAGCGCTGGGCAAACGCCTCGACATGCGGGCGGTGTGATCGTGCGAGGATGGTAAGATGCCTTGAAAGGACAGTCGCCGATGGCAACTCTTGATTGGTCACAATGTTCGGCGGTGGAAAGCGTTCTTGGCAAGCGCAGTGGCGCGTGGGTATTCCGCGACTCGCGGACGCCGGTTTCCGTTGTCTTTGACAATCTGGAAGTGGGAGCCTCCATCAGCGAGATTATGGAATGGTTCCATCTGTCGCAGGAACAAGTCGTAGCGGTGATCGAATTCGCGGCGCGGAGCCTTGACGCGCCTCCCATCCCGCCCTCCGCCTCAGTGGCCGATGCTCATACCCTTTGATAACGGCACTTCTGCCCCGCTTCGATATGCGCTGGAAGGACACGTCATTGTGGAAGCGCTGGAACGCGGCTGGGACCGATTGACGAATGGCGAACTGATCGCAGCTGCCGAGGCAGCAGGTTTCGAGGTTTTACTGACCACGGACAAGAACATGCGTTACCAGCAGAATCTGACAGGGCGAAAAATCGCGTTCGTGGTTCTCGGCAACCAGCAATGGCCTATCTTGCGCCGCTATGTCCAAAGAGTTGTGGACGCCCTGGACGCCGCCGAACCCGGCAGCTACACCGAGGTGGTCATACCGTTCGAGTAAGAGCTTACGATTGGAAGAGGTGCTCGAACGCACGCTGCATCCAACCCGGCGTTAAGCCCGCACTTCCGCCTGCGCCTTCGCTCTTCGGTCGGCATAAAGCGGAAACGCTTCGCACAGCTCCAGCACCTGCTTACGAACCCGCGCCAGCACTGCCGCGTCCGTGCGATTAAGTAATACCTCGGCGATCCAACTGCCGATCTGCCGCATCTCGCTTTCCTTCATGCCGCGCGTCGTCAGCGCCGGAGTACCGATGCGGATGCCGCTCGGCTTCATTGGCGGATTCGTATCGAAGGGAATCGCATTCTTGTTGACCGTGATGCCGGCCAGATCCAGCGCCTTTTCCGCGTCGCTGCCCAGCATGCCCTTGGCAAAGACATCCACCAGCATGAGATGCGTGTCGGTGCCGCCGGAAATGATGCGGAAGCCTTCCTCCGTCAGCGTTTGCGCCAGCACTTTAGCATTAGCCACAACCTGCCGCGCATAGTCGCCGAACTCCGGCTGCATCGCCTCATGAAAGCACACAGCCTTGGCGGCCATGATGTGCACCAGCGGCCCTCCCTGCATGCCTGGGAAGACCACCTTGTCGATCGCCGCACCATACTCGGCCTTCGACAGGATCATGCCCGAGCGCGGCCCACGCAGCGTCTTATGCGTAGTCGAAGTCACAATCTGGGCATGCGGCACCGGCGACGGATGCGCTCCTCCGGCAACCAGTCCCGCAAAATGCGCCATGTCGACCAGGTAGAGCGCTCCCACTTTATCTGCAATCTGCCGCATGCGCGCAAAGTCGATAATTCGCGGATACGCGCTGCCTCCGCCAATAATCAGCTTCGGCCGCTCTTTCTCGGCCAGCTTCTCCAGTTCGTCGTAGTCGATCGTTTCCGTTTCTTTGGTGACGCCGTAAGGGATGATCTTGTACGTCTTGCCGGAAAAATTCAAATGATGGCCATGCGTCAGGTGCCCGCCATGCGCCAGGTTTAAGCCGAGAATCGTGTCTCCCGGCTGCAACACCGCCGCATACGCTTCCATGTTCGCCTGCGATCCGGCGTGCGGCTGCACGTTCGCGTGCTCGGCTCCGAAGAGCTGCTTCGCGCGGTCGCGCGCCAGATTCTCAACTACATCGGCAAACTCGCAACCACCGTAATATCGCTTGCCGGGATACCCCTCGGCATATTTATTCGTGAAGACCGACCCGGCAGCCTCCAGCACCGCCTCGCTGACAAAATTCTCGGAAGCGATCAACTCCAGCCCCTCGTGCTGACGGCGGGTTTCGTTGTCAACGGCAGCCGCAATCTGCGGATCGATTTCGTACAGCGGGCGCGACATCCCTGATGTTGTCATGATGTTTTCCTGATCTCGTAAACGTCGGGCTGATGCAACTCCATATAGCGCTCAGCCGACTTCAACGGCTTAAATCCAAATTGCGCATACAATCCATGCGCGTCGCGCGTCAGCAGAATCCAGCGCCGCAGCCCTTGCAGCGCGGGATGCTGCGTAACGCACTCCATCAGCCACTTGCTCAGCCCGCGCTCGCGATGCGACTCCAGAACAAAAACGTCGCCCAGATACGCGATGGTCGCAAAGTCGCTGATGACCCGCGCAAACCCGACCTGCGCATTCCCATCATAAATCCCAAAGCACAGCGAGTGCTCAATGGACCGCGCCACAATCTCACGCGGAATCCCCTTCGCCCAATAGCAATTCGTCAGGAATCCATGAATCACGTCGAGATCAAGCCGCGCCCGGTCGGAGCTAATAAGAAGCTCATCGCGGCGCCGTTCGAATACGTCGAGAATGTCAGGTGATAAAGATTCCACCAATTTATTCTAACCGGGAAAACAACTCACCACAGAGGCACGGAGGAACACCGAGTAAACCTTCGTTGTGTTTCTCTGTGTTCCTCCGTGCCCTCTGTGGTGAGAGCTCTTCGCTACTCAAAACGCCGTGCGCAAAAACGACACCAGCTGCCATCCATCCATATATTTATATGGCGTTTCCCCTGTCGTGTAGTGCCCGCAAGGCAGAACCGCAACTTTGTGGTCCAGTCCATGCCGCGCGAATTCCGCCACCGTCTGCCGCGAAAACTCCGGCAAGAAGGTCAAATCATATTCCGCATAAACGATCAGCGACTTCTTGGGCCAGCGCGCGTACTGCTCAAAAAACGACATTGGACTGATCGCCAGCCACGCCTGCCGCAGTTCTTCCAAATCAATTTCTTGCTCAATCCCTTGCCGGATGTGCCGCGTCGACTGCCCGTGCCACACCACGTCGGCAACATAAGTGGACGCATGGTTGAACGCAGCCACTCGAATGCGCCGATCGTGCGCCGCCGCAATGAATGCATAACATGAGCCCAGACTCGTCCCCACAATGCCGAACCGCGTGTAGCCCTGCTGCTCCAGCCAGTCGAGACAGCAGCGAATGTCGATCACTCCCTGGCGCGTGGCGTCGAGCGTGCGCCCAATGTTCGCCGACACGGCATAATCGGCGCGCCCGATCTCGGCCGGCATGCGAATGTCGTGATACGGCATGGTCAACCGCAGCACCGCGATGCCCAGCAAATTGAATACGCGGCACAGGCTGGTATAAGCAATCGCATCAGCGTTCCAATGCGGCAGCAACACAATCGCTCGCCGTCCCTGCGCCGGAAACCAGCGCGCATTCACCAGATTGTTTTCAGCATAGGGCGAGTTCACCGGAGAGGTGAACCGCAGGAAGTCGGCGAATGTTCCCTTCACTTTGGCTTCGAGCTTGGGATCGGGCACTTCGCGCGTGGAGAAGACCTGCACCTCGCGCCTCTGCAGACGAAAATCGCAGGGCATCGCGTACGAATAAAACTCGTCGCTGGCGGCGACAATATGACGGTTGTAGTCGAGAAAGAATTTCTCTGGGTTCTTTTCTGCCTGCGCGGGAAGAAACCCGTTGCGGCAAGGCCAGTCCCGCGCCCACTCCACACCCCATTCGAACGGACGCACCACGCGGTTATTGTCCACCGACGTGAGCCGGTGCTCCCAATCGTACATCCACTGTGCATAGCGCGAAGGCATGGTCAATCAACCAGTCTAACAAGCCGACTCGGCGTCTAAGGCCTGCGAATCATCCAACGGTCGCAATCGCGGCCAGGCGTGCCCATCGCCCTCCCGGAATGGAACCACGCGGAGATCTTCACAGCCAAACTGTGACATCCGTCACTGCAAACCATCCAGACCGACCGTTACTTAAGAAGCAGAGGACCGCTCAATCTTTTGGGGCGTAGCTACATTTGGAGTTACAACGATATTTGAGTGGGACGAAGCCAAGAATCGCGCCAACATCCGCACGCATGGATTCGATTTCGCGGATGCGGAAGAAATGTTTCGTGGTCCCATGTTCATTAAGCCCGATGTTCGAGAGGACTACGGTGAAGAAAGATGGATCGGTATCGGCATGACCCGCGGCCACCTCGCATTTGTGGTGTTCACCGCACAATTTGGAAGGGATAAAACGGATCATTTCGTTGCGGAAGGCAGACTATGAAGAGCGACAGGAATACGAGAGGGAAATCCAGAACGGACTGGGCGCGCATTGATTCAATGCGAGACGAAGACATCGACTACTCCGACATTCCGAAGCAGGGAAAGGATTTCTTTGCCAACGCAATTCTGTGGCCGGGACCAAAGCAACAGATCACGCTCCGGATTGACCCCGACATCTTGAAGTTCTTCCGCAAGACCGGCCGCGGCTACCAGACCACCATCAACGCAGTCCTGCGCAAATACATGGAAGCACAAGAACGCCGTGCCTGAAATTGACGGAATTTAGCTGCGATGCAAAGGCCAAGGTCTGAGGTCTAACGCCTGAAGCCCGCCGCCCGAAGCCGCCCTTAGTCAACGTACCTGCGTGGCACCCGCTTCGAAATATTGCAGAGAATCTCATACGGACTACTGTTTGCCAGCCGGGCATGCTCCAGCGCATCCACGCTGAGCCCGTCGCAAGTTCCCAGTAAAATGACTTCATCTCCCACGGAAACGCCGGGAATGCCGGTGACGTCGGCCAACGTCAAATCCATCGAGATGCTGCCGAGGATCGGCGCGTAATGATCGCGCACAATCACTCGCCCGCGATTGGAAAGCTGGCGGTTGAATCCATCGGCGTAGCCGACCGGCAGCACCGCCACATGCGCCGGGGCCTTAGTGACATAGGTACCGCCATAACCCAGCGGCTGGTTCGCTGCAAAATCGCGCAACGATAGAATCCGCGTCTTCCACGTCAGAATCGGCTTCACCGGCAGGCGCAGTGTGCCGCCGCTCACTTCGCGCCCGGCGCGCTGAAACGGCAGAAAGTATCCGTAAAGCGCAACTCCCGGACGCACCATCGTGTTCCACGTTTCCCGCCGCGAAATCACTGCGCTGGTATTCGCCACATGCACGAACGGCGGTTCCATCCCTGCCTCGCGCACCATGCCCAGGGCCGCCACAAATGCACGATACTGCTCCGTCACCGAAGGCGCATCCATGATTTCCGACGAGGCCAGGTGCGTCGAGAGTCCTTCCACCCGCAGGTGCTTGGCGGCCTTCAGCGCTTCCAGCACTGTCGGCAGCTGAACCACCGACACGCCCAGCCGCCCCATGCCGGTGTCGACTTTTAAATGCACCGGATGTTGCCCCACTCCCAATGCCGCGGCAGCCTTGTCCAGCGACTCGATCTGCCCTAATTCCCACACCGTCGGCGTCAGCCGCAGGCGGACAATCTCGCTCTCCTCGCCGCGCCAGAAGCCGGTCATCAGCAGGATGTTCGCCTGCACGCCCGCTTCCCGCAGAGGAATCGCCTCGTCAAGTGAAGTCACGCCGAGCCAGCGCGCGCCTTCGGCCTCCAGGGCATGCGAACACTCCACCGCACCGTGCCCATACGCATCGGCCTTCACGACGGCACAAACCGTCACGTTCGCGCCGACATGCTTTTGTACGACACGAAAATTTTGCCGCAGCGCCGCCAGCGAAACTTCCGCCCACGTAGGCCGCGTCGCCACTCGGCTCAGTATTTCTGCTGTGGTCGCCACTGTCTCGGATTATAGCGGGAGCAGCCCCCGTCCCCAGGTTACGCCGGGGCTACTCCCGCATCGAAGCGGACCACTAATTCACGGACCCCTAATTTTCGGATAGCGTGAAGTTCACCGTGATCTGCGTCTCCACTTCAATCGCCTCGCCGTTCAGGATGTACGGCTTATACTGCCATTGCCGGACCGCCTCAATCGTCGCCGGGACCAGCATCGGGTGTCCGGAGACCAACTGCAGATTCTCAATCCTGCCCGACTTGCTGATAAGGGCTTCCAGCACCACTGCTCCCTGAATGTGCGCGTTCTTCGCCAGGACAGGATAAATGGGCTGGACTTTGCGAATGATGCTGCCCTGTAACAGGCTCGAGGCGCGGAACTGGCGCACTGGCTGCGCCGGAGGAGGCGGCGGGCTGGGACGCGGCGGAGCGTCGCTCAGCGATTTCCAAACGTCACCTCCAGACCCTTTCCCCGTGCTGCCCGGTACTCCCGGACCGTTGTCATAATTGATTTGCGGAGGCGCCGACGTTTCCTGGATCATCTCCACGTGGGTAGGAATCCGCGCAGGTTCAATCATTACATTGTCGGCAAGATTGCTCACCATGATCGTTGGGTGCTGTCTGGGAATCTCTCGCATCGCAGGCGGAGGTGAGGCTCCCAGGGAAAGTGGCGTGGGAAGAACGTGACCGGCGGGTAACACCACGTTCGTCAGCAGCGGTATCAGCAGTAGTATTCCGAGCGCCACCGCCTGCAACCCGAACGAAGTCAGTGTGGTCCAACTGCGGCGCGAGCGCTGCGCCCACGACGATTCCAGAAAACTGTCGGCAAACATCCCTGTTTCACACAAGCCATCTTCGTACACTGCCGCTTTCACCATTGTGTCCTCCCGCATGAAAACTGTTTTGCTGCTTTGGACACCGCAAGAGTTCTTGATGGCATGAAAACACAAAAGAAAAAAGGCCGCGTCGTAACGCGGCCTTTGGGAACTTTTCAGACACGCCAGGTGTCCGCTTCGGCTATTTTGGGGGGGCGGAAGCTGCCGGCTTGGCTGTGCCTGCCGGTTTCGTGCCCGCAGGCTTGGCCGCGCCGCCGGCCGGCGCCGGAGGCGCCACGCCAGACTGCACGTTGTAGGCATCCACCACCGCCTTGGTGATGTCGACGGCTTCCGCGTTCCACCACAGCACCGGGCTCTGTGGCCAGACCTTCGACGTGTCGACGATCATCGTGTAGCCGTTCTCCTGCGAATACTTCACGATCATGGGGGCCATCTTCGTCAGAATTTTGCTTGCGATTTCCTGCTGCTGGCTGCCCACTTCTTCCTGGGCATCCTGCACCGCGCGATCAAAAACCTTCTGCTTGGTCTCGATCTGCTTCTTCAAGTTGGCCAGCGCTTCGTCATTCAGCTTGGGTCCCTGGGTATCGATCTGCTTTTTCAGGGCTTCCAGTTCGTCATTCTGGTTCTTCAGTTGGGACTGTTTGGGCTCAAACTTTTTTTGCAGCTCCTGCATGTCGCGCTGGCCCTCGTTGGTGCCCAAAATCGCGTCCTGGATGTTGATGGTTCCGACTTTTGTCGTCGTGGGCACCGGCGCGCCAGTCGACGTCGCTGGACTGGAAGGCGCCGACGGTAAGTTGGACGCCGCTGTGGTGCTGCCGGTTTGCGCCGCCGCTGAAATCGTCAGGGTCGCCGCAGCAGCCAGAAGAACTCGCAAACACATGCTTTTCATGGATCGATTAAACTCCTTGAACATGTTCATCGCGAACATGCCTCTGGGGATAAATTCCTAAGTTCGCTATCAGATTGCCGTTTTATCTGCGCTGGGCCGCTCTGAATGAGGTCTCCGTTGCCGCAGCAGCCGCCGTCGGATAAGGCGCTATAGATTGCCAGCTTCGCACGCGCAATGCAGACGTGCGCTCCACTCCTGCTTTCTCACGTGGACCACTGCTATTATAGTGACCTGTCTCAGCACCAGTCAAACCACAAGCCAGCGCTCCAACCGTTGCACGGGAGCGCCTTTCAGACGCACCGTTCCGCACCCGCACTGACACGCAAAGACACGAACGCCCAAAGCCGTATCCTAGAACGTAGTCGCCACCGTAAACCGGAACGTCTTGCGCGGCTCGCGCAACATGAAATTCGGAGCATACGAGTTTACCGCCTGGTGATAGGTATAGTCTCCGGCCGCGCCCGCCGGGAACATGCTGCGCTGAATCGCGATCGGCGGGGTCGTCTGTTCATCCAGGCGCACCGCATTGTAGGCCCAATAGATGCGGAAGGGCGCGTTGACCACCGGCAGAAACATTTGCAACTCCAGCCCGGTTGACATGCGTGGCTGCCAGTTCGTCGAGCTCAGCACCTGCAGGTTCTGCCCCGGTTTGGGGTTCAGTTCCTTGCCGCCAACGCAATTGTATCCCGCATCCAGCTCCGGGCAGCCGAATTGCGTGCTGATGACCTGGTCATACTGCTCGGTCGCAATCTGCAACTGCGAAGGCCGCAGGATCGGATCGATGCCGATGTCCACAAAAGGCGCAATCGCCACCGGGCCCGCAATCGTGATGCGGTATTCCAAATTGCCCCAGGCACTCAAATCCCCGCCCGGAAACACGATCTGATCGACCGGGATCGGGATCGTCCAGTCTCCCTGCCGCGGATTCGCCGGATTCTTCAGCACCGGAGTCCCATCCGGATTTCGCAGGATGATCACATTCGAGTTGGGCAGGTACGCCACTGGCGAGATGGAACGGATGTCGAATCCACGAACATCGTTTTCCCCGCCCATATAGAACCGCTGGAAGGGCGGCGCCACCAGTCCGCCGAATCCGCTTATGTACGATGCGTTCACGTTGAATCCCAGCGCGTTCCGCCTCTTTTGCATGGGGATGAATCGCTTGTACTGGATGATCGGACGGATCGAACGAACCGTGCCTCCGAGTCCGGCCAACTCCATCCCGGTTGTGAACTGCTGCCCATGATGCGGGGAGATTCCGCTATCCAGTGTGTTGAACGAAAAATTGGGGAAGATCTTGCTGGTGATGATCCCGTTCACCGCGCTCGGCCCGGAAATCCCACGAAACGCGATGAAGTCAAACAGTGTCTTCGAGGCCGTACTCAGAGGCAACAGATTCGAACGGTCCAGCGAATAGGTGATCCCCACGCGCTTGAACGAGCGGTGCAGCTGATAACTCAACGAGGACGTAAATCCCACGCTGGACTGCGAATAATTCTGCAGATTCTGCAACTCGGCGCTGGGCAGATTCAGGTTCTGTCCGCTGAAAATGCTCAACTGCCGCGCCTGATCGTACTTGGTCCTGTTGCCGAATATCGTGAACCCGAACTGCAACGGGCGGTCGAACATGTAAGGCTGGGTATAACCAAACAACACGCTGCGCGCCAGGTTCCCCAAACTGATCTGCACCTGCAGCGTTTCGCCGCGACCCAGAAAATTGTTGGTGGAGTAGTTCAGCCCGATGAACGCTCCTTCCAATCCGCTGACGCCGCCGTTCAAACCGATCTGGTTCTTGCCTTTCTCTTTCACCTTCAGCGTCAGATCGACCTGCCCGTTTTTCTCGTCCAGCGTCTTCTCGGTGACGTTCGGATCGTCCGGTTTGAGCTGATCGAAATAGGAGAGCTGATTCAAGCGCAACAGACTCAACTCCCACAGACGCGAGTTGTAAACTCCGCCTTCTTCCAGCGCCAGTTCGCGGCGGATGACCTTGTCGCGCGTCGTGGTGTTTCCCTGAAATTCGATTCGCCGCACGTAGAATTGCTTGCCTTCGTCCACGTCGATGGTGAGATTGGCAATCTTTTTTTCGTCATCGAATACCGTGTTCGGGACGGAAGTGAAGTTGATGTAGCCGTACTCCCCATACGCCTTGCGCAAGTTTTCCAGGCCCTTGGCGATCTTTTCCCGGCTGAAGATGTCCCCGTCCTTGATGGGAAACAGCCCGCGCAGCGCGGCCGAGTTAGGCAGCGCCTTGTTGTTGCTGAAGGTGATCTTTCCCAGCCGGTATTTGTCGCCTTCCTCAATCTGCATGGTGATGTCGACGGCCTTGCCCGGTCCCGACTGCAGCAGCGGGATGTGGAAGCCTTTAGTCCCCGTGTCCCGGATCTGCGTCTTCGGGTCGCCAACATTGGCTTTGAAATATCCACGATTCTGATACTCGGCCCGCACACGCTCCGTATCTTCTTCCAGCTTGGTGGCGTCGTAGGTCTTGGCAAAAATGTTTTCCAGAAAGATGGAGTGCGGAATTCCGATCGGCTTCAGGTTTTTCATCGCCGCGCGCAAAGTTCGACGCGGGATGCTCTTGTTGCCCTCAAAGTAGATCTTGCCAACTTTAACTTTCGGTCCTTCCTTGATGACAAACGTGATCCCGACCGCCGCCGGAGGAATCTGCCGCACCTCGGTGCGGATCGTGGCAAATTGCCGCCCATGTTCCGACAGCAGCCCTTTGATCGACACTTCCGCTTTCTTGATGCGCGTCGGATCGTACTGGCTCTCCACCACCAGCCCGACCTTATCCTGCTTGAAGCGGTCCAGAATGTCGCTGTTGGTAACCGAACTGTTTCCGCTGTAAATGATTTCGCGAATCGTCGGCTTTTCCTTCACCTGCACGATGATCCGCCAGCCTTTGGGCGTTTGTTCTTTCAGGAACGTGATGTCCTGAAAGTATCCCGTGTTCCACAGGGAGTTGAAATCGCGCTCCAGCCCTGCCAGGTCGTAAATATCGCCGGGCTTGGTGAAGATGCGGGCGCGGATGGTGTCGGCAGGAATTCGCCGGTTTCCCGTGACGATGATTTCGGAAATCACGTCCGACTGCGCCCGCGCAGTACCCGCCGCAAACCCAAGCAGCACAGCCAGCAAGATCAAAACCCCGCCCAGGCGCGACTCCGCCTTCGTCCAAAGCCGTTGAAATGAACGAGATGCTACCGGCCTTCTGCCGAAACGGCAGACCAATCTGGGCACAATAAGACTCTCTGGATGAAGGCGAAAAGAAATCGCGACGACCTCAGCCTCTGGGATGTAAGAAAACTGTCATTATACGGTAGAGCGAGAGGAACCGTCCAAGTTTGGACGCTCCTCTACTCCAGATTGACCACTGATTGCTGACCTTTAAGAGCACGCCCCGCTAACTCTACTTCAACCAAGACGGAATAAAACGTGGCGGAGTTGCCCATGTCTGTAAGTTTTTCTGAGGTGAGAGAGTTAATGCTCTGAAACCCCGGCGTCATTTTCGCCCAATTCAAACTAGCAGAAACTACTCCGGGCTGCACTTTCCCGTCCACGCGCGCTTTCAGCAGAATGTCTCCGCGGCCATTAAACACGCGCACACAGTCTCCATTCTCAATGCCGCGTGTCCGGGCATCGGCGGCTGAAATCTCCAGCAGCCCGGCCTCCTCCATTTCCTGCACCGCAGGCACGTTGCTAAACGTCGTATTCAGAAAGTTGTCGGCCTTCCGCGCCAGTAATTCCAGCGGCAATTCACTCGCACCATTTCCGTTCCGCGATTCCGTCGGTGGCGTGAACTCCGCCACCGGATCCAATCCCTGCGCCTTGAGCGCTTCGCTGTACAACTCCGCCTTGCCCGAAGCCGTTCGGAAACCGCCACTCGCAAAGGGGAGAAAGGCGGTTGAATCCTGTGGCTGCCCAGACGAGCGAAGCGAGGCCGCAGAATTCTGATGTTCACCGCCCGACGCCTGATGCCCGACGCCCGACGCCCCAAAACTCATTCGTACCGGTCCTTTTTCAAGCCGCTCCCGATCCATCCCTTCCATCCACGGATCATCCGACTCCAGCGCCAAATCGATCATCTCGTCCACAGTTTCCCGGAAACAATCGTCGCCAAAGCCCATGCGCTCCGCCAGCGCGCGAAACACTTCCACATTCGACCGGCATTCGCCCAGTGGCGCAATCGCCTGATTCGATACCTGCAGATAGTAGTGCCCGTAACCCTTCTGCAGATCCTTGTGCTCGAAAAATGTCGTAGCTGGCAGCAAAATATCGGCGTAGTCGGCCGTGTCGGTAAAGAATTGTTCGTGCACCACGGTGAATAAATCGGGCCGCAGCAACCCGCGCACCACGTCGTTGTGCTGCGGACAAACCGCCGCCGGATTCGAGTTGTAAACGAACAACGCCTTCACCGGAGGATCGTCGACCGCATTCAAAACGCGCCCCAACTCAACCATGTTGATCGTGCGCGCCTCGCGCCCCAGCGCAGCATTCATCAGATCGGGACGCTTCAACGCCATCCGATTGAGTTCCGCAGCCTCGCTTACCGACATCTGCAAACCGCCGCCCACTTCCTTCCACGACCCGATCACGCAGGGCAGCATCGCCACCGCCCGCGTCGCCATTCCGCCGCGCTCGGAACGCTGCACCCCATAATTCAACCGGATCACCGACGGCCTCACCGTCGCATACTCGCGCGCCAGCCTGCGGACATTTTCCGCGGCAACCCCCGTCCACTGCGCCACTCGCTCCGGCGGATATTCCTTCACCCGCTCGCGCAGTTGCTCGAAGCCCAGCGTGTATTTCGCCAGGTAATCCGCGTCGTGCAGTCCCTCGCCAATGATGACGTGCATCATCCCCAACGCCAGTGCCGCGTCTGTTCCGGGATTGATGGGCAAGAACCAGTCGGCGCACGCCGCCGTCCGCGTGCGGTACGGATCGATCACCACCAGCTTCGCCCCGTTCCTTCGCGCCTCGGCGATGAACGGCCACAAATGAACATTGTTGCCGTGGATATTCGAAGCCCACGCAATGATGTACTTGGAATGCCGGAACTGTTCCGGTTCCGTCCCCAGCTTGACTCCATAGACCGACTTCAAACCCGCTTCACCCGCCGCCGAGCAGATCGTGCGATCCAGTTGCGACGCCCCCAGTCGGTGGAAGAATCGCCGGTCCATCGAAGCATTGTTCAGCGCCCCCAGCGTCCCACCGTAAGAGTAAGGAAGAATCGCCTCGCTACCGAACTCGGCAGCAGTGGCCCGCAGCCGCGAAGCAATCTCGTCAAGCGCCTCATCCCAAGTAATTCTCTTCCAGACTTGTGATGATGTGGCTTGTGATTGTGTGGCGCGGACCTGCCCTGAGCGGTAGTCGAAGGGACTCCTGCCCGCGTCCGCCGCGCCAGCGGCGGGACCTTTAGGGGCAATGCGTCGCATCGGATACAGCACCCGCTCCGGCGAATACACCCGGTCGATATATTTCGCCACCTTCGCACACAAAAACCCGCGCGTCACCGGATGTTCCGGATCGCCCTGAATCTTCGTGGCCCGCCCATCCTGGACGGTAATCAACACACCACAAGCGTCAGGACAGTCATGCGGACACGCAGCACGAACAACGGTTTTCATGAATTCCAATTATAGGTCATGCGGGAACAACCGCCTCGGAAGGTGCCCCACTTTCCCCGGTTCTTGGGAGAAGTGGGAATTTTCGCCGAGACAGATCAGCGGCAGGTGATCGGCAGAGGCTCACCGCAGTACATGGACTTCAACAAGCGGAGGTTCTGAAGCACACAGCGTGATGAGCTCAACGCAGTCTTCGAAACTCTGAAACCTTGAAACTTTGAAACTTTGCTCTCACTTCAACTCCAGCACTTCCTTTTCCTTATTCTTACTCATATCTTCCATCTTCTTGATCTCGTCGTCGGTCAGCTTCTGGATTTCGTCCATTGACCGCTTCTCTTCGTCTTCGGTGATCTTCTTGTCTTTCAGCGCCTTCTTGATCGCATCGTTGCCGTCGCGGCGGATATTGCGAACCGCCGTCCGATGCTCCTCGAGAATCTTATGCAGATGTTTCACCATGTCCTGCCGCCGTTCCTGGGTGAGCGACGGCACCGGCACCCGAATCATCTTGCCATCGTTCATGGGATTCAATCCCAGATCGGCGCCGCGAATCGCCTTCTCGATCGCCCCCACCTGCGACGGATCAAAGGGCTGCACCGTAATCATCTGCGGCTCGGGAGCATGCAACTGCGCCAGCTGATTCAAAGGCATATGCTGCCCGTAACATTCCACGGTCACGCCGTCGAGCATGCGCACATTGGCCCGTCCGGTACGCGTCGCCGCCATCGCCTTGCGGAAATCCTCAACCGCCTTATCCATGCGCACTTTCAACTGCGCATACGTTTCTTTCAGTCCTGCGATTGAAGCCATGATCGCCATAACGTCAGCTCCCGTTCAAATCTGTACTCAAAACGCCGAATTATAAACCCAAAAGCAAAATGCAGAAGTAAGAAGTCAGAATGAAGAAGTGGCCGCCACGCCTTCACTTCTGCATTCTGACCCCTCGCTTCTGCATTCTGACTTCTGCATTCTGACTTCTTACTTCTGCATTCCCTAAGCTCCCACCGTCGACCCGATCTTCTCCCCCATCACCACGCGCCGGATGTTCCCGCGCCCGTTCAGGTTGAACACCACGATGGGCAGATTATTGTCCTTGCACAGAGAGATCGCCGTCGAGTCCATCACGTTCAATCCCAGCCGCAACACGTCCATGTACGTAATCCGCTCGAACTTCCGCGCCCCGTCCACTTTCATCGGATCGGCGTCGTAAATGCCATCCACCTTGGTGGCTTTCAGGATCGCGTCCGCCTTGATCTCCATCGCCCGCAGCGACGCCGCCGTATCCGTTGAAAAATAAGGATTCCCCGTGCCTCCGGCAAAAATCACCACGCGCCCCTTTTCCAGATGCCGGATCGCCCGTCGCCGGATGAACGGCTCCGCCACCTGATTCATTTCGATCGCCGATTGCACTCGCGTGTACACACTCTGCTTTTCGAGCGCATCCTGCAACGCCAGTGCGTTGATCACCGTCGCCAGCATGCCCATGTGATCGGCTGAAACGCGATCCATGTCCTTGGCCTGATGCGCCACTCCGCGGAAGAAATTCCCTCCGCCCACCACAATCGCCATCTGCACGCCCAGCCGGTGCACTTCGGCGAGCTCGCCGGCAATTTCATGGATGCGCGCCGTCTCAACGCCAAAGCCCTGGTTCGCCGCCAGCGCCTCACCGGAGAGTTTGAGAAGAATTCGTTTGAAGGCAGGGGTTGTCATGGGTCAAGGTGCCAAAGGTTCAACGTTTCAAGGCTTCAAAGTTGAGTGCGCAAAAAGCTCGCGTCTTTGAAACCTTGAAACTCTGAAACCTTGAAACCTAAGAAAAAGGCGCCCCGCAGGGCGCCCGGAATTACTCGGCTTTCGCTTCCGTCGGCTTCGTGATCGCGATGGTCTCGCCTGCATCGCCTACCTTAAACCGCGCAAACCGGCGCACCGCGATGTTCTCGCCCAGCTTGCCGATCTTGGCCGCGACCAGCTGTCCGATCGAGATGGTCTGGTCCTTGATGAAGGGCTGCTCCATCAGGCACACTTCCTCGTAGAACTTTTCCATCTTCCCGGCCACCATCTTCTCGGCAATGTGCGCGGGCTTGCCGCTCTTCACCGCTTGATCCAGAAAGATATCCTTCTCGCGGGCAAAGTCAGCCTCGGTGACGTCTTCCTTGCGAACATATTTCGGATCGCTGGCCGCAATGTGCATGGCAATGTCGTGCACCAGTTCCTTGAAGTCGTCGGTGCGCGCCACAAAATCGCTTTCGCAGTTCACTTCGACCAGCACGCCAATCTTGCCGCCGGCATGAATGTACTGCGCCACCGACCCTTCGCTGGTCACGCGCGCCGCCTTCTTCGCCGCCACCGACACGCCCTTCTTACGCAGAATCACGACCGCCTGCTCCATGTCGCCCTTGGCCTCGGTTAAGGCCTGTTTGCAATCCATCATCGGAGCCCCGGTCTTTTCCCGGAGATCCTTCACTTGTCCCGCCGAAATGCTCACAGTAGAAGTGCTCATAATTCCTCAAGTTTCAAAGTTTCAGAGTTTCAAGGTTTCAAAGACTGCCGCATCAGGGGTTTCGCCTTGAAACTTTGAAACCTGCAAAATAGAACCTAGACAATTCAACCCGCGCCGGGGCGATCTCTGAACGACCCGCGCGGGTCTAATTTCAATCCCGGTTTGTGGAAGCGTTGCTGCTGCGGTTCTGCTCGCGACTCGCGACTCGGGACCAGCTAAACCGTCTGGCTCTCCACGCGCGGCAGTTCGGCCTCTTCAGCGACCACCGGCTTCTTGTGCGTTCCCGGACCCAGCACCTCTTCCATGCTGATGTCTTCCGAAGCATCCACCGCGCCCGCTTCTTCCGCGTATTCCGACAATTGAGGCGCCACCGCCGCCTGCGCCCGATCGGTCGCCTCTTGCATATCCGAAATCTGCTTGTCGGTCATCAGCGACGCGCCTTCGGCAATCGATTCCGAAATCTTCGAGGTAAACAGCCGGATCGCTCGCAGCGCATCGTCATTGCCAGGAATCACATAATCCACTTCCGTGGGATCGCAATTCGTATCCACCACGGCCACCACCGGAATACCCAGCTTGCGCGCCTCGCGCACCGCGATCTGCTCCTTATTCGAGTCGATCACAAAGATCGCATCGGGCAGCCGCGTCATATTCTTGATGCCGGCCAGGTTCGCCTGCAAATGCTTGCGCTCGCGTTCCAGCTTGATCACTTCTTTTTTCGGCAGCAGCTCGTACCGGCCATCCGTGGCCATCTCGTCGAGTTCCTTCAGCCGCTTCACCGACTTCTGCACCGTAACCCAATTCGTCAGCAGTCCGCCCAGCCAGCGCTGATTAATGTAGTATCCGCCGCACTTGGTCGCCTCTTCGGCAATCGCGTCCTGCGCCTGGCGCTTGGTCCCCACGAACAGCACAATCTTGCCGTCGGCCGCCAGATCCTGCACAAACTTTGACGCCTCTTTGAACATCTTCAGCGTCTTCTGCAGGTCGATGATGTAAATCCCGTTGCGCTCTCCGAAGATGTATTCCTTCATCCGCGGATTCCAGCGCTTCGTCTGATGCCCGAAGTGAACTCCCGCTTCGAGCAACTCCTTCATGGTGATAGTAGCCACGTTTCTCCTTTTTTGATCTGCATCGGGAGTCAGTCCCGAGTCGGGAGTCCTGAGCCGTGAGCGCAATGCTCAGGACTAGGGACCAACGACTCGGGCCTCGCCCGATTGCCATTCCCGTCCCCGCGCCGCGAGGCACAGGAAGAATTGAACACCTAAAATCAGCTCTCAGCTTCTAGCTATTAGCTTCCAGCTCGAAGCTCCCAGCTCTAAGCTTGTACCCACAAACCGATGTCATTCCGAACCGGGCGCCAAGCCCGGTGAGGAACCTGCTGTTCGCTCAGGACTCAGCCCTCGCGACTGTTCTAGCGTTTCGAGAACTGGAACCGCTTGCGAGCGCCCTTCTGCCCGTACTTCTTGCGTTCCTTGCCGCGCGAATCCCGGCTGACCATGCCTTCGGCCTTCAACTTCTTGCGCAACTCCGTATTGAACTGCATGAGCGCGCGGGCAATACCCAGCTTCACCGCGTCCGCCTGGCCACGCACGCCGCCGCCCAGCACGCTGGCAATCACGTTGAACGAAGCCGCCGTGTCCGAAGACGCCAGCGGAGCCTTCGCCGCCGACCGCTGCGCCGGAGTCACAAAGTACTCCTCAAACTCGCGCCCGTTTACTTTGAAATCGCCGCTGCCCGGACGCAGATACACCCGCGCAATCGCCGTCTTCCGCCGTCCCGTTCCGTAATATTGAACTAACTCTGCCATGTAGCTTTTAGCTCCTAAGCTCTTAGCTCTAGCCAAATCAAACTCGATCCTTATGATCTCCAACCCAAAAAAAGACTTGTCCAACCAAAAAAGACTTGTCATCCTGAGCGCAGCCCGCCTTCATCCAAGAAAAGCCCAGGCGGAGCGAAGGACCTCAAAAAGAGCGTTGTCATCCTGAGCGGAGCGAAGGATCTCAAACACCACCGCCCTATCCTTCCAAGGCACCGCTCTTACGAAGCCGCAACCTTCGCCGGCTTATGCGCCTTCTCGACCAACTTGAAACCTACCGGCATCTGCGCCTGATGCGGATGCTTGTCGCCCTTATACACATTCAGCTTCGACAACATGTGTGCCGCCAGCTTGTTCTTGGGCAGCATGCGCCGCACCGCCAGCTCGACCACCATCTCCGGTTTGCGCACCAGCCGTTTCTTATAAGCTTCCGTCCGCAACCCGCCAGGGTATCCCGTGTAATGCTGATACACCTTGCTCTCGGCCTTCATGCCGGTCGTGCGAATCTTCTCCGCGTTAATCACGATCACGTGATCGCCTGTATCGAGAAACGGCGTGTACCGCGGATTTTCTTTTCCCATCAGAATGCGCGCCACCTGCGAAGCCAGGCGCCCGAGCGTCTGCCCGTTCGCATCCACGACGAACCATTTGCGCACAATTTCCCCCTGTTTGGGGAAATACGTTGACATCGGAAACTCTCCCAGAATTGAAAAGGCTGCGATAGAAAACCGCTCGTTGATTCTCACGGCGAGGACGCCGGGACCATCAGGCGGGCAACCACACACCACTGCCAAAGTCTTAAAGATAGCCTACGCACCAAACAATTGTCAACGCTCTGTTAAGCAAGTCCAGAACCACCAGGGTGGGAAGCAACTTGATCGCTACGCCTTCAAATGAAGCAAGGAAGAGAAAGAGGCTGTGGCACGGACTCGCGTGATAGTATTGTGGCGTCCTCATCCCGGGACACGCGAAATGCGCTGATTTATCGATGATACAAGCGCTTTACCAGGCAGGCCTACTACATTCCAACCAGGGAACTGTTAACGATTTATCCAAATTTCGTCTCAATCTATGAAAGTCGATTCCTCAACTTCGAGGAAACATGGAGGGACACCTGCATACTTCTCGGAGGCCTCGTCGAACGGGAACGAAGTGAGTTGCTAGACCCCCTGGAAGAGACTCTGGGAGGGACCATCGAATTAGACAAGAACGGTGGGTTTTACCTCAAGGCCGACGTGGGCCGGATGGAAATACCGTTAATAGCGGAAGGGCTGCGTAGGTTGGGAATGCTCGCACAACTCATCGCAACAACGGGCGCCCTCGCCCCAAGGCAAGACATTCGAGGACATCGGCGACATCACTGCTCTGGACGAAAACTTGCGCCAGTCGGACCGATTTTTGCAGAGAAAATAGAATCGATATGCCTACTCTCATCGTAGACGGACTGACATTTTGATGCGGGATGGAATGTCAGCAAGTACGACGACTGGCAGTTTTATCGGACACAGATCCAGCGCTATGATCTTCTCGCGATCTCGCCGAGTCAAAGCTTATATTTGATTGAAGTCAAGGACTACCGCCGACATCCGCGTACCAAGCCAAGCGACCTGGCGGAAGAAGTTAGTGCAAAGGTTCTCCACACGCTTGCAGCCATGCTTCCCGCGATGGTGAATGGCAACGACGCTTCTGAAGCGGATTTCGCGCGCAGTGTCCTAAATGCGCGTAAGCTGAAAGTCATTTCGCATCTGGAGCAGCCCGCCAAACATTCTAAGCTCTTCCCGCGCGCCATCGACCCCGTAGACATCCAGACGAAAATGCGCCAGCCTTTAAAGCCGATCGACCCACACGCCCTCGTCACCGAGTCTCTAAGTATGAGGAACGTCCCTTGGCAGGTTCACTGAAAAACCGCAAGAATCCTAACGAACGCGTCGCCCTCTACGACCAACTGATCTCCACCATCCCCGAAATCGATCGCAAGGGCGACACCAATCCTTACACCTCGCTCAATGGCAACATGTTTCACATTGCTGCATCAGGAAAAGCTGGCCATCCGCCTGCCCGAAGAAGAGCGCGAAAAATTTCTGAAGAAATACAAGACCAGGCTATTCGAAGCCTACGGCGCAGTCATGCAGGAATACGTCGCCGTCCCCGACGCATTGCTCGCAAGAACGAATCAGCTGAAGAAGTATCTAGAGATGAGTTACGCCTACGCCAAGACGCTCAAAGCCAAGCCTACCAAGAAAAAGCGTTAGCAAGACTGCAGCGAGGAAGTCACGAAATAAGAGTGCACGCAAGAAGAGCGTAGCGCGGGCAGCTTGCCCTGAGCGAAGCCGAAGGGGGACGTCGGCTGTCACCAGGGCGTCTCGCCCTCGCCGCCTTCATCGCGCCGTCTTGACCGCACTTAGAGCGAAAGCATCCGCCGCGGCGCCGGGCCTTCATTCTTAAGCGTCAGATCCCCAGCGAACACGTGAGCCTGCAGTTGGTATGGGCCTGGGCCATCGTGGAGAACGGAGTTTCCAATATCCCCTTTTGGATCGCCGAACTGACTTCCGTTGATGTCGCCAAATTTCACTTTCAGATCCACATGAGCGTACTGCTCCGGATCGCCCATGCCAACCGTCAGGTCACCGCCCGTCAATGCGAGATCCTTATCTCCGACCACGCCCTCGACCGACAGGTCGCCGCCGCGCATGCGCGCATACAGATGCGTGTTCCGCGGAATCGTGATCGTTACTTGCATCTCGTTCTTCGGCACATGCGACAACGTGAGTTCCAGGTTCTCACCCTCGCGCACCTCCTGGATCTTCACGTTCCGCGCCTGATCCTGATTCTTGCCCTCTGCCTTCACCGTGAGCTCGTCGGTGTCAGTCCCCACCACACGAAAATCGCCGTCATGCAGATGCAGCTTCAGCGTCGCTCCGGAAACCAGTCTGGTTTCGAACATCTGGCTCTTCAGGTTGACGGTGGTTTCCAGGGTCTGCGTCCACGCGGTGGAAGCAAGCCCCATAACGAGCAGCGCAAGAGCACATAGCAGGTGAACGCGTTTCATCGAAACCCTCCTCCATACAAAAACAATCTGTTGGACGCACCCAAGCCCATTTGGTAAGCAGAAATCTTGTAACCTGTGACGAACCCAGATGACGGGCACTGACCGTCGCATCCTTCACTCTCTCACTCAGGAGGCTTTCATGGACAAACACCAACTCGAACTCGCGTCCTCGATTCTCGGATTCCTCGGAGGCTTCGTCCTTTCCCTGGACGCGATCGCGGCCGTCAACCGCGCCAAATCTACAAAGGGCAAAGAATCCATCAGCGAAGCCGCAAGAAAGGTCCAAGGCGAATATCAGATTGACGCGAACGATGTGCCGTCGTCAGCCTACGGGTTGCAACTTTTCCTGGCCCGCCGCACCGCCACCACGGCTCGTTGGGGATTCGTCCTCATGACGCTGGGCTTTCTGCTGGATATCATCGCAAAGTTCATGCCGGGCTAGTCGGCCGGACCCTCGATGTTCAGCATGTCAATGCGGGTCGCCGCGGCAAAATCAAGGATCGCCTGCTTTTTTCCGGTCCCGGAATATATGATCTCAATATATTTGGGCTTCGATTCGTTCGGGCGGAAAACTACGCTGTGTTTGTCGATCAGAGGAAGGATGCAAACATCGTAATTCCACATCGGACCAAGCTGCGGAGCCCAGTTCACGGTCCCGTCGATCAGCCCTCCCAGCAGTCGATTCACCGCTGCTTGCAGTTCTTCCTCGCGCCCGTGAAGAGTCTCGAATAGACCGCCGAGCTTGTCGTCAAATCTGTTCGCGCTCCGCAGCACCCTCTTCATGTTTGCGGATTTTATACTGCTGCCCCAACAGGTTGGAGAAGAAATTCGTCAGGTGCGCCTGCAGCAGTTGTTCCACATCCTGCCGCTGTTCCTCAGTTAAATGCGTGATCGGGCCGGCGACTTGCATTGCCGGGACGACGTTCAGCAATTGCTCCACTGGATCGGTTTCGGTTTCCGCGTTTCCCGAGAAAGCAGGAGTTTCCCCTCTTCGAATTCCGTCCACATGTTCCCGCAATTCTTCCAAGCTTCGAACCAACGTGAAGCGGCCTTCGGAAATATCCCGCACCGCTGCCTGCTCTTCCTGCGAAGCTTCGGGCGTCCCAGCCTTTACGATCTTGGCAGGATGCAGTTGCACCACTCCGCGGCTATTGACCGAGAACTCGATCACGTCCCCCAGCCTCAACCCCATCCGTTCCACAATCCCGGGCGGCACCGTCACTTGATTTCGCTCTCGAAGGCGAGCATACCCACGAGCCATAATCAGACCCTCTGCCATCTTTCAACATCTTAGCTGAAATCAGAAATTCGTACAATCAGAAATTACGATGCAGCCTCAACTTGTTGATAACAATCATATTACTCATACGCAAGCGCGTCAATAGGATCCCGCCGCGCCGCCTTCATCGCCGGATACACCGCCCCCGCCATGGCCCCCACCAGCGCGATCACGATCGCCCGCAGCATCCACAGATTGCTCCAGTAGAGCTTCTGGACCGGGCGCACGTCCATGATCACCCGCCTCGTCGCCAGACTGATCAGAATGCCCACCAATATCCCCCCAGCGGCCATCAACAACGTTTCCCGCATCACCACATTCACAATGTAGACCTTCGACGCTCCCAGCGATTTCAGAATCCCGATCTCCCGCGTCCGCTCCATCACCGCCGTGTACATCGACTGGAAAATCACCAGAAAACCCACAATCACCGCGATCCCAATCACAATCTCGATCGCCACATTGAACCCCGGCAGATTGTCGGGCGTCATCATCGACAGATATTCCTGCAGGGAGCGCACCGAATACCGCTCCATCCCCGGCGTCGCCTGAATCTCCTGCATGACGGCGTCGATGTTGGCGGGATTATCCAGCTTCAGGTAAAAAACCGAGGCCCGGTTTTCCGCTCCGATCAAATCCTGCATCGTGGTCAGCGTCAGGAACTTACGCCCGCCCTTGCCATGCGGAACGATTCCTGAAATACGGAACGAATGGTTGAGGATCTCGACCGTGTCGCCGACCTTTTTATGGTTCATGCTGGCGAAATAGTCGTCGACGATGGCATCCTGCGGCCCTTGAAACCGGCCGCCGGAAAGATAGACGAACTTCGGCGGCACCAGGTCAAAAGTCTCCAGGTCAACGCCGTAAACGATCTCCAAAGGTTTTTGGCTGAAGGCGGTGATCACGGGAGCGGCCGCCGCTACATGGGGCATCCTGCCCAGAATGTCTTTCACTTTCACCGGAATCGCGGCCCCTGACAGGCCCGGGAGCATGGAAGAACTCGGCGGCATCACGATCAGGTCGGCATCGATGCCGTGCTGGCTCTCTTTCGACCCGTTCAAATACCCGTAGAAAACTCCCACCACGAGCAGAATCATCGCCACTTCCAGCGCGACCGCGCTCATCGTGATCAACGACCGTGTCGGCCGATGCGCCAGATTGGCAACCACCATTTTGTTCATCATGGCTTGTTCATCGTGGAAAAAGTAGAAAGAGACGTGTGAACCGGGTGCCGATTCAACTAAGAATCCTACCGCGGCGGCAAGGCCAGACTCGACTGCGGCTGGTCCAGATTCACCGGCACCGCCCCGGCCGGCTGCTCCAACACGAACTGCTCGTCCTTCAGCGGAACGTTGATCTCCAGCTTCAACATGTTCAGGGTGAGGTCGTACTCTTCCTGCGGCCGATAAATCTCGATGCGCGAGGGGAAACTCACGCCGTCGAAATCCTTATACTCCGCATATTTCGCGTCGGTGACCACCTTGCCGTCGGCGTTATAGATAAACTGGCGGTGCGGTTTCAGGTCGGTCCGGCCAAACACAATCTTGCGCGCCAGCCTCCAACCGTCATCGGTTTTTCTGATGACCGTCAGTTCGTAATCCTCTTGCAGCACGCGGAGGCCCTTGCCGTCATGCAGCGTCTCATAACCGTTTTCCACCACCGCAATTTCCGATTGCGGATCGATGTGCCGGATCAGCAACGCGTCATAGATATTCTGCGGCCGGATGTTTTCCATGGGCTGGTCACTGTTGGGGATCATGACCTCATTCAGTCCGGTCACGAACTTATTCTTGGGCGGGATCCACAACTTGAAATTCTGCCCGTCGCTGACCATATCGAACGCCGTGGTCCGTACGAACGGCATCAAGCCGGTCATGTGCAGCGAATCCGGCTTTCGCGCCAGAATATATCCGCGGATTTCCTTGTAATCGGTGACCTGCCCTTTTTTCAGCCCGCCCGACGAGCTGTCAATGTCCACCGTCGCCTTCAGCGTTTGGATCGCCTCAGCCTGGCGGTTCACGCTGTCGATGAGCCCCTCTTGCGACGAGGCCAGCAGCGGAGCCTTCGAGTACCGGTCCTCCACCGGGCGCGTGCGGAACAGACAGCCCATCGTCGGCAGGACTATCAGCAGTAAGATCAAGACCCTGCAGTACAAACCGCGTATTCTCAAGATAAAAAAATGCCCTCGGGTAGCGAAATGCCTCGAACCTGGAAATCCCTCTAAAGCATTTGAGTATACCCCGCCGGAAAGGGTTCAAAACGGGAAATGGCACTCTTTCGCAACTGTCCTCAGCAGATCCCAAGAACTAAAGAACTTATGAGTTCCTCTGTGCCCCTCTGTGTCCCCTGTGGTGAAATCGGGCCCAGGAAAGCGTAATCACTCTACTCACGACGCCGGATGCCTGAAGCCCGACGCCCAACCAGTATCCCTCTCGCCACGCCGCCCGCGCGCAGCGATCGTCTACACTGACCGAATCGTGCGCAAACTGATCTGGCTTCTGTTGCTTGCCGGCCTCGCCGCCGCAGGATGGTTTGCCTGGGCCCTACTCACGCCCGTCGAACCCGCGGGCCAGACCATCGTGATGCTGCGCCCCGGCTACTCCACGCGCCGCATCGCCGCCGAACTCCAGTCCGCCGGCGTCATTCGCAATCGGCAGGCGTTTCTGCTCTGGCATTACCTGCATCGGGGCCGCTCCCTCAAAGCCGGTGAATACCTGTTCTCCAAGCCGGCTACTGTCATTGATGTCCAAAACCGCATGGTCCGGGGAGACGTCTACTTCCACACCTTAGTCGTCCCCGAAGGCTTCACTATCTTCGACATCGCCCGCGCCATCGAAGCCGCCGGACTCGGCCCCGCCGCCGACTTCCTCAAAGAAGCCCAATCCGACACCGCCCTCATCGCCGACATCGCCCCTAACGCCCCGTCGCTCGAAGGCTATCTTTTCCCCGAGACCTATCAGTTCACCCGCATGATGACCATGCCGGAAATGGCCGCCGCCATGGTCAAGCAATTCCGCATGCAAGCCACGCAAATGAATCTGATCGCCGACGTGATCGGCCGCCCTCCCGATTACATCTCGACCATCGTGATCATGGCCTCGATTGTCGAGAAAGAAACTGCCGTCCCCGAAGAGCGCCCCGTAGTCGCCGGCGTCTATTACAATCGGCTGGCAAAGCATGTCGCTCTCGACGCCGATCCCAGCATCATCTACGCCGAGCTCTTGGCAGGAACATATCAGGGTGCGTTGCACCACCAAGACATGCAATTCGCATCGGCCTACAACACCTATCGCAATGTGGGATTGCCTCCAGGACCGATCGGCAATCCCGGACGCACCGCCCTGGAAGCCGCCATGCATCCCGCGCAGACGGACTATCTATATTTCGTAGCCGACGCCCAAGGCCACCACCGCTTCGCCCGCACCATCGAAGAGCACAACAAGAACGTGGAAGCCTATCGAAGAGCTATGCGCGGACATTGAATGGCGTTGGGCATCGGGCGTCCGGCTTCAGGCGTCCGGCGGCTTCTCGACGAGCCGGCTGTGCGCTGAACTCCTTGATTCGGGCCGTCAGATCCAGGGCTGGGCTATTCCATTGTGTAAGCGCAGCAGCTGCGGCCAGACGCCGGAAGCCCGACGCCAGAAGTTAGGTCTTGAGGGTATGATTTCTCACGCAGCAGGTTAGGCAGTCTTGGGCAGGATCGCTCGGATCAACGAATTCAGCGATCGCCCGATTTCTTCGAGGTCAGGATCAAGGGATCGGCACTCTGCTGAGAAACGTGCCCCAAACTCATCGCGATACGAATCTGTGTCTCAAGTTCCAACAACGATCCCCGAGCTTGGGAGTAGAAGTGAACGCGGTCGCGGTCGGTGATACGCCCCTTGCCTTCGGCGATATTGCTGGGGACAGACACTCCGGCTCTTCGCATCTGACTGACTAAACCATAAGCTCTTCTTTCGGAAAAGCACGCGTCGTATCGTAGATGGCAACCACAAACTGCATGGCCTGTTGCCAGACCCTCAGATCACGATACGATTCGCCCATCAGAAAAGCCCCCAAGCTTCGTATCCTCGAGGTTTAATTGCTCCCAAAGCAAGTGCATATGTCACACAACGTTTTTTCTTCCTGTGGAAATCCCATTTCGGACGCCAGACGCCAGACGCCAGACGCCAGACGCCAGACGCCAGACGCCAGACGCCAGACGCCAGACGCTACTTATAGAACAAGACATTCCCCGCGGGATCCAACTGCTGCAGCAGATCGAAATCTGCAATGTTACGAGTCAACACTGCGCATCCGTGCTTGCGCGCGCTGGCAAACAGTAGCGCGTCGTTCAAAACCCGGCGTCGCTGATCCCTGCCATATCCCTGCACGCGGGCTAGGATGCCTGACAGTATCCCTGCCTCCCGCCATATCTCCCGGTCCGGCACAATCGTTCGATAGTTCGGCCGCCGGTCGATCGCGGCTGCAATCTGTTCCAGAATCTCACGGCTATCGGCGTGGGCCGGATCGAGTAATCCAATCGCAGCCGCCAACTCCGCTTCAGTTACCGGCGAGTGCCACGCCTCGGCTGCACGGAGCATCGCCTCCCCGCTCGCCGGAAAACGGTTCTGCAGAACGTCGATATAAACCGTCGTATCGTAGAGCAGCTTTCTCGGCAGCTTTCCCGGCCGCGTGGCAGTCGTCTCAATGAAGTCGAGTTCCAGTTCGCCACGCGGCTTGAGCTGCGCCCGGCGCTTTTCGGGTTTCAGCCGTCTAAGAGAACGCCGGCAGTCAGAACTCAAGGTCCGCCTCGCGGCTGACGGCTCCGCGGCGGGAGAGCAGCCAGTCCGCATAGTCATCTTCGACCGCAATGTTCGCCAGCGCCACCTGAATGAGGTCTGTATCGGAGTCAATCCCCGTGCGCTTCTTCGCCCTCGCCACCAGCGCCTCAGGCATCCGTCCCCGGACCACCAGGGTCCGTGCTCCCGTGAGCAGGCCCTCCTGTTCCGCGATGACCATGACATCGCTGAGCCTGCTCGATCCACGGATGCCCGACCGTGGCTGCCTTCTCGAAGAACCTACTCGCACGCTACGCCTCATGAATAGCTCCTTCCAAGATTTGTAGCACGTAGTAGTTGATATTGTAGCACAACACCTCCCTTCCATTGCCGCCGGGTCGCGGAAGCCAAGGTCCGGGAGCCGGATAGCGGAAGCCGGAAGCCCGCGGCCCGCCGCCGAGCCTATAATCCCGACATGTCCGTTCCGCGCATCCTCGGCCTCGACGTTGGCGCCCGCCGCATCGGCATCGCCGTCACCGATCCCCTGGGAATAACAGCGCAGGGCCTGGAAACCTTTCACCGCAAGAACAAACGCACCGATCTGGAATATTTCCGAAAGCTCATCCGCGACCACGAGATCAAAGAAATCGTCGTCGGCCTGCCCCTCCGCATGAGCGGAGCCGAAGGCACGCAAGCGGAAAAAATTCGCCTGTTCGCCGACGATTTGCACAAGCATTTCGGGCTTCCCATTCACTTTTGGGACGAGCGTCTCACCTCCGCCGAAGCCAATCGCCTGCTCCGCGAAACCGATCTTTCCATAGAAAAACGCGGCAAAGCCGTAGACCGCATGGCCGCGGTGCTCATTCTCCAGGGCTGGATGGACAGCGCATCGGGCGTCGGGCGTTAGGCGGCGGGCTTCTGGCGCCCGGCTTCTGGCATCGGAGTTCCGGCTTCCGAACGATCTGGAAATCGGTTCAAGGTTCGGAAGGGCCGGAAGTCAGGCGCTAACCCGACGCCGGGAGCAGCCGGATGCCAGCCGCCAGACGCCCGACGCCAGGCTTTTCAACAACTTACAACTGACTTGCCTTCTTTCCCACAAAGGAGTACCATGTATATAGTAGTTACGGTCCGATCCTCCCCAATCCTTCCGCCTTCCAGGGGTACCGACTATGAGCAGCGCCAATCTGAATTTCCACATCGGAGATAAGGTCGTCTATCCCAACCATGGCGTCGGCATCATCGAGCAGATCGCCAGCCGCTCCATCGGGCCCAACGTCGAAAGGTTTTATATGTTGCACATCAAGGCCAGCAGCCTCAAGGTTATGGTCCCGTGCAACAATGCCGGCAGCGTGGGGATGCGGCGCGTGGTCCGCAACGGCGAAATTCAGAAGGTGCTGGATCTGCTCTCCATCGGCGACAATGCCGGCAATGCCGACTGGAAGGATCGTTTCAAAGAAAATTCCGACCGCATGCGCACCGGCTCGCTGCTCGAAGTCGCCGGCGTCTTAAAGAGCCTGATCGCCCTGCACCAGGCCAAGCCGCTTTCGTTCCGCGAAAAGAAAATGCTGGAGCGCGCCCGCTACCTGCTGGTCAGCGAACTAGCCCTCGCCCGCAACGTCGAAGAAAACAAGATCGAAGAAATCCTCACCGCCGCCCTCGCCAAATGCAATCTCCGCTTCCCCGAAGCCAGCGAACTGGCCGCATAACGCTGATAGCTTGGGTTTGCAATTTATTTCAACTTGCGGTCCCCCGCAAGTTGTCTTACTCTTCGGCGACAGCACTCGCCAGTCCCGGAGGTTCCTGATGAAACACGGCTTCGCGCTCCTCTTCTCCACCTTGATCATCGCGCTTTCCATTCTTCCAGCCAACGGGCAAACCTACACCGTGCTGCAAAACTTCAGCGCCACCGAGGGATATCCCGATGGTGTCAAGCCAGCGCAGGGGTTCAACGGTCGGCTTTATGGAACGTACACCGATACGGAGAGCTACACTTGCGGCGGCGGCGCATTCCAGGCTCCTCTTGGCCCCCAAACAATGGCCATCTACAACTTCTCCGAATCGTCATGCACTGCTCCTTTCGGAGGGCTCATGCTGGCCAACGACGGAAACTTCTACGGAACGATAGGCTCTGGTGGAATCTACGGACTAGGCGCGCTGTTTCGGATGACACAAGACGGGCAGATGACCACGCTGTACAGCTTTGCCAATCAAGGGGATGGGGCTGGGCCGATTTATGCGCCCATACAGGCCTATGACGGCAACCTTTATGGCACCACCGGGGGCACTCTTGACGAGCGTACCTATCAGATCGTCGGTTCGGGTATTTACAAGTACGATCTTTCTTCAGCAGTGCTGACGCCCGTTTACGAGTTCGGAAGTGGAGAATACACGGCAGCACCTCTTATTCAGGGCACGGACGAGAATCTCTATGTGACCACTCCTCTGTCAGGAGACGGCAGCATTCTGCAGATGACTACGTCTGGCGTTCTTCTGAGTACATATAATTTCACCGGTGGCGCCGACGGTGCCTATCCTTGGGCGCCCCTGATGCAAGCCTCTGACGGAAACTACTACGGCACAACGCAGCAGGATTGTGGCTATTCGTGCGGCTATTACGGAACTATCTACCGCATGACCGAGGCTGGCATCGTCACCACAATCCATTTATTTGGGGAGAGCTATGGCGGCAACTATCCACAGAGCGGCCTGACCGAAGGCACCGACGGTTATCTTTACGGAGCAACCTGGGGCAACTACGTTGGCAATCGGGTGGTGTACCGCATCAGCAAGGGCGGCGGTGACTACAAGGCACTCTATATTCCAACAGACGGCACTACTTATGACGCTGAATTGCTCCAGCACACGAATGGCATGTTCTATGGCGCCTCTGTCTATGGCGGCACGAACGATGCAGGGACTCTTTACTCCCTTGACATGGGACTCAGTCCCTTCATCACATTTGTGCAGCCCTGGGGCATGATCGGCAGCACGGCCTTGATTCTCGGCCAAGACTTTACGGACGCAACCAGCGTGACCTTCAACGGCATCCTGGCAACAGGTTTTAACGTCGTGTCGGACACCTACATGACGGCAATCGTGCCCGCGGGCGCTACCACCGGGCCGGTCGTGGTCACGACCGGGCAAGGCTCGCTCACCAGCAACAAGAGGTTTCTGATTACCGCCGGCCCTCCTGGCCCAGAAACCGCCACAGAAAAATAAAAGAATTCTGAACGCTGGCCCCGCCTTACCGATGGGGGTCGAAATTGATCTTCACCGTAAATGTCTGCTCCGCCGCCGCAGGCACAAACTTCCACTGCCCGATTGCCTTCATCGAAGCCTGCCCCAGAATCGGGCTTCCGCCCACCAGCTTGGTGCTAAGCACGCTGCCGTTCGGAGCAACCGTCACATCCACCCGCACAATCCCCCCGATGAATAGCCGCTTCAACGCGTCAGGATATTCCGGATCCACGCGCTTCACAACTTTCCTTTCGTTGTCCCGCGCTTCGTAGGTTTGCGCCGAAGCCGGCGCAGCCACCGCCAACATTCCCGCCGCCATCGCGCACGCCAGCAGCGCGCACCCCGGTAGTAAGCCCAGCGCCACCCTGCCGCCGCTCCCTGCCCGCCGGATCGTCTCTCTCCTGCAGTTCCCCATGATCGTTTCCCCCGATCGTGTCTCCCATCCGCATCCGCTACGGCAGTTCCACGCTCAACTCATACACTTCCTGCGCACTGCGGTCGCGAACAAACATCCACGAACCATCCGGAGCGCGCCCGCTCCACGCTCCCAACGGCCCCAGATATCGTTCCATCGTGCCCAGCACGAAAGCCGGCTGGGCCGCCGTCTCCCCGATCTTCACCCGGCGAATCGTTTCCGCCCCATTCACCAGGTCGTCGAAATACAGAGACTCGCTGTCCGCAGACCATGTCGGATAGCTCACCGCGCCTTCGGAACTCATCCACTTCGACCATTTCTGCGTGTCGAAGTCATACCGCATCAGCGCCGATCCATCCGGCGACAGCGCGGCAATGTGCTGCTCATCCGGCGACCAGCGCGGGCTGAACAAACCCTCCGATCCCGGAACTTTGTCGATCTGCCCAGTCTTGAAATCCAGAATGCGAATGTTCAGACCTCCGGCATCGTGGTTGTAGTTGCCAAACATAAGCCGCGTCCCATCGGACGACCAGTTGGCGTCGATCTGGCTTCCGCTCTCCGGCACCACTTCGCGAGGAGCGCCACCGTCAGCGGACATCAGATAGAGCTTCCACCCTCCGCCCGCCTTCATACTCACAAATGCAATCTGCCTGCCGTCCGGAGACCAGCTCGGCAAAGCCGCCCGCTCCGCGCTGGTGAGTTGCACCCGTTCCGTTCCGTTGGCCCGGGCCTTCCACAGCGCTCCATCCGGAATCGAAACATACGCCACCCATTTGCCGTCCCGCGAAAAGGCCAGGTCCGTCGCCGAAAGTCCGGCGATCACGGGCACGAACTTGTGTTTGCCCGGCAAATACTTCACCACCTCAACCTCTGGCTGAACCCCGATGGCGTAGATGCTCTTGCCACTGCGCGCCATCACGGGATTGCCGTAGGACCTCGGCCCGCTGGTCAGCGGAACCGGCTGCGCCGCATCTCCTGACTCCGCCAGAGCCCACAGCGTCGTCAGCACAGACGCCGTATTCGGCACCCCCACCGTCGCCTGAAAAATGTAATACCGTCCATCCCCCGTCCAGCTTCCGCAACAAACATTGCCCTTGTAGACCCAATCGTTCAACAGCGCGTGGGGGTTCGATCCATCCGCGCCGATCTCCCACAACGACGTCGTTCCCAACTCCAGGTCGCTCACCGCGAACCGAACTCGCGTCCCATCCGGCGAAAAGCGCGCCCCAAACACCGTTGCGTACGCCTGATACAACTCCCGCGGCTGGCTGCCATCGCCGTTGGCTACATTCAGGCTCGATCCGTTCACGAATACCAGCTTCTTTCCGTCCGCCGACCAGCTTCCTTCCCGTCCAACCAACGCCAGCCGCTGTGCGGAACCGGTCCCCGAACCAGTCCCCACGGGTACGCTCCAGAGCGGGCCTTCCCCGGAACCGTCACTGCCCACCACCAGCATGCGCGTCTGATCCGGGGACAAATCGAGCGCTCTCAAGTCCACCGCGCTTGCAAACGAAGCCCCCGACACCACGCCCTTCTCTCCGCCCGGCGCAAACTTCGCGATCGCATGATTCGTTCCGGACTGTTCGGTGACATACAGTTCCGTCTCGCCCGCCACCAGCCCGCTCTTGTCGATGCCGTCGCGAGTAATCTGTTTGATCGCCGCGATCCTCGGAGTCTCCGCGCCGGCGCCGCGCGATTGCGCCGCCGTGCTCGCCGGCCCCACCATCGCCGCAATCATCCCGACAAACACCACCGACCGCATTCGCCTCAATCGTGCATCCCCGCATTTCGCGAAAACAGACTTCATGAAAATGGATTTCACGAGAATGGATTTCATGAGACCTATCCTAATAATGTGCAGCAAGCTCCGACATCTCTATCGCGTCGCTTCGATTACGAGGGTAATAAGGCCGGCTCACACTTAAGAGAGTCTTTTGCGCAGGTTCGTCCTGCTGCTTACCAGGGCGATGGGAGTGTTGGCGGCAAGCGGAAACCAGTGTAGTGCGTCAAACAGATCGGCGCTTATTTATCGTCGGTTTCCTCTGTGATCCTCTGTGCCCTCTGTGGTAATAAGGCTGGCTCACACCAAGCGTGTCTTCTGCGCAGGTTCGCCCTGCTGCTTATGTGCGCTATGGTGATGGAAGCCTTGGCGGCAAGCGGAAACTAGTGTAGTGCGTCAAACAGATCCGCGTTTATTTATCCTAGGTTGCCTCTGTGATCCTCTGTGCCCTCTGTGGTGAAAGCCCTTGACTTCTTCGTCGAACACCAAAACTTACGCCGGATCGAGGCGCAACCTAACGATCACCATTTTCGACGCACGCCACTAGCGGTTTAGCGAATCCGGCCTTTTTCGTCTCCGGTTCGCGTGCCTAATCCCTGACGCCGGACCGTACCCGTAGAAAATTCCCCGCCCGCTGTTGCCGACATAAATCAGATCCTGGGTCCGCATGTCGCCGTCGAGCGAATCGATCAGTCCGAACTGCATCAGCGTGGGGTCGCTGATCTGAATCCACGTCATTCCCAGATCCTGGGATTGATAGATCGCGTCGGCCGTCGCCCCCGCAGTCCGCCCATGCACATAAAGAAACGGCATTGACGCCGTGCTTCCCTTGCCGAACGCCACGTAGTTGGCGTTGGCCAGCGTGCCGATCGCCGAAAACGTCTTCCCGCCGTCGGTCGAATGCACCAGCGGATACGTCCACGGCTGGTTGGTGTCGGGCTGGAACGTCATCCACACATCCCGGGCCGTCGCCGGATTCGGCACGATGCTCACATTGATCACATACTGCGGATTCTGCGGCCACGTGGTGTTGCCCAGCGTCCACGTGGCTCCGCCATTGCTGCTGTAATAAAAATTGCCGTTGTCGAAATAATAAAAGGTTCCCGGAGCCACCAGGTCCGGCGCCAGCACATCGCCCGTCCACCATTGATTGCTCAACTGCCACGAGGCCGGCAGCGCCGCGCCGTTGTACATTGCCGTCTGCCAGGTCGTGCCGCCGTCAGTGGTGTACACCGGACTCGCATTGACCGCAGCCCAAACCATGTTGCTCGGATTGTCGGACGCCATCGCGATCTTGCCCGCCGTCCCCGGACTCGTGTCCGGGATCGCCGGCCAGGTCAATCCATTGTCCGACGTAATGCCCGACATGGGCTGTGAAGCGTCGGCTTCACTCCATCCCACGAAGGCCGCGTTCTGTGGCTGCGACGCGCAGTAGCTGATTCCCGTGGCCTGCGCCACGTACTGAAAGCTGGCAATCGTCGTATCCGGAACTATGTCGCGGCCAGCATAGCGGAACCCCACCATGTCGGCGACCACGCTCATCAGATCGGCTCCGGACAATCCCGTGCTGGAAACCGTCAACACCGGCGGAACCTTAACCTTCTGCACCACCAGCTCTTCCAGATTCGTCATCTGCCAGGTCCAGACCGTCGAAGCCGCCGTCATATCCGCGGTTTCGATGACCCCGTAGCCGTTCGTCTGCCACACGCTGGCCGGATTCGCCGGATCAATCGCCAGCGCCGCGTTTCCCCAGGTGCCCGCCCCACTCGGATAAAACTCCGGCTCATAAGAAAACGATCCCATCACAATCGCGCTCCACGTGTTGCCCTGGTCGGTGCTGCGAAAAATCTGCATGTTCCCATTCACCGCCGCCACCAGCACCTGCGCGTCCGTCGGGTCCGCCGAGATTCCCGAATAACTCAACCCGTTTCCTTCGGGCGTAATGTCGGTCCACACGCCGCCCTGGTAGCGGCCAACGCTGCCGGAAGTTGCGCCCTCATCGCCGCCAAACGAAACAAACAAGGTCGCGTCCGCCGCCAGCGCCGCCCGCGCCGGACTCGGATTGCTGCCGATCTGCATCCATGAAACTCCTCCATCCACGCTCGCCCACACCCCGCTGCCCTTCACTCCGGCATAGAGGTTCTTAGTAGCGCCCGTGCTGGTCACGCCGCCGCTCGGATCGAACAACACAAAACTAATCCCCGGCGATGCGGTCGTCGCCGGCAACCCTCCGCCCACCTGCACCCAGTTCATCAGCGGAGGCGCCGCGGTGAACGTTCCCTGCCAAAGCCCGTTCTGCTGCGTCGCCAGATAGACAACGCTGGGCTGGTTCGGATCCACCGCCAAACGCTCGCCCGTGGTCCCGCGATAATCATCGTTGCCGCCGATATACAGCCCCTGCGCCGCCAGTCCCGTAGCGTTCCAGGTCGTCCCCTTGTCGTGCGACACCAGCACCTCGGCCGGAGAAAAAACGTTCCCATTCGTGATAGTCCGCCCCAGCGCCGCCGCAATATAAACCGTGTTCACGTCGGTCGGGTCAGGCATCACGCTCAAGATGCTGTACACCTCCGACTGCAGCATGCCGAACGAATCCAGCAGCGGAATCCAGTATTGGTTGGTGCGGTCGTAGCGGTAAGCCCCGCCCACATCGGTGCGGATGTAAATATCGTTGGGCGTCAGCGGATGAATCACCAGTCCCGTGACGTAGCCCATCCCCTGCGTGTTGACGCTCTCCCAGGAAAAACCCGACTGCCCCGGCGTAACCAACCCCACCGCAACCAAGGTCTGAATATTTCCGCTCAGCGAACTGTAAGTCGCTGTGACCGTCGCCATCCCGGCCGAAACCGCCGTCAGCACGCCCGCGCTCGACACCGTAGCCACGGTCGACGGCGTCACGCTCCAGGTCGCGCTGGCCGTTACGTCCTGAGTGCTGCCGTTGCTGAAAGTACAGATCGCGCCCAGCGGAACGTTGTCCCCAACCAGAAACGAATCTCCCGGAGCCGTTACCGCCACCGATATCGGAGTGGGCGGCGGCAGGGTTATGACCGACGACGAACCGCCGCCCCCACCACAGCCGCTCCAACCGATCAAGACGCCGATGAAGACAGAGCTGACGACAACCTTGCAAAACCATCGCCGCATGCTCGGCGCAAGGGAAAGTAAGGGCCCGCTAAGCAACGTCGCGCTGAAGATGCTTTTCATGAAGGCGCCAGCCGTAAGCCGTAACCCAGCCCGAAGCAGACAGATGATTCTAATTCCTTCGCCAGATTCTTCCGCCAGGAAAGCGCCTGGCCCTTTGCCAAGCCCGACGCCAGATGCCTGACGCCCGAAGCCCACTCCTGGGTTTATAATGTCTCAAGTCTTGCCGCATCCCGGCCTTAGCCATTCATGACAGACGCGATCAAACGAAAATTGCAGGAAGAGATCAACGCGCTTGAACACGAGTTGATCCACGAACTTCCCAAGGAAATCAAAAAGGCCGCAGCGCTCGGCGACCTCAGCGAAAACGCCGAGTACCACATGGCCAAGCAGCGCCAGGAGTTTGTCAAAGCCCGCGTCCGCCAACTCGGCAAGCGTCTCGCCGACCTCTCCATGGTCAACATGAACAACATTCCCCACGACCGGGTCGGCCTGGGATCGACCGTCAAGATCTTCGACAACACGAAGAATCAGGAAATGGAATACAAGATCGTCACCAGCGAAGAATCCGACGTGGCGGCCGGCAAGATTTCAACCACCAGCCCCATCGGCCGCGCCCTGCTGAACAAAAAAGTAGGAGACGAAGTCATCGTAGACTCGCCCAACGGCAAGCGCGAACTGGAAATCCTAAAGCTAAGCACCATCCACGACGAAATCGCTGAAGAACCCAAAGGGGCGCAAGCGTGACGCCCTTTCCTCGGTTAGAAAAAAAGTCTTGTCATCCTGAGCGGAGCCGTTCTTCAGGCGCAGCGAAGGATCTCCATCTCCACGGATTTTCGGGCGACCCAGCAGCCCGACGCCAGACGCCAGACGCCGCAAGCCGAAACACAGGAAGCACCCAATGACCCACTCCTGGACCTCCACCTTCGGCCGCGCCTGCGGAGTCCTCCTCGACACCATCGTCCGCTGGCTCGCCCTCTCGCGCATCAATCCCAACGTCCTCACCTTCATGGGACTGCTGGTCAACACCTGGGCTGCCATCCTGTTCGGCTCCGCCAACATCTCCAACCAGAAACGCATGTTTATCTACGCCGGACTGGTCATTATCTTCTCCGGCTTCTTCGATCTGGTCGATGGACAAGTAGCCCGCGCCACCAACCGCGTCACCCGCTTCGGAGCCTTCTTCGATTCCGTAGTCGACCGCTACTCCGACGCCAGCCAGTTCCTGGGCCTGCTAGTCTTCTACGCCCGCGGCGAGCGCTTCTTTTACGTAGTCCTCACGGCCTTCGTCATGATCAGCGCCATCATGGTCAGCTACACCAGAGCCCGCGCCGAAAGCCTGATCGGCAGCTGCCGCGTAGGCTTCATGGAACGCCCAGAACGCTTAGTCCTCGTAATCCTCGGAGCGCTATTCAACCGAATGGCGCCAGTGCTCTGGGTGATAGCAGTACTAAGCTCGCTAACAGTAATCCACCGCATGCGCTACACCTACACCAGAACCCAAGACCCCCCAGCAACCCTAAAACCCACCCAAGCCGCCTAGTCTGGATTACCACGCCTGGATCACCACGCTTCGATTATCACAAACCATGCGGGGACAGCCGCGGCTCTTAGCCTGCCCTGAGCAAGCGAAGCGCGCCGAAGGGGCTGTCCAGCGAGCGAAAGGGAGCGAAAGCGTGACGCTATCGGTCGCAGCAAAATCGACCACGTCGCATTTCGCAAATCGACACTTTGTCGAAAATAACTCGCACGCAATCTCGTCCACTCTGCCGAGCAACGACTAGAATTCCATTGTCGCAGACAGTGTTTAGAGGGTGATTCCAGTGGGTACCGGACACGGTCTGCGAAACCGTCGAGCGGCCTTATCAGCCATTAGGGTTCGACTCCCTCACCCTCTGTAGTCACTCGACGACTTCCGATGAGTGTCCTAACTTCAAGATGTCATTCCGAACCGGCGCCAAGCGCCGGTGAGGAACCTGCTGTTTGCGGGACCCTCTACGACGCGGTCAAGCGGAGGCAGGACAACTTAGGACACCACCGACTTTCGATTGCGCTTGACTTCGCCGCGCCCGGAGCTATCCTAATAGAAGTTTCGCAGACCGCGTTCAGCACCATCCAGCCCCGGCCGATAACCGGGGCTTTGCTGTTTTGACGATTTCTTGGGCGGTCTAGCAGTTCGGGGAGGGGCACAGCCCTTTGGAGCACCGTGGAAGAGCGGCGCTTCAGCGCCGCGTAAGGCGCTGGGAACTAACAGGGCTTTAGCCCGTGAAGTACTTGGATCGATCCGAGGTGGCAATCCTGTCAAGCCCCCGGCAAAATATTCCTAACTCCCAATCCCGCAATCTCACACCGTCCCCAACGCACCGCCCGCGCCGCTTACGAATGCTAAAATGTATTCATAGTGTTCAGCCAGAAACAATACGAACCATCCGTCCCCCAGACCGGAAAGAATCCGGGAAAACCAACCGCCGCCATCACCGTTAACTACTTATTTCGCAATATTTTACAAGTAAGTCATTGCCCCTCAAAGATTTACGCGGCATCGCCCCGATCCGAATCGACTAAGTCCAATGAATCCAAGATGTTAGCCGCACAGCAAAAAAAAATGCAAATCGAAGAGGCCTAACTCCTTCATTATCAATGCACTGCATGTAAAATATTGATTCAAATAGACTTAACTCGAAAATCGCCGCCAGTTCAAGCTCCCGATACCCCGGAGGAGCTACCCGCGCGGCCGTCCCAAACATGAAACGCATCCTCCTCTCCTGGAGCAGCGGCAAAGACAGCGCGTGGGCCCTGCACATCCTGCGCCAGCGCCCGGACTTCGTTCTCGCCGGCCTGCTCACCACCTTCAATTCCGCCTTCGACCGCGTGGCCATGCACGGCGTGCGCCGTGTTCTGGTCGAACAGCAGGCCGCCGCCGCGAACCTTCCCCTGTGGACCGTCCCGCTGCCCTGGCCCTGCTCGAACGCCGAGTACGAAGCGCTGATGGCGCAGACCTGCCGCGAAGCCATTGAGCGCGGAATCCAGTGTGTCGCATTCGGCGATCTATATCTTGAAGACGTCCGCGCCTACCGCGAACGCCAGTTGGCGGGCACCGGGCTCGAACCTCTG
>Ga0302324_100000524_pt1 | contig 101441 bp, 103 predicted proteins | sample Palsa_T0_1_FD_201949 | JGI IMG/M metagenome (GOLD analysis project Ga0302324, IMG submission 201949) | Peat permafrost microbial communities from Stordalen Mire near Abisko, Sweden - Palsa_T0_1 | ecosystem: Environmental > Terrestrial > Soil > Palsa > Peat permafrost | place: Sweden: Abisko... | reverse complement strand
GCACCCGGGCGGATTGAGCACCCAGGATGCTCTACCCAAACTTTTCCAATCACCGTCAATGTTGCCCGCGGCGCCTTGAACGATCTCCATGCGGTCGCTGGCGATGATATTCGTCAGAAGAGGTGGAGGCGCGGTTTTGCCTTCGGGCAAAAGCACGGCAGCAACGTCGAGTTCACCGGCGAGCAGCCGGTGAATTAATTCACCGGTCAGTTCAGTCGACAGCCGCAGGCGAACCTTGGGGTATTTCTCAGTCAGCGCCTGAATAGGTTCGATAAGCGTCCCCTCGGCCAGGGCATGCGCGAGCCCGATGCGCAAGAGGCCGTGAGGTTCGGCGTCCCTCGACGTAAGAGATTTCAGCGCCTCGGTCCGCTGCAGCAGATCTCGCGCCTGTTCGAGCACTCTGGAGCCAAGCGAGTTCAGACGCGGCGGTTTTACCGAGCGGTCGAGCAACTCGGCACCCAATGCAGCCTCCAGTCTTTGCACCTGACGGGTAATCGCAGAGGGCGTTCGGAATAGACGACCGGCTGCACCGGCGATGGACCCGGCATGGGCGAACTCTACGAGGGCGCGTAAATCTTCGAGCAAAGGTGGTTCCCTAAAGCGTTTTCCCGACGAATAACAGAATCGTGCTCCGATGGCATTATAATCGTGATAATAATGCAGTTGTAGAATTTTGATTTTGCATCAAAATATTCTGCATGCCTCATGGGATCCTAATTCGGCAGACTGGCGGTCCCGAGCCTGGGCCGGATCAGGTGCGCCTGCGCCGGGCGGCGGCAGGCCTCAACTACATCGATGCTTTATCACCGCAGCGGATATTACCCGCAGCCGCTCCCCGCGCCACCTCCGGCTCCTCCGTCCTGACCCTCTAACCCGCTCTCCATAGAAGTTTTCCATGAGCAAGAACGCAATTACCTCGCCCGAACTCGCGACGCCGGTCGGCCCGTTTTCCCAGGCGATCGAAGTTGGTGGTTTCCTGTACTTCAGCGGTCAGGTCGGGCAAGACCCAGCCACTGGCAAGGTGGTCGAGGGAGGTATTGTGGCCGAGACAGAGCGCGTCTTCCGGAATCTTTCGGCGGTTCTCAAGGCGGCCGGCAGGAGTTTCGATGATGTCGCGCGCGCCGGTGTGTATCTCACGAGCATGAGTGAATTCGGCGCGATGAATGGCATCTACGCCAAGCATTTCAGCCAGCCCTTTCCCGCCCGCACCACGATCGCGGTGGCCGCGCTGCCGCTGGGGGCCTGCGTTGAGATCGACCTCGTCGTCAAGGCTTGAGGCGACGCACGGAGGGTGCTGTCATGAAGTACAGATTTCACATCGTCGATGTTTTCAGTTCGACACCGTTCGGCGGCAATCAACTCGCAGTTCTGCCTGATGCGGCCGGCATTTCGACCGAGGGCATGCAGAAGATTGCTCGCGAATTTAATTTCGGCGAAACGACCTTCGTCCTGCCGAAGACGGATCCTGCGAACACGTGTCGGGTGCGCATCTTCTCACCTCGGGAGGAGCTCGACTTTGCTGGGCATCCCACGGTCGGCACAGCCTGTGCGCTGGTGATGAAACAGCCTGTCCACACTACGGATCCGATCCGACTGATTCTGGAGGAGAATATCGGTCCCGTGATGGTCGATGTCGCGCAGCGAAACGGGAGCTATCACGGTACGCTGACATTGTCGGGGAAGATTGAGACACCGGCCGGCGCACCTTCTCCGACTGATCTCGCCGCCGTCCTATCCATCGATCCCGCTGAGGTGAGCCAAGTCTTTTTCGCGGGTGTCGGTCTTCCATTCTGTTTTGCGCAACTGAACTCGAACGAGGTCGTCGATCGGGCGACGATCAATCGGGCGGCCTGGGCGGCAACGCTCGCGCGCACGTGGGGTCCCCACGTCTTTTTCTTCGCAGGAAATCTACGGGATGGCGGCAATCTCTATGCTCGCATGTGCGCACCCGCGCTGGGCATCGAAGAGGATCCCGCGACCGGGAGCGCCTGTGCCGCCCTCGTCGGCGCTATGGCAGCGAAGCAGGACTTTGGTGGGACGGCCTATCGCCTTTCGATCCAGCAAGGTGTCTCGATGGGGCGCCGAAGCGAAATCGAAGCGGAGGCGCGTAAGAGCGCAGGCGTCGTGACCTCTGTTAGCGTTGGCGGCGCAACCACGTACATCGCCAGCGGCGAGATCGAGGTGCGGCCGTCCGCCCTGGTGTCATAGATCCTCGTGTGGCCCTCGTGCGCGTAAATCGTAGATACCGGAGCCTTGAGAGTTCACCAAATGCTCGTGTCATCAGGAGATTGGAACCAATGAGAATAATTAGCGTCATCAATACGAGATTCACCCACCGCACGAAGGAACCAAGTCTTCAGAGAACCCCCATGCGAATCATCGCTGTCGCCTTCGCGGCCTCGGCTCTTGCTTTTGGGGTTATCGCCTTTGCTGCGGGGCCTCCCTTGCCCGATGTATCGGCGGCACTTGCCGCGGCGGTCGCCGACTCCTCGCGCCCGGACTCTGACACCACACGGGATGCCGACCGAAAACCGGAGCCAACTCTAGCCTTCAGCGGCATCAAACCGGGGGACCAGGTCGCCGACTATGTCGCCGACTCGGGCTATTTCACGCGTCTGTTCTCCAGCGTCGTCGGCTCCAAGGGTCACGTTTACGCGGTGGAGCCCACCGCATTCTTCAAGTACCAGAGTTTCCCTAAGGCAGTCGCGGAGCTTCAGGTGTACGCCGTCGCTCATCCCAACGTAACGGTTACGACTGCCGCGGCGCTCGAAGGACTAAAGTTCCCCGAGAAGCTCGACCTTCTGGATCTCGCAAAATTACCACGACCTACACGACGAGTTCATGGGGCCGGTTGACACCGCCGCGTTTAACAAGGCCGTCTACAGTGCGCTGAAGCCCGGCGGCTTGTACGTCATTCTCGATCATTCCGCCGCTCTGGGTGCTCCCGCCAATGTAACCCAGACCTTGCATCGCATCGAGTCCTCGACCGTGCGCCGAGAGGTCGAAGCCGCGGGGTTCAAGTTCGACTCCGAGAGTTCGATTCTCGCCAATCCGGCGGACCCCCGCACGGCCAAAGTGTTCGACCAGACGATTCGCGGACACACCGATCAGTTCATCCTGAAGTTTCGCAAACCTAAGTAATGAGCTTGGCTGCTTCCGGGGTGTTAGCCGAGTAGAAATATTTCACAACAGGTGAAGAGAAAATGATTAAGCCTATTATCTTATCCATGTGTCTCGCAGCTTCCTCACTTTCGCTTAATGCACGTGCCCAGGATGAGCGTGCGTATACGGAGGGCCCGGTCACTGAGGTGGACGAGGCACACGTTGAGTACGGGCATTTTGAGGAGTACATCGATTGGCTAAATTCGACATGGAAGCCGACCATGGAAGCCTTCAAGAAGGCCGGGCTAATCATTGATTACAAGGTGTTCCGGCTCACTCCAAAATCGCCGGATCAGCCCAATATCTATCTCTGGATCACTTTTAAAAACGCGGCTGCGGCTTTGGATAAAGGCGTCGAGCTAGAAGCAGTGGCCAAGAAAGTAATTTGTAGCACCGAGTGTCAGAACAAGGCCAGAGTGGCCCGGAGTGAATACAGAAAAGTTCTGGGCAATGAATATATTCGTGAACTATCTTAAAATGAAATTGTTATGCGTGTTCAATATGCCGGTCCGCGGGCGCAGCCCCGCGGCGCAGCGAAGCGGTGCGAACGGCTTGACCGGACGAACGCACGGCCATGGATGGCCGAGCAGGTCCGCAGCGGAGCAGGATGCGGGCCTGTATACATCTACGAGCGAGGTTGTGTGTGAGGCGCTGCGCTTGATGGACGACAAGGACCGGCTGCTAAACATCAAGCTCCAACAACTAGGCGAGGACATTATGAAGGGACTTGAGAGCGGTCCAGCTGCGCCGTGGGATCCAGAAGAGATCAAGCGGGACGGGCGCGCGCGCAAGAGCAGGCTGCATTCTCTCTCCTGAATGCTGATCACGCGCCAGCTGCTGCGGCTGCGCGGCTAGGAAAAGTTGGACCTGCGATCAATGGATTACTTCTGCCAAGTTTGCAGTACTATCTAAGAAAAAGTGGGAGAGACATGCACTTTTAGCGTGCATCCCGGGAGTCGGATAGCTTTCAACGGGAAGTCATCGCCGAGATGGGCGCGGTATCGGATTCTTGAGAGCGCTCCGCCGCCGTGTACAATCGCGACCATGATCAAAACTGCCTTTTTTGTCTTTGCCTTGGGCGTCGCCACGGCAAGTTATGCCGCGGAACCCATATTGGACAATGAGCGCGTCACCGTTTGGGATACAACGAGTTCGTTACCTCCGGCGCAACATGATTTCGTTGCCGTATCTCTTTCGCACACTGGCATCGCCACTTTAGGCAAAAAGGGCGATGTCGCGGGCAAGACGGGTTCACGGACCGTCGTGATAGAGCTAAAGGACCATCCACTTCCGTCGATCCCGAATACCAGCGGCTATCCGCTTGCCTTTCCAAGACCGAACGCCAAGAAATTACTTGAAAACTGCCAAGTAGTGGTATGGAACAATGTTTGGCATACGGGCAAACCAACACCCATGCATTTTCATGACAAGGATGCATTGGTGGTGTACGAGGCTACTGGCGCTTTGCAATCCACTTCGGCGGACGGCACACAAGTAGTCAGCGACTACCATTATGGTCAAATCAGATTTAGCCCTCGCGATCACACTCATACTGAAGTGCTGGTGCGCGGTCACGGACACGCGGTCATTATCGAATTGAAATAGGCTCGCGAGCGGATTGTTTCCCGAACACTTGATGCGGGAAACTATGGGTCCGCGAGCGCGCGCCTCATCGGCGTAGGCCAAGATCGGCTTATCCTCACGTAGCCGAGTTCCGGCTCGCACATGATGTTTGACGAAACCGAACGGCAACTGGTGTATTGAGCGTAAGCCTAGGAGTGAGCGTGTTTCAGCCGGTGCCAATATTCGTGGGGTTGCGATATTCGGTACCGCGTGGTCACGGCTTTTTCGTTTCCTTCATCACCTGGGTCTCGCTGCTGGGTGTCGCTGTGGGAGTCGCGGCGGTCATCATCGTATCCTCCGTCATGAACGGCTTTGAAGCCGACTTGCGCACGAAATTGTTGAGCGTTGCTGCTCACGCCAGGCTCATCAATGGCGGTGCGCCGATACCAGATTGGAAGACGCGACTTCGAGAGCTGCAAGGCTCCCCAGGGCTCCTGGGTGCAGCACCCTTTCTTGATATCGATACCATGCTGTCGAAGCGACCCTCGATGAGTGGAGCGATTCTTCGTGGAATCGAGCCGGCACTGGAATCCACAGTCTCGACCATCGCCGATTCGATGCGCGAGGGTAAACTGAGCGATCTTACCCCCGGGCTCAACAGAATCATTCTCGGTCACACGCTGGCTCTTCAACTGCAGGTCGGGGTGGGCGATTCGGTCACCGCCATGATCCCCGGAAATACCGACGCAAGCGGCGGCGGCCTACCGCGATTGCAGGAATTCAACGTGGTCGGCATTTTCGAAGTGGGATTGCAGGAACAGGACGGCGTCCTGGCGCTCATTCACTTGCAAGATGCGCAGGATTTCAGGGGTCTCGCCGGGCCCACCGGAATACAGCTGAAGTTCACTGATGTCCTCAAAGCCCCCGAGCTCGCGCGGATCGCCGCACAAAGACTCCCGCCGGGCCTCGCATTGCGAGACTGGACCCAGGACAACGAAGTCTACTTTCATGCGGTTCGTACCGAAAAGATAATGATGGGATTCCTGCTCATGCTGGTCGTCGCGGTCGCGGTGTTCAACATTGTCGCCACTCTTATCATGGTCGTGAGCGATAAGCGAACCGACATAGCAATCCTCCGCACACTGGGCTTGAGTCCCGGGGGCGTACTCGGAATATTCATCATGCAAGGTCTGATCATTGGCTGGTTCGGTACGGCAATCGGTTTGGCGCTGGGACTCAGCGTCTCTTTCAACGTGGACGTCATCGTGTCGTTTTTGCAGCAGACATTGGGATTCTATATTTTCGATCCCGATGTCTTTGCCCTGACGGGAATTCCAAGCGAGGTTCATGCCGGCGAAGTCGCCTGGATCGTCTTGGCTGCTTTACTGATGACCATCGCTGCAACGATCTATCCAGCTTTACAAGCCGCAAAGACTCAACCCGCCGAAGTATTGCGATACGAATAGTGACCAGGCCGAAAGGAATCGCAGGCTGTCTGCCAGGTCAGGTCGGCTGAAAGGGGGAGAATGACTGCGGTCTCGTATCGAAAGGATCTCGCGGCGTAAGCATCAGCAATCGCCGATCGCTTTCCTTGGTGATAAACACGAATCCGAAGCGCGGCTCGCTTTCTGTCCGCCAGCCTTCGACGGCGAGGCGCTCGATTGTCGTTGTCATTGCGCTGATTAAGTCCGCCCCAGGCTCGACACGATGGGCCTCGATGACTTGCCACTGCAGCCCGAAGACAGCTACCCATCGCGGCGTCGTGGATTTCTCGTAGACCTTGCGTCGGTAGCGGCCCATCGACGGGATTGTCGCGAGGAGGCGGAAAGGCGTCTATTCAGTAGTGCGGCACGCTAAACACTGTATGGGGTTGGCGGGCCGTTAGGGTGTATGATCCGCGCCTGTACTCCGGACAAGAATCTTAATTGCGGGGACAACCATGGATGGCCGCCAACAGGCACCGAAGGCTCGTCAGGTGGCAGCGGCCGTCATTGGAAACGTGCTTGAGTGGTATGATTTCATTGTCTTCGGTTTGCTGACAGTCGTAATCTCCCGCCTATTCTTTCCGGCCAACAGCCAATGTGCGTCGCTGCTCCTGACCACCGCGACATTCGGCGTCGGCTTCTTCATGCGCCCAGTTGGCGGGCTGCTGCTTGGCATTTACGCCGACCGCAAGGGCCGAAAGGCCGTCAGCCATGCAATGCGGACTGAAAAAGGGGCGAATGACTGCGGTTTCTATAACGGGAATTTCCATGAGAGCGATTCAAATTGTCTTGGTGCCGATCGGGATTTGCGTGTCGCTTGTCTTCGGCGGCTGCACGAATTTGGACGCGCCTCGCCTGAAACCTCAATCTCGCCGCGTCGTGGTCAATTTCACGAACCAGGGTCTGTCAGCTTTGGACATGCCGATGGGGGCTTTCCGCATTCCCAATAGCGAAGTCATTGTTTCTGGCTATCAACAGGGGGGCGTCAATCTTGGGCTCATCCACGGTGTCGTCACCGTGGCACCCACTTCCAGCGGCGGATTCAAGGAAAAGGCCGCCGTGAAATCTTCCGAGCAGGCGCTGGAAATCTCGCTCACCACACTTGCGCCGCCTGTGCTGAGCACTTTAATTGAGTCCAGCAAATTTTCTGAGAGATACGCGCTCACACCTGACGCCTCGGCACCAGTCTTGTCGATAGGGGGCGGTGTCGTGCTCATGTTCGTGAGTGACACACTCCTCAGGCCGTATGTGGTTCTCGATGCCGCGCTCAGGGGACCGCACGGCAGTGGTTTTTGGTCGATGCGATATGTCGCGTCCATTGGCGCTCCACGCGTGCTCACGGGTCCTGACGGCTGGGCTTCGGACGGCGGGGCTCCATTTCAGGCAATCGTGTCCTCAGAATTGCAGCGCGCGTTGGCCGTCATACTTACCGATGTATCGTCACCGTTGGTTCGCGACCGCAACTCCAAAACCACGGTGCAGGGATACTTCCCCTATATCAAGGGGCGGTTTCAGGTCATCGGCTATTTGCTGGGTGAGGATGCCGACTCGATTTATTTCGTGCCAGACGTACCTACCACGTCATCGCTTCATGGAATCCAGATCATGGACAAGCCGATTACGGTGTTTCGAGCGGCAACCGCAGATGACCCGAGAATGAGGAGCTTGTACGTGCCGGACTGAGGAAGGCGGCGGCGGGTAGTCTAATTATCCCTGGTCGGATCTACGGTCGTGCGGTTGCGAATCATCAACACTGCTGCCCAAACCATCCACGCAGATTGGGCCGCCACCAGCGCTAGCAGCTCATGCACGCTCACGTAGGCGGGTCCGCCCAACAGCGTTGCGATGCCGGCAGCAGCCACCACTGCCCCGACCCACGGCAACCCTGTACTGAGACGGTCGCGATACACGACCCAAGACCAGAGCAGTATCGCCGTGGCTACCAGCAGCATATAGATGCGTGTGAGCGAGCTTGCGACGAGCACACAAAATTTGATGAGTTGTCTTAGACCTGCTCGGCTTGTGTCGTCCGCGCCCGTCCATTGTTCTGCGATTTTCGGAATCACAAAACCGTCGAGCGCAGCAGCGACCACGATGCCCGCTGCGGGCAGCGCGGAGGCTACCAATGCCGCTATCACCACGGGTCTCTGCAATCCCAGCATTCGGGAGAAGCCCATTTGTCCGACAATCAGTAGGCCTGTCCCAAGAACAGCGAGGCTGTGCGCCACCGCGTCGACCAGGGCCATGCGCGTCAATGCCTCTGGGTCCCCAAAGGGAATGCTGCTTGGGTGCACGATGCTCATCACCAACAGTACCGCCGAGCCCGCCATCAAGATCGTGCCGTATTGAGCTTCCTGTCGCATTCACGCCTCCGCTAGTGCAGTTTGCGCGACGATATGCGAGTCTGGCGCGGTCGTCAGCAAGCGCAATGCGTTTCAAGACACTCAAGGGTCAATTGTGCCGAATTTCGCCCCCATCCCCGGAGACTCTGACGATGCACGTGCCGTACGGACGCGCGGTGAGCTGTCTTCGGCGTTGATCGCGCTCATGCACGTGAAGAGATATGACGATATTACAGTGCAGAACATCTGCGAGCGAGCCGACGTTGGGCGCTCAACGTTCTACGCTCACTTTCAGGACAAGGACGAGTTATTTGTTCGCCACACGGTGGTCTTTGGTCGTGCGCTCGGCAATCAGCTTAGCTTCGACGATACGCTCGGATGCTATCGGTTCCCCGCACGCGGGCTGTTTGAGCACGTGAGACAGATGAAGCCGGTTTTCGATTCGCTGTCCCGCGCTCGAAAGACCGAGTTCATCATGAAGGTATTGCAGAACAACATCGCTGGGGCGTTCGAGGCGCGAGTGCGAACGATCCGCGGCGATGCGCCGATCCAGGGCGGCATTTCGGCGGTGATTCTCGCGCAGCACTTGGCTGGAACACTCATAACCCTGATCCTGTGGTGGATGGATCATCACTATTCGGTTGCAGAACAGGAGATGGATCAGCAGTTTCACCGACTGATTGCGGGGTTGAGATAGTTCGCTTTTTTTGACTCGCCGCACGCGGGGGATGGCTTCTCCCGTAATCCTTATTGGCGAGGCATCAAGCGGAGTAATGCGTCGGCATTTTCATGGGCAATCTTTTCCCGATCCTCAGGGGATACCGGCAGGCTCTTGAGGAAACCGGCGGCCGCCAAGCTGTTGCCAAAGGGGTAGTCAACCGAAAACAGAATGCGATCGGCGCCAAAGGTCATGAACGCTGCCAGAAATGCCGGCATGCTTGAGAACCCACTGGTCGAAACCCAGACCTGCTCCAGGATGGCACGTGCAACATTGCGTTCGAGATGCGTGCTGCTGTAGCCGCCAAATACCCGCTCGATGCGTTCCATCATCGTTGGAAGGCCCTCTCCCATGTGACCGATCAGAAGCTTCAGCCCCGGGTGCCGGTCTAGTGCACCGGACAGGGCGAGACGCAGGATGTGGACTGCCGTTTCTGCGTGCCAGCCCCAACCAGCAATGGCGAGCATGAATGAGGCTGCATCGGGGAGTCCGTCGTAATAGGCGGCGCGAACGCCGTGAGGCGGTACCCCAGGATGAATGTACAGCGGAACGTCGAGCCGCTCGGCGCGGGCGAGTACCGGCTCGAACTCGGGCGCGTCCAGAAACTTGCCCTCAACGGTGCCACTGATCAGTGCGCCTTTGAGGCCACACTCCACTACGGCGCGCTCCAGTTCGTCGGCCGCAGCCGACGGGCTCCTCATCGGGAGATGGGCAAACGCTGCGAAGCGTTCAGGCTCGCCCGAAATCAGTCGAGCCATTCTGTCGTTATATTCTCGGGCGATCGCGATGCCATCTGGGCCTGAGACAATCTCTGCCCCCGGTCCTGGTACCGAAAGCACCTGCATACGGATACCGGCCGTATCCATGGCGGCAATCCTCTCTTGGCCGGTATCCGCCAGCGCCGGTGGGTTGATGGCTTGGAACGTAGTCGTTCCGGGCTCCGGCCACCCATTCCGGTTCAATGTGGCAGAATCGATCCGGCTGAGGAGATCGGAAAAGATGAAGTGCTCTTCGACAGCGACGATGCGCATGTTCACACTCACCACGGAACTGTCTGGCCGAGGTAATTCAGATACTGAAGACCCACTTTTCCGGCCTGCGCGTCCATCGTATTCGCGAGGTTTGGTATGCTCTCTTCGATGCTCAGACGCGCCTGGGGGCCGCCCAGATCCGTTCGCACCCAACCCGGCGCCATCAGCAATAGCGTTCGCGAATCGTCGGCGTGCCGGGCGGCGAAACTGCGCATGAACATGTTGAGCGCCGTCTTGCTTCCACGATAGATCTCGTAGTGTCCGTTCTCATTGTTCGTGATGCTGCCCTGTCCGGAGGACATAATCCCGATCGTGCCAGTCGGCAGCACGAGATCCTGCATGCTCTCGACGATGCGCATGGGACTCAAGGCATTCGTTACCATCATACGTATGAATTCGTCGGTGGAAATGTCGGCAACCATGTCACGAGTACCGATGCCGGCATTGACGAACAGCATGTCGAACTTTCTCGATGCCAGGCGCGTCCGCAGCGCGGCAACTTGATCGGGATAGTCGATGTCCACGGTCTCTATTTCGAGTCGATCTTCGGCGCGTCCCAATAGATCGTGCAGTTTTGATGTGGTTCTGCTCCGCTCGGTGGCCACAACGTGCCAGCCGCGCTTGAGGTACTCCTCAGCCAAGGCGAAACCAAGGCCGCGCGACGCACCAATGAGAAGGAGCTGTTTATTAGACGATGGAGTGGGCATTTAAAATTCTCCTCAGGGAGCGATGAATGAAGGGCAGAATGTCCTGCTCCGTCCGGGACGGGGCATATCTGACCAGGCAGTTGGCAAGGTATAGCGGCCGTGATCATTGCGGAAGGCGCATCGGCCACACTTTATACGTGCACCAGACGCCATAGCCCGGTACGCTATCTTCCACCGATGGCGAATATTGACCTGAACCTGTTGACCTCGTTGGACGCTTTGCTTGCCGAGGGTACCGTGGTGGGAGCGGCGCGGCGCTTGGGCCTCAGTGCGTCGGCGATGAGCCGGACACTCGCGCGACTACGGTCGGCGACAGGAGATCCGCTGCTCGTGCGCGCGGGTCGAGGCATGGTGCCAACGCCGCACGCCACCGAACTTCGCGACCGCGTGCGTGATCTGGCACAGGATGCCCAAGCCGTGCTGCGTCCCGTGGTTGCCTCTTTGGATCTCGCCGAGTTGAAACGGAGCTTCACAATCCGCTCCAACGAGGGTTTTGTAGAGGTTTTCGCTGCAGAACTCGTTGCGGCTGTAACTGCGGTCGCACCGAATGTGCGCCTTCATTTCGCGCCCAAGCCCGACAAGGACGTCCGAGCGCTGCGAGAGGGGTTGGTAGATCTTGAGATTGGCGTGCTCGGGAAGTCGGGGCCAGAGGTATGCTTGCAAACCCTATTCCGCGACCACTTTGTTTGTGCAGTTCGGGAGGACCACCCGTTTCTTGGGAGAGGCAAGATCACGGCCAAGCGATACGCGGCGTGTGGTCACGTTGTCGCTTCGCGCCGTGGTAACGGGAGTGGCCCCGTAGACGAAGCATTGGCAGCCCTTGGCCTCTCGCGCACGGTCGTCGTAGTAGTGCCCAGCTTCCGAGCAGCCTTGGCGATTGCGAGCGTATCCGATCTGGTGGCGCTGGTGACTGGCTCATTCTTCACCGCCACGCAGGGACATCAGGCCAAGTCCGGTGCCGCAGTAATCAAGAGCTTCCCGCTCCCGGTTCGCACAGAGGCGATCACGGTCTCACAAATGTGGCACCCGCGACTCGACGCCGATCCGGCGCATCGCTGGCTGCGAGGCTTGGTGCTGGCAACCTGCCGTGAGCGGGGACGATAGATGCCCGATGCGGGTACGATGCGCCGAAGCTGGCATCGGGTACGGAGTGTGACCCGTCTGATAGCGGTCGGCGGCCCTTTGGCGTACGTAGGGCCCCCTTTCTTGAAGTCACCCCATTTGGCGGCGGAGCAGACTGTCCGAATGAGCTGACGGACTTCAAAGAATCCGCGTCAGTTCCTGTAAATTGCGGTCACTCCGCATCGAATTGCGAAAACGGTCACTGTTCTGTGTGGGACAGTTGCGTACGTTCGGGGGATTATGTTTGCGACAGAAAAGGCGCCGTTCCCTTCCGCTCGCCCGCTTGCCGTCCAACTGCGCTGGCATAGACGGCTTGCATATGCCTTGATCGCGGCTTCGTTATTGGTACAGCAGTGGCAGCCATGAAAGCCTCGGTCACTTTTCTTTTCATCGCCCTCGTGGCCACTCTGCAGTCGGGGCGATCTCGACCGCCATAGATATCAGTTCCGGCGCGTTGCGCGCCATTCCGCTCGGGTCATTTCCCATTGCTCGGCAGGTAGGCGACCGGAGACGTAATCTCGATCCTCTGAAGCGATAATGCGCATTCCGCTACGCTCGGAAATGCGCCGGGATTGGACGTTGGCGGTCGCCTTCCACACCCGGAGTATCGACTTTCCGAGGGTTTCGAACCAGTAATCGGTTACCGCTCTCGCGGCTTCTGTTGTCAATCCACGCCCCCACCATTCCGGAACAAGCCAGAATCCCCTGTTGTTGTCCGGTTCGTCCATCAGGCTGATGACGCCAATCAATCGATCCGGCACTTCAACTGGCCTGATTGACCAGTGCCACGCTGTTCCTTCTTGCATCTTCGGAATCGCAACATCGCGGATGAACTTCAGAGCGCCGTCGGCAGGATAAGGCCATGGGATCGTCTTCGACATAAACTCGACGATTTCCCAACGAGGGAAAACCTGTTGCACCGAATCGATATCGCAAAGATCCAGCGGGCGCAAGATCAAGCGGCGGGTTTTCAGTGTCGGGATCGCAGCAACCATATTTCTTCGCGAGAACGCGACTCTCGCATAGTACGCCGCCTGCGCATTAGGGTCCGATTTGAAACTGCGGTGTAAGATACAGCATCGATTGCCAGAGCGTTAGCGGCCATGACCCGTCATTAACGATCCTGAACTGACGGTTGGCGCGTTCGACCCGCACCGGACTCGTGTACGGCGTAGGAGATTAGAAACGTATGCCCCGCAGCTTCTTTATTTTAATTCTGCTGAGTTCAGCGTTTGGCAGATCTGCAGCGGAAGCTCCGAGTTCGGTACCGATTCAATTGCGAAGCAATCTGCCAGTTGTCACCGCGAAGATCGACGGGCACGACGTGCCGCTTGTCTTTGATTTGGGGGATGCTTCAGCTCTAGTGCTTGCGGGGCGAGTGATCGACCGCGTAAAAACATTTCCAACCGGCGAGACACACCGGGCGACGGATGTGCAGGGGAATGTCATTGAATCACCGAAGTTTAAACTCCCGCGTCTGCAAATAGGCAACGTGGTTTTCACCGATGTGATCGGACGCCTCGACTTACATGACCCTAAATACCAACCGCCTGACGTAGGGCAACAAGGTTATTTCGGAACATCGCTCTTGAAGTCATATATGGTGGTGCTCGATTATCGACATCGACAGATGACCTTGATACCGACGGGCAGCTCGAAGCATCAGTCGGCAAAGTGCAGCGGTACCGCCGTGCCATTCTTGCCGGACTGGAACGGATACACGGTAACGAAGGTTGAAACAGACTTCGGGGAGTTAACGGCAATTTGGGACACTGGTTCCGATGAGTCCGTGCTGCGTAAAGCTGGATCGCAAAAAATCAGCAATAGCGAACTTGCGGAGACCGTGACCACGAAACGGCTGAGCTTCGGAGGCACGGACTTTGGCCCTTTGAAGCTCCATATCGCGGACTATGCACAGCCGGCCGGCACTGACATGTTCATCGGATATAATTTCTTCGCGCAACATGTCGTTTGTATTGATTTTCCGGGACACCGGTTTCTGATTCGACGCTGAACGAGGGTCCCGCCTCGTCGCCTCAACCCCGGCAAATTCCCGAAGCCGCGTGGACCGATCAGAAGCATCGCGAGAATGGCGTGATAACCTACAAGAAACGTGGTAATCCGCCACTTCTGTTCCCCTTGTGATTGCTCTAGGTTGGGGAGCGACTATCTGATCGCGCCGCAGATCCTTGGACTCTGATTTGTCGGGAGGTTGGTCATGAAATGGGCAGCTATGTATCTTGTTGGTTTTATCGTCCTGGTGGGCGGCCTTCTGGCCGCACTCTGGAAATTGGGCATTCTGCAAAACGTCGGCACTACGTGGACTTTGATCGGAGTCGCTATCTTGATTGGCATTGGGATCATGATCTCAGTCTCCCATAGCGGCACCAAAGAAAATGTCGAGATTGACAGAAAGTGACGGCTTCGAGCGCCCGAGAGTGAGTCCGGCCGCAACTGAATAGCCAGAGATGTCGTGAGGCAGATGCGTTTTCGATGCGGCGCTCTGCGTCAGGAAATGCGGTGCTTTACTAGCGGCACTCTTGATACGCTCGCATCGAATGTCGAGTTCAGTTGCTGAACTCGATCATGTGCTAGTGAGTTTTACGCCCGACGGAAAAACCAGATGACTAAAACGACAAGCAGCAGTGTTCCTAGACCGATGTACATTGCAAACTCCCATTTGGTTTGAAGCGCATGAATCATGCGCGCTTTGCAGCTGGCGGAAGAGTCCAAGCGGGAGTTCTCGACCGTCAGACAAAAGACCCAAGCTGTGTAAGCGTTCTAGCGGACTCGGCACGTACGATTTTCATTTTGGACACTGGAACAATGCAATCCAAAAGCAGCGCTGCTTAGCTGATTTGGGAACCACGAATAGCCAGCGCCGGTGGTACTTGCGCCGCGTGTAGGGCTGGCAAGAGAACCGCGATTTGTCCGAGCAACAGCATGACGAAGCCACTCCCAACAACGTAGGTTGGATTCAGACGCACCATTTCGAAGCGGTCAATCAACCAAATGTTCAGGGAAATGGCCAAGAGACTGCCGACGAGCACGCCACTTGAAGCGATCAGCAGGTTCTCTGTCTGAAAGAGCCGCAAGATTGCGAGACGAGTCGCACCGAGTGCACGTCGAATGCCGATCTGGCGGCGTCGCTCCGCAACCCAATAGCTGGTCAAACCAGCCATGCCGAAGGCTGTGACTGCCACCAAAATGAATGCAACGGCGCCCAATATTAGGGTCAGGCCTCGATTGCTGCGATATGCTCTGGCGCGCACCTCGGGCATCGACCTTGCGCTGATGATGCGGCTGCCATTGATGCCTTCGAGTTTGTCCAGTGCTGCCTTCATAGCTTCACTGAGGCTTCCGGTTTTGGTGCGAACTACATAGGTTGAGGAATCACCCAAAGGACGGAAGGGCGCCAGTACGGAATTCTCCGTAAAGGTGCTCATAAAGCCTGTCGCGGCGACAAAGGGTCCTTGGAGTCGATCGATGATGCCAATAATGGGCGACGGATCCTTCGTTTCAGTGTAGATCGATTTACCCAAGGCGTCCCCCCTAGGAAACAATCGCTGCGCTAGAGCCCGCGTGATGACGATGTTAGTGGCGGGTGGAGTGCTGCTCCCGTCTCGATCGAGGATCTCAGAGGCGGTGAAATTGCGTCCGGCGATGAGCTTTACGCCGAGTGTGTTGAGTGCCTGCTCGTCGCCAAAATAATATGAAATGTGGGCAGAGGGTGTCGTCTGGTCTGCTTCCAGATCGGCACTCATCGACCAACCCCCTCCTTCGAGCGGAAAAGCATTGGTCGCATACGCATTCACCACACCGACCATGGAGCGCAGCGAGGCAAGATCAGATGACGTGAGTGCTGCGAAGCTAGGCGGCTTATCGACACTCGTCGCGTAAATGAAAAAGATGTTGGCTTCGTCGATGCCGGTCAGGCGCGCGCTCCACGACAGACGGTCCACAATCAGCTCTAGTGCATTTGAGAGAATCGCCAGGGTGACGGCAATTTGCAGGGCGATGAGTACAGCGCCGGATTTCTTCCGATAGATGGCGAATCGTGCGGAAGGAGACTTCAAAGGCGCCTACTCAGCCTTCAATTGCAAAGCGGGTTCGACGTGCGCGGCACGCCAAGTCGGATACAGGCCGGCGCCAATCGTTGCAATGATAGCCAGCGAAACTTCAATGCCGATCGCCTTTGCGTTCAAATACGTGAGTGATGCGAAATCGTCCGCCAGTGCGGCGCGCATGGCGAGCACCCCCAGTAGGGTTAGCAGAAATCCGAGAATCGCCCCCAAAACGCCAATAACCGAGGTTTCAACCAGGCATTGGCAAATGATTGCCGATCGGCTGGCACCTAGGGCTCGCCTGACGCTCAAGTCCTGTGTGCGGCCGATGATCCTGGCGAGCATCAGCCCCATTGCATTCATCAGGCAGACGAAGAGAAATCCGAAGGAAGCGAGGACCAGGAGGCCCAGCTCATTGGGAGCAGTATGCCGATACTGGAGCCATTGCATGACATTGCGGATTTGCGTGTGGGGCGGCCAATGAAAACGGCCGTTGCGCTGCTGATCGGCGGAATAATTGTTCAAGGCAGTTCGATATTGAACGACATCCGCCGCCGACGGTAATTCCACCCAAAGCTGAATCCAGAGGCATTCAGATCGAAGGCGACCCTCGAAACTTGCATTGGTAGTTTCCTGGCAACTCATGCCGGAGGTCGCCGGGGCTTGAGCCTTGATTGCGCGGGAAAAGGGGATGAAGATCTCGTCGATCTGCCCGTAGGGACGAATGTGTAGGTTGTAAAACCGCGGCACCAACGGCCAATCGTTCAGTACTCCAACGACTCGGTAGCTATCACCGTCCAGCGTGAAGGTCTTACCGGTGCTGTTTACGCCCCCGAAGAACTGATCGTTTAGCTTGCGCGAAATCACGACGACAGGGTTGCCCTCTTGATCGTCGGAGGGGGCCCAAGGGCCGCCAAATTTAAACGGGGCATTGAACATTGGGAAGAAGTCGGAGTCGACCGCCGGAACGACAATTCCTAGCGGCTTTAGCTTAGGATCGGTGGGTCGTGCATTCAAATGGGTTGAGTAGATGCGCGTCTGGCGCTGCGCCGCGTGCAGATTATTGAGCGCCATTGCATCGATGTAGCTAAGGTTCTCATCAAGCCCGTCCTCGTTTCGTTCGCCACGTTTATCGGGTCCCCAGCTATCGATCTGCACCCTGAATAATTGCTTTGATTTTTCAGGGATAGGATCTCCCGACATTGCCCGAGAAACGGACAGCGAGGTCATCGAGGTGCCGATTCCGAAACCAATTGCGGTGATCATCAGGCCTGTGAGCACAGGATTGCGTTGAAGACTTCGCAGTGCTAGATCGAGGTAGTAGCCGAACACGGGAATTTCATCGTGGGTTGTATTTGTGCCGGCCAGCCAAGGAAGTCAGTTAGACATGCTGGATATGGCTGGTCAATCCCCAAAAGGTTCCCGAGAATATCTCCATACGGAAACCCGCACCCCCTCCGCGCCGCGCTTTCCGGTCAAAGCATCTGTTTGAGTTGTGGCGACGAGGCCGTCATCGGCTGCGCCAGCGTCATGGCTCCGTGCAGATCTGCAAGCGGCTTCGGTCGCGCTAAGTAGTAGCCCTGGGCTCTCTTCACGCCGAGTGATTGGAGCGTCGAAAGCTCCGCGGATGTTTCCACTCCCTCCGCGATGATTTCCACCTCGGTCTCTCGAGCGAAGGCGATGAGCGCGGAAGCCAGCGCGCGGCGCTTGCGGTCTCTATCGATGCCGCGGGTCAGGCTGATGTCGAGCTTCACCAGGTTCGGCTCGATATTCAATATGTGGCGCATGCTGGCGTATCCGGCGCCCGCATCGTCGATCGCAATACGCAGGCCTAACGTGCGCGGCGGCGCGAGTGCATCCGTGAGTTCCCGGTAGTCGGCCACCGATGTGTGTTCGGTCAGCTCGAGAATCACCCGGCTGATGTCGACCGATTGCAGCAACTCCGAGAGCGCACCACTCATGACGAAACTCGGGGAGCCGTTTACGGCTACGTACACGTCCTTGGGCAAGGTCCGGAGGGCAGCCAAGGCGGAGCGGATGGCGCAAGCTTCGAGCTTCGGCCCGATTCCCAAGACGGCGGCTTCGTTGAACCAAACGTCCGGAGTCACGTGAGGCGTTGAGCTGAAGCGGGCCAGCGCTTCGACGCCCGCCATCCGACGCGACTCGAGGTCGTAGATCGGCTGATAGACGATTGATGGCTCACCCCGATCCATGAGCGCGATCAACTCGTCGACGCGCTGAGTCCGGAGTCGACTGGCGCGCACGTCCTGATCGATTTGATCGGCAAGAAGTTCCGCCAACACCTTCATGACCTGCAGATCCCGCTCGGTCAATGAGACGTCGGGGAGGAAACTGAAGCAGCAAAGCGTTCCGTAGATACGACCGTCACTCAGGCGGATGGGGACGGAGAGATGCGACCCGATCGGAACTGCGCTCGTCTCCGGCAGTGCCGCCGCCTCCGGGTGCGCCGCGGCATTCTTGATGAGTTGCGGTAAACGACCATCTACCACGCGTTGGCAATAGCCCTGGTCGAGGGAGAGAGTATCGCCCACCTGTATCGGGGCGGCGGTCTTGGCATCTACGTGACGGAATATCCGGTCTCTTCCTCGGAACTCGGCCAGGAATGCGACATCCATCCCCAGATGCTCGCGTACCGCATGCAACATCTTATCGATCCCCGCATCAACCGATGTCGCGAGTGGGGGCGTAACCAGATCTCGCAGTGGATTGAGGCGTAAAGCGGACATAGCCCTTTTCTCCTTAACGGATCCCTGTAGTAGACGGCATTCTAGAAGCAAGATTTAGGGCGCGCCGTTATAGGTGGTCAGCAGGGGCCCATGCCACGTCAGAATTGTGAGATCGATCACACGGGAATAGTCTCAAAAGACCTGTCACGGCGCTCTACATAGCTTCTACGCTCATCGCCGTTGAAGTGACTATAGCGCGGGCGCGCTATGCACGGCCGGCGCCCACCGGCGAGTCAAGACAGGTAGGATCACGGAAGCCAATAGCACGATGGCAATCAACGGCATCATGCTTGAAAATGAGCCGCCCAAATCCTTGGCGCGGGCGACCACAATTGGGCCCACGAGACCCGCGACCCCCCACGCTGAAAGCACGAGGCCATAATTCAAGCCCATGTACTTCGTCCCAAAACACTGCGCATTGTACGATGGCATCGTTCCAAAGCCGCCTCCGCAACAGAGAAGAACAACCGAGAATCCGGCCAGCGCGATCCTAAGATCATGTGCATTGCTCAATAAAAACAGCGTAGCCGCTTGAACCACAAACATGGCCGCAAATGTCTTGCTGCAGCCGATTCGATCTGAGATCGCACCCCAGAAGAATCGGCCGAGGGCATTAAAGATGCTCACGATCCCGAAGAGCGGCGCGATTCCCGCAGGCGAAATACTGGTAAGGTCAGAGAGGATGAAGACGGCATTTGAGATTATCGTGATCCCGGCAACTACGTTGGCAAATAACTGAAGCCATAGCAGATAAAACACAGGCATTGTGAGAACTTTCGATGGCGGATAGCCGCCGCCGTTCGCCCATATTGTTGGCGCATGCTGGTGCTGACGCACCACGTACCCCCTCGGCGGATTGCGCAGCAGCGAGGCTGCGGGCAGACCCACGCCTAGAAAAACGAGCCCGGATACCATGAATACGTGCATCACGGCACCGATGTCGGCCGCAATCGGCAACGCCGCGCCCGACGGACCTAAAGACGCTCTGGCCGCAATGGCATTGCCGGCATGAACGGCCACGGCATGAAAACTATCGAGCCTTGGAATCCATTGATTGTAAATGAACGCTCCGAGGCCGAAGCCGGCGACGACGAGGCCGCCCGCAAGCCCCCTCCTATCGGGAAACCATTTACTCACCACGGCAAGAGGCGTGATGTATGCCATCCCTGCCCCGATGCCGCCGACTAATCCGTAGGTCAGGTACAACCAGGGGACACCGAAGGTAGGAGTTCCGAGCCCCGCCAGAAAATTTCCAGCTCCCCACAGCGCGACGCCCGTCATGGCGACCTTGCGCGGACCGAAGCGGTCCTGCCAAAAGCCGCCGCACACGGCGCCGACTGCTGCCAGCGAGAAATTGGCAATGGCGTAAGCCCAAGTGGTCGTCGTCAAATCCCACTGGAAAACCATGAGCAGAGGCTGGGTGAAGATGGCCCATGAGTAAATTGTTCCGATGATCAGCATCACGACCGATGCCGCAATCGCAATCGTCCATCTATTGTCCGCGGCCCCTTCTGGAGGGTCGGTCCGCACGATCAGTGTTCCCATATAGGGAGAGAGAACGTATTCGAGAAAGAAAACGTGACACGAAATTCAGAAACCGTAGGGCGATCTAGATCGATTCAGCGCCTACCTTTTGGCGCCTTGCGCTTTGCGGCTGATCGCCGAGCGCTTGCGGCCACCTTTGCCGTCTGACGCGGGCGCGGGTGTTCTTCTGGCTTTGGCGAAATGGGTCTGGCATCGTTCTGAAACTTGCCGAGGGAGGCGTGAAGGGCCACCGCTAACGCGCTATCGCCGCTGATCAAATCCGCCCAGTTGAGTTCAACCCCGAGGCGGTGGCCCTTTTCCGTGATTTTGAGGGACTCGGGCGTCAGGGTCACGACGTAGTCGCGGCCTTTGATATTGAGCGCGCGCTTCAGGGATTTATCGAGGGGGGTCATGTCATGTGCTCTGATGCATTCTAGCGGATCATGAGCCCAGGTCGAGATGTCGCGCAGGCTGCGACTTGGCTAAAATACGCTAAGCAATCGGAGAGGAGAGTGATATGGCCGCCGAACAGCAACTTAGTTCCGCGAGCGAATTGGCGACGAAGAATACCGTTCACTTTCCCGACGAAAGTGACGCATATCGCCGTGCGCGAAACGCACTGCTTGCCGAGGAAATCGAGCTGAGACGCCACATCGAGCGGGTCGCAGAGCTGCGGCGCGCTTTGCCGCCGGGTGGCGTGGTGTCCAAGGATTACCGCTTCGAGAGCGAGAACGGACCTGTCACATTCTCGCGATTATTCGCTGACAAGCAGACGCTTGCGGTGTACAGCTACATGTACGGAGCCAAGCGCGAGCGGCCGTGCCCGATGTGCACCTCGCTGCTTTCTTCCTGGGATGGCGTATCGGCCGATGTCGAGCAGCGCATTGCACTCGCGGTGGTGGCGCGCTCGCCGATCGATCGGCTCGTCGCATTCAAGAAAGAACGCGGCTGGCATGGACTTAAGATGTATTCGGACCTCAGCGGCGATTACACCCGCGACTATGTAAGTGCCGAGGACGCGGATATGCCGGCGTTCAATGTATTCACGCGGCGCGATGGCAGCATTCGGCATTTCTGGAGCGGTGAGATGGGACCTGGGACCGCCGATCCGGGCCAGGACCCGCGCGGTGCGCCCGACCTCATGACGATTTGGGCGATTTTTGACAACACGCCTGAGGGGCGTGGGACCGACTGGCATCCGAAATTGAATTACTCCAGGTAGCCAAGCGTCCCTCCAAGGGGGCGCAAGGAGACGGGTGATGATAAAGAAAGGATTGGCCGTCCTGATGTTCCTACTGGTGGCACCCGTGTCACATTCGCAGTCCCATCCGTGCGCGTTGAGTGATATGGGCTGGATGGCGGGATCCTGGCACAACGCTTCGGACCCCGATCGGGCGCAGGAAAGATGGGCTGTGGCTCCGAATGGCATCCTCATGGGTAGTTCCTGGGAATTTCCCCCGGGTAAATCGGGTTTTGCCGAGATCATGACAGTGCGGCCAGATGGTGATTCGATTTCAATGTTCCTGCGTCACTTTGACGGTGGGCTGAAGACTGCATGGGACGAACGGGGCGCCCCGATGGTATTCACAGCCTCGAGCTGCGAGCGCGATGCTGTCGTTTTTGACGGCCAGGGGGATCATGCCGGAGAGCACATGTCCTACCGGCGCTCCGGCAATAATTTGACCATCGTGGCCGATTTTCTTCATCATGGCACACCCGATCACGAGGAGTGGCACATGGTCCGAGCAGGAAACTAGCCCATGGCCAGTAATCGTTCTTACGAGCCTGGATTCTAAACGCAGCTGCATTAGATGAAGCTCGCACTTATCGCTGCCGTCGTGCTCTTCATTGCGGTCATTGTCGTGCTGGCCATCGCGGCGGCCAAGCCTGACAAGATTTCGGTTGAGCGGTCTTCGCTGATTCGTGCGCCTCGAGCCAGCGTGTTCGCGCTGATCAATGATTTTCACAACTGGTCGCAGTGGGCACCGCAGGATCGAGATGATCCTAGTATCGTGCGAACCTTTAGCGGCGCCTCCGCCGGCGTTGGAGCGGTTTCGGAATGGACCAGTCGTGGCTCTGCCGGTGCGGGTCGGATGCAGATCATTCTGTCCAAGCCTGATACTGAGATTGAAGTGCACGTGGATTTTCACAAGCCCTTCGTTGCACACAACATCAATCATTTTACCCTGCGAGCGGAGGGAGACGAGACGCGTTTGACTTGGTCCATGACCGGCACAAACGTTTTCCTCATGAAATTGATGAGCGTTTTCATGAATTCCGATCGAATGCTCGGGCGGCATTTTGAGCAGGGGCTTTCTAATCTCCAGGCCTCGGCTGCGCGAGAGATGAGGTAATTCCCCGCTCCCGAGGCTTGCAGCGAGCTAATGAATCTGCTGAAGCCGCAGCCAGTGGACTTTGTACGATAGCGCACCGACCCGCCAAGCAATTTCCGCTTTAATCATCCTCGCGGGAGATCCGACAGACTGATCTGGCGCGATTCAATTATTGCTTATCTAAAACCGCAGGGATTTTTAACTATGAAGCGACTATTGCTGAGTGGGCTTTTGCTGGTGGCTGGCACGGCTGCCGCCGCGGATGTCTGGGACGATACCGGCGCGGTGTACTTGAGCCCCATGCTCCAGTACACGATCCTCGATCATAAGCGCGATTTCCGAGATGACTTCGGCGTAGGCGCTGCTCTGGGCTACAATTTTGCGCCGAATTTCGCGTTGGAATTCGACTACAGTAACGGAAGCTACAAGATCAAAGGACCCGAAGAGAATTCCGGCCCCAGCGACCAGCTGAGAGCTTTGTCCTTGGATGTGATGTACAAATTTCTGCCACATTCAATATTTCGCCCTTACCTCATTGCCGGCGCCGGCGAACTTCAGGACAGGATTGGCGGGGCGGACACCAATCGTACTTGGATGGCGGAGGCCGGCGTAGGAATGTTGACAGCCCTTGGCGCTCAATCCGGCTCGGCACGCTTGCAATTGCGAACCGAGGCCAAGTATCGGCGCGAATTCATTCAGGACACCGCATTCATCCCCAATAACCCGGGTGATGTGGTCTTTGGCATTGGATTGCAGTTGAGTTTCGGTAACCCCACGCGCCCAGCGCCCGTGGTGGCGGCACCTGCACCTGCGCCCGAACCCGCTCCCATCCCGCGCGAAGTGGTCGCAGTACCGCCGCCTCCCGAACCATGCCACGCGCCAGCGGGATTTCAGGTCGACGCGAATTGCCGCATCATCGAGCAGACCATCGTGGTGCGTGCAGTCGATTTCGAATTCAACTCAACGCAGCTGACTGCGCCGGCGCAACGCACGTTGGACGAGGTCGCCGCAGCGCTGCTAACCCAACCGGAACTCAACGTCGAGATCCAAGGCCACACCGACTCGATCGGGTCGGACGCATATAACCTAAACTTGTCGCAGCGTCGCGCCCAATCAGTCAAGGCGTACTTGGTTGGCAGGGGCCTCAATGAAACTGCCCTTACGGCCAAAGGCTACGGTAAGGCCAAGCCCATTGCCGGCAACGACACTGCCGAAGGCCGTGCTCAGAATCGTCGCGTCGCCTTCGAGGTGACCAATGGACTTGCGCATGTCACCGTCGTCAAGGAGGGCGCCACTGACGCTTCTACGCAAGCGGCGAAGCAGGGCGAACCGCCTATCAAGAAAAAGTAGCGGCGATCGAGTACGCCGCGACTCTCAAAAACGTCAGCCGCTGCCCGGTGCCGGCGACAGCCACGCGCGCCCAGCCTTCAAGTCAAGAGTCAGGTTCCACTGGTTCAAGAACTGAGCGCCAAGGTTCCCGTCCATGATCAGATCGCGAGTGCGGCCCATGCCGTCGACGACGATTCCATTGGCGAGGCGAAACCGCATGGGCTCGGGTGTCGAGCCGTCGGTCTTGAAACCGAGGAGCGGCGCGATGTGGTTTGCCACCACGAGTGATCCACCGTTTCCGCTGTCCAGCTCCATCCATGCAAACCCCAAGGGCGTTTCAACGGCGCCATCGACGCTGAGCGCCAATCCTTCGACGTCTCGGACGATCCGGATTGGATTTTCGCGAGCGGTTGTGATTCTCGCCGCGAAGCTCTGAGGACTTTCGACGATGATTTGCTTGCGCGGAACGATCGTGATTTGTTTTCCAGCAAAGAGATCGAGCCCAATGGCCCCGTCGATAGCCGGCACACCCGGTCCCATGAGCTTCATGATATCGACGGTGGTCACGGCCGGGGCCTTGAGCCGCTCTGTGCCGATCTCGAAAACCAGGTTGTCGCAATGTGGGTTGTCGAGGCGTTCGCCGCTCATGCGAAATCCCGAAACCTGGCCCCACGGACGACAGCCGATCTTATCCGCAAACGCCGGAGAGATTGTCGTCAGGCCTTCGCCCGTGTCGAACATAAAGGTGCCATCGACGCCAGCGACGATGGCGTGAACAGTGGCCTGAGCGCGGAGGAATGGCTCAAGGGATATGACGGCCACGGGCGCGGGAATCGCGGCAGTGCGCACCGAAGTTGCGAATAGAGCCGCAGTCGCCGCCATTAACGTGCTCCAGAGCGTGATCATCGCTGACCTCCTAAAGGATTAGGATCTTGATCCGCAGCCGACGCGTTTAAAAAGGCAACGGTCGGCGGTATTCTATCGCGAATGCTGCCGATTACTCCTGCATGTATCACTGCCGGTGGAGCGCGAGCGCCATACCCATGAAGTGCCTGGCGTTCATTGGCTTCGCGGTCATGCTTTGCTTTTCCCCTATCGGCATGACCAGCCCCATTCAGCCGCAAGCGCAAAAGCTTGCGGCGACTATCGACGCGCTGGATGTGGAAGGTCATTGGCCTGCCGGAGTGCACGTAGACTGGGAAACAGGCAAGCCGGACGGCAAACTAGAACGCGGCATCGGCAAACACACGCACTGCAGCGCCTTCGTCGCAGCGGCCGCTAAGAAATTGGGAATTTATATACTTCGTCCGCCCGAACATGGCCAGATGCTGCTGGCGAATGCGCAATACGTCTGGCTTGCGGACGAGGGCGCCGCGCACGGCTGGCTGCCGTTGGGCCGTGACATCGAGGCTCAAAATTACGCGAATCAAGGTTATCTGGTTGTCGCGGCGTACAAGAATCATCATGACGACAAGCCTGGACACATAGCGATAGTCAGACCGAGCGACAAGAGTGAATCAGCAGTTCAAACCGAGGGCCCGCAGATTACGCAGGCGGGCGGCACTAACTATCGCAGCACCACTTTGCAGCGGGGGTTTGCAGGACATCCGGCGGCATGGGAACGACACGAGGTGCGTTACTATGCGCATGCGGCGGGACGGCCATAACGAAAATGATGTGCCGCCCCCAAGAGCAGCGCCGGCAACGGCTCGACTGAGCGGAAAATACCCGGCCGGACGTAGGAGCCTGCCGACGGCGAAATGCCAAGATACCGCGTACCATCAGTGGCACTTTTTTAAATCGGCCAACTGGGGAACCTTCATGCGACCAATAGCAGCAAAAGTGCTTCTGTTAGCATCAATAACGGCAGCGAGTCTGGCGAACGCACAAGATGTCAAAAATCTTGCGGGGAAGGAAGTGAGATGCGCAGCGGCCAAGTCTCAGCCTTGTACGGCCGATTCGTGTGCAAACCGGTGCGAAATCTCCTTGAAACTGCCGGTCGGTGCAACCTACGTCTCTACACACTATTTTACTACCGCGGACTATCCGAACGATCGCGCCGGCGTCTGGGAGACGGGGTCAAAGGATGTCTCTTATGCACATTTTTCAGACGCCGTGCACGCCAGCAATCAATATCAAGAAGAAGTAGTCACGGTTTACTATTTCAATCGCAGTAACCGGGATCGTAATATTGCCATCAGCGTCGATTACAGAACGGCACCGCGTTAGTCAGTTAGGACCGCGGTATCGTGGCGTGCGCTGTAGCGCCGCTGCTCGTGAACTGGAACCACAATAGCCATTCTCGAGGATCCTGATTGGCTGCCGGAGCGAACTTCCACCTTTTGGCGGCCGCGGTCGCCGCGCGTGCGAAATATTGGCTTGGCCCAGACTTCTTGATGATTTCGTCGACGACATTTCCTGAACTGTCGACAGTCACAAGAACCGAGACATCGATATGGCCGTGAATCGTCTGGTTTGCGCTCTGCGGCACGTCCGGAATTTCCTCGTGCACCACGAAGGAGGCGTCCGAAACCGCGCGCGGTGTCGCCGATTTGGATTCTGTGGGGTTCGTGCTCGACGACGGATCAGGCGAAACGGCTGGTTGCAAAGAAGATTGTGATGTACTTGAAGTGTCTTGTTGGGCGTGGGGATTGCTGCGAATCAGGTGCCAGCCAGCCCACAGCGCGATCAGCACGAAAATAATTACACCGACAGCCTGGACAGACAGCCGGCGCATTGAGGATTTCTCGGGAGGGGTGACTCGACCTGTGGTCTTGCGAACGACGGGTTGAGAATTCGGCACTAGGATCGCCGGCGCGGCTTCCTTGGCCTGGGTTTGGAGTTCAGAGGCTGTGGGACGGTCTGCAGGATTACGGCTCAAACAGCGCCGCACAGTGTCCACGAATGCTGGCGGAAGACTGGCGGGCCAGGAGAGAATCCCGGAGGATTCAATTGGCCCCGTAGAAGGGCGCTGCGTGAGAGCCTCAATGAGGGTCACGCCGAGAGCCCAGATATCGGCGGCAGCGGAAATTTCGCCATTCTTTGTTTTTTCCGGCGCGTCGTAAGGGGAAGGCCTGGCGATGCCAGGGGTGAATTCGCCAACCGGACCAATGGAATCGCTCGCCAACTTCGGCTGGTCATCGACGACTAGAATGTTTGATGGCTGCAGATGCCCTTGCACCAAGCTCTTAGAGTGAAGGAAGGTCAAGACATCGAGCGTTGGAATAAGCAGTTCCCGCACTTCGCCCTCAGTCAGAGCGCGGCTAGGGAGGATCTCAGAGAGAGTCTCTCCAGCGTATTCCATGACGAGGAAGAGAAATGGGTCATCTCCAAGTTGGCACCGGCCCGAGTCGAGTAGGCGTATCAAGTGCGGATGAGAGAGGGCCGCCGCCGTGCTCCAGCGTGAGAGCTGTATTTGCGCAGTTCCCGGATCGGCCGGGATGACTTTAATCGCGGCTTTGGGAAGGTTTTGTGCGGGATGTTCGGTCAGGAACACGCCGCTGTGGTCCGAGGCGCCCAACAAGCGGCGCAGGGGAAAGGTCCCATTGATAACCTCACCCTCCCAGTGTGTCCAGACCTCGTTCATGGAGTTTTCCTTAGCGATCGGTCAGGCGACTCCGTTTCTGTGCCTCGTAGGGTAGCGCAATGCCGCGAAGACCGCCCGGCGCCGCGATCAATGCGAAGACTATTTGTTGGGCGTGGTCGACTCCACCGGGGCGCAGTTCGACCGGCCCTGCATCATGCAGTCCTGACGCTGTGACTGGTCGCGAAGCGCATAGAATAAGTATAGGCATCCGAGGACGAGCACAAGGATGACGGCCAGCGCCAGTAGCACGGCGCGCGGTGAATAGGTGTCCTGATTGGTCCTCGGCTCCTGCTCGGGCATCTGCCGATGATCCCATAAAAGTCTTGCGTCATGACAGGCGATGATCCTTGCCGCAGGGGCGGTAGGCGATGTCATCGCTCAGGCATGCCAGCTCTTGACCTGGCGGACCATGTCCCAAATGAGATTGTCGAGGTCGCGGTCGAGGGGCATGTTCAAACGCCTACTATTGCCGAATGCCGCCCAGCAGAAGCCGCTGTGCGTGCGCACCGCAATTGTCGATGTGCCGGGCAGGCTGCCGTTATGCCACCAATTATCGAATCTGTTGACCATCCAGCCTTTCGCATAGTCGGGATTGGCAGCGGAAGCAGTCGTCATGGCCCGGATCGATTGCGATTCGAGGATGTTGGGTGGCGCGGCAAATCCGCTGACATGCATCAGGAAATGCACAAGGTCTCGGGGTCGCGCAACCCATCCGCCGTGGGAATCCATCCTGGCGACATCCATTGCGTAGGGCTCTCGTTCATCACCCTGGTCGTAATACTTCACCTCCCCGGCACGGCGCTGTGCAAGCGTGTTGCCGGCAATCGTCATATCGTTAACTCCGCAGCGCTTGAGCACCGAATCGCGGACGAAGATCGCATAGTGCTGTCCGGTGATTCTCTCGATCACCCGTCCGAGCACGCAATATCCGAAGTTGGAATAGGCATAGTGCCGGCCGGGTGGTTGATCCAGTGGCCGGTTGCGCAGGGTCGACTCGATCAACTGCGGCTGATTCATCTGCGGGCTCATGAACATCGGATCGGCTGCGTCATTAGCCCAGCCGCCGCTGGTATGAGTGAGCAGATGCTCGACGGTAATCTGATCCACCCCTGGATGATAAGGAGGGTTACCGTAGTCGGTGCCGGTGATCGCACCCGGACCGAAGATCTTGTCGGTCAGTTGAATTCGGCCTTCTTCAATGAGCAAAAAGAGCGCGACCGATGTGATCGGCTTGGTGACGCTGGCAATGCGGAAAAGGTGCGTGGGAGAGACCGCCTCTCGCGTTTCGCGGTCGGCCCATCCGAACGCATCCTCATAGAGGATCGAGCCTGCACGACCGACCGCGACCGAAAGTCCCGGCATGGCATATTTTTGCATGAACGCGTGGGCGAGGTTCGCCATCTCGGCTCGTTCCGATGTCGTCGGTTCGGTAGTCTCGGTCGGCGGACTCGCTTGCGCTGGAACTGAGCAAGGGACGAACAACGCTGGCAGAGCGGCGGCGCTCGTGACCATGTGCATGAATCGGCGTCGCGGAAGATTGATTTGTGCCATAGCTCAGCCCGCCATACGCCTCGTCCATCCCGCCTGCCATTCTACGTCGGGTGGCCGAGTCGGCCGCGGAATGCTCAGAGTTCTTTCGCCATCACGGCATAGTGGCCGTTGTTGTGAGCGCAGCGCTCAGTGACTGCCCAGCCCAGCCGGCCGTACAGGGATTCCGCGTGCGCTGTGTACAAATAGAGCGATTTAATTCCCAGCGTCGCCGCTTCCTGCTCGATACGGGTCACGAGCGCCGAGGCGACCCCCCTTTTTCGATGCTGCGGCTTTACAAAGACGCCGGCCAGCCATGGCGTTAGGTTCGGACGCAGCTCGAAATCGTCCTTGACCAGTAAGGCGAAGCCGCACAGGTCGTGCAGATCAAGGGCGATGACTCCCAGTGGGATTTCTGCGCGTCTGCAACAGGGGGACAGCGTCTTTTCCCTGGCGTCAATTGAGTCGCCTAACTCCGGCGATGGCCATTCTCCCAAGTGAAGTGCGGCGACCTCCCGAAGTTTGTCCAAGTGATCTGCCAGGTATTCAATCTTCATAGCCCGGGCCAATGTGCAGCTCTTGTCTAGACCAGTCTCGGATTGTCGCGTAAGCACCGCAGACTCTCGACAGAAGGGACGAAATAATAGGAGCCGGTCAATGGTTGAGTAAAGCGTGTGAGCGCATCACGCGTGCCGGTGATCAGGCCCGCCATGCTGTCGAGCTTGGTGTGTCCCATGATGCGCTCCTGCTGATCGAGCGGCAGAGCTTCCCACTCAGCGATCTTGTGCTTCCATTTTTGAAGCAACAGGATTGTGCCGGCAGCACCGGGAACTCCTTCGGGCAGGAGTGCTGCTCCAGGAGCGTCGAGCAGCGTGGGATTCTCCGAGCCATCAATGAAGCCGGTAAGATCGCGATCGTGCCGGTAAGACCAACTCGAGGTCTCTTCGCCCAGCGAGGCTTGGCCCGCGAGGTCATGGATGACCGAACGGGCCATATCGAAGATAACGTCGTACGCACTGCGGACAGCCAGACCAGCGCATCATGCTGAGTGCTCGGCATAACGAATCCTTCTGTGCCCTGGATCTCCTTGTTAAAGCCCTCCACGCCTGGAGGAGCGTCATCTGGAACGATATCGCGCCAGAGCTCAGGCCGAAAGCCGATGACGAAGTTCACACCACCCGTGGTAGTCCGTGGCTCGCGGATCGCGGAGATCGCCGAGGCGAACGCTTTGGATTTCTTCGCGTCCAAAAGGTCAAATTCCATGTATGCATGCGAGGAGGTTCCGAGAGCGAAGATTCCAGCCTGAGGCGTGAACATGCGGACATTATATCAGGCAGTCGATCAGCCACAGGTGGCCCACCGCGCCGGAGGTGTTGTTACAGCGCGCACTTTACCTCGCGGGTAATCGACGCTGGACCGCATCTCCGGCACCTTACTCGACGTGAGCGGTTTGCTCACGCGAAAAGGGAAAACGGACATGTCTCAGCCAGCCGCAATCGCACGCCGATGGAGTATCGACGGATTCAAATCTTTCTGGGCCAAGCCGGATGTATCGGCGGTTTTCCTCATTCGTGAAATCAGCACCAGCGACATCGTCGGCCATTGGCCGCGACCAATCGGCATAGTTCGCGGTTCAGCGTCCTACATTCGGGTCATCGACGCCATCCTTGGCCTCTGTCCGGACTTATCGCTGACTGCGCCGGAGTACGTGCACTCTGAGGATCTGCACTTCGTTCGATGGGTAGCAACTGGAACCGGCCGGGACGGCCCCTTCGAGTTCAATGGACTCGATCGGATGAGGACCACGGCCGATGGTCGCGTGTGTGAAAATTACATCTTTTGTGATCACCCTTTCTTCGCCGATGTCGCGGCCTACCTGCGCAACAATTCAAACGGTCCGGATGACACTTACGATGAACCCTGAGTCGCGAGGCATCATTCTTGCGCTGAAGCGCCCACCGCCACCCACGCCAGATCTTTGTTCGACACCGATTCGACATTGAACTTCTTCGCGGCGGCCGCCATGCGCGTGAGCGCCTGGGCTATGGGCACCGGCGGCTTGCTATCGCCTTTCTTCATTTTATGAAATCGTACCGGGTTGATGCGCGCCACGATGTAATTGCGCAGATACGGCGACTTGAACCCGCGCTTCTGCAGGGTCTGAATGATGCGCTTGGTTTGGGCCTCGATTTCCAGCAATCGTGACGCGAAGCCTTCGCGCTCGCGCAAACTGGCGCCGAGTGTGCGTTCGCTGAATCGATCTACCTTCCTTAGAAATGAGCTGTAGGCGCCAGCGGCGAAGCGCGATGACTTCTCATACACTATCCCGAGGGTCAGCAGTTCGGCGGAATCGAACTCGGCGGCGTACGCGGCCTCCTTGGCCGCTGGGTGGCGCTTCGCGAGACTCCTGGCCATCCGAATGACCTCGAGACTGCGGTCGCGCAGGTTGTGGGCTTTTTCGGTGTTGAGGGCGAGGATGCGATAGGCCAGCGTCTCATCGGGGGAGATCAGTACAGTAATCTGCTTGAGCCCCAAGACCTTGCTGGCAGCCAATCGGTGGCGCCCATTGGGCGTCCACAACCGGCCATCTTCCCCGCGCACCACGATCAAGGGATCCAAGAAGGCCGCGGTCTCATCGATACTCGCCGCCAGCCGCTTCGTGTGCGTGGGCGACAAATCCCGCTGAAAAGGGGTGGGCTGCACGGCGCTCAGGGGCAGCGCCGCCAGGACCAGCGGCCTCCCGCCCAATGGATCTCGATAGGCTCCGATGGGCGCGCCTCCGGCGCTTTTTATCAACGCGACCACGTCGGCGATTTCTGCGTGATCCATAGCGATGAGGACATCGGCGGCGTCCAATCCTCGGACGCTGGCGCCGGGAGCGAGCTTTGCGCGTGCGCGCTTTGTGGTCGCGGATTTGCGGGTGCGGCTCGCCTTTGATTTGTTCTTGGCCGTTGCCATGGCAGGCGACAGTACTCCCCGCGGGCTTCAATATACAATTGCCGTATGGCGTCCATGGACAAAAAATCGGCGATGCTGACCGCTCATCCTTCGACTCCCGGCGACGCCGTGCGTAGCCTCGGGGTGCAGCTTTGGACGGAACAGGCCGACCTCTTCATGCTCCAATATTCATTGGTGGCTGACATGTCCCGCGTACGCGTACCTCTGCGCGGCACAGGTGGACGGGCGGATGCCCTATGGCAGCACACCTGCTTCGAAGCATTCGTCGCAGCCGCTGGTGCCAATGCCTACCACGAATTCAATTTCTCGCCATCGCTGCAATGGTCCATCTACCGGTTCAGTGCCTACCGGGAGGGAATGTCGCCCGCCGATATCGGCGGAGCCCCGACAATCTCCGTGCACCGAGATGACGACGGGCTCGAGCTGAGGTCGGTGCTGCGCTTGAGTGATCTGCCTGACCTGCATGAGGCCCCTCACCTGCGGATCGCTCTTGCCGCGGTCATCGAAGAGGATAATGGTAGGCTTTCGTACTGGGGACTGCGGCATCCACCGGGCAAGCCGGATTTTCACCACGCTAACGGATTCGCATTGGAACTAACTCGCTCATGAAATTTGGAATTGACCGATTGCTCGAAGAGCCCGAGCTGCGCAAACCGCTGGCGGGACGGCGCGTGGCGCTGTTGGCGCATCCCGCATCGGTAACTCGCAACCTGGTTCATTCCCTCGATGCGCTGGCGGCGGTCGGAGACCTACGCTTGAGTGCGGCGTTCGGACCTCAGCACGGGTTGCGCGGCGACAAGCAGGACAACATGGTCGAGTCGCCGGACTACACCGATCCCGTTCACGGCATTCCGGTGTTCAGTCTCTACGGTGAAGTACGCCGACCAACGCCCGAAATGATGGATACCTTTGACGCTTTGCTCGTTGATCTTCAGGACGTCGGCTGCCGCATCTACACATTTGTCACGACGCTGCGTTATGTGCTCGAGGCGGCGGCGCAGAATCACAAGGCCGTATGGGTTCTGGATCGGCCGAATCCTGTCGGCCGGCCCGTGGAAGGGCTCATGCTCAAGGCAGGCTGCGAAAGCTTCGTTGGCGGCGGCGAGATGCCGATGCGGCACGGCCTGACGCTGGGAGAGCTCGCACGCTGGTTCGTGGCGACTCTTCATCTCGACGTCGACTGCCGCGTCGTAACGATGGAAGGTTGGGAACCGAATGGCGCACCGGGATATGGGTGGCCGCTCGGTAGGCGCACCTGGGTCAACCCGAGTCCCAACGCGCCCAATCTGTGGATGGCGCGCTGCTATCCAGGCTCAGTGATGCTCGAAGCCACGACGTTGTCGGAGGGTCGTGGGACCACGAGGCCGCTGGAGTTGTTCGGTGCGCCGGATCTGGACGTGCAGGCGTTGTTGGCGGAGATGCGTTTGCTGGCAGCGCCATGGATGAGAGGCTGTCAGCTGCGGCCCTGCTGGTTCGAGCCCACATTTCATAAGCACGCGGGGAAGCTTTGCGCGGGAGTCCAGGTGCATGTCGAAGATGCCGCGTACTATGACCATGAGCTGTTTAAACCCTGGCGATTGTTCGCACTCGCGTTCAAAGCTCTGCGGCGGCTGCGGCCCGATTATGGGATCTGGCGCGATTTTGCCTACGAGTACGAGAAGGACCGGCCTGCAATCGACGTGATCAACGGCAGCGATCTGCTGCGCCGTTGGGTGGACGATTCGGCGGCGACGCCGGCCGATCTGGAGGCACTGACCGCTCACGACGAGGAAAAGTGGCGCAGCGAACGGGACGCGGTGCTTCTCTACTGACCGCGTTGATCCAGGAGTGCCGGCTAGCGTTTGCTGATCTCAGCGGTTGGCGATGCCTCAGGCGCTTTCACTGCAATCGACCTTGCATAGCGCACCAAGGAGATCAAGAACTTTCCCGGTTCTTCAGTCATCGGCAGGTGCGCCGAGTTCTCGAACCATATGAATTGTTTCGATGGCGCGTTTACCTTGGCGAACCATGCGGCGGCGACCTCGGAATTGACGTTGACGTCGTATCGTCCGGCAAAGAGGATCAACGGACAGTGCAGTCGTCGAATCTCCGTCAGGTCGAGACTGAGAACTCCTGCCAGGAGGTAACGCTCCGAGAACTCGTTGCCGTCCCAAATGTGTGCGATCTCTCCGGAAGAGTAGTCCGGCGATAGGTCAACAAGGTCGCTCTCGGCGGAGTTGCCGTTGCGGTGAGCCATGACGCCGCCGTAAAAGTCCAGCCATCTTCGCTGGGTATAGATATTCTTGAGCGAGGCAGTCTGTCCGGGAGGAAAGTACGGAGCGATTGCTTGAAGCTGGCTCACCGCCTCGGCATTGCCCGCGCGGCGCGCGGCGTCCATTGCGAAGCGCCAACCACGGCGTTCGCTCTCCGGCCCGTCGGTCAGCTGGCCCACACCAATATAGGCATATAGCCAATTAGGATGCCGCTTGGCCAATTCCAATCCCAGATAACTACCCCACGAGTGACCGAGGACGAAGATCCTCTCCTTGCCAAGCTCACGCCGGATCCAAGTCGTCAGCTCTTCCGCATCCGCCAGCATGCGCTCTCGGGTCATGGTGGGCCCGACCACTGCGGGATCGTTGAGGAGGTACGTCTTACCGGCTCCGCGCTGGTCCCATTGGACGACCGTGAAGTATTCCTCCCATCCGCGGGTGAACCACCAGCTCATCGGCATCGAGACGTAACCGGGACCACCGTGAATCAGCAGGAGAACTGGGTTGCGCGCGTCAGCCCCGCGGATCGACACCCACTGCTCGATCCCGCCGATCGTAACTTTCTCCAGTCGCTCCACGCCGTGTGCCGTCACGATCTTGCGAACGTTTGCGATGATCGATGTGGCCTCGGCGCGGCCTGAAGGTTTGTCCGGCTGCTGCGCCCGAACCGGCGCGGTGGCGAGAGCCACCAACAATATGATCAGCGCCCCGCACAGCAATCGAGGAAGCTTGATCGTGTACTGATAATCACTATTGCGGGTTTGTGACACGAATTCCTCCGCGAGCATTGGTGTTAGACTCGAGACGCGCGCTGAAAGTCATTGGGCGAGAAGGAGTCTCCCGTGAAGTTAATAATCACCGTTCTTGCTGCTGCTTGGCTAGTGTCTGGCTGCGCGACTGCCCCTTCGGATGAGGACAGCAATGGGGCCGGACATCGAGATTCGCGCACCGGCCTATGTCACGACGCCACGCCGCCGCCCTGCGCCCCGCCTCGAGACTAACGGCAATTTAAACTCACGTTTGACGGCGTCGTGCCTAATGGTCCCGGCAAACAGACCCGTCACCTTCATGGCTGGTGCTCTAGTGAAACTTTTTCCCTCCGGCGGTGTTGTATGGTTGAGTGAATGGGGAAAATATCGCCATGAAGCACCACGCCGTCGAGCCGCCCTTACGCGGGCTGCATCGAAATCCTGTTCTGACCGCCATGATGGTCACTTTCTTGGTCCTTGGTGTGACGGCTTCGCTGGCCGGGATAGCGTCGTGGCGGGCGAGTTCAGCATGCGCGCTTGCACCGACACCCGCCGGGCCAAACGACGCGCCGGTCGTCACGGGCGTTGCGCAGCCCAGAGATCTGCTCATGCATCAAGCCGAGCATGCGGATTTAGAGATGAGGACCGAACAGCCGCTGCAAAGCGACCCAGCGCTCTCGCGCGAGGTTACATCGGGGGCGTGCCCCTGTGCGGTATCGACCGAGTGGCATTGGCGGATTTGAGGGCGCTGGTCCAAGACCCGCAAGGGTGACGCTTGGGCGGATGCAAGGGTAGGTGGCCAATTCCCCACGACCGGGCGAACGTCGAATCCGCATCGCCCCCCATGCTAGGATTATTGATGCGCTCACATTTTCTACTCGCAGCAGTGCTCGCCATTCCCGCGCCGGCGCGTGCCGCGCCGGGATTCCATGATTTCAAGACCGTGGCCATTGCGCCGGATGGCCAGCACATCGCTTCGATCGAGACGTGGGATGACGGCAGCGACAGCGATGCGCCCGCTTCGCTGGTGATTCGGGATCTCGTCGGCGGGGCGGTGGCCGTGGCGCTGCCGTGCACAGCCGGACCCAATTGCAAGGTGGACTCGCCTGCCTGGAGCACGAATGGCGGGCTCGCCTTCCTCGTAGCTCGACCCCAGGAGGGGGTCTCGGAGATCGACACCGTGGACGCCAAGGGCGGCGCGGTGCGCCGAGTGCTCAGTTTCAACGGAACCTTGGATCGATTACGTTACGGGCCGGGCAACCGGCTTGCCGTGCTGGCGACGGCGCAGGCGCACAAGTTGGTGGGCCGCGCGGAGGCGGGTGCACCCTTGGTGGGCGATATCGGCAGCGAGGCTGATGAACAGCGAATCGCGGTGGTCGACGGCGCGGCGCTCAATTTTGTCTCGCCTGCGGATCTCTATGTCTATGAATTTGATTTCCTGCCCAACGGCGGATTCGTGGGCACGGCAGCACCGGGGGATGGCGATAGCCAGTGGTGGGTGGCGAAGTTGTACGCGTTCGAGCACTCGGATGCTCGCGTGCTGTTTGCGCCGGGACCGCGCGAACAGCTGGCCGCACCGGCGGTATCGCCCGATGGAAAAACTGCGGCGTTCATCGGCGGTTGGATGAGCGATTTTGGCTCGACCGGCGGCGATGCATATGTGCTGCGTCTGGATCAACCTGGGGCGGTACCCAACAACCTGACGGCGGGGTCGCATGCGACGGTGACGGCGCTGGATTGGAGCTGCGGGATGGGACTCACGGGGATGATGCTCGCCGGCGATACTGTCGCGATCGCAAGACTCGACATTGCCGCAGCGAAGCCCGTCTGGTCGGGACAGGTGTCGCTCACTGGCGGGCTGGGAAACGCACTCTCCTGCGGGCCGCATGGCGTCGCGGCGGTGAGCTCGAGTTTCGGGACGCCGCCCGAGATCGTGGCGGGACCCCCGGGTCATTGGCATACGATCACGCACGAGAATGCGGCGATCGGCGCAGCGCCATTCACCGCGCAGTCGGTGACTTGGCGCAATGAAGGATTCAGTGTGCAGGGCTGGCTGTTGCAGCCGGTGGGCGGCGGATCGGGAGTGAAACGGCCGATGGTGGTGCTGGTGCACGGTGGGCCCGAAGCGGCCTCCACCAACAAGTATTTGCCGGTTTTCAGCAACGCGCGCACCTTGTTGGAGGCCGGATGGGACGTCTTCGAACCGAATTACCGGGGCAGCTTCGGTCAAGGCGAGGCTTTTGCTGCCGCCAGCATCGAGGATCTAGGCGGCGGCGATTGGCGCGACGTACTTACCGGCGTGGATGCCGCGGAGCGGGCGGCGCCGATCGACGATACCCGGGTGGGGATCATGGGCGGCTCTTACGGGGGCTACATGGTTATGTGGGGCGTCACGCAGACGCATCGATTTCGCGCTGCTGTCTCGCATGCGGGCGTCTCGGACTGGCTTTCCCTCGAGGGCGAGGCGCCGCAGGCGGGATCGGATGAAGTGAACTTCGGCGGTTCCGTCTATGATAATCCAACGCCGTATCTGAAGGCGTCGCCGATCATGCATATGCGCGGCGTCAGTACGCCGACGCTGATCACGGTGGGCGAGCGCGATCTCGAATGCCCGATGCCGCAGAGCCAGGAGTTCTACACGGCGCTTGAAGCGCTTGGCGTGCCGGTCGAATTTCACGTCTATCCGGAGGAAGGCCATCACCTGAGTAAGGCGGCGGATCGCGCAGATTTCCGCAAGCGGACCGTCGCCTGGTTTCAGCACTGGTTCGCAGCACCGGCGGCCTCAGAGAAGTGACGCTGTCGACCAACATAAGTTAGTGCTGACGTGGGATTGTCGGCCAAAGTCTGACGCAATTTAACGCCGCGGGATTCTCGCGCTCGACCGGCTCGGCCGGTACATTCTCCACCGATCCTTTCTTCGTAACCGCTTGAGCGCTCGAGGCGCGTCACTGGGACTTGTCCAATGAAGATTCGATTTGGCTATGAAATGGTTTACATGATTCCGCAATCCACACCAATGATTGTCTTGCTGAGTGCACAGCCGAATTCTACTCAGCAGTTGCTGATCGCTGATCAGTTGCGGACCACGCCCCATGTCCCGTCGAAGCAATACCGGGATTGCCATGGCAACCACTGCATTCGCTTCGTCGCGCCTGCTGGCAGCTTGCGGATGACGACGGATGCACTACTCAATGATTCTGGCGTGCCGGAGCCGGCCGCTAGGTCGGCGCGCGAATACTCGATCAGCGAGTTACCCGAAGAAGCGATGATGTATTTATTGCCGAGTCGCTACTGCGAGAGTGACGTACTGGCGCACGAAGCGCGCAGACTCTTTGGACACCTGCCTCCGGGCTGGTCGCGGGTCCAAGCCATTTGCGATTTCGTCAACCAACATGTCAGCTTCGGTTATCCCTATGCGCGGTTCACCAAGACGGCGCTCGACACTTATCGCGAGCGTCAGGGCGTGTGCCGGGACTTTGCGCACCTGGCCATCGCCTTCTGTCGCAGCCTGCACATACCGGCGCGCTACACGACCAGCTACTTGGGCGATATTGACGTGCCGGTGGTGGATGCGCCGATGGATTTTGCGGCTGCCATGGAGGTGTACCTGGGCGGCGCGTGGCATTCCTTCGATCCGCGAAACAACGCGCGCAGAATCGGGCGCCTCGTCATTGCCAGAGGGCGGGATGCCGCCGATGTTGCCATCAGCACAGCCTTTGGCCCCTCGCCACTGCAGCTGTTCAGGGTATGGATCGATGAGATTGGCGACGAAGAGGCGCTTCAACTGATGGCCGAGCGATCTGCACAAAAAGAAGAAGCGGCTGCTGCTGAAGCCGCTTGATAACAATGACCGCGCACTAAACGGGTGCGCGTGTATCTCACCCGCAATACGAAGATTGTGGTTGAACGGCGTCGTGCCGCTCGAGAGCGCAGCCGGCGGGCGATTCTTCAATGGCTACGCGATGCGGATGTGCCAGTCGGGCGCCAGCCTTGCGCGAGTGTGACCTGCAGCGCCTTCTGAAGCGATGAGTCGCAGTATTGCTCACCATCACGGTGAGCCTGTTCTACACTGCGAAGATCATCCCAAGGAGAGGTGAATGGTGGCAAAAATACCGAAGGGCGTAGGTCCGCAGAACCCCCAAGTGGTGGTCCTGGTGGGAGCCACGGGTGATTTGGCTCGCCGCAAGCTGTTGCCGGGGCTCTTTCATCTGGTGAGTTCAGGATTTATCCCTGCTTGCCGGATCATCGGCGTCTCACTGGATAACATGGACACGTCGGCTTTTCGCCAGTTCGCGCGCGACGCACTCACCGAGTTCTCGACGCGCACGGTGGCGGACGCGGACTGGGACGAGTTTGCCAAGGGTCTGGCGTATGTGCCGTTGACCGCCGGCGCACAGGTGCTGCGGGCCGCGGTACTCGAGGCGGAGAAAAGCTTCGCTACAGAAAGCCGCCGGCTGCACTATCTGAGCGTACCGCCGAATGCGGCGCTCTCCGCCGTGCGCCTCTTGGGCGAGGCGGATTTGGTGGACCGCTCCCGGGTCATCATGGAGAAGCCGTTTGGCACCAACCTCGCAAGCGCGGTGTCCTTGAACACCCAGCTGCACGAAGTATTCGACGAGGAGCGGATCTTTAGAATCGACCATTTCTTAGGCAAGGAAGCTGCGCAGAATATTCTCGCCTTTCGTTTTGCCAACGGCTTGTTCGAGCCGATCTGGAACCGCAATTTCATCGATCATGTGCAAATCGACGTTCCTGAAAAATTGGGCTTGGGCAAGCGTTCCGGCTTCTACGAACAGACCGGCGCTTATCGGGACATGGTGGTGACTCACTTATTCCAGATTTTAGGCTTCATGGCCATGGAATCCCCGACATCGCTGGAACCCAAACCCATCAGCGAGGAGAAAAACAAAGTCTTCCGCAGCATGCTGTCTATCAAGCCTTCCGATGTGGTGCGTGGACAATATACGGGCTACCGGCAGGAGGAGGGGGTATCTACCGACTCGGACACAGAGACTTTCATAGCGTTGCGATGCCACATCGATAATTGGCGCTGGGCAGGCGTGCCGTTTTATCTTCGCACCGGCAAGCGCATGGCCGAAGGCCAGCGCATCATCTCGATCGCGTTTCGCGAGCCGCCGAAGAGCATGTTCCCCGCCGGCTCTGGCATCGGCGAGCAGGGTCCGGATCACCTGACTTTCGACTTGGCGGATGCCGCGAAAATGTCCCTATCCTTTTACGGCAAGCGCCCAGGTCCTGGAATGCGGCTCGATAAGCTCAGCATGCAGTTTGCCATGCACGATACCGGGCGCATCGGCGATGTTCTCGAAGCGTACGAGCGATTGATCTTGGATGCCATGCGCGGCGATCCCACGCTGTTCACGACCGCCGATGGCATCGAGCGGCTGTGGGAGGTGTCGAGCGATTTGCTGGAATCGCCGCCGCCGGTGCGATTCTACGACCCAGGAACCTGGGGACCCAATGCCGTGCACCAGCTCGTCGCTCCGCATGCCTGGCGGCTGCCGTTCGAGAGAGGCTGGCGGCATCCGGATATGGCGGCAAGCTGACCGAGGCACAATGGATTGCGAGCCTCGAGCTTTTTTCAAGTTCAACTCACGGGCGAGGGCTTCAAATCCCAGATTTGATCGGCATATTCCCGGATGGTGCGATCGCTCGAGAACTTGCCTGAGCAGGCGACGTTGATCATCGCCTTGCGGGACCAGGTCTCGGGATTGCCATAGCACGCGTCCAGTTCGGCGTGGGCTCTCGAGTAATCCTTAAGATCCGCAAGATGCCGGTAGTGATCGCCGTTATCCAGCAGCGCGCGGCGGATGGGCTCGAAAATGCCCGGTTCGTTGCGGCTGAAATGATTCGAGAAAATGAGATCGAGCGCTTCCTTGGTCTCAGGGTCATGGGCGTAGTGCCAGTGAGGATCGTACCAGGCGGCGCTGTCTTCAACCTGCTGCGCGGTCAATCCGAATAAGAAGAAGTTGTCCTCACCGGCCTCTTCCGCCATTTCGATGGTTGCGCCATCGCGTGTGCCGATGGTAAGTGCGCCGTTCATCATGAATTTCATGTTGCCGGTTCCGCTCGCCTCGAATCCCGCCGTGGATATCTGCTCGGAGACATCGCTTGCCGGAATGAGCCGCTCCGCGAGGCTCACATTGTAGTCGGGCAGGAACAACACCTTCAGACGCCCGCGAGCCGCCGCATCTCCGTTGATGGTGCCGGCGACATTGCTGATCAATTTGATCGTGAGCTTGGCGAAGGTGTAGGCCGGTGCTGCCTTTCCCGCAAAGAAAAAGGTATGCGGCATCATCGCGTCGCCAGGGTTCTTGCGCAGCCGATTGTAAATGATCACGATGTGCAGGACATTCAAAAGCTGGCGCTTGTACTCGTGAATGCGCTTGATCTGGCTGTCGAAAATCGAATCGGGATCGACGATCTCATGGCTGGTGGTCTTGAGCCAGTCCGCAAAGGCCGCTTTGGCCTCGCGTTTTGCCGCCCGGAATTGCGCGCGAAGTCCCGCATCCTCCGCGTGCGGCAAGAGCTTGCGCAGTGCCGAGAGATCCGTGATCCACTCCTTGCCGATGGTCTGGGTGATGAGTGCCGAGAGGTATGGGTTGGCTTGCTGCAGCCAGCGCCGCGGCGTGACGCCATTGGTCTTGTTGTTGAAGCGCTCCGGATACAGCTCGGCAAAGTCGCGCAGCACGTTCCGGCGCAAGAGGTCGGAGTGGATCTGCGCCACGCCATTGGTGCTGTGCGAACCCACGACTGCCAGATGCGCCATGCGAACGCGGCGCATCGGCGACTCCTCAATCAGGCTGACGCGCTGAACCCTTGCCTCATCGCCCGGATAGCGGCGGCGAACGGAGTCCAGGAAACGCCGATTGATCTCGTAGATGATCTCCAGCTGCCTCGGGATGATGGTCTCGAACAGGTCGACCGGCCACTTCTCCAAGGCCTCCGGGAGCAGGGTGTGATTGGTGTAGCCCAGTGTGCGTTGCGTGATGCTCCAGGCTTCGTCCCAGCTCATCTGCGCCTGGTCCAGCAAGATGCGCATCAACTCGGCCACACACAGCGAGGGATGCGTGTCGTTCATTTGCACGGCTACCCGGTCGGGCAGCGACGGCCAGCTTGCAAGGCCGCTTGCGAAGAAGCGCGCGCAGATATCCTGCAGCGAGCAGCTCACCAAAAAGTATTGCTGCACGAAGCGTAAGACCCGTCCTGCTTCGGTCGAATCGTCGGGGTATAGCACGCGCGTGACCGATTCGGCCGCGACTTTGGTGAGTACCGCGCCGGCAAAATCGCCTTGCGAGAATTCGCCCAGATCGAAGGAATTGGGCGCGGCGGCGGCCCACAGCCTCAAGGTATTGACGCAGTTGGCGCCGTAGCCCACGACCGGGCGGTCGTAGGCAATGCCGAGCAAGTGGGAAGGTTTGTTGCGCGTAAATCTCACCGCCGCGCCGCGCAGCTCGACCGTGGCATTCAAGGGCACGACATAAACCTTGTGCTGCCGCGGAATCTCCCAAGGGTCGGTCTCGAACAGCCAATTGTCCGGCTGCTCCACCTGAAAACCGTTGACGATCGATTGCTTGAAGATTCCGTATTCATAGCGCAGCCCATAGCCTATGGCCGCGTACTGCATCGTCGCCAGCGAATCGATGAAGCACGCCGCGAGACGCCCGAGGCCGCCATTGCCCAAGCCCGCATCGGGCTCTTCCTCGATCAATGCGTCGAGATTCCAGCCCTGCTCGCGCATCGCCTGGCGCACGAGCGGCTCCGCGGAAAGATTCATGAGGTTGTTGCGCAGCGTCCGGCCCAGCAGAAACTCCATGGAGAGATAGTGAATGCGCTTTGGATCGGTTCTTCCGCGCTCGCGGCGAGTCATCACCCAGCGGTGCGCGATCAGATCGCGGATGAAGCGGCTGGTGGCTTCGAACTTCTGCCGCGAACTTGCCGACAAGGGATCGACGAGCTTCTCGCACAGCAGGTATCGCTCCGCCCATTGGCCCGGCTTGTTGGCCAACCCTAAGCGCACCAGGCGCCGCTGCAGCGCAGGATCGAGGTCATTCCCAATAGTGAGCGCGAGAGCGTCCGGAACGGCCATTTAATATACCTCCGGCACCAGCATTTCCTCTGGCACCGCTTGTCTCGAATAGTGCTCGTGATGTTCTCGTTGCGGTAACACGATCGGCGCCTTGGGCGTCTCCTGGTAGTGAAACTGCTTGAGCAGATGATCGATGCAGTTCAGGCGCGCGCGCTTCTTGTCGACCGCGTGCACCACCCACCAGCGCGCCTCGGGGATGTGCGAGCGCTGAAGCATCACGTCCTTGGCTTTCGTGTAGTCCTCCCAGCGGCGCCTCGATTCCAGATCCATCGGGCTCAGCTTCCATTGCTTCAAGGGGTCGTGAATGCGGCCGAGAAACCTCAAGTACTGCTCTTCGTCCGTGATCGAGAACCAATACTTCAAGAGTTTGATGCCTGAACGCACCAGCATGCGCTCGAACTCAGGCACCGAGCGAAAGAACTCCTCGTACTCATCGGGTGTGCAGAAGCCCATGACCTTTTCAACGCCTGCGCGGTTATACCAGCTGCGGTCAAAGAGGACGATTTCGCCCGCCGCCGGCAGATGCGTAACATAGCGCTGAAAGTACCATTGCGTGCGTTCGCGGTCATTGGGCGCCGGCAGCGCCACCACTCGAGCGACGCGCGGATTGAGCCTTTGAGTGATGCGCTTGATCATGCCGCCTTTGCCGGCGGCGTCACGTCCCTCAAACAGGATCAGAACTTTCTCGCCGGAAGCCACCACCCAGTCCTGCAGCTTGACGAGTTCGGCCTGCAGCCGAAACAGTTGCCGAAAGTAATCTTGGCGATAGGTCTTCTCGCTATCGCCGAGTGGGGCAGGCGACCCATCCGAGAGCGGATGGCGGTCCTCGATCTCCATCTCCAGTTCTTCATCGTAGCCGTCGGCTAAGTCGCGGCTGATGCGGCGAATGAGTTCATCGGGATCCAAGGGCGGTATGTCAGTCATGGAGGGTTCTTTTTAAGACAATAGGCCGGGCCGGCGCAATGCTCGCTGCAAGACGCATGGTCCGCCACATATGTTGCAGTTTTTAGGATACTGACTAAAGACGCCGAACACCGGTAGGCCATATGCACTCCAAATGGATCAACGTCAACTTCCCCGAACATCGAAGAAAAAACCTTGTATTTCAATAGTCTTGCAGAATTCGTTGCGGAGGGAAGCGGTGGGGTCGCTTCATGAGATGGTATATGCGGCAAGCCGGCTCGGAGTGACTTGACAGTCAACTTCCTTGGGACCCATTGTTTGGCAGAGCTTGTGATCCATTGCGCGCCCCAGGAAACAGCGATGGCTGAGAAAATCGATAAGATCATCCTTGCCAACGCGGCGGCCTTGGCCTCGAAGTACGGAGCATCCGGCGCTCGCTCAGTTCACGCGGGAATCGGCAGATTGATCTCAGCGGATCGTGTCCGCGGCTTGAACACGCGTCTGATCGCCATCGACGATGCCCGCGCCATGCGCGAGTTCTCTGCGCGGCCAGTGACCCGCGCCCGGGATGCCCGGCAGAACAAACGAGCGGTGGATGATCTTTATTCGGCCCTCGCTCCCGACTACATCCTGCTGCTGGGCTCCGACGATGTGATTCCGCAGCAGCGTCTCAAGAATCCGGTTTATACGACACCGCAGGGCGAGGATAACGATCGCTACGCGGCCAGTGATCTTCCTTATGCCTGTGAGGCTGAATACGGCCCGGAGATTTCCACGTTCGTCGGACCCACGCGGGTAGTCGGCCGGCTTCCGGACATCGCGGGCGCGCGCGAGCCTTCCTACCTATTGCGCCTACTCAAGACCGCCGCCGCCGCCCGACCCATGAGCTTCGATGATTACACTGGGCACTTCGCTCTGAGCGCACAAATATGGCAGGGTTCGAGCCGACTATCCATGCGCAACATGTTCGGCGACTCGGACGGCCTGCTGCAAGTGCCTCCGCGCTCATCGAATTGGCCGCCGCGCCTTTTTGAGCAACGCCTGCATTTCATCAATTGCCACGGTGCCAGCCACGCATCCGAATTCTTCGGTCAACCCGCCAACGGCAAAGAACAATATCCTATTGCCCTCAGAGCTTCCCGCATCGCGGGAGAAATCGCGCGCGGCACCATAGCGGCAGCCGAATGTTGCTATGGCGGGCAATTGGATCGCATCTCGCCGTCGCATACACGGTTGGGGATCTGCGAGACCTATCTGAGCCATGGCGCCTGGGCTTTCGTAGGCAGCACCACCATCGCTTATGGCGATACCGAGCGCAACGGTGATGCCGACCTCGTCTGCCAGTACTTCCTGGAGAATATTCTGGCAGGCGCATCGCTCGGACGGGCTTTTCTGGGGGCACGTCAGAAATTCGTTGGCACCGCATCGCCGCTACATCCGCTGGATCTGAAAACCTGGCGCAATTCAATCTCTACGCGGACCCGTCCATCGTTGCGGTCGGATCCCAGGTTCGCACCGCCGCGGTGTACCGTGCGCCGGATCTGAAGGCGGTGCGGGCGGAGCGCAGCGCACGCCATGACCGTCGCCGCGCATTGTTCAAGCAGGGTATTTCACTCTCCGAACGCGAACCCGTACCCCGAAGGATTGGCACCACTGAGGCAAATTCCATCAAGCGGCCGCTCTATGCAAAGGCGCGGAGCTTCAGGCTCTCGCCGAAGAAGATCCTATCGTTCGCCATTCGCTATCGGCGCACCTCGAAGGCCATGCCGCACGGCCTCGCTTCAACATCAGCGCGCCCAATGGCCTATCACATTCTATTTTGTGAGTCGCGCTCCCCCTCCGGCCGCGGCAGCCTGCGGCTTCAGTTGGGGATCTCGAACATCGTCGCGCTAATCGGCAAGGAAGTGAACGGCACGCTGGTGTCGATCGAAAAACTTCATAGCCGATAGCGCGACGCCGGCGTCGTGCGATGTACGCTCCTTTTTCTCAAAGCGCCTGAGAAAAGTTTTGACCGATGGGACTTCCCCAGCCAGTGGCGCCGTCAAAGCCGACCGCGGCCGGGTATCCGGGCGCATTACCTGAAGCATTGGTCCCGTCCGTGATGTCGTGGCACGCGAAACTTCCGAGCGGCTTTCCGCCGGTCGCCGCAGTGGGTTGATACAGGCGCGGCGTCAGAAAACCAACCTTTTTCCCTGTCTGTTGCAGGCGCGCGATCAGCGCCGCCCACAGCGGAGTCGCGGCACTCGTGCCGCCCACCGTTTGCCAGACCGAACTGCCGGCGGGCGCGTTGGGATCTGGATTCGGACCGAACATGCGATAGCCGGTCTGCAGCGCGGCATCCGCCGCTACGTCGGGCACGACTCTTCCCTGCAGCGCCTGGGGATCTGCGGAAGCGATGTTGACGTTCTGCCAGGCTGGACGTGGATTCATGATGCTCACGCCTCCGCCCGTACTGCCGCCGGTGCCGTTGGGCGGCCGAACACCATTGCCCTCATGCCAGACGACCTCAGAGTTCGTGTGTCGATTGAGCGAGGTTCCGCCAACGGCCAGAACGTACGGGCTCGAGGCTGGAAATCCCACATGTGCCTTGCCGTCTCCGACCATGTCGTCGGACCCATCGTCGCCGCTGGAAACACATACTGTGATTCCGGCGTTCGCAAGTTCCTTCAGCGAGTCGTTGACTTGGTCAACGGTTTGTTGCGTCCACGGGCCAATTCCTTCGGGATAGGAATAACTGACCGAGACCACGGATGGGTGATCGCTCAAGGCCGCGTCGAGATTGGCGACCCAGCCGCGCTCGGTAAATTCACTGAAGTAGGCATTGATTGCGGCCTTCGGACAGAGCGCCGCGACGATCTCGATATCAAGCATCGTTTCACCGGTCCCATCCGGATCGCTGGCTTGCTGCGGGGTAAGCTTTTCGATGTTCTTCGGTTGAACCGCAGGCGCGGGTCCGGCAGTTCCCCCCAATTTCCAGAAATGCTGGAGGTCATTGACATCATAGTGACCTCCGAATTCCAATATGCCCACAGTCTGGCCTGATCCATCGCTTCCAGGAAACCGATACTCGGCAGCCAGCTCAGTGGGGAAAAACCACAGACGATCGTTTGCCGGCGGCACTGTATCGCCGGAAATCTGAAGGGCCAGTCGCCGGCCCCGTTTGATCATGGGACGCGTATCGAGACCGAAAACGCCCGTGATGATTCCCTCGAGGCTTCTGGGAATGAAAATGTCCCCGACACGCCCGCGGTACAAAACGTCCTCGTGTTTCACTCGGAAAAGCTCGACGCGGAACGCCTTTTCCATCGCGCCGACGGAGCCGGCGACATTCAGCGAGCGCGTCGCAGCGCTCTTCGAAATCACCTTGAGTCCGAGTGACTCCATTTCTCTCTCGACGCGGTCGATGTCCTTAGGATCGGCTCCATATTTTGAAACCAACAGATTGCGGCTAATGGGATGATCGGGGTCCGGCTCTGGGAGTTCGGCCTTGCGGCGAACTTTAATCGTCACCTCGCACGGATCCTGCGGGTCTGAGCGGCCTAGGATCACTGAACCGGGGCGCTGGATGCGAGTGGAACCGCTGAGGCGCACAGTCGTGTCTTGTGTCTGATGCTTGGTCATAGTCCCTCCTTGTGGAATTTCATGTCTAGCGGAAATTCATCTCCAGGTCCTCATCAACCCGCCGCGATCGCGGCCCAGGTCGCGAGCGCGCCATTGGACGCCGTGAACAGCCCATAGCGATCGTAAAGAAGTCCAGCCCAATCTTCGCGTATCGGGTCGGGAATGACGGTGCCCGTCGTCGAATGGTCGGGCACGACGGTGTCGGATACGTTTCGAATAAACGCAAAGTTGATACCGGCTTTCAGAGCCGCTTGCGCCACGGCGGCATCGTCCTCCTCGAAGGCGGCGAAAGTCTTCGATCCGGTCCCAGGGGCCATGGCGAAATTGCATGAAGTATTCAACGGCAGACCTTTGAGGCTATGAACCTTCGGTGTACCAAGATTGGCAGGCTGCAGCGGTGCATTGAGAAAGTCGGTCAATTTGAGAGAACTCACGGAATATTTTTGCGCAAATCGGCTGAATAGCATCTGCAGCTCTGGCATCGTGACGACATTTGAGAGGGGGAACATCAGCTTTTGCGCAGCGCTGTACAGTGTGGTCGGCGGATACCAGCCGGTGCACGTGAAGGTCTGGCCGTTTGCTGAACTAGCATTGTTAGGCGGCTTGCCCGCTTCAAGTTGAGCGCCGTTGGTCACGACCGTATCGCCGAGCGCCTGATTCAAGGCGCCACCGCCCGCTGTGCCAATGGAGTAGAGCTGAAGTGGTTTCGCATCCGCCAGAATGTTTTGCACCATCGCCTCGAGGCCGGCGATGTAGGGCTCATACTGCAGATGCGCGTCGGAATGAAACAGCAGCACCCTCACGGTCCCCGTGAGCGTCGCCACCGTGACAACTCGGAACGATCCCCAAAGCGGGCCGCCAATCGGATCAGATTTGAAATCGCCGGTCTTGCGAGCATAGGGAAACCAGTCCACATCCCACGCGCCCAATCCAGGGGCTCGCGCTGAGCCGCTGTTGGCGAAGACATGGTCGAGTGCGGACCATTCCGCGCTGGTCCAAGTGATCACGACGACATCGGCCTTGGGAAGGGGATCGCTGGCTTGCCGAGCCGCCTGCGCCACAGGCAGCGGCGCGCTTTTGCCGATGCTTGCCCAGTCGATGGCGGGCAATGACGTTGCCACTGGCTCAACCGCCGGCGCTAGGAGAGCGTCGTTCTTGCGGCTCATCGCTCTGCACCGACGCTGAACAAGGTGTTCATGCGTGCGGCTCCTTTCGAGCGACCACGCTCCGCGGTGATTTCTTTTTGGTAGCCATTCGATGCCTCCCTGGCCCCCGCACGAGGTGCGGATCGTCATCCGTGATTGAGGTCTGACCCCGCATGAATATACTTCAGAGCGGGCCGAAAAGTGCGATTTTTGTGAATGACGAGCGCGAGACGTTGTCATGAAAGTCACGCGTCGCCGCGGCAACGCCGCATAGTGTAGATAAGTCGTTGATCACTAAACTTCTTTGAACTCGTTGCGAGTTGCTGCCAAGAAATTCGCGAACATGCCGTTCCAACCCGGTCTGCCGCGTCACAGCCGGCTTGACAAGCAAGTTCATTTGGTCTGTAATATCTGTCATGACAGAAATAACAGATATCAAAGACACGGTCCCCGATGCGGTGCGGCGCTTCGTGCTGGAGTGGGGCAACTTAGGCGACCGCTGGGGCGTAAACCGCTCGGTGAGCCAGATTCATGCACTTCTGTATGCCTCGAAGCAGCCCCTGGCGGCCGAGGACATCGCGGATGTGCTCGGGATCGCGCGCTCCAATGTGTCCAATTCGCTGCGCGAACTGCAGTCCTGGAACATCATTCGCTCGGTGCCGATCTTGGGCGACCGGCGCACCTTTTATGCGGCCGAGACCGACCTGTGGGTGCTGGTGTCTCGAATCGCGGCCGGGCGCAAGGCCCGCGAACTGGATCCGGCGGCAGCGGCGCTTCGCGAGTGCGTCGAAATGTCGCGCGATGACAAGAGTGTCGACCCGGTGGTGCAGCTTCGCTTGAGGGAGATGCTCGACTTCGTCGAGCGCATCAGCCGCTGGTACGACCAGATGATCGTACTGCCCCGCGCGACCATCGCGACGCTCATGAAGTTGGGCGGGGGCATTGCGCGCTTGCTCGATCGCGGCGGGAAGAAAAGTCGAGATCTTTCATAGTTGGATGGAGGTTGTCATGAACCAGATGTCATGCCTTGCGCTCGCAGTCACCGTCAGTCTCATATTGAGCACGGTTATCAGTGTTGTCATGACGGAGCCGCTGCGCGGAGTTCTGAAGCAGCTATGTCTCGTCGGGGATTCCAGCCAATTCTGGATTCCCTTCACGATCGTGATGATGTATGTGACGCCGCTTTTCTTCACCATGCTGTTTGAAAGCACGGTGGTCGCACCCAACGTAGCCAATACATTGCGAACCGCGCTCGCCTCATCGCTCTTCGGCGCCTTTGCGGCACTCCTGGTCGTCGGCTATCAGATTGCGCGGGCGCGCCCGTCAACGCGCCAAAACGCGCCAGAAATCCGTGCGTCTCTTTCCTGAGATCATCGGCGCCGACTTCGCCGCCCTGGATCCTTGCTTACAAGGGATTCATGGCGGCGAGTCCAAGACATGGCAAGGAACCGTGACCGTCGAGCGCGGCGTGAGCCTCATTGCCAGGGCGCTGGGAATTCTCGCCTCATTGCCTCCCGCGATGCGGGCGGCGCCCATCGAGATTCGGATTGAAGCGACGAGCCGGGGAGAGCGATGGAGCCGGCTCTTTGCCCATCGGCATCGCATGGCGTCGACGCTTTACCGCAAAGACGATCTCTTGGTCGAACGGTTGGGACCTGCGGCTCTGACATTCCGCTTGCTGGTGCAGCGCGGCGCACTCAAGTGGCAGCTTGCGAGAGTTTCTGTGGCCAGGATTCCGCTGCCGCTCGCCTGGTTTCAGATTTTCGCGAAGCTGGATGCTCGCGATGGCCGCTACCATTTCGTGGTTGATTCGTCGCTGCTCAAGTTTGGCCGGATCGTGCGCTACGAAGGCTTGCTGGATGCCTCGGCCTGACTTCAAAGCGCGGGTCATTATCTTCGATGGCATTTGTCACGTGTGCTCGGGCTGGGTCGCATTCTTGAGCCGCCATCGAATCAATCCGCCGTTTCAGTTGATTCCAATGCAAACCGCTCAAGGAAAGTCCCTGTTGGCAGAGTACGGCATTGATCCCGAGGATCCTGCCACCTTTCTGGTTCTCGACCACGGGCGGCAGTTCACCCAATCGGACGCGGCCATTCACTTAATTGCGGCACTTGACGGATTCTGGCGGATGGTTCGGGTCGCAAGGCTCATTCCGCGCGCTTGGCGTGACGCGCTGTATCGCCTGCTGGCGCGAAATCGGTATCGATGGTTTGGCCGCCGCAGTACCTGCTACTTGCCGCGCTGATTCATGCGTGTCCTCGTCATCGGCGGTCGGGGTAACTTCGGAATGCGCATCTGCACACGTCTCAAGCAAGAGCAGGGGCTTGAAGTCATCGCGACCACCCGCGCGCTGCGGGCACCAGGAAACTCACCGGCGCTGGAGACTGCGACGCTTGATATTAGCGGTCGCGGTTTCGCCGCGGATCTGAAATCTCTCGCGCCTGATCTCGTCATTCATTGTGCGGGGCCTTTCCAGGGTCAGGACTACCGTGTCGCGCTCGCGAGCCTCGCGTGCGGCGCCCACTATATCGACCTCGCTGATGGCCGGGATTTCGTCGTGGGATTTGAGCGGGCCGTGGCACCCGCCGCGACAGCCGCTCATCGCCTGGCGGTCAGCGGCGCGAGCACGCTGCCGGCGCTTTCATCAGCCGTCATCGATTCTTTGAGTGCATCGATCGAATCAATGTGCACGATCGACATCGTCATTGCCCCTGGTCAACATGCGCCGCGCGGAGCCGCCACGATGGCCGCCGTCTTAGGCTACGCCGGTCGAGCATTTGCATGGTGGTGTGATGGGAAGTGGCAACAGGTCTACGGATGGCAGGATATGAAGCGCGTTCAATTCAGCTTCGGCCGCCGATGGTCTGCCGCGTGCGATGTGCCCGATCTCGAACTCCTGCCGAGCCGCTATCCCGGTGTCAGGACCGTCACCTTCCGTGCTGCCCTGGAAGTAGCGTTGCAGCACTACGGCTTGTGGCTGATCGCGGCATTGAGTCGTATGGGAATGGCGATTCCCATGCATCGTTGGAGTCACTCATTCGATCGAGCCGCTAGCTGGCTAAACTGGTTGGGAAGCGATACTGGCGGCATGCAAGTCCGCATTGCCGGAATCGACCGTGCCGGTGAGCGCGTTACTGCAACATGGGAACTCGTCGCGAAGCGCAATCATGGACCGGAAATTCCTTGCATGGCGGCGGTCATTCTCGCCAACAAGCTGTACCGGGAGGAACCGCGGATGCACGGTGCGAAGGTATGCATGGGATTTCTTGCGCTGACCGATTTCGAATCAGAATTCGCGAGATGGGACATCGCCACCCATGTGGATGGTTCTCGATGAACTGGTACTTGCTGATCAAGTGGCTCCACGTGATTACATCCACCGTGTTGCTGGGCACCGGTGCGGGAATCGCGTTCTTTTTCATGCGCGCTCGCCGCAGCGCTGACACCAGGATCATCGCCAGTGTCGGACGTGATGTGGTCTTGGCAGATGCCGTGTTCACCGCGACTGCTGTGATCGTGCAGGCTGCGAGTGGGATAGCGCTGGCACTGATGGCCGGATTCCCGCTTTCCGCGCCCTGGCTAGTCGTGTCGATCGCGCTCTTTATTCTCGTCGGGTGCTGCTGGCTGCCCGTGCTCTGGCTGCAGATCCGGATGCGCGATATGGCGGCATCAGCTGCAAGCGCGGCGACTCCTCTGCCGCCGGCCTTTAAGCGTTACTACGGCCTTTGGGTTGCGCTCGGTTGGCCCGCGTTCATCGGCGTTCTCGGCATTTTTTACTTGATGGTGGCAAAGCCGATGTTTTGAAGCCGCGCGCTCAACGCGAGCGCACCGGTTAGGCTTTCCGCCGTCTCATCGCGGGTTGTCTCTTTCGTTGGAAAGTCCGCTGATAAAGAGCCTTCAGCGCCACCGCGGCTTTCAGCGTTGCGACTTGATCTGAGCGCCACGTCAGGCATTCGCTGACGACCGCGAAAACACTGAGCCCCCCGCCCAATAAGATGATCGCGAGCAACATGTTATCCACGATCATAGGGACCCCGCGACATTGAATACGATGAACCCTTCACGTCATCGCGACGAAGGGGAAGTAAGATCAGCATGAATTCTAGGAATTATCGAGCCTTGACAGCATACGCCCCCGCCAACCGCCCTGCTAGGGCAATCCGGCGCCCAAACGATGCAGGCGCAGGGGTAAAGCGGGGATCAGGTGGCAGATAGAGCTTTTCGCTCCACAAAATAGCCTCTTTTGAGCCGCGCTCACACGTCAAGTATTCGATAGGCTTCCGCGAGCGCCGTAAAGGGATCGCCCAAGGGCGTAAATTCGTGCGCGACGTATCCCGGAAAACCTGTGTCCGCGATGGCTTCGGCCACGGCGCGATAGTTCAATTCCTGGCTCGCGTTGATCTCGTGCCGTCCCGGAACGCCGCCGGTGTGGAAATGCGCGATCCAAGGGATGTTGTTGCGGATCGTTCGGATGACATCGCCTTCCATGATTTGCATGTGGTAGATGTCGTACAAGAGCTTCACGCGCAGCGAGCCCACGGCCTGAACGATATCGACCCCGAATGCGGTGTGGTCCCCCTCGTAGCCTTTATGATCGATGCGGCTGTTGAGAAGTTCTACGCAGATCGTGACGCCGTGCTTTTCCGCCAACGGCGCAATCTTGGACAGCCCCGCGACGCAGCTCGCCACATCGTCCGCTTGACTGGTGCCGTGCCGGGCGCCAAACATGGCGATGAGATTCGGTACTCCAGCTTTCGCGGCCTGCGGGATGGCGGCCTCGAGTTCCGCCAAGAGCATTGCATGGTTGGCCGAATCATTGAAGCCGTTCTCAATGAATCGATCTCGCCGCGCGGCATAGCCCATGGAACATTGCATACCTGCCTCTCGCACGACGGACCAATCATCCGGATACAGAAGATCGATGCCGTTGAAGCCGATTGCCTTGGCTCGCGCGCAGAGTTCCGGCAGCGGGACAGATTGCATCGTCCAGCGCGCGATGGACTGCTTCAGTCGGCCGTGATGCGGGGCAATCGCGGGCAATTGCAATTTCTTGAGGTAGGAGAAGCTCGTCCTAATGCTCGCCAGGGGTTTCTTTGAAACATCCTGTTCGACAAAGAAGTACTCAACCCCTTCGGCTCGCGCGCTCGCGAGCAGCGGCGGCCAGTCGATGATGCCTGCGCCCACTTCCGTGATTTGATGGTCCGGCGCACCCAAGGAATCCTTGATATGAACCAGCTTGCAGCGCCCGGGCCAGCGGTTGAAATAGCGATAGGGATCCTGACCCGCGCGCTCGATCCAGTATAGATCGAGCTCGATGCGAACCAACTGAGGATCGCTTGCCTCGAGCAGCACGTCGAAGGGCAGGCGGCGCTCGAGCGGGGCGAAGTCCACGGCGTGATTGTGATAGGCGAAACCAAGCTCCATTTTTGCTGCCGCCTCGGCGGCGCGGTTGAATTGATCGGCCACCCGGCGGTAATCGTCCAGCGTCTTGCGCAGCGCATCGGGAATGGACGGAATTACGACAAGGCGGCAGCCGAGCTCGAGCGCATCGCCGAGCACGCCGTCCCAGCCGGCTGTCATGGTTTCGAACGGCACGTGCATCGACGGAGCGCTAAGCCCGAGATGATCAAGCGTACGGCGAACTTGGGCCGCGGGGTGACCAAACAGGCCGGCGAACTCCACTTGTTTGTAGCCGACGGCAGCCACCCGCTTGAGCGTGTCGTCGACATTGCTCTGCATCTCATTGCGCACCGTATAAAGCTGCAGGCCGATAGGTCCAATGCCGGTTCCTGCCAAAGGAGACGTGCGCGCTCCCCGGGGGAGCGCGAGAGCACCGAGCGCCAGTCCGGAGGAGACGAGAAAATCGCGCCGGTCCCTCATAGCTCGTTTCGCCGCATTCGACCTACCGCGTAATCGCAGGCACGCGCGGTGAGCGCCATATAGGTGATGCTGGGATTCTGGCAGGCGGTGCTTGCCATGCAGGCGCCGTCCGTGACGAAAAGATTGTGAACGTCCCAGGCCTGATTCCAGGCGTTGAGGACGCCAACATCCCGTGTCACGCTCATGCGCGCGCCGCCCATCTCGTGAATGCAATGTCCGGGTGGATGGTCCACCGGCTGAAGCTTGATGTCGCTGCAGCCGGCCGCCTCGAGCATCTCGGCCATGGCGGTCATCATGTCGCGCTGCATGGCGCGCTCATTCTCGCGCCAGCGAACATCCATGCGTGCGGCAGGTATGCCCCACTTGTCCTTCACATCAGGATCGATGCTCACGCGATTGTCGGGATGCGGCAGCGTCTCCCCCCAGCCCGCCGCGGACAGCCTCCAGGGTCCGGGTTCGAACAGCAGCGATTTTTTAAAATCCGCGCCGTATCCCTGCATGGTCGCGCCGCGATGCCAGTCGCTGCGGCTGGAGCCGCCTTGCATGCCGTAGCCGCGCAAAAATTCCGGGTGCGGCGAGGAGACATTGCGAAAGCGCGCGATGTAGATGCCGTTCGGCCGATGGCCAAAGGTCTGACGGTCTTCGAAGCCGTTCATGGCGCCGGAGGCACCGGAACCGTAATGGTGATCCATGACGAAGCGGCCGAGCGTGCCGCTGGAATTGGCGAGCCCATCCGGAAATTGCGCACTCTTGGAATTCAATAGCAGGCGTACCGACTCGATCGCGGAGGCGCACAAGAAGACCACGCGCGCCTTGTATTCGGTGTCCTTGAGCGTATTCGCGTCGATGACGCGCACGCCGCGGATGCGCCCGAGCTTGGCATCGTAGGTCAATTCGGCGGCGACGCTGTGCGCCCGCAGCGTGAGATTGCGCGTGGCGTTCGCCGCCGGCAGCGTCGAGCCGATGCTGTTGAAATAAGAGTGCGTGATGCAGCCGCGCTCGCACGGCCCGCAGTAGTGACAGGCCGCCCGGCCGTTGTGATTTTCGGTGAGAACGGCGGCGCGCCCGATGGTCATGAGCCGTTCGCCGTTGAAGGATTTCAGAATCCGCTGGCGCGCGGTGTGCTCGACCGCGGTCATCTGCATGGGCGCCAGGAACTCGCCGTCGGGCAGCTGCGCCAGGCCCTCGCGCGCTCCAGAGATGCCGATGAACTTTTCCACGTGCGAATACCACGGAGCAAGGTCTTTGTAACGTATCGGCCAGTCAGTGCCGTGACCGTCCTTGGCGTTCGCTTCGAAATCAAGATCGCTCCAGCGATAGACCTGCCGTCCCCACGTTATGGAGCGGCCTCCCACCTGACGGCCGCGAAACCACGCAAACGGCGCTTCGTCGGGGTGCGTATAGGGATTCTCGAGGTCGTTGACGAAGAATTTATGCCCGATCTCATCGCAGGCATAGCAATCGGTCTGGACCGGGCGCTCGCGTTTCAGCGGCGTGCGGTCGCCCCAAACACGATACGGAACCTCGTAGGGCTGCACGTGCTCGACAAAATCCCGGGCGGGATCGATGGGACCGCCCGCCTCGAGCACCAGAGTTTTAAGTCCCGCTTCGGTCAGCTCTTTGGCGGCCCATCCGCCGGTGATGCCGGAGCCGACCACGATGGCATCGAAGTCGTACTGCTCTTTCATGTCGCGCTCGTAGGTTTAACCAGCACGTTGCCATCGAAACGGCCGGGGATGATGACCACCTTAAAAATATCTTGCTGCACGGGCTTGCTCGTGAAGTAGCCGTAGACGATGAGCTCCTTGAGTTGCACGTAGCCGCGCTGCGCCGGGGTCTGGTCCTTCTTCCCGCACGCCGCATCGAAACCCGCCATCACGGCGCCGAATGCATCGCCCTTGAGCGCCGCGATGCAAGCGCCGGACTTCGCCAGCGCAAAATCATCCATCGCTTTCAAATCATCCAGGAACATCGCGCGCCGCTCGGCAGAGAAATAATCAGAAACAATGACATCGATCCACGGCACCACCCCTAAGTCGGTCGCGCTCGGCGTGTCGCTGCGCGGCAGGATGGCATCGGCGATGACGGCGATCATGCCGTTCTGCTTGGCATCCAGTACGCGCGGCGCGCCTGAGCCGATGGCGACAGTGCCCCAAGCGGCCTCGGCGAAGCCGGGCAGCAATCCTAGCGCAAGACCGCCTTTGACCAGGTTGTGAATGAGGGTGCGACGGTCAATATTATTGGATTGCGGCATTCGCATTCGCTCGCTTCTGCGACCAAGGTACTCCCGTCGCTGAATCTGGCACAGACAGGGTCGGTTGTCGACTTGGGGTAGGGAATCTCATCTACCACTTCGTAAAGGACCGATGCCAAATTTCCTGCCTAACCGACCGAATCTCTCCCAGGAAGCATCATCGCTGAAGTCGAACGAAGCACTTTCTTCGTGGCAACGATCCCCTCGGATCCGCTTGACATCATTGTATGCATCACGGTATATATACATAACCATGCATATGGACAGCTTCCAAGCTCTTGCAGACCCCGCTCGCCGCCGCATCATCGAAGCGCTGCGGAACGGCGAGAGGCAGGTCGGTGACATCGTCGAGCAGGCCGGGATCCACCAGTCCGGTGTCTCCCGCCATCTGCGCATTCTCCAGGAGGCGGGCTTCGTTTCGATGCGGCCGGACCGTCAGCTGCGCATCTACTCACTCAGGCCGGGACCTTTCCGAGAGCTCGACGCGTGGCTCGCCAGGTACCGCAGCGTGTGGGAGGCGCGCCTCGACCGCTTCGGAGCCGCGCTCGAGAAGCAACGGAAAAAGCGCATATGAGCGACAAGAGCAAGTCCGCAGCCACCGGCACCGAAGTGAGCAGCTCGAAAGTAGTGCTCGAACGTACGTACCGAGCGCGGGTCGAGGAGCTGTGGAGGCTGTGGACTACCAAGGAGGGCTTCGAGTCGTGGTGGGGGCCCGAGGGATTCCGCGCCGAAGTTCACACGCTCAACGCGCGCATCGGCGGCATCCTGCACTACGACATGATTGCAGATGCGCCCGAGATGATCGCAGCGATGAAACGAATGGGGCGACCCAGCTCCCATGAGGCACGCGCTCGGTTCACCGAGTTCAGGCCATTTGAGCGGGTGGCGATCACAAGCGCGATTGATTTTCTACCTGGTGTGAAGCCCTACGAAAGCACAATTGGGGTGGACTTCTTCTCATCGGGCGAGAGTGTGCGCATGGTGGTCACGCTGGACCCGATGCACGACCAAGAGTTTACGAAGATGTCGACGATGGGTTTCACGAGTCAGCTGACGAAGCTCGATAGGCGGTTCGGGGCGCGGAAAATCCCACCCGCCGGATAACTAAACAAGCACTGACGCCCTCAAAGTCGATCCTCTATTGAAAAACGTCCAATCGGATCCGCGATTCTAGTGAAGCTCGGCCTCCAAGATCAGCTTCCAGCGACCGCCCACACTATGCTCGTCCAAAATCTGCTGCATCTGCGCAGCCGCCGCAGCGATTTGGGTCTCAGCAGGCTCAACCAGCAATCAAGTAGCGGGCGGACGATTTTGAATACACAAGTCGGGACGATACAATGATGCCTCATCTTTCGGGTTTATTGTTTCTGATCCTTCTCTCACCGGCCTTCGCTAGGATTTCTATGGCGCCCTCTATGCAAGAGATGATTGCGCGTGTGACTGACGATACCCCCTCTAAAGGACGCTCATGAAATCAACGAAACCTGCAATTCTTAGCTGGGCGCTGATCATCGTGTGTGCAGTCGGCTACGCCGATATCCCGCCGGCCGCGCCGCTCACCCCAGAGCAGGCGCAGGCCCGGCAATTGGGAATCCTGTTGGGCGGGACGGCCACCGAGTACGATGTCTGCGCCGGCAAAGGCTTTCTTCCCAAGGGAGCGCAAAGCGCTGAGGACACCGCGAAGGCTTATTTCGACAAGTTGCAGACAACCAACATCGGGCCGAGCGATGCCGCCTTGGTGCAAGAAGGTTGGGCCATGATGAAAAAAGAAGTCACTGAGCACGAATCCTTCTACACGCAGGACAAGTGCACCGGAGTCGGCAAGGAATGGGCAAAAATTCTCGCGACCATGCGCAAGAAATAAGTTGGTTAACGCCATGCGGCTGATGTTGGCGCTTCTCGCTCTATCCTCGGGCGCCGTGTTTGCGGCGGCGCCGCCGCCTTCACAGACGCTGCGCTATTTCGAGGGCGCCTGGCATTGCGACGGCGTGTTCCCCTCGAACGGACGCAAGATTTCATCCGCGCTGACCTTCGTTTGGTACGGGAAGACCGGCTCGCTCGTGAAGCAGCATGACGATGAGGCACCGAATGAGTACCACGCGATCGAGCTGTGGGCGGCATCGAGCAAGGGCGGATTTCAGAACATGATCGCCGATTCATTTGGCGGGGTGCGGGTTTTCGTATCGAGCGGCTGGGCCGATGAGGCGCTGACTTGGGTCAACGATGCGGACCAGACAATCAAAGAGAAGTTTACCTACAGCAAGGTCAATGGCGATGCCATGCGCGTGGATTGGGCAGTCTCCAGGAACGGTGCGCCCTTCGTGATTGGCGATACTTTGACCTGTTCGCGCACCAAATCTTAATAAAGAGAATCGTCATGACAAGCAAAGTATGGTTCATCACCGGCACCTCCAAGGGCTTCGGTCGGGTTTGGGCTGAGGCCGCGCTCGCGCGCGGCGATCGGGTGGCAGCCACGGCGCGGGACGTGAAGACATTGGCGCCGCTGGTCGCGCGCTACGCCGATCAAATCGCCGCGATTGCGCTCGATGTCACCGACAAGGCCGCCGTCGATGCCGCGATCGCCGCGACCCATGCGCGTTTCGGCCGCCTCGATGTGCTGATCAATAATGCAGGCTACGGCCTGTTCGGCACCATCGAAGAAGTGAGCGAGGCGGAAGCGAGGGCGCAGCTCGAGACCAATTTGTTCGGCGCTCTTTGGGTCACTCAAGCGGCATTGCCCATCATGCGTGCACAAGGCTCGGGGCATGTCATCCAAATCTCCTCCATCGGCGGCGTGAACGCATTCCCGACGGTGGGCCTCTATCACGCATCGAAGTGGGCGCTGGAGGCATTCAGTCAATCGCTCGCCGCCGAGGTCAAAAGCTTCGGCATCAAGGTGACCATCGTTGAACCAGGCGGCTTCGCCACCGATTGGGGCGGCCCTTCGGCCAAGCGCGCGAAACAGATACCGGCCTATGACGGCGCGCGCGCCGCGATCGCCGCGTTTCGCAGCAACAGCGTCCCCGGCGATCCGGACGCGACCGGTCCCGCCATGTTGAAAATCGTCGATGCCGCAGATCCGCCGCTGCGCATCTTCCTGGGCTCCGGCGGTTTGCCCATGACGCGTGCCGAATATGCCAGACGCATCGAGACTTGGGAGAAATGGAACGATGTCTCGGTCGAGGCGCAAGGCGATTTGGCGGCAAAGCGAGCTCGCTAGCATCGAATCGAATTTCGGCATCCTTGCATCGAAATTCAGCATGAAGATCTTGAGCCGAGGCCGCGAAATTCCGCGTTTGCCCGCAATTTCCGATGCTATGCTCGGCCCGAATTAAATTTTTCCGCGCGTTTGCCGCGATGATTAAAAGACTCAAGAGTTGCACTCGCGCACGTCGCGGCATGAGCGCCGCAGGAGAATTCGTATGACGATCTCACGGCGCGATGCAGTATTGGGAACTCTTGCGGTGGTGCCGGCGCTTGCCGGCGCGCAACTTTTCGGCGCGGCCAAGGCTGCCGCGGCACCGCCTTGGGCCCTGCCCGCCAAGCGCCAGGTGCGCGTCATCGAGAACACCTGGATTCCGATGCCCGATGGCGCGCGGCTCGCATCCAGGCTGTGGATTCCCGAGGGCGCGGAAAAGGCGCCGGTGCCCGTTGTGCTCGAGTACATCCCGTACCGTATGCGCGATGCTTATCGCACCCGCGATAATCGCTGGGGAACGCAGCTCGCTCAGTACGGTATTGCCTATGCGCGCGTCGATGTGCGCGGTTCCGGCGATTCTGACGGAATCATCGTCGATGAATATGCGCCGCCGGAACTGAACGATGGTGTCTCCGTGATCGCCTGGCTCGCGCGCCAGCCCTGGTCCAACGGCAACGTCGGCATGCGCGGCATTTCCTGGGGAGGCATCAACACGCTGCAGGTGGCCGCCATGGCGCCGCCGGAATTGAAGGCCATCATGCCGATGGGATGCTGCGACATCCGCTTCACCGACGATGCTCATTATATTGGCGGGGCCTTGGGACTCACCAACTTTCAATGGGGCCTGGGATTCAAGGGCGTCATGTCCGGGCCGCCGGACCCCGAGATCGTGGGTCCGGACTGGGCCAAGATGTGGCGTCGCCGCGTGGATGCCACGCCCGCGATTCTCGCCGAATGGGTTTCGCACCAGCACTACGATGCGTACTGGCAGCGGGGCTCGATCGCGGTCAACTATCAGGACATCAAATGCCCGGTGTATGTGGTTGACGGCTGGATCGACACCTACTCGAACGTTGTCGGCCGGCTGCTCGAGCATCTCACCGTTCCGCGCAAAGGCCTGGTCGGTCCCTGGGGCCATAGCTATCCGGACGCCGTGAATCCCGGGCCCGGGCTCGATTGGATTTACGAGGAGGTTCGCTGGTGGCAGCAGTGGCTGCAAGGCGTCGACACCGGCATCATGAATGAGCCGATGCTGCGAGCCTACCTGCCGTATGCCACGCCCTGGCAGGATTATCCGAAAGATGTGCCCGGCCGGTGGGTGGCCGAGTCGGTATGGCCTTCGCCGCGGCTTACCACCGCGACTTGGTATTTGAACTCCGCAGGCAAACTGTCGCGCCAAGCCGGCAAGCCCGAATCGGTGCGCTATGTCGCTGACAAGATCGTCGGCCTTGACAAACTGCAATGGCTTCCCTTTCCGCCGTCGGGAATGCCGACGGAGCAAAGCGAGGACGACTCGAAGTCCGTGGTGTTCAATACACCACCGCTTCAGTCGGACATGGAGATTCTCGGCTATCCGCTCGCCAAGATCCGGGTGGCTTCGAATGTGCCGGTGGCCAAGCTCGCCGTGCGCCTGACCGAAGTCACGCCGGAGGGAAAGTCATGGCTGGTCAGCTACGGCTTGCTCAATCTCACGCACCGCACCTCGCATGAGCATCCGAGCGCACTTAATGCGGGGGAATTCTACGACGTCGACATCAAGATGTTCATGGTGGCGCACCGCTTCAAGAAAGGTCACCACATACGCATCGCCATGTCCGAAAGCCTCTGGCCCTTGGTATGGCCATCGCCCGAAATTGCGACGCTGACCTTTGAATTGGGCTCATCCTCCATCACGCTGCCGGTGCGGACCCCGCCGGCGGCCGAAGCGCCATTCCCGATTCCTTCGACCCCGCAGGCGGCCAATCCCTTCGCCGGCCTCACCGGACGTCCGCCCCAAGAAGCGGCCCACCGCAATCCCGACGGCCGCATCAGTTTGAAGCGTGATACTCCGGAGTCCTCCTACACGGTGCCCGACATCGGTACCACCATGGTCCGCAGCGGCAGCGAGTTGAACGAGATCACGGAAGGCCAGCCGAACAGCTGCGTCTGGAAGCAGGAAAGCCGGGGCAGCTTCAAACGCGGAGATTGGTATTGTCGATCGATGACGGCCTATGAACTCACCTCGACTCCGACAACTTTCATCATCAAGGAATCGGTCAAGCTCATGAAGGGCGATGAACTTTTCTTTGAGCAGGAGAACGTGAGCACCATCGAGCGGAATTTGGTCTGAAGGCGGCGCTTACCGATGCGAGCGCCTACACGAGTCTTGCTCGTGTAGGACTCGTTCCCCTTTAATGGAATAGCGCTATCGAAATATTGCATTTCCCAACCCTGGACCGGTTGCTTACGATGACTCTTGTTCGGGATTGATTGGTAAGAGTCGCTGTGCCACGCACAAAGGGACCCCCAAGAACAGATGGATGAATTTAGGCACTTGTTTAATAACCGCGGCCAGGTATCGGCCCACTGTCAGTACCACAACTCCGCGTAAGAACGTGCTTAAGGGAGACCAAATGCGACACAAGAAGACAGCGCACACGGCGCGCGCAGCCACACAGCAGAGACTGCCTGCGATCTCCTCGGTCAGCGCCGCGGTATTCCTCGCCCTCTACGGCGTACCGCATCCGGTGGCCGCGCAGCAAGCAACGGACACCTCGAGCCCTTTGCAGGAAATTACCGTCACGGCAACCCGCCGCGAGCTAGCTCTCGAAGCGGTGCCTTACAGCCTGTCGGTGGTCTCCTCGGATGACATCGAGCGCTCGGGCGCCACTGACTTAGCCTCGCTCGCCAAACAGGTGCCGGGCTTGAGCATGTTCGATTTCGGCTCGAGATTGAGTGCTGCGACCACGCCCATCATTCGCGGTCTGAACGGCACGGGCGAATCGGTGACGCGGCCGTTTCGCAGCTTCGAACAGTCGCCGGTGGGCGTCTACATCGGCAATTCGCCGATCCAAGGCTACTTTCAGCTGGATGACATTTCCCGTATCGAGGTGCTGCGCGGACCGCAGGGCACCCTCTACGGAGCAGGGGCCTTGGGCGGCGCAATCCGTATCATCCCGAATTCACCTCAACTGGGCGAATTCTCCGCGAGCTTGGATGCCAGTGGCGGCTGGCTCGCTCATTCGGACGGCCATCCGTACACCGTCGGCAGCACCCTGAATATCCCCTTGGGCGACACGTTGGCATTGCGCGTGACCGGCAAGTATGAATACGAGCCCGGATTCATCGATGTCTATGGACTCGTCGAACGTACGGGATCGCAATTTTATGGCATACCGGTGCTCGCGGACCCGTCGGATCCTGTGAACAGTGAGGCGATCTATAGCGGCAAAAAGGATTGGAACGATCAAAATACCTTCACCGGACGGGCTAGCGTCTTGTGGAAACCGGTCGATAAATTCAGCGCCGAGCTCGCCTTCATCTATTCGAATTTGAACGGCGACGGCGGCCCGGAGACGAATACGGAGTATCAGGGCGGTCCGTACTACATCGACCCGCGTATCACATTTCCTTCGGGCGGCCCCTATCAGGACTTTGCCTCCTTCAATCAGCCGTACTGGCGCAGGACCTCGCTCGCCAGTCTCGATTTGAGCTACGACGCGGGATTCGCGACGCTGTCCTCGACCAGCTCCTACTACAAGACCGATGGCATGACGCAGGACGAGGGCACGTATGGAGTCGGGGGATATCCCTACGGCAATGCCTACTACTCGGGCAATCCTCTGAATCCGCGCTTCGTCTACGGGCAGTGGTTCACCGATTCGGCGCACACCTTCACTCAGGAAGTCAGACTGGTCTCGAACACAGGACCGGAGAAAGTCCTCGACTGGGTGGTCGGCGTGTATTACGAAAAGCAGACCACCATCGGCAACTGGTATACCTCGACACCCGGATCCTACGAGCGCTCCGTGGCGCAGGGCTGCACCGGTTATTTCTCAGACGGCGGGGCCTTTCCGAACTGTCTTCTGGTCGTGGGCCCGAATGACACCCCCTTCACCCAGTTCGACACGCAGAACTTCGAGGACAAATCCGTTTTCGGCGAGTTGACCTGGCATGTTATCGACAAGCTCAACGTGACCTTCGGCGGTCGTCACTTCGAACAGCAATTCACCGATGCCCAGTCCTATACCGACTACACCTTCGATACGTACATACCGGCAACCCCGCACAGCGCGCCGGCATCCAAGAATACCTGGAAGGTGAATCCTTCCTACGAATGGGCGGACCATCAGTACGTCTATGCCACCTGGTCTCAAGGGTTTCGCCGCGGCGGCGCCAACTCGGTGCCGCTCGCCGGAGTTTTCCGGGAAAGCCCGCTGCTCGCGACCTATCAGCCTGACTCGGTCAATAACTACGAAGTGGGCATGAAGGGGCGCTTCAGCAACGGCTTCAGCTACTCGGCAGCGCTCTTTGATATGCGCTGGGACAAGCCGCAGATTTCGGCCAGCCTCCCTTCGGGCAATCTTGCCGTGTACAACGGCAACACCGCCGAGTCGACGGGCGCTGAACTGGAGATCAGCGGCCCGCTGTTTCTGCCGGGCCTCACCTACATGGTCGGCGGCGCCTATACCGATGCGCGGCTCACCAGCGATTTCTCCTACCCCGCCAACAACGGAATGGGCACGGGCACCATCGTGCCCGGACTTGTTACAGGAACGGCGGGGCAACAAATGCCCGGCAGCCCGAAAACAGCCCTGTCCGGGACCATTGTCTACAAACGAGCGCTGGCGCCGACCTATGATTGGGACATCTCGGCCAACGGTACCTACTCCAGCGTCGTGCCGCTGTACTTGAGTTCGACGCAGGCCCAATACAAAACCCCTCCCTACGGTCTCGTGAACTTAGATACCAATATCTGGCACAACGGCTGGCGGGTCGGCGCGTACGTCAAGAATCTCGCCGACAGGCGGGTGGATCTTGTCCCGGCGGTCCTCAATGCTTACTTGCTCGATGCGGCGCTCGCGAGCAGTGAGCTCATCAATCCGCCGCGCGAAATAGGACTGCGCGTCGGCTATAAATTCAAATGAACCTCTCACGGCGGGATTTGCTGCGTTCATCGGTGCTCTTGTCGACAATTCCCGCAGCACTCGCGCTTTCGCCCGCGATTGCGAAGAGCCCCGGGGTGAAAGGTTGGCGGCTGCCCGAGAAGAACACGGTGGAGGTGGTCGACAACGAGTGGATCGTCCTTAAGGACGGCACGCGATTGAGTGCGCGCCTGTGGCTGCCGGCCGGCGCGCGGCAGACACCCAGCCCGATCGTGTGGGAATACATTCCCTATCGAAAACGCGACTTCACCCGGACGTACGACGATCTTTGGGGACACATGCTCGCCCAGTACGGAGTGGCCTATGCGCGCGTCGACGCGCGCGGCTCCGGCGATTCCGAAGGAATACTGGTCGATGAATATCTCGATCAGGAATTGAACGATGGCGTCGAGGTCATCGCCTGGCTCGCGCGCCAGCCCTGGTCCAATGGCAACGTCGGCATGCGCGGCGCTTCCTGGGGAGGCATTAATACACTGCAGATCGCGGCGCTCTCGCCGCCCGAGTTGAAGGCCATCATGCCGATGTGCTGCACGGACACGCGCTACACCGATGATGCGCACTACGTCGGCGGCGCGCTCGGCCTGACGAACCTGCAGTGGGGCGCTTCGTTCAAAGGTGTCATGGTGATGCCGCCGGATCCTGCCATCGTCGGCGAACGCTGGCGTGAGCTGTGGCGCGAACGCTTGAACGCCACGCCTAATATTTTGCAGACCTGGATTTCTCATCAGCGCAACGACGGCTTCTGGCAGCGCGGTTCGGTGTCCGGCAATTACGCCGGCATCAAGTGTCCGGTGTACATCGTTGATGGTTGGATCGACACCTACGTCAATACCGTGCCGCGCATCCTCGAGCACGTCAAGTCGCCGCGCAAAGCCTTGATAGGCGCCTGGGGTCATAGCTCACCGCAGTTCACCAGTCCCGGACCCAGCCTCGATTGGGCCCACGAAGAAGTGCGTTGGTGGAAACACTGGTTGGCCGGTGTACCGACCGGCATCATGGACGAGCCCATGCTGCGCGCTTACATGCCTTACAGTACGGCGTGGGAAACCTATCCGGCGGATACGCCCGGCCGTTGGATAGCGGAAAACAGCTGGCCGCCTCCGCAAGTGAAGCCGCAGACCTGGTTTCTGGACGAGGGCCATCTCTCGCCCGCGGCCGGCGCGCACAGCACGGTCGTTTATCGCGCCGACAAAATCGTCGGACTGCAGAAGCCGGAGTGGCTGCCCTTCCCGCCGGAAGGAATGCCGGGAGAACAGAGCCCGGACGATCGCAAGTCGATGGTCTTCGACACGCAACCGCTAACCGAGGATGTCGAAATCTTAGGTCACCCCATCGCCCGAATCCGCATAGCCGCCGATCGTCCGGTGGCTAAATTGGCGCTGCGATTGTGCGAGGTCACCCCCGAAGGAAAATCCTGGCTGGTGACCTACGGCCTTTTGAACCTGACGCATCGCGACGGCCACGAACACCCGGTGGCGCTCACGCCCGGACAGGCTTACGAGGTCAAGATCGATTTCACGCTGATTGCGCACCGATTCAAGAAGGGCAACCGCATTCGCCTCGCGATATCGGAGAGCCTGTGGCCGCTGGTGTGGCCCTCTCCCGACATAGTCACGCTCACGCTCACGCACGGCGCCTCCAGTCTGGAATTGCCGGTGCGCCCGCAGCTTGCGGATCCGGTATTTCCCATCCCCGTCAACCACTCAACGCCGCAGAAGGCGGGGCCGCTGTTCGGATCGCTGATTGAAGACGGCCCGGACGCCAACGGCTGGTACGACCTACATCAGGATCCCCCACCGATGAGCTCCACGGTTGCCGATACGGGTACGACCATCACGGGCGGCTATGGGCTTCAAGAACGACTGCGGATGCGCGAGGGAGACAACAGCAGCTGCAGTTGGGAAGGCGAGCACACGGGTGGCTTCAAGCGCGGCGATTGGGATTGCACCATCCATGTGGCATTCAAGCTCACCTCGACGCCGGACACCTTTATCATCGACGAAACGGTGCGGGCGCTCGAGGGTGATAAAGTGATCTTCGAGCGCATCAGCAAAAGTCCCATCGGACGCGACCTGATGTAGGCGCCCGCGCTCGATTTCGGAGATTTCATGGCTTCGCCGCTTTCCGCCGCCGGCATCAAGGCCTACGAATTGATGCGCGAGGGGCGCATTGAGGAAGCGCTCGTGCTTGCCGAACAGGCTGTGGCAGGGGTTGCGGTTTGCACGCCAGGACACGGTTTTCTCGCCTCCCTGCTGCTCCAACAGGGGCGTTTGTCGGACGCTGAACGCGTCCTCACCGAGGCCCTGCAGCTGCCCACCGGCATCGCGGATTCCTACGACGGCCTCGCCTATGTCTCCATGGCCTTAGGACAGCACGAACGCGCCAACTCCTTGTATCGGCGCGCCACCGAGATTTCGCCGGGAGTCCCGCGGTTTTTTTACAATTTGGCAGGAAGCGAGCGCAGTCTCGGGCGGCTCGCCGAGGCAGAAGCAGCCTGCAACCGCGCGATCGCGTTGGACCCGGAGCAGTATCCCTCGTATCTGCTTCGCTCCGAGTTGCGGGTGCAGACCGTGGAATCCAATCACATCGCCGAGCTGCAAGAGAAGCTCACCCGTGCCGACCTTGAACATCGCGCGAGGGTATTCTTAGGCTTCGCAATCGCCAAGGAATTGGACGATCTGCAGCGCTTCGATGAGGCATTTCACTGGTTCGCGAGCGCAGCTTCTGCCCGCCGATCTCGCCTGGCCTACGATGTGTCCGCCGATGAGCACAAGCTCGGGCGAATCGCGGAAGTGTTTCCGCGCGAGCTGATGAAGTCACCGTCGAGCGGCGCTCGCACAACTTCAGCGCGGAGCGTCGATTCGTCGCGCTACATTTTCATCGTCGGCTTGCCGCGTTCCGGCACCACGCTGGTGGAGCGCATATTGACCGGGCTGCCGGGGGTTCAATCGAACGGCGAAACGGAGAATTTCTCGCGCGCGCTGTTGGCGGCCGCGCACGGGCCGGGCGATGTATTTGCGCAGGCCGCCGCTGCGGATCCTAAGTCCGTCGCCGCAAACTACGCACGCTTCGCGAACTCGGGTGCCGCCGACAAATGTATCATCGAAAAGCTGCCGATGAATTATCTGTATGTGGGCGCGATTCATCGCGCGCTGCCGGACGCGGCAATATTGCTGCTCAACCGCTCGCCGCTCGACAGCTGCTTTGCCATGTACCGCACACTGTTCGGCGATGCTTATCCTTTTAGCTACGATCTACAAGATCTCGGCCGGTACTACGCCGCCTACGAGAATCTGATGAGTCATTGGCGCAGCGCGCTTGGCGAGCGGCTGCATGAAGTGGTTTATGAGGACCTGGTGCGCGAGCCGAAGCGCATCGGCGCGATGATCGCGCGCCACTGCGGATTGGATTGGAGCGATACGGCCCTGGACATTCAGAACAATCAGTCCGTCTCCTTGACGGCAAGCGCGTCGCAGGTTCGCCGGCCCATCTATGGCAGCTCTTCCGGCCGCTGGCGCCACTATCACCGGCACCTGCACCCTCTGATTGCAACGCTTCGCGCGAAAGGGGTGCCGCTCCCCGAACAGGCTTGACTAGCCTCTCGTGTCCAGCCAACCGCCCTGGAAGCCGGCACGCTCGAGACCGCGCCTCAAATAGGGACTGCGGCGCATGTAGCGCCAGATGAGGCCGCTGCGGAAATTCTCGATCATGGTAATGGTCAGGCCTTCATCGATGCCTAAGTAATCGCTGTCGACCCAGCCCACATCGGGCACCACGCGCCCGTACCTCAGCTTGATGTCGTCGTAGTGGAAGCTCAGGTTGAAGGCATCGACGAACCCGAAGGTGGAATAGATGTACTGGCCGTACTGCTCCTTCATGAGTTTCAAAGTCGGGATGGCGATTTCCGGCGTGAATGGCAGCGAGCCGGCCACCGCGTTGGGCGCCAGTGTGCCGTCGTCATAGAATTGCGCGCCGCCAGCGCCGCGCGCCGCATAGGCATGAAACATGCGGGTCTCGCCGTTGAATTCGAGCTTCGCATCGACCGGTCCGTCGCTCGCGGTAATGCCCCAAAGCCGCGACGAGTAGCCGGTCCACTTCATGGGATTGGCGATCACGTAGCTGCGTTGCGCGAAAATGGCGCGCCGGGTGTTGTCGAAGTAATCGATGCCCTTGCCGCGCATGTAGGCATCGCGGATGTCGCGAAAATCGATCCAGACGTGCGAGAACTGATGTCCGAACAGCGGCGCGAACGCGAGATACCACTCGTTGTCCTTCACCCAGTGAAAATCAAAGGTCGACGTGTAGGACTGCCAGGAATTGGCCGGCATCGGCGCGGTCGGCGAGCCCAACCCTAAGATATACATGATGGAGGACTCGTTGTAGCCTCGCCAGTTGCGCTGGTGAAAGCCAAGTTCCGGCGTCCACGCGAGCGCCGCCACACCGTCATCGCGCGACGCCCAGCCCCAATCGATACGCCGGTACAGCCAGTCGGCGATCTTGCGCAGCTCTCGTTCCTCAGGATCTGAGCCGTCGAAATACTCCTGGCAGAACAGCACGCCAGCGATGAACAGAGACGTATCCATCATCGACAGGTCGGATTGCTCGTTGAAGCGAACGCCGGTTTCCATGTCCAGGAAATGGTAGTAGAAGCCCTTGTACCCCGAGAAGCCTTTGACGCCGACGCCTTGCGGCGCATCGCGAAAGAAGCGCAGCGTTTTCAAGACCCGGTCACGCGCCTCGGCGCGCGTGACATAGCCGCGTTCGACCCCAATGGGATAGGAGGTCAGCGCAAAGCCGACTGCCGCAAGGCTGGCGAAGGTGCGCGTGGGATAGCGGTCGGGCACCAAGCCGTTTTTCGGATTGGCATTGGCCCAGAAAAAATCGAACGTCTTATGCTCGATATCCTCGAGAAAGTCGCCGGCCTGATTGGGCGTGTCGGTCTCTTCCAGCAATTTTGGCGGCGGTGCCGGTTTGAAGGTGCTGCAGGCCATGAGGCTGAAAACGGCCGCGAGACTCAAGGCACGTACGGAAGTGTGAAACATCATCATAAAGATACTCTTGCGCTAATCCAGAAGGCGCTAACGGAATCTCAAATCCGGGCTTTCGTATAGCGTTCGCTACACGGGGGCGGCTGCGCAGTGCCGGGCGATGAATTGCGCATGCATCGGCATGAGGTCCACGCAGGCTGCGACCACCGACTTTACACTGTCGACCAATCCCGCGACGTCTTGTTCCGGCACCAGATCGACCGCCGGGTGATAATGCTGCGGCACAATATGCTGGCCCAGCATCACCTGAATCCAGCTGGTGATGGCAAACATCTCTTCGGCGTTTCTAAAGAATCGGCCGCTATCCTTGAAGAGGCGGATCGTGTCCGCCAGAGGCTCGGGAATGCTCATTCCGCTGCAATATCTCCAGAAAGCCGTGTCACGCCGCTCGGTGGCATAGTAATGAAGGATCAAAAAATCCCGGATTCGTTCAAATTCAAATGCCGCCTGCGAATTATACCTGTCGATCAGCACCGGGCTGAAATCCCGATCCGGCATTAGGTTCAGAAGCCTCGCGATCCCGGATTGAATCAGGTAAATGCTGGTCGACTCCAGGGGCTCCATGAACCCAGAGGCCAATCCTAAGGCAACGCAGTTTTTATTCCAGAATTTCTTGCGCATGCCCGTCGTGAACTGCAGCTTGCGCGGCTCGCCGAGCGGACGGCCATCGAGATTGGCCAAAAGCGTTGAAATCGCCTCGTCATCGCTCAAGTAGCCGCTGGAATAAACGTATCCATTCCCGCAGCGGTGCTGTAGGGGAATCCGCCACTGCCACCCTGCGGAGCGCGCGGTCGATCGCGTGAACGGGGTCGGCGGCCCGACGTTCTCGCAGGCGACTGCGATCGCGCGATCGCACGGCAGCCAGTGTGTCCAGTCCTCATAGCCGGTGTGCAGCGCCTCCTCGATCAACAACCCGCGAAAGCCGGAGCAGTCGATGAAGAGTTCTCCCGACAGTGTGTCACCGCGCTCGAGCTTCACCGACTCGATGAAACCATCCTCGCCGCGCAGCATCACCTCGACCACCCGGCCCTCGATCCGCTTCACGCCGCGCGCCTCGGCGTAGCGGCGCAGGTACTGGGCATAGCGCCCTGCATCGAAGTGATAGGCATACGCGATATTGGCCAGCGGCGAATTCGCCGGCACATCGGAGGCTGAAGCCATGAATTTTCCGCGGGGCGCCGCGACGGTATTGAGTGAGTAGGCGCCAATGTCCGCCGCTTTGCCGGCGGCGAACATCTTCAGCCAGTACTGGTGAAAGGGCAGCAAGCCGTAGTCATGGCCGATGGTGCCGAAGCCATGGATGTAGCGATCGCCCAAGCGCCCCCAGTCGACGAACTCGATGCCGAGTTTGAAAGTGCCCTGCGTTTGCTTGATGAACTCGATCTCGTCGACTTCGAGGATTCTGTTGTAAAGCTTGAGGTGCGGAACCGTCGCTTCGCCGACGCCAATGATGCCGATGGCCTCCGATTCCACCAGCCGAATGGCGCACTGAGGCCCCAAGACCTTCGCCAGGGCGGAGGCGGCCATCCAGCCCGCCGTGCCGCCCCCAATGATGACGATATCCCGGATATGCCGGTCCGAGGTCACGTCAGAACTTGGCTCCCACCATCAATTTGAGCGTGCGAGGTACGCCGTTGATGTTTCCTGTTTCGTTGAATGTGACCGGGTTGCTGTTGTAGACCCCGTTCGCGCCCCAGTTGTTGATCGTGTCTGCGAAATTGCGATAGTTGAATACATTCAAGCCGTCGAGACGGATATACGCCGAACCAAAATGGCTGATTTCGAAGTTCTTGGTCACCTGCAAGTCGAGCGTCTTGTAGCCAAAGAAGTTCTTCGGCGTCGCCGAGATCGGCGTGCAGCCGCTGCCGGTCGAGTAAGTAAGACCAATACAGGCAATGTCGTCGACCGGCGTGGGAGTGGCCAGAGTGAGCTTGGCGCCGATGAGAAAGCCCCACGGCAGGCCATACGATCCTGTGCTCACGATGCGATGCCGGGGTGCGGCGTTCGAGGTGATGTAGGGATATTGCGCAATGGTTGCCTCGTCGAAGGAGTAGTACTGGGTGATATCCCGGTTTTGAATCGCATCCGTGTAGGTATAGGCAAAGGTCGCGCCCCAGGGGGATGCCGCCGAGTAGGGCTTCTCCGCCGACAGCAGCACTTGGGTGGCCTTGGTCTCGATACCGTTATTGCCCAGAATCAAATTGCCGAAGCCGGGCACGGAATCGCCCCAAGGCTGTCCGCCGTTCATGAAGAACGCCCCGTTGGGATAGCGGTTACCCAGCGAAAAGACGAAGCCGTTCTTGCTGACGACCCGCGAGATCGCGGCGCTGGTATTCCAATCGCCCAGCGTGTTGCGGATGCCGATGCTGAATTGGTCCGAGTAGGGCACCTTCAAATTGTTATTGATCATGTCCACTTCGGCGCCGGCGTTTGTAGAGCCAACCAGAGATTGCAGGTTCGACAAACCTGTCAAGTAGGCCGGGTTCCACGCGACGCAGGGTGTGCCGAAGCAGCCTCCCGGGGTGGTTCCACCGGCCTGCGGGAAATAAACGCTGTAATAGGGCAGCGCCTCTTTGGTGGTTTCGAGCTGCAGGTAATCGTACAGATCGCGGTCATAGGACCGGCCGTAACCGCCAAAGACGACATGTCGCTGATCCGCGTTCAAGTCCAGCGAAAATCCAAGCCGGGGTTGGAATTCGCCCGTATAAGCGCTGCGGTTGTGGCCGTTGCTGATGTAATCGTTGACGTTGATGCCGCCCTTGGCCAGGCTTTGCGCGTAAGTTTGTCCGGGGAAGGCGGCCTGCGCAGCCGGGTCCAGGGCGTTCAAGCCCGCCACGACATTGGCGGGGGTTACAAAATCCAGATACCCGAGGTTCTTCTCGTAGTCCCAGCGCGCGCCGATGTTCCAGGTCAAATGTTCGTTCTGCACCCAGTCATCCTGCAAATACAAGCCGAACTGATCGTCCTTCGATCTGGCCACAGGGTTTAGGCCCGCGACGGGATTGGGAAACTGTGCCTCGTAGGGCAGTGCGGTGGTGCCCGCCGGCGTCACGTCGTAGAAGAACTGCGGATTGATGTCTTCAGAGTCCGCCGCCACCAGTTTGAGGCTTTGATACTTCGCGCCCGTCTTGACGGTGTGATCACCGAGCCAGTGCAGCTCGCTGAAGGTAAAGTCGTCTTGCAGGCCGGGTCCTTGTTGGCCCTTATCTTGCGTGGCCAAGGCGCCCGCGGGACCGGTATCCAATATCTGCTGATTGTTGTCCGCCTGGATGGAATAGATCGCGCCGTTGCCGATGCCCACGGATGAAGGCGCATTGAAGGTGGATTGATGAGTGAACAACAAATCGTTGAAGAACCAGTCGGCGCTGTGCTGCCAGCGCAGCGTGAATCGCGTATCGTTGTTGATCACATTGAGCCCGGCAGAGGATGCCACCGCGGTGCCGACATTTCCTGCAGTCTGGGTTTCCTTGCGATACTTGATGCTGGTCTCGAACCGGTCGCTGTCGGTGGGTTCAAAATCGAGTTTGCCGAAATATTCATCTTCCTGGAACGGCAGTCCAGCCGGTCCGAATTGCGAGACCACACTGGCCGGAAGTAGCGTGGCAATGGGTACGCCGTTCAACGTCGTAACGCCGGGGTCCACCGTGATCGGCGTGTCGTAGCGCTTTCCCTCATACGTCACGAAGAAATGCAGCTTGTCCTGGATGATCGGGCCGCCGAAGGAAGCGCCAAATTCCTTGTCTTGTGAAGGCGTCTTCACGCCCGAAGCTTCTTCGGAGGGCGTCTCGGCGCGCATGCTGGTGCTGGTGTATTGATCGTATACCTCGCCGTGAAATTCATTGGTGCCGGACTTGGTCTGGGCGACCACCGCGGCGCTCGATACCTGATCGAATTCGGCCTTGTAGTTGGAGGTGATGACCTTGTATTCACCGATGGCGAGCTGCGGGAACGGATTGCCCTGGGTGAAGTACTGGCCGGCGACGCCGCCCGCCAACACGTAATTCTTCTGGCCCACGCCGTCGATATACACGTTGACCGAGCTGTTGGCCTGGGCGCCGCCCGTCAGCGATGTCTGTCCGCTCGAATTGACGGAAAAATTCATGCCGGGGACGATATCGGCGAATTCGAGAAAATTCCGCGTCACTTGCGGTACGGTATTGATGACCTGCAGCGATACTGTGTTGCCGACTTCGGAAGTTCGAGTTTCATAAATCCGCTTGGACTGGACCGTTACCTCGGATAGCTCCGCGCCCGGAGCGGTTGCGGCGGTGAGATCGACCGTGGCGATGGAGGCGACGGAGAGCGTAACCGTGGTTTGCGTACCGGGCCCAGCATCGACTTGGTAGGTGCCGGGCTGCAAGCCCGGAAGGGTGTAGCTTCCGTCCGGTCCAGTTTTGGTTCTGCGCGTGACGCCGGTCGCGACATTCTTCGCAACCACTTCGGAGTCCGCGGCTGCGTGGCCGCGCAGCGTCGCCTCGGTAGTCTGCGCAAAGCTCGTACGCGGTGGGCCGGCGGTGGCAATCGTTGCAGCGATGGCTGCTGCGAGTAGGGTTTTCTGGTAGCTAGGCCGAGTTTTCATCTTTTTCCCCACGAGTCATTAGGTCAAACGCGTTTGTAATTTCTACTTGTTGAAAGACTGCATCATTGAATTTGGCGGCAAACTGGCTGGAGCCGGAATGTGCGGTAACGCACAGACAAAACGGGTACGGCGGCGCTGGCCGGCAACGCCGCGCGCTATCTGGATGATAATCGCTGGATCTCCCCACATGCCCCCTTACTCATCGTCGAAGCGACTGTACTGCTCGCTTCCTTGGGCGGTCTAGTGCCGCTTTGATAGTTCTCTGATGCTATGACTTTTGGTCAGCGCTGTCCACACGACGGAGGTAATATGATCTTGCGGCTAAGGGGAGATTAGAAACCGCCGGCATGGCCGACGCTTGGATTGCACTCATGCTATATGCACTACAAAAGAGCGTAGAACGCCCGTTGAAAACCGCCCTCATCTTATGTTTAGCCTGCCTTGCGCCCTTAGTTGCGTGGAGTGACGAAGAAATCATCATCGATCCCTCCGCCCCGCATCACAGCTTTCCGCACTTTTGGGAGCAAATGTTCGGCTCCGGACGGGCGATTCTCACGCTTCGCGACAGCTATCGGAAGGATCTTCGAACTGTCAAAGCGGCCACGGATTTCCATTACGTGCGCTTTCACGCCATCTTTCACGACGAGATCGGCGTCTACGATGAAGATAAACTGGGGAAGCCGATCTACAACTTCTCCTACGTGGATCAGATTTACGACGGGCTATTGGACAATGGCGTACGGCCTTTCGTCGAGTTGTCCTTCATGCCGCGCAAATTGGCCTCGAGCAAAGTCGTGCAGAGTTTCGCATACCACCCGTACGTCGCGCCGCCAAGCGAATACTTCAAATGGGACGCATTGATCTCGGCGTTTGCGGCTCATCTCATCGACCGCTATGGAATAGCCGAAGTGTCCCAATGGTATTTCGAAGTCTGGAATGAACCCAATCTGGATTTTTGGGCTGGCATCCCCGCCCAAGCCACTTACTGGACCTTGTACGATCACACAGCGCGAGCGCTCAAGAAGGTAGATGCCAGGCTTAGGGTCGGCGGTCCGTCCACGGCGCAGGCCGCATGGGTCGGCGCGTTTATCCGCCACACCGCAGACGAACATGTGCCGCTCGATTTTGTCTCGACCCATGTTTACGCGAATGACAAATCTGAAGATGTCTTCGCCACCCATGAGAAGATTCCGCGCACCGACATGGTGTGCCGCGCGGCGGCGAAAGTTCACGACGAAGTCAGCGCATCGGCGCATCCCGATCTGCCCATCATCTGGAGCGAGTACAACGCCACGTATTTGAACGACCCCGCCGTCACCGACTCGGTGTTCATGGGTCCCTGGCTCGCCGACACACTGCGCCGCTGCGATGGACTCACACAGATGATGTCCTATTGGACTTTTTCCGATGTCTTCGAGGAGCAAGGAACGGTGCGGCGGCCGTTCTATGGCGGATTTGGATTGATCGCCGCGGGAGGGATTCCAAAACCTGCTTTCAATGCCTTCAAGATGCTGCACCAGCTCGGCGACGAGCGGCTGGATGTCGAGTCGCAGGATGTGCTCGTGACTCGCCGAGCGGACGGATCACTGGTTGTCGCCGTCTGGAACTACGTCGCTCCGACCGAGGCAGGCGCAGCGAGGACCGTTGTTTTGCGCCTGCCGCCGAACGCGCATTCAGTGCGGGTGCTGCGGCTCGATGCGGATCATGGTGACGTGACAGATCAATATCGCCACATGGGATCGCCGCAATACCCCACGCGCGCGCAACTCGCCGTGTTGATCAAGGCAGCGGCTTTGCCGCCGCCGCAAGAGTTGGCCGTGGTGAATCAGCGGGTCTCGATCACGCTTCCTCCCAACGGGCTCGCGACCGTTCAATTCATTCCAGGGCGATGAATTTCGCTTTCGCTTCCGCCAAGCGCTGGAGCACGCCGCGCCTTTCCTCCGCATTGTTCCAATCGGGGTAGGCCGAGGTTGTTTCCGTCATTCGATCAATCCACGCCGCGAAGTAGCGCGCGTCGGCGGGCGAGCGCGGCGCGCGATCGCCGATGTTCACGTAGATCGGACTGGTCGTGGCGTAGACGTAGTTGTCGAGCACCGGATAAACCGCCTGCTCGGTCGACGCGCGTGCCACGCACCAGCCGCTGTCTTTCAAGGCGACGCTGCCCGCGAATTCGCCATGGTCGATTTTAGCGCTGCCGATGAAACTCTTCGCGACTCTGCCATTGCACACGAGTTCCAGGTGATCGACGGGAACGATGGACCGCAGGCGAACCGAGAAGGGAACTCGCGTCTGCGGTCCGGCGAAATGCAATTCATCGCCTATCTGCGCCGCACCCAGCGAGAATCCTAAGAGCGGCCCGTTGGTGGCGAAACTGCGCCCGTGCTTCAGCGCGTCGAACCACTCTTGCGCTTTCAAGGGGCCCTGCGGCACTCGTGCGTAGACCCGATTCATGCCCACCGGGCCGCGCAGCGACGAGTAGTTCGCCATGTTGTCGGTGCCGCCGGCGGCCGGCACGCGAAAGCCGAGATTCAGCAATTGATACCATACCCTCGCGGTCGAGCGATGATCGCTGAAGCCGAGGATTTCCATGTAGTCCACTTTGCCGAGAGCCACATCCACCGGCAATTCATTGGTGAGAATTTCCTTCGGCTTGGCTATGGGCTCGGGATACTCATCGAAGGGATGCACGTACCCCACCAGCGCGCCGCGCGAGTGCGCGATGTCGGCCACATCCGCATTCATGGGATACAGGCTGGAGGCCGCCGTATTCGGATAGCCCACGTATCCCGGCAGAATCACCCCGTCCTGAAGGCCTAACAAACCGAGATGTCCCCAGTAGCTGGTGTGATATTCCTGGGCGTGCACGATGAGAGCCGCTGAAGTCGAGGCCGGATCGCCTCCTATGCCGTTGTAGGCAATGTCGGGAAAGCGCTGCTCCTTGTTGACAATCAAGGAGTTGACGAACGCCACGTCCTCGGCTTCGGCCTGGGCGGCGAGATGTGCCGGCGTGTTGCGGTACTCGCCACCGTAATTCATGTGCACGTGAACATCAGCGCTCAACCAGCGATTGGCATCAGGTACGGACCACTTGCCCTCGTCCAGATTCACCGCCACGTCAGCGGTGTCGCCGGGCGCGATCATGACCTGACGCCGCTCGAAGCGCCGCTCGAATCCGTGAAGAATGTCCACATGCACCGTACCGGCGGGGACATCGATTGACTGCTCGCCGCGGGCGAGAAAGTAGTGGGCTTCGAAGTTGCGCTCTTTGCGATCAAAGCCATCATCCGCCTGAATCCAGGCGTCTGTCGGCGCATAAAACCGCCCTTGTGCATCGACGATGCTGACTCGCGCCGATGCCGGCCGGCCTTGCGCGTCTTGCAGGCGAAGATGCAGGCGCGCCATGGGTGCAAGGTAGCGGCGCTCGGCTGCGCCCAGGGTCTCTATGGTGCCCCCCGGCACGCGTTCGATGCCGATCTCCGTGTTGCCGTTGCGATTGGAGATGAAAGCCACACGCGTGCCGTCGGGGGACCAGCGGGGATTGGTCTGATCCCAATCGCCATAGGCGATGGCAATGGCATCGCCGCCCTTCGCCGGCAAGACCCACAGGTTGTGCCAGGATCTTCCCAAGTAGGATGCGTAAACCAGTCGCGAACCGTCGGGCGACACGTCGGGGCGCGCCTTCCAATTGGTTTCCTCGTCGTGAAATTCGCGCGGCGCAGAGCTTGCATCCGCCGCGACTCGCCAGAAGCCGCCGGTACCGTAGATATGGTTGCGATTCGAGACGTAGATGATCTCGCGGCCGTCGCGAGTCCACACCGGGCTGATCTCATGATCAAAGGCACTGTAGTAATAGCGCGGCAGCTCGCTTCTTGTCTCGCCGGTCAGGCGTTTCAGATTGGCGAGCTTGCCGTCGGTCAAGTCGGCCGTGAAGATGTGGAAGCGTCTATTGTATAGAGTGGAGACGAAGGCGATGCGCGTGCCATCCGGTGAAAAGCGCGGTTCGATGTTGACCGCGCCGTTGCTGGTGAGAGGCAGCGCGCTGCCGCGGGCGAGATCGTACAGCCACAACTCCACCGCATCGCCTCGGTACGAGCTATAAACCACCCATCGCCCGTCGGGAGACCAGTCCGGCTGATAATCGTAAGCCGCGGCCGCGGTCAGCTGCTTCGCGATGGAACCGTTGACCGGCTGGCGCCAAAGCGAGCCCGCCATGGCGTAAATCAGTTCCTTCGAGTCGGGCGACCAGGCAACGCTGCTGGGTCCGCTGGTCAGCTGCGGCAGGTACATCTCTCTGAAATAGTAGGGGTGGGGAAGATCGATCTGCTGCAGCACCGGCAGCCGTTGGGCCAGACAGAGGGATCCCGTGCTCAAGACACCGAGGATGAGAACAAGCCGCTTCACAGTGTGCATGGATTCACCATGCCACGGCGGGTAAGCTCTAGGCAAATTACAACGCGGCGACTTGGAGTCTTGCGTGTCGTCCCGAATGGAACAGCTGCCCGATACCTGGGTTGCGGTCAGCGCGCCTGCGGCTTTTCAAGTCCTGGCCCGACAGCCGCTTCAAAGCGGCCTTTGGCTCGCCGTCAGGCGCCCGCTGTTTGTTGCCTTTATCCTTGCGTGCGACATCTCGCTGATTGCAGCCGATCCCTTCAATCCGCGTCTCGTGGCCGGTCTGACGGTGATTCTCGGCCCCACGGGTTTTCGGCGGCGCCTGCGAAAACCGGCCCCGCGGGATCTGGCTGAGCGTCATGGAGCGTGAAATGACGAAATCGCGCGTGGAGGTCGGACTCGGCGTATTAATATTGCCGGGTTCAGAAGTATTACTGACAAATATCGGGCGCAGCTGCATTGCGCACGGACTGGAGTAACAATGCGCGAGGAAGCGGCAATTACCATCAACGGCACAAAGCTGACCGACGCCGAGTCCGAGACGATGCGCGTAGCCATCGATACGTTGGCGAATGTGCTGGCGGAGGGCATCGAGGAGAAAGACGAAGGGATAACCGCTGCCCTGGCTGAGCGATATATCGTCGCACTCATTGGAATTCAAAAGCTGTTGGACAGCCGTCAGGAACGGGTGCAGTAACTTTGTCTGGAGCAAGTTGTGACAGCGAATTGGTCCTTACCTTGGAACGGCGAATGCCGCTGCGGACAGATCCGCATTCGGGCAACCGCACCCCCCGTGTTGACCATGGCCTGCCACTGTAAGGGCTGTCAGCGAATGAGCGCCAGCGCGTATTCCTTGACCGCCATGTTCCCGAGCAGCGGTTTCGTGGTAACGGGAGGCGAGGCGGTCATCGGCGGGCTGCACGGGCAGCACCGCCACTTCTTTTGTCCTCATTGCAAGAGTTGGGTATTCACCAGGCCGCACGGCATCGACCAATTCGTCAATGTTCGGCCAACGATGTTCGACGATGTGTCCTGGTACGTGCCGTTTATCGAAACCTATACGAGCGAACGACTTTCCTGGGCGGCTACTCCCGCTCGTCATAGCTTCGAGAAGTTTCCAGCGATGGCAGATTACGCGAGGCTGGCCGGGGAATACGCCCTGCACGGGTCAAAGCCCCCATGAGCCATGCCCTCAACCGTCACTGTTTTTGTGGTTCATGCGCCCGCATTAGTTTGGTTTGTAACATAATGAGAGGACGGCTTGGCGCCGATATGTGCGGCCCCGGCTTGAAAAACGTGGAAGCGGCGTGATGTGTGTGCGACTTAACGTATTAGAATGGCGCTGACGTTGGCCTGAGGCTCACGGCGCGCAATCGAATCATGAAACGAACTGACTTGCTGCATCCGACGCGCCCGCGCGGCCCTTCCGGACCTTCGAGGGACTCCTCGCCGGTTGCCACCTTCGATAAGATTCTGCGAGCCTTTGACACCGGCGGCTTCACGTACACCGATTTTCTCGAGCAGCTGAATCAGCTGCTGGCGACAGGGGCACCCGCTGCTGAGCTGTTGGAGGTTCTGCGGCGCCGAGAGTTGATCGAGCCCCTGCCACGCTATGCGTATAACGAAGTGCTCGAGCTTCTCAACCACGCGGTAAAGCGCACGGAAGCGGCCGGACCGGCCGATCCGCAGCAAACCCGTCAGGATCTTGACTCGGATCACCTTGCCGGGTTGGACAGCCCGTCCGAGGCAAATGACGGGGCGCTGGAAGAGCGCCTGCGCTCGGCGGAAGACCAGATTGCCCTGCAACAAGCTGACTATGAGGTCTTGGCTCAATCATACGAGCGCGCCCAAGCGGCTGAGTCAGCCAGCATTGAACGAGAAAGTACACTTGCCGCCGAACTCACCGCCGCACGAGCGGCGCTCGAGTCGGAGCAAAGCAAGAACGCCGAACTCATTGAGTCATGGGCAGAGAGCAACACATCAATCGATGCGCTTACCCAGCGGGTCGACGAAACAGCGCGCGAGTCGAATCACTACCGCGATGAGCTGCGCTCCTTGGAAGATGCACTTGCTGCCCGCGATGCCAAGCTCTCGGAATTGCAGCAGAGTGAGGCCGAGCTGCAGACTGCCCGCGCGAGGTCGAGTGCTCTCACGGCCGACCTCGCCGCTGCGCAGAACGCACTCGAGTCAGAGCAACAGAAAATACGCGAGGTCAGCGACGAAGCAGCCCGCAATCTGAACCGCTACCAGGCCGAGTTGCGCGAGCTGCAAGAAACGCTGGCCGGCCGCGACGTGGCGATATTCGAAGCACAGCAGTCGGTGGCCGAACGCGATGCCGATCTCGCGTCTGCACGCACCTCACTCGAATCTGCGCAAAGCAAGACCCGGGAATTGCAGCAGGCATTGGCGGAGAGTGTCGCCTCGACCGACGTCGCGATCACGCGCGGCGAAGATGCATTGAACGAATTGAACCACCATCAGGCAGAGGTGCAAAAGTTGCGTGACGCGCTTGCGGCGAGCGACGCGACCATCGCCGGTGTGCGGCGCTCCTTGAGCGAGCGCGAGGCCGAGCTCGGCGCCTTGCGGCTCCTCGTGGAAGGCGGAGCACAACTCCAGACGGATCTTCGGGCAGCCCGCGCGCGTGCGGAAACAACCGCAGCGGAATTGAAGGCGATTCAGACTGCCGCAGCTCCGCTCCAGGCGCAGCGGGACCGTTTACAGGGGCAGGTCTCGAGCCTGCAGGCGAAACTCAAAGTCTATGAGGAATTGTTGGAGCAATCGCAGAGGGCCGCCGAACAACGCGAATCCGAGCACTCGGAGGACTACGCGCCATTGCCCCCGCAGCAAGCATCGCCGGCAGCGCAGCGCGCGAACGTAGCACCGGCGCCGGTCAAGCTCTCGGGCCGCCCGGCTGCGCCACGCTTGCGGCCGTCTAAAATCGGCCGTCCGCTTGCGATCGGCGCAGTGATCTTGGTGCTTGTCGGCGTCGCCTGGTACGTGGCACATCGCAAGGAGACGCCGCCGCCGGTGGCGCCCAGTGTGGTCATCGCTGCACCGGCAGCGGGAACGGTGATCCGCGACTGCCCGACGTGTCCTGCCATGACGGTATTGCCGGCGGGCCGATTCACGCAAGGCTCGGATCGCGCCGATGCACCACCGTTCGAAAAGCCGCTGCACTGGGTGATCATCGGCCAGCCGCTGGCGATGTCGACGAATCCGGTGACGGTCGGTGAGTTCCAGCAATTCATCGCGGCGACCAACTGGGACATGCAGGGCTGCGACACGTACGACGGAGAGTGGAAGCGGCATCCCGACAATAGTTGGAAGAGCCCGGGATTCGAGCAGACCGCTGCGCACCCGGTTACCTGCGCATCGTGGGAGGATGCGCAGGCCTTTGCAGAATGGCTATCGACGAAAACGGGGCATAAGTACCGGCTGCCGAGCGCCTCGGAGTGGGAATATGGCGCGCGCGCCGGGACCGACGCTGTACAACCATGGACAGACGGATCGGACGCGTGCGCCAATGCCAACGTGGCCGACGCCAGTGCGGCACAGCGATATCCGGGATGGACGGTCTTTGCCTGCGATGACGGCTACGTCAATACGGCGCCCGTTGGCATATTCAAAGCCAATGCATTTGGTCTGCACGACATGTTGGGAAATGTTTTCCAATGGACCGAAGATTGCTGGCATCCGGATTATGTGGACGCGCCCATCGATGGATCGGCGCGCGACGACGGCGGCTGCACCGAGCGCGAACTTCGCGGCGGCTCGTGGTTCAGTACTCCGGCCTATGTGCGCGCCAACTACCGCAATCACTTCGCCTCGGATTATCGAACCAGCAGCGTTGGCATTCGATTGGTGAGAGGCATTGAACAATGATGCCGCGCCCCGTCAATGCTTTGATCCTTGCATCGCTGCTCCTCACGGCGGGGCCGTGGGCGCGCGGCGCCGCGGCGCCTTCCGCCGCCAAGGTCAGTCCCGCGGTTCTCAAACGCGATACCGCGCGCTGCACCAGTCAGGCCGATCTTGACGCCTGCTACGACGCGCTTCGCTGGCAGCCGAGCGATCCTGCGCTTCTGGTCGGTTTGGGGGATGCTCTGCGCCGCGCGAATCGGCCGGCGGATGCACTTCGAAACTATCAGCGCGCCGCTGAACTTGCACCGACGATGAGGGGTCTTTCCGCCAAAATAAACGCCACGCAGGCGAGTCTGCATGCCAAGCGCATGCGAAATCTCTCCACAGAACATGCCGCGGGCAGCGCCCTGCCGGCCAAGCACTATTCGAATGCGGCCCCGGTGGCGCAGTCGCATTGACGGCGGCGAATAAGACTGCAGTTTGCGTTCGCCGCCCGCTCGATCTACGAGCCGCCGCTCTGGTGATCATGCTGTGCATCGTGTGGGGCTTTCAGCAAGTGGCGATGAAGGGTACGGCTTCCAGTGCCCCGCCCGTCATGCAGCTCGCAATCCGCTTCGGAATCGCATCGATCTTCTACGGAATGTGGGTGCTGGCACGCGAAGGACGCCGCGCGTTCCATGACGGGACGCTGCCGAGCGGCATATTGCTGGGATCGATGTTTTCGCTTGAGTTCATCTTTGCAGGCCAGGCGCTGCGTTACACGACTGCCGCGCATTCGGTTGTGTTCCTGTATACCGCGCCGATTTTCACGGCACTCGGATTGCAGTTTCTTCCAGAGGAGCGTCTCAGCCCACTGCAATGGGCGGGGGTGATCGTGGCTTTCATGGGCATCATCGTTGCGTTTCTCGGTTTCAGCAATCGCCCGGCGCTTGAACTGCTGACCGGAGACCTGCTCGCGCTTCTCGGGGGAGTTTGCTGGGGCTTGACCAACGTGGTGTTGCGACGCGGACGAGTGAACGGTTCAGCCACCGCCAAGACCGTGCTTTATCAAGTCGCTACCGCTACCATCGTGCTTGGCGCCTTCGCCGCAATGACCGGCCAGACAAAACTTGAGCTGTCCCCGACCACATTCCTGGAGCTGGCGTTCCAATCCTTCGTGATTGCGATTTCGAGCTACCTCGTGTGGTTTTGGCTGCTGCGCCAGTATCTGACCTCGCGTCTCATGCTGTTGTCGCTGCTCACGCCGGTATTCGGCGTGTTGTTCGGCGTTGCGCTGCTGGGGGATCCCATCGATCTGCGCTTCGCCGTCGGCACTCTATTGGTACTGTCGGGTGTGCTCATCGTCAATTTGCGCACGATCTTGAATCGATAGAGCGCCCCTCATCGGCCGCATTCGGATAAAATTCCTGTGCCGTCTTCTTTGAATGGCCCAGTTTACGGAGACCCCTATGCGATACATCATCAGGCTTGCCATATTGGTGCTGCTGTCATCGCCCGCTATCGCCGAGGACCGCGCACTTATTACCGGTTACATGCAGGAGCTGTCGGATGCCATTGCCGCGGGCGACACCGCCATATGGGACAAATATCTGGACGCGAGCGTGATTTTCGCCGAGGAGGACGACACCTACAAAGGCAAGGCGGACATGCTGAAGGAGATTGCACCTTTGCCGAAGGGTTTGAGCGGTACGATCAAGATCGAGCTGCTCTCCTACCACGAAGACGATGATGTCGCTGTCGGGCTGTTCCGCCAAGACGAAATCGAGCATTACTTCGGGCAAACCATCTACGCCAAATATCTGACCAACACCACCTGGAAGAAGCGCGCCGACGGCTGGAAGTTGATCGCAGCGCAGGTGCTGGCGGAGAAAACCGACCCCCCGGCAATTGCGCTTCCGGCGAAGCAGCTTGCTCAATACGTAGGCAGGTACAAGCTCAAAGATTCGGACGCGATCTATTCGCTCAAACTCGTGGATAAGCAGCTCATTGGTACGCGCGATGCGCGCAAACCAGCAACGTGGAATGCCGAGGCGTCGGACGTGTTCTTCATCAGCGGCGATCCGCGCATCCGCAAAATCTTCCAGCGAGATGCGTCAGGAAAAGTCATCGGCTTCATCGAGCGGCGCGAGAGCTGGGATATCGTTTGGACCAAGATTGCTTGAGAATGAACTGGTTGGTGGGCGCAATGTTTCGCAAATTACTGGCGGCCATGGCCATCTGCCGATTGCCAGGAATACACAAGTCCATCTACTTCTCTTTTGCGGTTGCACTTCTGCTCGCCCACTCTTTGGCACAGGCGGACGGCTGGCAACCATCACTTGGCCATGTGCAGACTCCGATCTGGCCCGGCGCGGTACCCGATGCAATTCCCGACCCGAAACCGGAGTCTGTCGGTCCCGGCGAAGGACGCGAATGGTGGCCCAGAGCCAACGATGTCAGCCGGCCGACCATGACAGTGTATGCGGCCAAGGGCCGCAACACCGGGGCGGCAGTGGTGGTGTTTCCCGGCGGAGGTTATAGGTTTCTGGCCATGGATTTGGAGGGCACGGAGATTTGCGACTGGCTGACATCACGCGGCATCACCTGCGTACTGCTGAAGTACCGCGTGCCAGGCTCGGGTCCGTGGTGGGACGAGCAGAACAATCGGCGTATATACCCGAAAGTGCAGACAGCGCTGCAGGATGCGCAGCGCACGTTGGGGCTGGTGCGCCAGCACGCGGCGCAGTGGCATGTCGATCCGCACAAAGTCGGCGTGATCGGGTTCTCTGCCGGCGGGCACTTGGTGGCCGCGGTCAGTACGCATTTCGCGCAGCGGACGTATGCTCCCGTTGATGCCGCCGACACGCTCAGCTGCCGCCCCGACTTCGCCATCGCCCTCTACCCTGGCCATTTGTGGGCGCACGAGGACGAGGACCACGCCACCCGCGACGAAACGGATTTGAGCCTTCGCCCGGACATCGCCGTACGCGCCGACTCGCCACCCACCTTCCTGCTGCAAGCCGAGGACGACCACGTGGACGGCGTGGAGCAGTCTCTGGCCTATTACGTAGCGCTGCAGAAGGCCGGCGTCCCCACTGAAATGCACCTATACGCGCAAGGCGGCCACGCCTTCGGTCTGCGCACGAGCAAGTTGCCGATTGCGCAATGGCCGCGGTTGGTGGAAACTTGGTTGGGGACCATTCGAATGGTGGACGTGCCCCTCGCACGCTGACCGACGGACTGGGTCTAGGCGCAAATCACGCGTTCGAGCCGGCTATGGCTTTATGAATCCGAGTTGCTTTGCGACCACGGCGTCGAGCATTCTCGCAGGAAGAAGTCGGGGCAAAGTCCAGTTCTTGAAACGTTGCTTGATGACTGCGTAGCGTGCCTTCGGTTTTGCCGTGCTGAGTGCTAGATGGATGGCTTCGCCCAGACGCTCCGGGGAGAAACCCTTGCGTCCTTCGGCGACGATGAACTTCTGAAAGTTCTGCACCGCGTTCCAATACTCGGTCGGCTGAAACTCACTCAGATCTTCTTTTTCGCCCTTGTCGTACATCGTCGTGTTCACGAAGCCCGGTTCGATCATTACGAGGTCGATGCCAAATAACATTAATTCCAACCGCAGCACATCCGACATTCCTTCAAGACCAGATTTGGAGGCGCTATACGCGCCGAGAAGCGGGATAGGAACTTTTGCAGCGCTAGAGGTGATGTTCACGATGCGCCCGGCGGGACCCTGGCGCTTCTTATCTGTTCCCAAAAGAGGAGCGAAGGCTTGGATTACGACAAGCGGAGAGATCATGTTGACTTCCAACTGCCGCCTGTATTCGCTCGGCCGCAGATATAGCAGTGGCCCGCTCACCACAATTCCTGCATTGTTCACCAGGCCCATCAGATTGCTATCGCCTATCATTGAGCCGACCTTCTGCGCAGCTTCATAAACAGCGTCGGCGTCCGTAATGTCCATCATGAGAGGCACGAAGCCGTTGCCGAAGCTTGCTTGCAAACGATCGGCGTCAGCCTGCTTGCGTACAGAACCGAACACGCGAAATCCCTTTGAAACCAGCACCTTTGTAGTTCCCCAACCAATTCCGGTAGACACTCCGGTGACCACGACGTCTTTGCTGCTCGGCATTGCATTTCTCCGAAGATGTTCAATGTACATCTTCAATATGTACACCGTACACCTTCGTTGTTGCATGTGTCAAGGTGTACAGTATTCGCATGCCTTATCCGTCGAAAACTGACCGCCAGACCATCCTTTTGGCTGCGGTGAAGCAGCTAGCGCACGTGGGTATCCGCGACTTGTCGTTACGCAATCTAGCGGCCTCCCTCGATCTCGCGCCCAACGCAATCTACCGTTACTTTTCCGATCGCTCAGCACTGGAAGCTGCACTAGCCAGCGAAGCTGCCCGGCAAATGGAATTGGCGCTGAGGAGGGCAGCGGACGGACGCGAGCCGGTTACCGCAATCCGCGAGATGGCATCCGCCTATATAAAGTTCGCTAAGGACAACCGTTATCTCTACGACGTAATGATGAGTCCTCACGTGCCGGCGCACGATGCGACCCTGCACGAAAGCCTCTGGGCGTTCACAGTCGAGCAGGTAAAACGAATTGCCATGTCGGACCGAGCTGCGCAGGCATCCGTCGCCCTTTGGGCGTTCCTCCATGGATCCGTCGCGTTAGAGGCCGCTGAAGTGCTCGGCCAGAGCAAACCTGCAAGCGGCCTTGGATTCGGGCTCGACGCATGGTTCATGGCTGTTTCGACCCATGGACGGCCAGTACAGGCAGTCCAAACCAAGCCCGCAAGGATGAGGGCCAATAAGAATGTGGCCATGCGTGAAAGTTCAGCGCGGCGTGGCAAATAGGAAACAGGTCCGAGGTTAAGCGTGGGCAGCGCTTCCTCGGGAAACGCGTTGATCGCCCGAAACCGGATGTTTCACCGCCAGGATAGAATGTCACCGCTCGAGCGGACTCGTTGCGGGGGAATCGCGTGGCCCTGGTTGTTTTTCTGAGAGGAGTTAACGTCGGGGGTCACAGGACTTTCCGACCCACCATGCTGGCCGAAGCACTGAAGCACCTGGGGGCCGTCAATGTCGGCGCGGCGGGCACGCTAGTCCTTCGGCATCCCATCACTCAGGCCCAGGCACGCTCCGAAGTGGCGCGCAAACTTCCGTTTGTCGCCGAGATCGTTGTTTGCCAGGGCCGCGACATTGCTGCTCTAGTTTCGAACGATCCTTTCGAGGGACAGTCGCTGCGAGGAGGTGTTGTCCGCTTCGTCAGCGTGCTGTCCCAGCGTTCTCGCCTGACGCCGTCAACGCCCATGCGATTCCCGTCCAGTGGTCAATGGCTGATGAAGATCCTCACGAGACGAAACCGATTCGTCATCGGAATGTACCGGCGCCACATGAAGGTCATCGGGTTGCTCGGTGCACTGGACCGGCTCTACGGCGTCCCAGTGACCACTCGCAATTGGAATACCATCACGGCGATTGCCAGGGTCCTCCGTACACGTACAGCCGCGAACCGCACATGAGCAGATCAGCTATGGCGACGGGTCAAATGAGAGGGCGCCAGGGACTCTGCCTTAGCCCATGGGTCAATGGCGGAATGACGGCGGTGCTGGCGCTCTGGCTGGGTTGCGGTCACGCCGACACAGTACCCGCAGCGCCTCAACTGACCGAGTGGAATAGGGCCCGTATCCATGGCCACCCGATCTATTACGCCGTGCGCGGCAGTGGCCCGACGCTGGTCTTCTTGCATGGCGGAGGCGACTCGGGTGAGCACTCGTTCGTGCATCAACTCGACGTCTTTTCGGAACATCATCATATCGTGGCGCCCGATCAGGTAGGCCAGGGACGCACGCCCGATGTCCCAGGACCCTTGAGCTACACCGCCATGATGGAGGACACCGCTGAGCTGCTCCAGAAGCTAAAACTCAAGCACGTTGATCTTGTCGGATTCAGCGACGGTGGCATTTTGGCACTGATGCTCGCGGTCCGGCATCCGGAGTTGGTCCGGCGACTCGTGATCAGCGGCGTCAATATTGCGCCGGAGGGTTTGAGACCCGAGGATCTGGAAGAACTGCGGGCGACCCAGACACCCAAGCCGAAGACGATTGATGAAAAACTGGCGCACCTGTGGTTCACCTCTCCCACCGAAGCGGAATTAAACCTGGGCCTACTGGCAAAGATCACCCAGCCGGTGCTGGTGATTTCAGGCGATCGCGATGCGATCACGCTTGAGCACACGCTCACGATATTTCATGCGCTGCCCGACGCAGAGTTGTGCGTGCTGCCCGGAACCGACCACGCGACCTTCTCCGGACGTTCCGAATGGTTGAACCCGATCATGAGCGTCTTTCTCGATCGCGTGCGAGGCACAGCTTCGAACGCCCCGGGACTCTAAGAGAACTTCACGTCAGCGCAACGCCGGATTGCTCGCGACAATAATCAAGCAAACGATCCTGCAGCGCGGGGTCTTGCGCGGCACGGTTCACGTCCTTTTGCTTCTGGTGATAGAAGTATTTGCCGGTCACGCGTGCTGCCGCATCCTCGCTGACCGCGAGCCACGCCTGTGTCAGGTGCGCTTGATCGAGGTCATCAGGCGCGCCCGCGCCGCCCATCCGGGTTGGCACCCACCCCGGGGTCATCGCATTCGACAGCACATCGGGCCAGCGCCGCGCAATACCGAACGCGAGCAGCACGTCGTGCAGCTTGGTGTCTGCATAGGCTTGGCTGCCGTTCCAAGGGCGCCGGGCCCACTGGGGATCGTCGAGGTTCGCATCGCCGCCGGTGTGCATGCCGGAACTGAGATAGATCAGCCGGCCGGGCTTGTGCATCAGCGCGGTGAGCACGTAAGGCGCAAGCACATTGACGGCCCAGAGCTGCGATAAGCCATCGACAGTCTCAACACGCCGCGGCTCGCGGTAGCCGATCCCGACATTGTGAATCACCGCATCGAAGCGACCTCGCTCGTTCGCCTGATCGGCGACGGCGTGCATGGCCGCGATAGCCGAAAGATTCCCGACCAGCACCGCCTCGGCCTGTGGCAGCGCCACCCGTGCCGCTTCGGCGCGGGCCTCGCTCCTGGCATGCAGCACGACCGCATGCCCCTGCTCGGCGAGGAGCCGACCTGCCATCAAGCCGAGGCTATCCGACGAGCCGGTGATGAAGACTCTTGCCATGCGTCGACCCGCTGCTATGCGAATGGATTCTTGCAGCATAGACCGTGTTCAGAGAATCAACAAAAAAATAGTTGAACATGGTGGAGCGGCTTGAGCTGAACGAGTCGATGCATCCTCGCGCATGACTCTGGTGCCATGCCGGCGCCCATGGCCACTGCACGCCGCGGCGTGCAATACTGCGGCTCGTCCCGTGGGGTACATCGCTAACACTTAGGAAGGACAGCCATGGATGATGAGGAAATGTACCGGCGCGCCAAGAGGCGCGTGGGGCAGATGAAAGGCTTTTACATCCACGCAACTGTTTACGTGTTCGTGAACGCGTTGCTGATCGCAATAAATCTGTGGACCTCGCCGGACCGGCTCTGGTTTTTCTTCCCGCTTCTCGGCTGGGGGATTGGTCTGGCTGCCCATGGCATCTCCGTGTTCGGGCTCGGGGGATTCATGGGAGCGGAATGGGAAGAGCGCAAAATCAAGGAAATCATCGAAAAGCACCGCTCGCACTGAGGATGCTAGTCGATCGGAGACCCTTGAACTCTATGGAGCCACGCCATTGAACCCGCCGGCCGTTGCGCAGGCGCGACCTGCGGCCACCGTGATATTGGTGCGAGATGAACCTTTCGAGGTTCTCATGACAAAACGCAATGAACGCGGCCCATTTGCCTCGGCTATCGTCTTTCCCGGTGGCGTCGTCGATCAGGACGACTACGCTGAGGGGTGGGGGCCGTTCCTGCAAAGCGGCGCTGAACTCTCCGCTGAGGAGCGCGCGCTGCGAATCTGTGCTTTCCGGGAAACCTGGGAAGAGGTGGCAATCCTGCCGTGCGGGAAACCCGGTGCCGTCGCAGACGACAGGGCGAGTCCATGCACTTTCATTGAATATGTCAGGCGTGCCGGAACTCCATTGGCGCTCGATGAGATGGTGCCGTTTTCGCACTGGATCACGCCCGAGTCGGCGCCGAAGCGCTTCGACACGCATTTTTATATCTGCCAGGAGCGCTCGATGAGTCCCGGTCAATGCGACGGGACCGAAACCGTGGCCCTGGAGTGGATCCAACCGCGGCTGGCTTTGGCCGGCGCCGAGCGTGGGGACAGATCCTTTTTGCTTCCGACCCATGAAAACCTCAAGCTGTTGGCACGCAGCGAGAGCTCCGCCGAGGCGATTGCGGCGGCCCGAATCCGCACCATTGTTCCGATCACGCCGCGGCGTATCGTCATTGGCGATACGGTAACCTTTACCGTGACGCCGCCATCGGAGTGACCGGCGGCGGGTCCGCGGCTCCCGCGCGCCTCAAAGCAATTGGGCAGCGGGCCCGCTACAATAGTCGGCGCGCAACAGCCCTGCCGAAGGGGAATATCGTGAATGGCAAAGACCGGGCAACCTTGAAAATAGATTCACCGACGCGCCTGTCGGTCGCGCACAGCAATGGTGAGTCCTACGCGGTGCATCCTATTTGGCTGCGCGAGCGCTCCCCGGACCCCTCCAGCATGGATTTGCTGACGGGCCAGCGATTGCACGATCCGTCGGATCTCGATCTGAATTTACACCTGGTATCCATTGAGGAGTTTGCGGGCGGCCGCTTCAAGGTCAAGTTCAGCGATGGTCACGAGAGTCAGTTCAGCGCGAGCGACATTCTTGCGGAGGCGGCGATGCCGCCCGGCGATCAGGATTGTCCGGCGCCAACGGTGTGGGACGGCAAGCTTACGGATCTGCCGCGCGCGCAGTGGCGCAACCGGCCCAGCGATGGCGAACTGCTGGATTGGGCGACGCGGTTCTTACAGTATGGGTTCATCATCTTCAGCGGCCTCCCGTCCCTTGATAAAGAGGTACTGAAGGCTGCCTCAGTCTTTGGATTCACCCGCGAGACAAATTTCGGCGCTTTCTTCAATGTGCGTTCCGAGCCCAATGCCAGCGATTTGGCTTACACGGCCCTGCATCTCGACCCGCATACGGATAATCCGTATCGCTCGCCCGTGCCCGGCGTGCAGCTGCTGCATTGCCTCGCGAACGAAACCACCGGCGGGCTATCTACCCTCGTGGATGGGATCGCCGTAGGCGAAGCGCTGCGCGCGCGCGACCCGCAAGCCTTTCGTATCCTCAGCACGACCCCGGTGCGCTTTCGCTACCGAGACTCGACCACCGAACTGGTTGCAAGCGCGCCGCCGATCGAACTCGACGTGAGTGGGCAGGTAAAAACGATTCATTTCAGTCCGCGGCTGGATTTTGTTCCCCTGCTTCCGCCGGAGCAGCTGACCGCCTATTACCGGGCGCGGCATTTGTTCGACCACATGCTGCGATCGACCGAATTCGAGATTCGCTTTCTGCTGCACGGCGGCGACCTGGTGATGTTCGATAATTGCCGATTGCTGCACGGCCGTACCGGCTTTGATCCCGCCGAGGGCTTGAGGCACTTGCAGGGCTGCTACATTGATATCGATGGACCGCGCAGTTTGTACCGCGTGCTGCGCCGCCAGTTGAGGAGTGCTTCTACATGAGATCGCTGGTGAGTTTCACGCGCATGGAAGACGGCAGCCGCGAGGACTATGAGCTGCTCGATCGCTCCGAACAGGAATATGCCAAGAGTCTGCCGCATTCCGTTCTGGCGGCGCTCAAGAAGCTCGACCATTCGCTCGAGGGCTATCCGGTGAGCCGCTTGGGCCACTCTCTGCAGGCGGCCAGCCGCGCGCTGCGCGATGGCGCTGACGATGAGTTGATTGTGGCGGCTCTCATCCATGACATCGGCGATGAATTAGCGCCTTACAATCATACGGAGATCGCCGCGGGCATTATCCGCCCCTACGTTCGCCCGGAGGTGACCTGGATCGTGGAGCAGCACGGCCTGTTCCAGAATTACTACTATGTTCATTTTCGGGGCGGCAACCGCAACGAACGAGACAAGTATCTCGATCATCCTTGGTATGGCGCATGCAAGAATTTTTGCGCCAATTGGGATCAGTGCTCCTTCGATCCTCAATATCCGTCTGAACCTCTTGCGACCTTTGAGCCGCTGGTGCATAAAATTTTCAGCCGCGCGCCTCACGATCCGAGGTACCTGATCACTGCGTAGCGCGAACACCCAGGGAGACGGTCGTGAAGCTCGGGTTGTGGGGAATCTGTTTGACAGCGTGGCTCGCGGCGGTCACCAGCGGTCCGCGCGCATTGGCCGCGGACAACGACGTCGTGATCGGAGACATCGATGATATGTCGGGTGTCTATTCGGACAATGGCGGGATAGGCGGCGTTGAAGCCATCAAGATGGCTATCGCCGATTTCGGCGGCAGCGTGCTCAATCGGAAAATTGCGTTGCTGTCCGCGGACCATCAGAACAAAGCCGATATCGGCGCCTCGAAGGCTCGAGAGTGGAGCGACCAGCGCGGACTGAACATGCTGCTGGGGGGAGCGAACACCGCCGTCGCCATCGCCACGGCAAAAGTCATCGCGGCAAAGAAGGTGCCCTATTTTGTCATCGGGTCGGGAGGCGCGTCGCTGGTGAACGAGGACTGCACGCCGTACACCGTTCAGTATGTTTACAATACGACCGCGCTCGCGAACGGTACTGCTTCCGCGATCGTCAGAAACGGCGGCAAGACCTGGTTTTATCTGACTGCCGACTACACCTTCGGAACCCAGTTGCAGGCCGCCGCGTCAAAGGTTGTGGAAGCGAACGGCGGCAAGAACAGCGGTGCCGTGCGGGTGCCATTGTCGACGGCGGATTTCTCCTCGTTTCTGCTGCAGGCGCAAGCTTCGGGCGCGCAGGTTCTCGGCCTCGCGAACGCGGGCGACGACTTTATCAATTCGCTGAAGTCGGCGAACGAATTCGGCCTCACCAAGAGTATGACGCCCGCGGGTCTCCTGGTCTTCGACAATAACATCGACAGCGTTGGTCTGAAGATTGCGCAAGGGCTGTATCTGACGACCGCCTGGTACTGGGATTTGAATGCCGAAACCCGTGCTTTCGGACAGCGCTACTTCGACAAGAAGAAAAAGGAGCCCTCGATGCTGCAGTCGGGGTATTACTCGGCAACGCTGACCTACTTGAAGGCGGTTGCGGCGGCGGGTACCACCGATCCCGACAAGGTCATGGCGATGCTCAGGAGCCTGAAGATCAACGACATGTTCGTCAAAGGAGGATACATCCGCGCGGACGGTGTGATGATCCATGATATGTATGTGATGCAGGTCAAATCGCCGCAGGAATCGAAGTACCCGTGGGACTTCTACAAGGTGGCCAAAGTCATGAGCGGCGAGGAAGCCTTTGGCCCGATCACCGGTCTTTGTCCGCTCGCGCCGAAGTAAATGAGAGCCGCAGCTTTTTGCGAAAGTCTTGGTTTGTGTACGTTGTTGGCCGCGAGCGCGCTCCCTTTGGGTCATTCGGGCGGCACCGCGGCACGTGCGGGCAAAGCGTTGAGCGGAACCTGCCCGGCCGGATATCAAGTCAAGCCGGGGCTCAACGTCGATTTTCCCAGCGACGGCAAAATGCGCGCGTTTATCGTGGTGCCTCCTGCGGATGTCAGTAAGCCGGCCCCCGTCTGGGTGCCGCTGACGGGCTCGGTGGAGTCGACCAACGATAATCTTCATGTCGCGCGCAGCGGCGCGAACGCGCTGTTGGCCGGGCAACGGTACATGGTCATCGGTCCGGTCCGCGACTGCGCCAACCAGGATCCCGATCTGGGCGCGGGAATTTGCAACGGCCCGGGCATCGACGGCTGGAACTGGCGGCCATGGGCCGAGGGGCGCGCGGCGCAGCCTTCCGGCGAGCAGTTCAAAACCGATGAAGGCCCGGACTCCCGATTCCTCATCGCAGTAGTCAAATGCGTGGCGACAAAATACCCGCTCGACTCGCGCCGGCTATATGTCGGCGGAATTTCATCGGGCGGCACCATGACCAATCGCGCGCTCACGTTCCGGTCCGACTTCTGGGCCGGCGGTCTGCCGATTTCCGGAGAGTGGTATGTCACCCAAGATGACGGATCCGCTCTGTCCTTCGAGGCCGCGCGCGCCGCGGTTCAAGCGGACCCACAAAAAGTCTTTCAAGGCCGCGTGGGTCCTTTACCATTGAGAACCAAGCTCGACCCCATGATTGTGATGGTCGTGTGGGGCGGCGAACACGACCTTTGGAAATGTGCCGGCGTGCTATGCGCCGACTACCGGCCCTCGACGCAGGCGGCATCGAATTATTACAGCTCGATCCCGGGCGTGATCGAGATTGCATGCACGAGCAGCCACGGGCACATGTGGCCTCAAATCAACACTCAGGCCTTCAATCTATGGGCGCTCAATACCTTGGCGTCACATCCCAAGGGCGCATCGGTGTCCGAATTCCATCTGACGCAGCCGCCCGAGGGCTACAGCTGCAAGACCGGGCCTTACACCGACCACTACTAGGCGCTCATGGACTGGAAATTGTCCTCCGATATTCTTGCCTACTACCAGCAGGCGCCCGAGCACGAGCGCTTGCATACCGGAGTCTTTCAGCTGGAATTCGCGCGCACCCAGGAGATCATCAGCAAACACATGAGGCTCCCGCCGGCGGTTGTAATCGATGTGGGAGGCGGTCCGGGTCCCTACGCGGCGTGGCTTGCCGATGCGGGCTACGAGGTTCACTTGCTGGACCCTGTCCCGGAGTTGGTCGCCCATGCTCGTTCGCTGCGCAATGTTCGCGGCCGCTCCATTGCAAGCTGCGCGGTCGGAGATGCTCGCGCGCTCGATCGTCCAGACTGCTCGGCCGACGTCGTGCTGCTTCTCGGTCCCCTGTACCACCTTATCGATGCGGCTGAGCGGCTGCGGGCGCTCAAGGAGGCGCATCGAGTTCTCCATCCCGGCGGTCTGCTTTTTGCCGCGGGCATCTCGCGCTTCGCATCCGCGCTCGATGGCTTGAGCAGGGATGTTTTCGCGGATCCGGTGTTCGGGCGAATCGTGCAGCATGATCTGGACACGGGCATCCTTGAAAACGCCACCGGGAAACTGGATTACTTCACAACGGCCTATTTCCACCGGCCCGAAGATCTCAAATCGGAAGTCTCAGCAGCCGGGTTCTCGAGCGTATCGGTGAGCGGCATCGAAGGCCCGGGTTGGCTCTTTGCGGATTTCGATGAGCGCTGGCGCGATCCGCGACGCCGCGAGGATCTGCTGCGAGTCGCTCGATCGGTCGAAGCTGAGCCCTCGATACAAGGCGTGAGCGCGCACCTGCTCGCCGTGGCGCGGCGCGAGGCCCGGGTCTAGCGATCGAGCTCAGGATAATGCCGAAAAATGCCGTCCTCGTTGAACGGAATCCGGCGCGGCGAGGCGAGATACGCCGCGATCCGCGGACGCTCCTGGATTTTCGCATGCAAGCCAAAAACGCGCCGATACTTGCGCGCGGCTTTCGCCATGGCCTTCGGGAAAGCGTAGTTCAATCCGGCAACGAGCTGAAATAAAGATAGATCGGCATAGGTCAGTTTTGCGCCCGTGAGATACCGGGACGTGCGGCCGTTGCGTGCCAGGATCTGTTCGAAATGGCCCAAGTATTTCGGCAAGCGCATTCTTAGAAATTCTTGAGTCCTGCGGCGCGCCTCTTTCTTCTGGTCTTCATAGTAAAGGTCGCCGCCGACGGGATGATGCGTGTCGTGAATTTCGACCACAAAATCCGCCATGGTGAGTTGCAATTGATTCACCCACAGTTGTCCGCCTTGTGTTTGCGGCGCGAGGTCATGCCGTTTGCCTAGAAAATAGAGAATATTGGCCGTCTGGGCGATGAGCAGCGAACCGGCCTTGAGAATGGGAGGCGCAAACGGCGGTCTCTTCGCCGACCGGCTTTCGAGCAGACTCATCATTGCCTCGATTCCGTTGCCATTGCCCTGCTCGCGCGCGACATCCCGATATCGCGCTCCCGCTTCTTCCATCGCCAAACGCACAAACTCGCCGCGCCCCTGGATGCTGGGCCAATAGTAGAGTTCATAAGTCATGGGCACCTCTCTTCGCGCCGATTGCCGCGTGCGGGATACAATAATCGTATTGACGGAGATGGCCAAATTGCGGACCGAGATTCGACTGGTGCGTGGCGATATCACGACCTTGGACGTGGGCGCCGTTGTCAATGCGGCAAACACCACACTGTTGGGAGGCGGCGGTGTGGACGGCGCGATCCACCATGCGGCAGGCCCGCAACTGCTGGCGGAATGCCGCAAGATCGGGGGCTGTCCGACCGGAGAGGCTCGCATCACCGGCGGCTACCGCCTCAAAGCGCGCTGGATCATCCATACCGTGGGACCGGTTTGGACAGGCGGCGAACGCCGTGAAGCCGAACTCTTGGCCTCGTGCTACGAGAATAGTCTGCGATTGGCCGCGCAGAAAAACCTCGAGTCCATCGCCTTTCCGGCGATTAGTACCGGTGCTTATGCATATCCGTTGATTCCCGCCACCGAGATCGCCGTCGCCTCGGTTCGCCGCTTCATCAGCCACTACGACGGATTCGGCGAAATAGTATTCTGCTGTTATTCAGGTGAAGCATTCGCCGCCTACCAGCGGCTGCTTCGCGCGGCAACATGATGAGGTGCGGCAATACCATGTGGGCGAATCGCGGCAGGCAGGGCGTGCGCAATGGGTTCTTGGCGGCGTTCGCGTTGGGCCTTGCGGGCTGCGCCGGATCCCAAGGTCCGGGCGTGGTCGCGCAGCCGGAAAGTTACGGCGCCTTTGCCAATCCGACCGCGGTGGTCATTACGGGGTATGCGGGCGATGCCATGGAGCCGTTCATTTCCAAAGACGGCCAATACCTGTTCTTCAACAATCGCAATGATCCAAGCGTCAACACCGATCTTTACTATGCCGCGCGCGTGAACGATCAAACGTTCACCTTCTTAGGACCTGTGCCGGAGGTCAACAGCCCGCAGCTGGACGCTGTGGCGAGTCTCGATACGCTCGGAAACTTCTATTTTGTGTCCACCCGCAGCTACGCGACCACATTGTCGACCATCTACAGCGGCCAGTTTTCGGCAACCGCGGTCAGCAATATCGCGCTGGTCCCGGGCATCTCCCTGCAGAAGGCCGGATGGGTAAACTTCGATGCCGAGATCAGTGCGGATGGACAAACGCTCTGGTTCAACGACGGGCAATATTCCTCGTCGGGCACGCTGCTGGCGGCAGGCATCGTCATGGCAAATCGCCAGGGCACAGGTTTTGTCCGCCAAGGCAACAGCGCGACGCTGCTCGCGACGGTCAATAGCTCGGGGCTCAACTACGCCCCAAGCATCTCGGCGGACGGCCTCGAATTGTTCTTCACCCGCGTCGATTCGACCACGTCCGGTGCCTCGCCGGCCATTTACCGCGCGACCCGCACGGACACGGGCTCGGCATTCGGCGAACCTCAAGTGGTTTCCGCGGCCAGCGGATTTGTCGAAGCGCCCTCGCTGTCCGCCGATGGGCATTTGCTTTACTTTCACAAGATGGTGAACGGGACCTTTGTCATTTATTACATCGAGCGCTAAGCATGATTGAACAACATATCGATATCGAGACGCAGGATGGCCGGATGAATGTCTTCATCGCGCATCCAGAGGAGGGTGGCCCGTTTCCCGTGGTGTTTTTCTACATGGATGCGCCCGGCAAGCGCGAAGAATTGCACGATATGGCGCGCCGCATCGCGAGCGTCGGCTACTATGTGATCCTGCCCAACCTCTACTACCGCAAGACGCGCGAGTTCACCATGGTGCGCGACGAGGAAGGCATGAAGAAGATGTTCGCAATGATGGGTCACCTCAGCGTCGAACTGGTGATGCGCGACACCAAGGCGATGCTGGATTTTGTCGACGGACAAGCCGCTGCAAAGGCGAGTGCCATCGGCGGAGTGGGCTACTGCATGAGCGGACCCTATATATTGGCCGCGTGTGCGTATTTCCCGGAGCGCTTCAAATGCGGCGCGTCCATATACGGAGCAAATCTTGTCGCGAAGTCTGGCGATTCGCCGCATCTCTTGGCTGATCGTGTGCGCGGCGAGATGTATTTCGCCTGCGCCGAAATTGATCGCTATGCGCCCAAAGAAGTGATCGATGCCATGGATGCGCATTTCAGAACCACTGGGCTCAATTATCGGCTGGAATGGTACCCTGGCGCTGAACACGGCTTTGCATTTCCGCAACGTGCGGGCATCTTTCACAAACCCAGTGCGGAGCGTCACTGGGAGCGTCTGTTCGCGCTGTTCGAGCGGAACCTCAAATAGGCCGGCAATGTCCCAGCATTAGGGAAGCGAGCTCCGCGTAATGGAGCGTAAGTGATGAAATTGACGGTCATCAATCGCTTTCTGGCTGCAAATCGTTATGATCTCGCTGAAAGCTGATCACTGTCTCAACTTTTGAAGGACACGCCGATGAAATCGCTCCGACATGCCATTGTTCCCGCTGCATTGCTGTTTTGCGGTGCGCTCTCCTGCACCCCGTCGTTCGCAGATGATCCCTCCGCTGCGCCGGTGCGGCAGCCGGGAATGTGGCAGCAGCATAAATACGACTTTCAGTTCTTCGGCTTTACGACCACCTATTCCTGCGATGGCCTTGCGGACAAGCTCAAAGTGTTGCTGATCGCCGCCGGCGCGCGCGCGGATTCGAAGTCGCGCCCTGGCGCCTGCTCCCAGCAATTTGGCCGCCCGGACAAATTTGCATCCGCGACGCTCACCTTCTACACACTGGCGCCGCTGGCGACGACCCCAGGCGCCGCGGGACCGCGAGTCGATGGAATATGGCGGCCGGTGAGCTTGGCACCGCGCACGCCGCGCGAACTCGCGATCGGCGACTGCGAGCTCGTCGAGCAATTCCGCGATAAAGTGCTGCCGATGTTCACGACGCGCAACATCGATAGCAACGTCACCTGCGTACCGCACCAGGAATCAGGATCGCTCATTAATCTCAAGTTCGAGTCGTTCACCGCGGCACCGGCCAAACCCTGACCGCGCCGCCTGCTCGCGCGGCCCCGCCCTAGAGGGTCGCTCGCCGGCGGCCTTTTTGCGATGCGCGTCGCGCTGCCGGCGGCATTAAGTAATACACACGTTATGTCAGCGGAGCAATTGCCGCCGCGTACTTGCGATTCGCCGCACATTCCGTGCGTGTGCGATAACATGCGACAACGAAAAAGCAATCTGGGATGTCATGCGATTTATCTCCCGGCCGTCGACATTCGCGGCCTTGCTCTTGTTGTCAGCATGCGGCGGCGGTTCGGCTCCGGCGCCTCAGCCCACGGTGTCGATGAGTGCGTCGACGACGACGATTGACGCGGGCGGTTCCGCGACGCTGACTTGGACTTCGGCGTACGCCACATCCTGCAGCGCCTCGGGTGGCTGGAGCGGAACGCTCGGTACCAGCGGTACCCAAAGCACGGGCGCGCTCAACGACGATACGACCTATTCACTCATTTGCACCGGCCCAGGGGGCACGAGCCAGATCTCGACCGTAGCGATTACCGTGAATGCGGCGCCGAGCGCGCAATTGACCGCGATGCCCACTGCAGTGCCGGCGGGAAATACATCCATGCTCACGTGGAGTTCGATCCATGCGGCCTCATGCACGGCCAGCGGCGATTGGAGCGGCACACTTGCCAGCAGCGGCACGCAGAGCACCGGCATTCTGATGGCGAATGCCACGTTTTCCTTGACCTGCACCGGGCCCGGTGGAACCACCGCGCCGGTCATGGCCGCCGTGACGGTGTATCCGCCTCCGTCGGTTTCGCTCGCGGCGACCCCAACCGCTGTGGCTTCCGGCGCTAGTTCGACTTTAACGTGGACTTCGACCAATGCCACAACGTGCACGGCCTCCGGGGGATGGAGCGGCGCGCGCGCGCCGGGCGGAACCGCGAGCACGGGCCCATTGACTGCGAGCACCGGATACACGCTCATTTGCACGGGTCCGGGCGGCAGTAGTGCCCCGATCACCGCCGCGGTCGCGCTGCTCCCGCTGCCCACGGTAACTCTGACAGCTTTGCCGGCCGCGGTCGC
>Ga0302324_100000523_pt1 | contig 101455 bp, 95 predicted proteins | sample Palsa_T0_1_FD_201949 | JGI IMG/M metagenome (GOLD analysis project Ga0302324, IMG submission 201949) | Peat permafrost microbial communities from Stordalen Mire near Abisko, Sweden - Palsa_T0_1 | ecosystem: Environmental > Terrestrial > Soil > Palsa > Peat permafrost | place: Sweden: Abisko... | reverse complement strand
AGGATCCAGCCGTTATAGGGTGTGAGGTCGCAGTTGGAGGCCCAGACGGTGTAGATCTGAGCGTTCGCGGCCAGCAGCGCTCCGCGCTCCTTGTACTGCCCGGGCTGAAAGCTCAGCAGCCCCTGGGTGCTGTTGGGGCCGCTGCCGGGGGAGCTGGCCTGGATGCTCACGGCGGGCAGGCGATCGGCCAGCGTGGCCAGATCCAGGGCGTGCAGGCGCTGGATGTAGCTGCCGTTGCTGTCCTTGGACATCGCCACCACGAACAGCGTGCCGTTGGGTCCCAGGCTGCGCACGATCACCGGGGTGGCGGTGATGCCGATCTGCGGCTGCACCTGGTTGCAGCTGCGCGTGTCGCTCGGGGACTCCCCGCTGCCCAGCAGCGAGACCTGTGCCAGCAGCGCACCGCTGTCGGCATCGTAGGCGTAGAGGCTGTCGAGTTCGCTGGCGATGTAGATCACGTTGTGCAGGCTCGAGCCGATCAGCACGTTGGAGGCGATCAGGGGGGCGGCATCCACCGGGCCGTCGGCGGCGAGCATGCGCAGCAGCCCGAAGCTCTGGGCGTTGACGTTCTGCGGGCTCAGAGTGCTCTCGGTCAGGTTCTGCCCGCTGCGCATCGTATCGTTGTGATAGGTCAGCACATCGGTGCCCGCGCCCGCGCCACTGCTGCTGCTGCTGCTGCTGCTGCTGCCGCTACTGCTGCTACTACTGCTACTGCTACTGCTACCGCTGCTACTGCTACTGCTACTGCTGCCGCTGCTGCTCGTGCTGACTGTCGGGGGATCACTGCTGCTCTGGCTGCCGCCACACGCGACCAAGAACAACGCCGTTATGTTAATGAACGCGATGCGACGCTGTGCTGCCGATCGGCGACTGGAAGCTGAAAGAGACTGCAAAACGCGGTACGTATGCCTAGCGAGGGGATGCGAAAGATGCATCCGGCGACTCTGCGACGATTGCCTCCGCTAGGTATGTACGATGCTACACATACGCTCAGGCATCAGCCCTGATATGTGACGAGCATCAACATCGGCATCGCATGAACGTCAACGGCGGCCGCCGCGATCGTAGTGACCTCTGCCATTTCCCCAGCGATCGCCACCCCAAGCTCCGCCACCAACGTAGACGACCGGAGGCGGGGCGTAATAGGGGCCGGGCACATAGACCACCGGAGGCGGAGGCACTGCGAAGGCAAATGGATTGATGACTACACTGACCACGCCACGAGCACTGGCGGCCGAGGCTGCCGCAAGCGCTATCGCGGCCACGCCAATTAAAAGAATTCCTTGTTTCATGATAGATCCTTAGAGTGCAGCCGAGCGGCGAAGCTCGCCGCATGGGACTCGGCAGACGATTGACTCAATGCTGTGGCTACTTTTTACCCTGGTGCACGCGCTGCGCGAACACGTCGTCTGCCAGCTTTTTCTGATCGTCCGACATCGACGCATACAGCGCTGAGAAGCTCGAAGCGAGCTTTTTGACCCCATCCACATGCGCCTGAGCGATGTCGCCATAGGCGTTCAGGTCATCCAGAGCGGTCGCATTAACAAGCATCGCTTGACGCTTGTCGATCGCCTTCTCCAGTTCAATTGCGCTGTCACGCATCGTCTGGGCCACTTTAGCCCACTGGGACTCCTCGTCCGGGGTGATTTGCAACTTTGCGTGCATATCCTTGATGTGCTTCTCGACATCCATATTGCGTTGCGCGTCCGACTTCATCACTACCGGCGTCGCGGCCGCAGATTGAGATGACGCCTGGGCGTAGGCGGCGCTCATCAAGAAGGTAAATGCGAGTACCGCAGCAGTTGTCTTCATGGGACTTTTCCTCGGGACGGCAGATGGAGTGGAGGTCAAACGTCAAGGCACCCAACACCGGATTACGAAAGATCAGTCGACCATGTGCAGCCCCATGCGGTCTGTGCGGCTCCGCACATAAGTGCTCGAACGGGCGTGCCGGGTCGCTGTTACGCTTTCACAACATCACGCGATTGTGCACTGAGCACGCCGAGGCAACGACAAGGTTGTGTCATGATGACACTCATGCGGCAGCAGTTTCTAACCACATTCCGAGCCGAGAGCAAAATTACCGATCAGTTGGGCAACATAGCCGCTGTCTCCCGACCGCTTGCGTGGCTGGCGTTGCTGTTGTGCATTTGTGTGCCGCGGATGGCAATCTCGCAAACGCCTTCACCGCTGCAGGAGTGGCAATATCCGGGCGGCACGATTCTGGAGAAAATATACGAACCCAATCAACCGGACTGGCGCGTCGTACTTGGCGCAGCAGTGGCGGCAATGCCTCGCTACGACGGTGCGCAGCCGTATCGGGTATCACCGGGTCCAGTGGTCGTCATTTTATACAAGGACATTGCTTTCGCCTCCGTTGGAGAGGGTCTCGGCGTTAACTTTCTTCGGGGCGACCGATACCGCGTGGGCATCTCGCTCGGTTACGATCTCGGTCGCCCGATGTCAGACGACTACAGCCATCTGCATGGACTCGGCGATATCATACCCGCGCCGGTCGTCAAGCTGTTCGGAAGCTATGTTGTCTCAGCGCAGTTCCCCCTCATCTTGCGAGCAGATATTCGGCGAGTGGTCGGTGGTGCGGACGGTCTGCTCGGCGATCTGGAGGCTTTCATGCCGCTGCCCGGAAGTTCGAAGACTTTCATCATGTTCGCCGGGCCCTCGGTCACATTTGCCAATCGGCAATACAATCAGAAGGTGTTCGGTGTGACTGCGGATCAGGCGTCGGCCTCCGACTATCCGGTCTACAGTGCTCATGGTGGAGCGCAGGCGGTGGGATTGGGCTTCAGCGCCACTCGCTTCGTGACGCCTCACTGGTTGGTCAATGTGGACTTGGCGTGGAACCACCTGCTGGAAAGCGCCAATGACAGTCCAATCATACAAGCCCCCGTGCAGGGCGTTATAGAGTTCTCGACCGCCTACCGATGGTAACCGACTGGCCGCTACGGATTTGACGCGTCGGGCGCCGACAGCACCAGTTCCCGGCTCTTTCTGAGCACGCCGATATTGAACACGGCGTAGTACGCGATCAGTACGCCGAACAGTGCCAGGGTAAGCGGACTTCTCTGATACGCGTCGAAAGGGTTCTGGTTTGACTGCGCGGCGATGCCCGGCTCCAGATAGATCGTCAGAAAGCGAAATATCATGCGACCGATAAACAACGCCGTTACCAGCAGACCGAGGTAGGTGTGCGGCGTATAGAAGCGCCCCTGTGCCGTCACCTCGAATTTCGTGTGCCGCAAACCGAAGTAGGCAAGGGTCGCGCCGCCGGCAACGCCGGCGATGAAGGCACCGAACAATGCCGTGGCATGCATCGCGCTTGCCAACACGAGCGCGGCGAGCAAAGCCAATATGCCGATCCGGAACTGCACGCGGCCGACATTCACTGGCTGACGCCCGAAGCTGCGCCGCACGCGCCGATATATTGTCCAAGCCAAAACGATGCTCAGCAGCAGCGGAGTAATTACCTTCGGATCCAAGTTGTTGCATCCCTGTGATGTGAAAGCGCGGCACCCCGTCCACCGATGTCAGTCAGGCACCGTCACGACCAGCGCCTCTCTCATCAGGCGCCTGATCAATATAATCTTCGCGCCATCAGTCAAAGGGCCTGGCAGATCCCTTACCAGGAACGAGGGCGTGCACAGCGCGAACTTCAGGGACGAGGCGGTAAACCGCGGAAAGGCGATCTGCCTGTAATTGCAGATCAAGGTCACCTTCCTGCGATGCTCCGAAACCCGATAGAGCAACCCAGGCTGAACTCCAACCCTGCTGTCCAGTGTCAAGGCGGCTGCGGCCTGAAGCGTGCGGCGCTGCCCGGATATTACGGCGTGACGATCAATTGTGAAACGTTCCGCCATCATCTCGAGGACGTGCCGTGGCCGCGCCTGAAGCTGCAGCCTGGCCAGTAGATCATTCAACTTGCCGTCGAGCACCGCCGGTTCGATTTCCTGGGTAGCGTATCCGGGGGGGAGGCTGGCCCGGAACGCAGAATCTCGTAACGCCACGTCGGCGACCACCTCCAACAACAATTCAGCCCAGGTTGCAGCCAGAGATCCCAAAGTGATGTGCAGCGATGCATCTTGCGTTGCGCGGGCATTGTGCGGGAACCCGCGCGGGCAATAGAAAAGGTCCCCGGGTCGGAGAGTAAAGTCTGCCACGGGAGGCCTATCCGGGGCTGTTTCCCAATAATATCTTTGGCCCGGTAACGGCAGTGGCACTGTGGGCTCATAGGTTTGCCAATGCTTCGATCCGAGGATTTGCAGGACAAAGACGTCGTGAGTGTCATGATGGGTCGTAAGCCCTTGCGCATTGGGTGGACTGAAATACAAGTTGGCCTGAAACCGGCAGCTGAACTGCTGCTCCGCGTTGCGGCACAATCTGGCGAGCGTCGGTAACTTGTTGTGCATCTGGCGAAGGATGATTGTCGCACCTTCATCAAACAGCCGATGGACTCGAACCGTGTCTATGCTTTCGTCGTCAAAGGTATAGTCCCCGGGATCTATGTCGCGGGAGTCGTCGACAACCAGGACATCATCGCAGGTGAGCGCAGTCGCGCTCAGAATGTCATCCAGGGAATCGACGCTGGTCAGCGCGTCGTAATGTGCAGGACTGTCGCGCTCTATGAATAATGGCTCGCGCTCGTAGTAGCGGGACAGAAACGTCTGCAACGGAATTGGTTGCAACAGGTATGCAAGGGCAGGAGGAACTTCCATCATCTTCTAAGGCCAGCGCGCGGGAATTCGCGCGGCGCTATCGGCCATGCACCGCGGGCGTTGTCTCGCCCGCGCTGCCTGCGTCACGCCACGGCTGGACGGGGATGGGGCCGGAGCGCTCCAGGCCATGAAAGGCGATGCCCGTGGCGGCAATCAGCGAATTCGGAGGCGGCAGCGGTCTGGAGACGATGTCGCCGTCGGACAGGTCGTGCATCGCCGGCGCAGCAGGTTCTGTCATTACAGTAATCCCAACACCGCGGCACGCACGGCCGCGGCGGTTTTGTTGCTGGCGTTGAGCTTCTTGACCACGTTGCCGATATGAAAGGTTACGGTACGTACCGACAGCCCCATGATCACGGAGATCTCGGCGGTGGTCTTGCCCTCTGCGGTCCAGCGAATGACGGTCGTCTCCTGCGCGGAGAGCCGAACACTGGCCTCGGGCACCAATTTCTTGATCAACACGCGCGTCATCGCAAGGTGGGCGATCTGCGTCAACCACGCCAGACGAAAGTTCTTCTCCTGCAGCTCCACATCGCTGAGCACTTCATTCGAGCGGGCAACCGTGAACATGCCCAGCGTGCCGTTGACGTCGCGGCAAGGTTGCGCCCAGCCGTATCGAAGTCCATGGCCGCGCGCCTCCTCCCAGAACTCGCGTGCGCCGGCAAAGAATTCGTCGCTCCAGATGATAGGCAGCGGCGATTTAAGGGCGTGCTGCACGGTGGGATCGACCACGAGGTAATTCCGACGTGCATACTGCTCCTGCCAGCGGGAGGGGTAATTGTTGAACATGACGATGCGCTGGCGCGAGAGTGGCAGCGGAGAGCGCATGCCGTAGGCGCATTGGTTGAAGCCGAGCTGCCGTGCGAGATCGATCAGTTTGTCGAACACCTGGTGCTCATCCTTCTCGGTCAAGAGGACTTGCAACTGGTCGTCCTGCCATGCTCTCACGGATCCCTCCATGCCCTGCGGGGGCGAGCGAAGCGGCGAAGAAGCTAGTCTGGGCAGTACGGCCGTGACCTATGCGCAAGGTCCCGACATCTGCCCTTGGATCGGCGAAACACTCGGTTCACGAACAGCGTCTCTTCAAGGACGCGATGATGGTCTAGGGAGAATATGCAGCAAGCGATCACCGATTGATTACGCATGACGTCTTTTCATCGGTATCTGCTTTCGCCACTACGCTATAAAGTGATCCTTTCGGTCAGCGGCCCGTCCGAAACAGCCGAGCCAGCTCTGTGGTCCAACCGGTACTGACCGGTGGCACCGGCAGGCGACTCTTGAACACCGCCGAGCAGCGCTGATAGGCAGCGGCGGCCGCTGCCGCCTGACCGGCGCGTTCCAGACATGAAATGAGTGCACCGTGCAATTCCTCCGATGTGCCTTCGACATCGAGACCACGGTTGTACAGATCGATCGCGGAGCCAAAGTTTCCGCACCGCTCGTAGTTCTGCCCCAGCTGCAGCAGACCGCGAAGGTACTTTCGCTGCAATCGACGACGCGTGTCCAAGGCCAGCGGATGCTCACAGTCGCCGAGGAACGGCCCGCGGTATCGCAGCAGCGCGCACAGCATCGCGTCCTGATCAGCGGCGACGGCCAATTCGCTCTCGAAGTCCCAGGCATCGACCCGGCAATGCTCGGGCGCCAGCCCCAACTGCCCACAGTCCACCCGGACGGCGGCCTTGTTGCGCAGCAGTCCGCGCAGCCGAAATACCGCCGTGTTCAGTGCGCGTCCGGCAGACCAGGAGTCAAGGTCCGGCCAGAGGGCTTCGCACAAGGTATGTTGCCCGACACTACCCCCGGCCGAGGCCAGCAGCCCCTTGAGCAGATCGAGCGGCTTGCGCGGAGCTTTGAAGACGAAGCGCAGCGGCTCGCCTTGGACGAGGATCTCAAATCGGCCGAGCGCATTGATCGCGATGGGGGGTAACCCCTGAATTGACACATCCATTGACATCTTCCCTGGATATTTGTTCTACCTTGTGTGTACCCCGGTTACGCGCAAGGAGTACTCAAGGGCATCGAAACCTTTGCTTAAGCTTTTCTAATCTATTGGAGATCAATCGGTTATAAATGGGTTGCCGTCTGGAAAGTCAGCGGCGCAGGGACCTGCATGTCGGGAAAATTACAAGACCCGTTCCAGCTCGGAGCATGGCTGGTCGATCCGAGACTGGACTCGATCTCGCGTGATGGCGAGTCGGCGAAGCTCGAGCCTCGCATGATGCGGCTGCTGGTCTGCTTGGCGGAGTCCGCCGGGGCCGTCGTCAGCCTCGAGCGCCTGCTGACCGAGGTCTGGGCCGGCGTGGTGGTGGGACCGGCCTCCGTCTACCAGGCCATTTCCCAACTGCGACGGCTGCTGCGCGATACCGACCCCGAGCCGAGTTATATCGCCACCGTCCCGCGCAAAGGCTATCGGCTCATCGCGCCGGTTCAGCCCATCCCATCGGAGGCCCCCGTGGTCCCGGTCGTGGAAACGGGGATCCCCCGTCGGCGTTGGGTCTGGATCGCCGCCCTGATCAGCGGCGCCCTGATCGCGCTGCTTTGGATTGTGTGGGTACCGCTGCGACGGTGGCTGCCGCCGCCCGCACAGCATGGCGCCTCGATCGTCGTGCTGCCGCTTGTCGATTTGAGCCGCGACAAAAGCGATCAGCCCTTCTGCGACGGGTTGACAGAGGAACTCTCGAACTGGCTGGCGCAGATTCCGACGCTGCGGGTTGTGGCACGCACCTCAGCCTTTGCCTTCCGTGGCCTCAATGAAGATGTGCGCGAGATCGGCAGGGTGGTCGATGCCAATCACGTGCTGGAGGGCTCCATGCGCCGCTCCGGCGACCACATGCGGGTAAACGTGCAGCTGATCGACGCGCGCAACGGCTACCAAATGTGGTCGTCCGAATACGATCGCCCAATCGAGGACGCGATCAGGATACAGGAGGATATTGCGCGATCTGTGGCCGACAGCCTGGAAATACGCCTGACCCAGGAGACCAACCAACGATTTGACGAGCGGCGCAGTGACAGTCCGGAAGCCTACAGACTCTACCTGCTGGCGCGGCACGCCCAGCAGGATCGCACCGCCGACTCGAACGCTCGCGCGATCGAGTTGTATCGCCAGTCCCTGGCGGCTGATTCAAAGTTCGCGCTGGCGTATGTCGGCCTGGCATATGCCACGATCAATCAACACATTCTGAACGGTCGCTCGGTAGCCGATATCACCGCCACGGCCGAGCCGCTTCTGGCACGCGCCCTGGAGCTCGATCCCGAATTGTCTGAGCTGTACTCTGTTCGCGCGGCGCTGCGTGAGCAACAGGCGCGTATCAATGACGCCTTGGACGATCTGAACCGTGCAGTCGCCTTGAATGTAAACGACAGCGTGGCCTTCGCCGTGCTCGGCCGGCTCTATACCGCGCAAGGCCAACCTCGCCTCGCGCTACAGGATCTCATGCACGCTCTGGCGCTGGATCCGCTCGATTACATACTGCATGCGCGCCAATGTATCGCCTTGCAGGACCTGGCGCGCTACGCGCAGGCCAGTGCCGCTTGCGAGCGTGCGCGCGCACTGCAGGGACCCGGCAATTGGGCCTTCGTGGTATCCGCTCGATTGGCCTGGGTGCAGGGCGATCTGATCGAGGCGTCGAATTGGACGGTGGCGGCGCTGAAGGTCGATCCCCACGACATAGATCTGTACCAGCGGCGCGCCGACTTCCTGCTGACGCTGGGCTTGGCCCCTGAGGCGCGCGAAGTCTACGAACAGGCGCGCGTGGCGACCCGGAACGATGAGGCGGTCAATGTCGGGCTCGCCCAGGTCGCCTTCTACGAAGGAGGCGCCGGGGCCCTGCGGGCACATCTGGCGGCCACGAAACTCGATGAGTCGGATCACGCCCGAACGCTGATACAGGCCGCTTACTACCATCTGCTGCTGGGCGAGGCGCCCGTGGCTCGTCAGCTGATGACGCGCGCCATGCAGGCCGCGGATTTCGACGCGACCAGACTGAATGCTCCCTGGTATGCGCGCTGGGGCAAGTCGGATCAGATTATTCTGGCCGAAGCCGAACTCCAGAGCGGAGAGTCAGACGCGGGGATGCGGCACCTGCAGGAAATAGCGCAACAGCTGGATCGACTGATCGGCTCGGGAGAGGAACAGGGAGGGATTTACGCACTCAAGGCCCAGGTTCTGGCGCTGAGCGGGGACCCGGATGGGGCCATGCGCGCCCTGAATCGAGCTGCTGAACTCGGATGGCGGTACTCGTGGTGGGCGGAGCGCGAACCGTACTTCGCCGCGCTTTGGCCGCGCAGCGACTTTCGGGCCGTTATGACCCGCGTGGACGCTGCCAATCGCAGGATGCGGGCACAGCTGCATCCAGAGCGCTAGGCAATCGGGCGTCGCCGCGCGCCAGGGCGCGCGGCAGCCCTGGCCAGTCTACTTGCCTTTCTTGGCCGATTTGGACTTCTTCTTCTTGGCGTACGGTCCTGGACCTTCGTCGTCCCGCGGCTTTGCTCCAGTCTTACCTTTCTTGCGCGTAGCCATCGTTAAGTTTCCTCCGATTGAATGATCGCCAGATTATGTGGTCACTGGGTCTGCGCCCTGCAAGGATATCGCGAAATTCGCACGCTCGCGACGATTCCCCAGAAGGCAAGCGTGTGGCCGGGGATGTTGCCATGTCGGTCGATGAGCCTGACCACAGCAGCCCAAACTACCGATTGATCACCGATAGAATCGCCATCGCTTCGCGCTGCCGGGTATCGTGCATATCGGGCTCGGAAACCCGCTCAGAATGCGCCCGGATAAGAGCCGCCATCCAGCAGGATATTCTGGCCGGTGATGTAACCGGCATGGACGCTGCACAGATATGCGCAGGTCTGGCCAAACTCCGGTGGTGTGCCGAAGCGCTTGGCGGGAATCTTCTCGCGCGCCCGTTCGGCCAACACCGATTCGGGAGTGCCCGAATGCTTAGCCGTTGCGCGAAAGCTGCCGCGCAATCGTTCCGTGTCAAAGCTCCCCGGCAGCAGGTTGTTGATCGTGACGTTCCTGTCGGCCACGCCGCGGGCTATGCCAGCAACGAACGCTGTGAGCCCCGCGCGCGCTGCGCTCGACAGGTCGAGCCCCGCTAATGGCATCTTGACGCTGACGGACGTGATATTGACGATTCGGCCGAATCCGCGCGCGCTCATGGCGTCGATGACCTTTTGGATCAGTTCAATCGGCGCGACCATGTTCATGGTGACGCCGGTCAGCAGCGCCTGCCGATCCAGTTCGCGAAAGTCTCGATATGGCGGACCACCGTTGTTGTTGACCAGGATGTCCGGTGCTGGGCAAGCGGCCAGTAACGCCGCTTGCCCTTCCAGAGTCGAAACGTCTGCAAGCACCGGCGTGACTTCCACGGCGGTCGCTTGCCGAATCTCCTCGGCCGTTTGCTCCAGTAGCAGGCGGTTGCGCCCGTTGATTGTAAGCGAAACTCCCGCCTCGGCGAGCGCGAGAGCGCATCCCTTGCCAAGGCCCTGACTCGATGCGCAGACGATCGCCTTGCGACCGCGAATGCCCAGATCCATGCGTGCCTCATTGAGCCGGTTATCGAATGCCATTATAAGTGAGAGCAGAAGGACCGCAGGAAGATGGCGATGAGCCCAGCCTTGTTCGCGACGGATTATAGAAGTGAGCCCTATTGGTGGCAGGGGGCACCGTGTCCGTCCTGCCCGCAGGTCGCGCTGCCCGACCGGTGCGATGTCGCCATCGTCGGTAGTGGCTACACCGGCCTTGCGGCGGCCATCGAGTTGACGCGCGGTGGTCGGCAGGTGCTGCTGCTCGATGCTGAGGACGCAGGCTGGGGCTGCTCCACGCGCAATGGCGGCCAAGTCAGCAGTTCGATCAAGCCATCTTTCTCCAGCCTGAAGGCGCGACATGGCGAGGCGGTGGCCCTGAGCGTTCGCCGCGAGGGGCTGAATGCCCTCGAATGGATTGATGAGTTCATCAAGCGCGAACGCCTCGATTGCGACTATTCCAGGGTCGGTCGCTTTCACGCTGCCCATAATGCAGCCGCCTACAACCGGCTGGCACGGGAAGCGGCGCATCAGCCCAAAGGCCTGGAGGTGGAAGTCCAGGTCGTGCCGCGCGCCGAGCAGCATAGGGAAATCGGCAGCGACCTGTACCATGGCGGCTTGGTTTATCCGGCGCATGCCGCGCTACATCCCGGCAAGTTCCACCGCGGTCTGCTCAGCCGCGCCCAGCAAGCCGGTGCGACACTGATTACGCGCTGCCCCGTCACGGCCATCGCCCGAGACCGCACGGGGTTTCGCCTCAATGCACCGCACGGCGTTGTCCGCGCTCGCGAAGTAATCGTCGCGACCAATGGTTACACCACTGGGCTGACTCCGTGGCTGCGCCGGCGGATCATCCCGATCGGAAGCTATATTATTGCGACCGAACCCCTGAGCGAAGGGCTGGCCAGGCGCCTCATTCCCAACAACCGCGTGGTCACCGACAGTCGCAAGGTCGTGTTTTACTACCGGCTTTCGGAAGACCGAGAGCGCATGCTGTTTGGCGGCCGGGTTGCAGCCAAGGAGATAGACCCGCTGATCAGCGCTCCGCGACTGCATCGCCGGATGAGTCAGGTCTTTCCCGAGCTCGCAGCGACGAAGATAAGCCGCAGTTGGGGTGGCTTCATTGCCTATACCTTCGATGCGTTGCCTCATTTGGGCCAGCACGTTGACGGCATTCACTATTGCATGGGTTATTGCGGCTCCGGCGTCTCGCTCGCCCCTTACTTCGGCACTCGGCTCGCCCAACAATTGCTGGGCAAGCCCGAAGGACGCACGGCTCTCGACGGACTGACGTTCCAGACCCGGCCGCTCTATTCGGGCAATCCCTGGTTCATACCTGCGGCCATTGCTTACTACCAGCTGCGCGACCGACTTGAAATCGCGTAACATTAATGCAAACGATCATGCGTCCTATATGGATCTGGAATGAAAGGGAGAACTGCCGCTATGCGCTCGCTGCACATGCTGATATGCATCGCCTTACTGACCGCGACTGCAGCCGTGATCGCAGAGGACAAGCCGGTCGGCTTTCTTTGTTGCAACATGCGCACCGACGGCTCGTGGATCAGCGACATCAACTACGACGAAAATGGCAAGCGCCTGATCCCCGTAGGCACGCCGGTCAAGGTGACCGGTTACGGTCGGTATCGGGTAAAGATTGAAATCGACGGCAGAAAGCAGGAGATCGGCAACGACTACAGCCGGGATCTGCCGCTCGAGGCATTTGCAAAGCGATATATCGTTGCGGACAACCCGGCGGCCAGAATCACCAATTTCCCGCCGAAGGTACAACAGGCGATCGCCTCGGCTCGCCTCACTAAGGGTATGACGCGCGAGCAGGTTCTAATGTCTGTCGGCTACCCGGTCAGCAGTGAGAACCACAACCTGGACGCCAAGATTTGGCGATTCTGGCTGGGAAGCTTCCAGGAGTTTCACGTCAAATTTGACGACGCGGATCAGCTCATCGATGTCGAAGCCGACGTCGATACCAAGTCCAAGGTTTGGTTCGAAGAGGGCTGATGTAATACCGCGCGGGAACTGGCGAGTCGGCATGAGACACGAGCCTGTCCGGCTCGTGTCCCGCCGACCGCGTCAAGCCGGCTTCTGCGCTTGCTTGTTCGCATCCTTGACTTGTTCCTTGACGTCGCCGTAGGTTTTCTGAACCTTTCCGGCGACCTTTTCCAAAGTACCGCGATCCTCCAGATCGGGTTTTCCGGTTACATGCCCCGTGGTCTGTTTAATCGCGCCTTTCGCTTCCTCAACGCGACCCTGAATTTGGTCCTTGTTCATTGCCTTTCCTCGGTTACTAAAGTTCGAAACCTAGTATGGGCCATGGCTGGGAACCGTCCATGTACCGCCGGAGAGCTTGCGGCGTAGGATCCCCCTGACCGCCGCGCCACTCTCGCTGCAGTGCACCGCGGCGATGACCCCCTGAATCGGACGATACTGACAGGGCTATGCGCCGTTTCCGGGGCGCTTGGCACGGCGGCAATTTGTATAACATTCATAAGAACTTTGGTCTGCAATCAGTAACCCATTGATAGTGAAGTACCCACGCGCGGTACGCGGGAGATCATCATGCTCTATTATTCCGTTGTGTTCCTCGTGATCGCACTGATCGCCGGTGCGCTGGGCTTCTTCGGTATTGCCGGCGCGGCCGTTGGCATCGCGAAGATCCTGTTCGTCGTATTTCTGGTTCTGTTCGTCGTGTCGCTGCTCATGGGTCGGCGCGGTGGCGTGACCTAAGAAAGCCGGAAAAAGCGCAGCCGCGCACGCAGCGCGGCGACGGTCAGGGGCAGTCCAATCTTCGGCGCACCTCATTGCTGCTGACGCCTTGCTCACGCAGTTGACGCAGCGTGACGTTGTATTCACGCTTGGAGAACTTCCTTCCCTGCTCGTTGAGAATCAGGCGATGGTGCGCATACAGCGGCGCCGGCAAGCGCAGCAACGCTTGCAGTAACCGCTGCACGGGCGTGGCGGCAAACAGATCATTACCGCGCGTCACCAGGCTCACGCCCTGAAATGCGTCATCGACGACGACGGCCAGATGATACGCCGCGGGGATGTCCTTGCGCCCAAGGACAATATCACCGAGCAGTGAGGGGCTGAGCGTGATCGTGCCGTGCTCGCCATGCGGTCCATGACCCATTTCGACGAAGCTCAGAGGAGCGATCCGTGCGGCGGCCTTTGCCGCATCGAGCCGGATTACATGGGCTTGGCCGGCAGCGATACGGCGTTCCCGATCCGCCGCAGACAGGGTGCGGCAGAGCCCCGGGTAAAGAGCGTGATCGGCTCCGTGCGGTGCCTCGGACGCGCGCGCGATCTCTGCGGCGATTTCCTTGCGGGTGCAGAAGCAGGGATAGGTGAGCCCCTGGTCCGTCAGCGTTGCGAGCGCATCGCGGTAAGCCCCGAAGCGTGTCGATTGATGCAGCACCGGCTTTTCCCAGGTCAGCCCAAGCCAGGCCAGATCCTCAGTGATGGCTGCCTCAAACTCGGGCCGTGAGCGGCCCGGGTCGAGGTCTTCAATCCGCAGCAGGAATGGTCCGCCGTCCGCCACCGCATGGGCGGTGATCGCGGCAAAGGCATGGCCGATATGCAGCAGCCCGGTCGGGCTGGGAGCGAAGCGGGTGGTGTGCACCCGCGAAGCTTAGCAATTCTGCGCCGCAATCCGCCCCGAGTGCCTCAGTGAGTGTAAAGTCCCGATTCATATCGGGCCCCGAGAGGATGCCCTGGAGGGTATTGCCTTGGACGAGATATTCGGCCGCCGCGACATGATCGCGCCGGCCAGGCTCAAAGAGCTCTCGGTCAAATCGGACCTGCGCGGCTTCATACAGCTCGGGAGCCATGTTGCCGCCCTGTCGATCTTGGGCATCACACTGTCGTTGACCTGGGGCACGCCTTGGGCAGTGCCGGCCTTCGTCCTCTACGGTACGCTGATCAACTTCCTCTATGCCGGGCAGCACGAGCTCAGCCACTGGACGGTGTTCCGCACCAAGGGACTCAACGAGTTTTTCGGTCGGGTGTTCGGCTTCGTCTTGTTCTACCCACGCGATTTCGACCAAGTTCAGCATTTTGCCCATCACCGCTTCACCCAGAACTGGGAGCGCGACGGCGAACTCGGACGTGCTCGCTACACGCTCGCCTCCTATCTGTTCTGGGTGCTCGGCCCGAGCTACTGGTACACGCGCGTGCGCCGGATTCTGCGCTTCTCGCTCGGCATCGTCACCGAGCACTATCTGCCGGACTCTTGCAAGCCAGGATTGGTCCGCGAGGCGCGCTGGCATCTGGCCGGTTACACGATGGTAGCCGTCCTGTCGGTACTGACCCGAAGCTGGCTGGCGTTGGAGTTCTGGCTTCTGCCCATGCTGGCGATGAAACCCGTTCACCAGCTGCAAAACACCATCGAGCATCTGGGTCTGCCGCACGTCGAGACGATAACGCAGAACACGCGCTCGACGCGCACCAACGCGCTGATGCGCTGGATGGGCTGGAACATGCAGTATCACACCGCTCATCACGCCTTTCCGGGCGTGCCCTGCTACCGCCTGCGTGGGCTGCACGAGGAAATCTTCATCGCCAAGAACAGCAGGCCGCCGACGATGTCGTATCTGGCCTTCCAATGGGCCGTGCTGCGCGCGTTCTGGAACGGGCGAAGCGAGTCCGATTATCCCGACGATGCGATGTGGATCAGCGACGACACAGAGTTCGCGCCGCTCGCGGCGCGAATGCGTCCGCCGGCGAAGGTTTGAGCATCCGTGGCGGAGTTGCGCGTCTACCAATCGCTCTGGGCGACTGAAATGCGCCGCCCGGGCGTGCCCGAGGCGCCGATCCCTGAACGCTTCGATCGCGTCAAGGCTGCCGGCTATGACGGCATGGCGATCGATCTCGGGGCGCTGGATCTGCCCGCGGCGCAAGGGTGTGTGCGCGAGTACGCGCGCACCGGACTCAAGGGGCTGCTGACGGCTTTCCCGAACTCAGCCGAAGCGCTGCGCCCGGCGCTGCATCTGGCCAAGGATATCGGCGCGCCATTTGTGATTGTGGTCGGGCAGGTCATGCCACTGGCGGTAGCGGACATGATCCCGGTCGTGCGCGAGTGGTTGCGGATCGCGGCCGAGGAAGGCATGCCGATCCAGTTCGAGACGCATCGCAACTGCATCACCAACGATCTGTTCTCGACCTTGCAGTTGCTCGATGCGATTCCCGAGATGCGTATGAGCGCCGACCTGTCGCACTACGTAGTCGATCGTGAAATGCTGCAGCCGATCCCGGGTCCCATGCAGCATTACATTTCGCGCGTCCTGGCGCGATCGGATTCCTTTCAGGGCCGGGTCGCAACTCGCAATCAAGTGCAGGTACCGATCGCTTTCCCGCAGCATCTTGCCTGGCTGGAGACCTTCCTGCGGTGGTGGAAGGAGGGCTTTGCACTGTGGCGGGGACGACCGCAGGACGGCGACCTGGTCTTTCTGTGCGAGCTCGGGCCGCCGAACTATGCCATCACCGACGCCAGCGGCAATGAGCTGTCTGATCGGTGGGAAGAGGCGCTGGTGCTCAAGCGTCTCGCACGCGAGCTTTGGGCCGAGACTGCCTCTCCGGTCGCGATGGTCCAGGCCACGGCGAAGACTAGCTGAGGCGGCGGACGGGTAATCATTTATAGGGGTAATCGGTCAGCGCCGATCCGAGCGCTTCCTTGAGCGGGGTCAGCTGCTGCTCAAAATGGTGCCAATGCTCCACGGCATCGCGATAGATGGGTTGGCGAACCTGCTCGGAGCTGGCGGTGCGCACGGCGCGCTCAGTCTCATAGAAGCGCAGACAGCGGCTCTCGAAAGGCAAATGGCAATACTCGAGCAGGGCGCGCACCGCAGCTTCGGTGTCGCGGACGGTCGCCTCATAGAAAACGCGCAGCACAACTCCCGGAAGAACCTGGTCCCAGTGGGACATCAAGCTTGCGTAGTCGGCGTAATAGCGGCCGAGATCAGTCAGGTCATAACTGAAATTCTGGCCGTTGGCGAACAACTGCTTGAACGCGCTGAAGCAGCACGCCATCGGATGCCGACGAGCGTCAATGATCTTGGCGTTGGGAAGAATCAGGTGAATCAATCCGATATGGGGAAAGTTGTTCGGCATCTTGTCGATGAAGAACGGCGCGCCGCGGCGTTGAATACGGGTACGGGCGATGTACTCTTCACCGAGTTGCTGTAATTGCGTACCGCTGAGTTCGTGCAGGATGGCCGGATAGCGCGAGGGGTCCTTGGGCTTGCGCTTGCCGCTCAGGCGCCGCGCGATTTCGATGATGTCCGGCAGCTCCGCGGTACCGTCGACCTCGGAATGGCTGGCCAGTATCTGCTCCACCAGGGTCGAACCTGAGCGTGGCAGACCGACGATGAAGATGGGCGAGGGGTCCGGACAGCCGTGCCCGGCATTGCGCTCGAACAGCTGCGCCGTACAACTGCGAATCAGTTCCTCCGTGCCCGCATGGTTGTCCTCGGCGCTGTAGCGCAGCTCGGCATTACGCCGCGCGTTGCCGCTGTCGTAATACGCAAAGGCCTGTGCGTACTGGCCTCGATCCTCAAACGCTTTCCCTAAGGCAAAGCACAGCGCCGGGTACTCGCGCGGCGCGCAGCGGTCCGAGGCCGCTGCAGCACTCATTGCCTCGACCTCCTGATCCGTGAAGGCAAATGTCTTGAGATTGGCCAGGCTCCAGTAGGCGTCACCGAACAGCGGATCGCGCGCGACCGCACGACGATAGACGTCGATTGCCTCCGGGGTGCGGCCGATGGTCTTGAGCGCGTGACCCAGGCTCGCCAGGTCGAGGGCCGAATGGCCGGCCTTTGCAACCACGCGCTCGTAGTTCTCGATCGCCTCCTCGTGGCGGCCGACGCGTATAAGCACTGACGCGAGCAGGATGCGGTAGCCGCTGTTGTCGGCGTCGACCGCCAGCAGCCGATCGATTTGCGCCAGCGACTGTTGAAACTTACCCTGTTTCATGAGCACGTGGGCGTAGCCGGCTCGCGCGAAATGGAAATTGGGATTGAGCGCGACGCAACGGGCAAACAGCGTCTCGGCATCCTCCAATACGCCGAGTCTGGTGGCGATTTCGGCCAGCAGCCGCAGCGCGTCGACGTCATCCGGAGAATGGCGCAGATAGTCGCGGCATAGAGGCTCCGCTTCGGCAAGCTTGCTTTGCGCCACGAGCGCCGCGGCCTTGATCAGCACCTCCGGTCGCGCGGCGGCCTTCAGGTATTCGCGCATGGCCTCATCGGCCGCCGTCTGCTCGCCCAGGCTGGTGAGCATATCGGCGATCAGGCCCCAGGCCGAGGCACGTGTGGGATCCAAGCGCGCGACTTCGCGAAGCGATGCGACCGAGGCTGCCAGAGCTCCGCACGCGCGCAGAATCAACGCCTTTTCCTGGTGCACCGACAGCCAGTCGCGACGTCTGGCAAGCAGGCTATCGAGCAGATCCAGTGCCTCGACCGACGCGCCACGCAGGTGTCGCGCCTTGGCGAGCAGGAATATGGTGTTCGGCTCCTGCGGCAGATCCTCCAGGATCAGCCGCGCCTGCTCCTCCGCCTGTTGTGCCTGCCCGTCCTTGAGCAGGTGGACGATCTGTTCATGGGCTGCGTGCAACTGCATTAATCACTTGCGATAGCTCAGTGTTATACCGACAGTGCGCGGCCTGGCGATTGTCTCGCGACCATATTGATCACCCTGATAGAAATCGTAGTCGGACCGATTGACGAACAATATCGCGCGCGAATCGAACAGGTTCTCGCAATAGAATTCCGATGCCCAGTGACCCCAGTTCGCGCCGAGCCTGGCATTGGTGAGCGAATAGCTCGGTTGCACCCCGCGCGTCTCCAGGAACATCGTACTCCAGGAACTGCCAGTATAGGATGTACTGACCTGTGCATGCCCTTGCACGTCGGCCGACCACGGGAAGTCGTAGCGCGCGATCACCGAGCCCTTTTCATGCGGCACGAAGGCGAGCTCGGTTCCCGACGGCGAGTGCCAGATGACGGTCGAGCTGCCGCAGGGGCCACCCAAACAGAAGGACTGCGTCAGATGAGCGTCGATATAGGCGCCATTCACACTGAGCGTCAAATGCTCGGTCGGGCGGAAGCTCAGGTCGAACTCGGCGCCGTTGTCCTCCGCGGTGCCGGCATTGCCGCTGACGAAGAAGACTACGCCGGGCACCAAGGTCGTGAATTGGATGTCACTCCACTTCATGTGGTAGACCGTGGCATTGAAGCGCAGCCGATTGTCGAACCACTGCGATTTGAGGCCGACCTCGTAGTTGCGCACAAAGTCGGATTCATAGGTCGGGCCGATACCGTCCGCCGGTGCCGTGCCGCGGTTCACGCCATTGGGCCGGTAGCCTTCCGAATAGGTGCCATAAACCATCACGCCGGGTTGCAGCTTGTATGAGGCATTGAATTTCTTGATGCTGCCGACCTCGGTCGCCGACACGTGCGGCGTCAGTTGAAATAGTCCGCCGAGCGGCTTGGCCTGAAACAGGCCGTTGATGGTGTTGTTCTCGTCGAACCAGCGCACCCCTCCCAGCAGAGAGAACTTGGAAGTCACATCCCAGGTCACCTCGCTGAATGCCGCGGTCTGCCGGTCCACGCGATTGCCGTCGAACAGCAGGTAGGTGTAAGGATTGGAATCCAAGATACTCTGGGTATTCAGGCCCGGGATATCGTAGTTCTCGGTATAGCGATGCTCGATGGTTTCGTTGAACACGCCGGCGATCGCGTGTACCGGATAGGTGAGGGGAGTCTGCAACCGCAGCTCATTGTCCCAACGCCGGATGTAGTTCGTGCCGATGAATTCCTCACGCGGATCGGCGCAGCTGCTCAGCACATGCGCGCCATTGTTCTGGCACGTGTAGTACGGCGCGATGTATTCCGAATAGTCCGAATACATCGAATAATCGTGCGTGTAGGTGATATTGCGGTCGAAGTAGGAGCCGGCATAGGTCAACTCGAAACCGCCGAACCGGCCGGTCGCCGTGATCGAACTTTGGCGGAAAACGTCATCCAGCGAATCGTTGAAGTATCGGGCGACATTCAAGTCGTTCCCGCCGAGCGCCGGATCGACGTCGAACACGCCCTGGCTGGTGAGCGTCTGCGTGAGGAACTTGGCGTCGATGGTCCAATTTTCATTCGGAATGGTGCGCAGCGCCAGACGAAAGCCCTCTTTGCCTGAAGGGTTGAAGTCATTTTTGGCGTACAGACTGTTGTTGATCGTCGGATAGCCGCCGGTCACCGTGTAAGGTCCCGAAGGGGCCGCATTGATGTTCGGGAAGGTGTAGGTGAAAGTCTGCGGCACGTTGTTGATGTAACCGCCACTTTGATCGGACCATCCCACCAGTCTCAATGCCGTGCTGTCGCCGAGCGGGATGTTGGCGAAGCCCTCTATCTTGTAACTCGGATCGCCGTGCGCGGTGAAGGCATAGCCGAAATCAGTACCAAATTCCTCCGCGGCAGGATTGGGCGCCTTGGTGATGATGCGCACGGTACCGGCCTCGGAGCTCGAGCCGAACAGCGTGCCCTGCGGTCCCGAGAGTGCCTCGATACGCTCTATGTCATAGATCTCCAGGTCCAGTGAACGACCGGCGTTGGTCACCGGCTGCTCATCCAAATAGATCGCAACGGTGGGCTGCACGCCCGAGGTTTCGACCAGATTGACCGAGCCATCGGATAGGCCGCGGAAATAGAGCTGTGCGGCGCCAGGACCGGTCGACGTGAACGACAGACTCGGCACCAGCAGCGCATAATCGTTGAAATTCTTGATGCCCAGGTTCTCGATCGTGGCGGCGGAGAGCACCTGAATGCTCGAGGGCACGTCCTGGGCGTTCTCGGTGCGCTTGGTCGCCGAGACCACAACCTCTTCGAGCTGGCCGGTGTCGGCGGAGGTATCGGCCGCCATGGCGGCGCCCGCGTGACCGGCGATTGCCGCCAGCACTGCACTGGCAATGGGCGAGAGGCGCGGCGGAGGTATTCGGCGCTTCGTCGGCGTCGGGTGGCGTGGTCTAATGCGGAGCTGATTGCGTGAGACCATCAAACTCTCCCTATCGTCTTTATCGATCAGTTTTTGGTCCGTCAGTCCCCTTGATGAGCCGGAGCATCTCCCAATGCGGCCGGGCACAAGGAAATTAAATTGTTGCTCCGAGGCTAGCAGTCCAGTCGCGAGCTGACAAGAAAATGCGGGAGTCATGGTACGCAGCGCCGACCTGCGCAGCAGCAATTTGAACAGGCACGCCATCGGGGACGAACAGACACGACTCGCGACCGGCTAGAGACGCTTCCAATCCTTGAGAATTTCGCGCGCGGCGTTGTGTCCGGGAATGCCCGAGACACCACCGCCCGGATGAGAAGACGAACCGCACTGGTACAGCCCGGTTAACGGAGTGCGATAGTCCGCCCAATGGGGCGCCGGCCGCTGCCAGAACAGCTGGTCAGCCGTCAGCTCACCATGGAAGATGTGTCCCTGCGGTAAACCAACGATCGCCTCGAGATCCGGCGCCACGAGGGTCTCAATCTCGATGATGCGGTCGGAGAAGCCCGGCGCCATGTCATCGAGAACCGCGAGGGCGGCCTTGATCAGATTAGGTTTCTGGTCGCTCCACGCGGCGCCATCCTTGAGTGCATAGGGCGCGTGCCCGCCAAACACATTGATGACATGCTTGCCCGGCGGGGCCAGAGAGTCATCGACGATCGTGGGCACGACCGGCGTCAGAAACGGTTGGCTCGAGTACCAGCCGTACTTGGCGTCATCGTACGCCCGCTCCAGATAGTCGATTCCCGGCGCGATGTGTACGTAAGTGGGGTACTTGAACTGCTGCTTGACCGGGTCGAAGGCCCGGTAGCGGGGCGGCTCGTGGGCGGCAATGTTCATCTTGAAAGCCGTCGAGAACGTGCGAAAAGTGTCGATTTCGCGCAACAGTTCCGGCGGCAGATGGTGGGGTGCCACCAGCCGGCGAAACAACGTCGTCGCGGAGGCATTGGAAGCCACGACCTTGGCATGGAACTCGCGGCCGTCGGCCGTGCGCACACCGATCGCCCGCCCGTCCCTCACCAGCACCTCCGCCACGGGCGCCTGCGTCATGACCTGCATGCCGAAGCGCGCTCCCGAGCGCGCAATCGATGCGGTGATGGCACCCATGCCGCCGCGGATGAAGCCCCAGCCTCCGGCACCCTGATGCTCCCCCATGAGGTGGTGCATGATCACGTAGGCCGTGCCCGGGGACTTGGGGCCGGCGAACGTGCCGATCGAGGCGTAATAGGCAAGCACCGCCTTGATGGTGTCGTTCTCGAACCATGCGGACAGATAGTCGTAGGCGCTCTGGGTCAGCAGATCAATCATGCGATACGCGCGATCGCCGATCTTGCGATGACGCCAGAGAAGGGATGCGCTGCGTTTGAAGTCTCGCCAGCTGCGTCGCACCGGATCGACCGGGGTCTCGAACAGCAGCTGCCTCACGAGCCTCGCGGATTGCTCGAGGTAGCGCGCGAATTGCGGATAGATCTCAGCGTCGTGACGCGAGAAGCGCGCAAACTCCCTCTGGGTTTTCCCGATATCGTCACTGAAGATGATGTAGTCATCCCGGCCCAGCGGACAAAACAGATCATTGGCCGGCAGTACCTCCAGACCAAGGGCGTTCAGCTCCAGATCTCGAATGACGCGCGGGTGCAATAGACTCATCACATAGGAGAAGCGCGAGGCCCGGAAACCAGGGCTGAATTCCTCCGTGACCGCCGCACCACCAACGACCTCGCGGCGCTCCAGCACCAGAGTCTTCAGACCGGCCTTGGCGAGGTAGGCTCCACAGACCAGTCCGTTGTGCCCCGAGCCGATCACGATCACATCGTATTGCGTCGTCACCGTTCCCCTCACGCGCTTCGACGTGGCAGTGGCCTATCCTGTAGCCTTGACCGCTCGGCGGCAACTCTTGCGCGGCATTATCGGGCAGCGCATCCTCAAGCATTCCGGAGGAAATTCAGAGTGTACGTTCCAGAGCATTTTCGCGAGTCGCGGATCGACGTGCTGCAGGCGTTCATTGCGCGGCATCCCTTGGCCACCCTGGTCGCGATCACCGCCGAGGGCATCACGGCCAATCACATTCCTTTGCTGGCGCAGCTTCGAGCCAACGGCGGCGGCCTGCTGCGGGGTCATATCGCGCGGGCAAATTCACTGTGGCGCGAGCTCAAGGCTGATACGCCGGTGCTGGCGATCTTTACCGGCGCGGACGACTACATTTCGCCGAGCTGGTATCCGAGCAAGCGGGAGCATGGTAAGGCAGTGCCGACGTGGAACTACGCCACGGTACACATGAAGGGGACGATTCGCTTCATCGACGATGCGCCATGGCTGCGCGACTTTGTCGGCTCGCTGACCGAAGCGCACGAGCAGGGCCGCATAAATCGCTGGCATGTCAGCGATGCGCCTGCGGACTATCTGGAGGCGATGCTGCGCGCCATCGTCGGTTTTGAGATCGAGGTCTCGAGCATCGTCGGCAAATTCAAGGGCAGTCAAAATCGTTCGGATGCAGATCGTATGGCGGTGCGTACGGCACTGGCCGCCGAGGGGCGATCGCCCGAGGCAATAGCTGAGGTCGCCCCGCAGGGCGGAGCCTCCTGAGACCGGATCGGCCGGCGGATGTCGCCGACCACCGACAATTTTTCGTCACGCATGAGCGGTATTTGGGCTTGCTCAAGTAATCATCGTTTGCCGCCTCACCGGCACGCGACTATGGTTCCAGTCTCGAGTCCCCCACTCGATTTGGAGCTGACACAATGACCAATCAATTGCTGAAGACGGCATCGCTGTGCCTGATCGCCCTGTCATCCGGCGCGGGCGCCGCGACTGCCAAGTCTTCCACGCACTCGGTTTCGCTGACCCAGGATCCCGTCGTGATGCGCTTGAGCAAGGATGAGTTCCGCATCGCCTTCGGCCTCAACGGCGAGCGATGCGCCCAGAACGGCTGCAACGGCGTGATCCACTATCGGGTAGAGTGGAAAACCGAAGACGGCGCGACCCACACGGACAGCAAGCGGGTCGACTATATGGTGTCACCGCGCGCACCGCGCGCCATGACCGTGGATCGCCAGTACTTCGATACCGCTGAAGGCGCGCATACGACCGATGTCGTCAAGGTAAGCATCGAGCGGATCACCTGTCTCGACGGAACCAACTCTCGCGGCGCCCAAGTCGCTTCGATCGCGACCGCGGCAGTCGGAAAGTCTCGGCCTTGATGCGTCACCGCCGCTGGCGGAGGTGACCACAGCGCGGCGATTCACCCGGACGTGTAAGATCACGTCTCAAGGAGGGTGCGCGTTGGCAAGATCAGTGGCTGTGATTACTGGCGCCTCCAGCGGCATCGGCGCGGAGTTCGCGCGGCAGTTGGCGGCTGAACATGATCTGCTGCTCATCGCACGGCGCAAGGACAAGCTCGAGGCATTGGCTGCGGAGTTGACCGCCCGGTTCGGATCGCTGGTCTGCGTGCTGCCCGCCGACCTCACCAATGAAAGCGAATTGGCTGGCGTTGCGCAGCGCATCGCTTCCGAGACAAACCTGTCGCTGCTGATCAATGACGCTGGTTTCGGAGCCAGGGGGCTGTTCTGGGAGACCGAGCTCGATGTTCATGAGCGGATGCACCGCTTGCACATCACCGCTACGCTGCGCCTGTGTCATGCCGCGTTGCAGAACATGCTGGCGAGGAATTCCGGCGCCATCATCAACGTAGCCTCGGTCGCTGCGTTCGTGCGCAGGTCAGGCAGTGTCAGTTATGGCGCCACCAAGAACTGGATGACTGCATTTACCGAAGCGCTCTACCTGGAATTGCAAAGCATCCGATCGGCGGTCAAGGTCCAAGCGCTGTGCCCCGGCTTTACCTATTCGGAGTTTCACGACACGATGCGTGTCGACAGGAGCAGGATAGCGAGCTCTTCGCTGTGGTTACGAGCTGAATTTGTGGTAGCTGAGTCCCTGAAAGGCGTTGCCTCGGCGAAACTGTTCGTTGTGCCCGGTTGGCGCTATAAAGCGATTGTCGGATTGATTTCCAAGCTGCCGATGCCGCTGCGTCTGGCTTTCGAAAAAGCTGGAACGAAGAGAGCGCACGGACGCAGAGCCGCAGGTCATGCCAACCCTGACTGAAACGCCGGCACTTGTCACCGGCGCCGGTCGTGGCATCGGACGCGCCATCGCCGAGCGCCTGGCCGCGGAAGGAGCGCCGGTCACGCTGCTGGCACGCACCTACGCCGAGGTTGATGCCGTGGCGGCCGGGATCGTTCAGCGCGGCGGCACCGCGCTCGCGCTCGCGGGCGACGTCACCGATCCGCACTCAGTGTCCACTGCCCTTGCCACGGCCGGTGCGCGCTTTGGTCCGATGCGCATTCTCGTCAACAACGCGGGCACCCCGGGCCCATATGGGCCCATCGGGGTGGCCGATCCGGAGGAATGGTGGGCATCGCAGAAGCTGCATCAATTCGGACCGCTGCTGATGATGAGCGCGGTAATTCCTCAGATGCAGCGGGTGGGTGGCGGACGCATCATCAACATCGTTTCCAGCGCAGGCATCATGCCTGTCCCGCATCTGTCGGCATATGCGGTCGGCAAGTGTGCCGCCATCCGTATGACCGAAACTGTGGATCTTGAACAGCTCGCAAGCGGCATTCGTGCCTTCGCGTTGCAGCCGGGTACCATCGTGACCGACATGGCGCGTTCGACCATGAGTTCCGAGCAGGCCAAACGCTGGATTCCGGAGGGCGTCGCGATGCTCGGGGCCCGCACGCCGGAGCAGTCGGCGGCCGACCTGGCGCGGTGCACGGCGGTGGTGGCAGGGCTCGCCGCCGGGCGCTACGACGCGCTCGCCGGCCGCTATCTTGATATCAGCTGGGACCTCGAGGCGCTGGCCCGTGAGGCGGCAAAGGGCTAGTGCCGTCGAGTCAGGTCCGGCATCGCGGCTTTCCGGGTCACAGAAGACCCCAGACATCCCCTGCCACCTTGACGATCAACTCGAGCTTTCGCCACTGCTCGTCCTCGGAGACCGCGTTGCCGTGGTGCGTACTGGAGAATCCGCATTGCGGCGAGAGACACAGGTCTTCAAGCGGCACATAAGCCGCTGCCGCCTCGATACGACGCTTGATCTCATCGGCGCTCTCGATCGCCCCAATCTTGGTCGTGACCAAGCCAAGGACCACCTTCTTGCCCTTGGGCAACAGGCGCAGCGGCTCAAAAGTGCCGGCGCGGGCGGAATCGAATTCCATGAAGAATCCGTCGACGTCGGTCGAGAACATGGCCTCTGCGACCGTCTCGTAGCCACCCTCCGCGACCCATGAGCTCTTGAAGTTGCCGCGACAGGTGTGCATCGTGACGGTCATCCCGGATGGCCGGTCCCGCAGCGCGGCGTTGACCGCGTTCGCATAAGTACGGGGCAACAGCGCCGCATCATCGCCATTCACACGGCAACCTTCACGAAACCTGGTATCGCACAGATAGCTGAAGGAGACATCATCGAGCTGCAGATAGGTGCAGCCGCGCTCGGCAAAATCGCGAATCACACGGCGGTATGCGGCAGCTACCTCGTCCCAGAACATGGCGATGTCCGGATACACCACGCGTGAGATGCCATTGCGGCCGCCGCGCAAGTGCAACATCGAAGGCGATGGGATCGTGTATTTCGCGGTCTGGCGCGTCACCGATTTCAGGAACGCGAAGTCGTCGGCCATGATGGGTTTCGAACTGCTGATTCGGCCCGTGACGGTTGCGATCGGCGGTTGCTCCTGCGTGCCAGCGAACTTCGGTCCCGGATTCGCGCTGATAGCCACGCCGTTGAGCTGGCGTAAAAAGTCGATGTGCCAATAGTCGCGCCGCAGCTCGCCGTCGGTAATCGAGCGCAGCCCGATCCCCTCCTGGCGCGCGACCACCGCGCGGATCGCCTCGTCTTCACGGCGCCTGAGATCGGCCGGCTCCAGTTCGCCGCGTTTGAATTCGGCGCGCGCGGCACCAAGGGCGGCCGGCCGCAACAGGCTGCCGACGTGGTCGGCTCGAAATGGTGGCTTCATCGAGCCGCCGCGCGCCGCGCCAGGCGCGCTGCCAGTTGATTGACGCGCGCCAGCGTCCTCTCGAGCTCGCTGCGTCCAACCTCCTGCTCGATGCGGCGGTAGACCATCTCCGACTCACCGCCGATCGCCACGAAATACCTGCGCCCGGCTGTTTTCAGCGTGACCACCAACCGCCGTGAATCGGTCCTCGACGGCCTCGCCTGCAGCACGCGCGACCCCTGCAGCGTACGTAGGATGCGACTCAGACTTGCCGGATGAATGCAGCTGGCCGCCGCGAGTTCCGAAGCGTCGCAGGCGTGGCGTTCGGCAAGCACCCGTATGACCCGCCATTGCTGCTCGGTGACTCCGTGGCGATGCAGCACGGGACGGAAGCGCACCATGACCGCCTCGCGAGCGCGCAGCAGGCTGATGGTCAGCGAGCGCTCGAGCGGCCGCAATGCCGTGATCTTATGTTTTGCGCGAATCGCCATGGTGCAGCATCGGCTCCCCTTGTGATGGATAATTTAACATGTTAAGTTTTTGCCCTACAACAGGCCGAGGCTTTAGGGGTCGAAGCGTCCGGCGGTCAAGAACAATGGCTGAGCACGAGAAATCCGCGATCAGCGATGCGGTAACGATCAACCGCGGCGCCCTGGAGCCATTGTTGGCGCCGTTGCGCAAGCATGGCATCGGCCACTGGATCGACGGCGTGCGCTGCGATTCGTCGTCAGCGGCTACCTTCGCGTGCGAATCGCCGATAGACGGCTCGTTGATCGCGCAGGTCGCACGCGGTCACGCGGCCGATATCGACCGCGCTGCTCACGCGGCAATGCGCGTGTATCCGGCGTGGCGCGCCATGGCGCCGGCAGCGCGCCGTGAGCTCTTGCATGCGATTGCCGATCGCATCGAGGCGCGGGCACAGGAGATTGCGCTGCTTGAATCCTGGGACAGCGGCCAGCCGCTGCGCTTCATGTCGAAGGCGGCGGTTCGCGGCGCGGAGAATTTTCGCTTCTATGCCGATCGAATCGGCGAAGCCAGAAACGGCCGCGCGATGCCGGACGTCGCGCACCTGAACTATTCGGTCCGCCAGCCGATCGGTCCGGTTGGCGTGATCACGCCCTGGAACACGCCATTCATGCTCTCGACCTGGAAAATCGCGCCGGCGTTGGCCGCGGGCTGCACGGTCGTTCACAAGCCCGCCGAATGGAGTCCCGTCACGGGCAATGTGCTGGCGCAAATCTGCGGTGAAGTGGGGCTGCCGGCGGGCGTGCTCAATGTCGTACAGGGACTGGGTGAGGAGGCGGGAAGGGCCCTGACTGAGCATCCGATGATTCAGGCGATCGCCTTCGTCGGCGAGTCGGCCACCGGCAGCGCCATCATGGCGCAGGGTGCGGCGACATTGAAACGGGTGCATTTTGAGCTCGGCGGAAAGAACCCGGTCATCGTCTTCAAGGACGCTGATTTGGAGCGCGCGCTCGATGCGGTCGTGTTCATGATCTATAGCCTCAACGGCGAGCGCTGCACGGCCTCAAGCCGACTGCTGATTGATGAGTCGATTGCGCCTGAATTTCTCGCTCGCCTGGCGCAGCGCGTCAGACGGCTCAAGGTCGGCCATCCACTCGATCCGCAGACCGAGGTCGGACCGCTTATTCATGCACGTCACAAGTCCAAGGTATTGGCCTACTTCGACCTCGCGCGCAGCGAAGGCGTCATGACGGCCGCCGGCGGCACGGCTGTCGACGGGCCCGGTGGCGGACATTACGTGGCGCCGACGTTATTGACCGGCGCCAAGCGACAGATGCGTGTCGCGCGCGAGGAGATCTTCGGTCCGGTACTGACCGTACTCACCTTCGGCGACGAATCCGAGGCGATTGCGGTGGCCAACGACGTTCGCTACGGCCTCGCGGGATATGTCTGGACGAGCGATCTCAACCGGGCTCTGCGCGTGTCCGAGGCATTGGACGTCGGCATGATCTGGGTCAATTCCGAGAACGTGCGCCACCTTCAGACGCCCTTCGGTGGCATGAAATCGAGCGGTATCGGCCGTGACGGCGGCGACTATTCATTCGAGTTCTACATGGAGACCAAGAACATCGCCCTCGCCCATGGCACGCATACGATCCCGAAGCTGGGGCATTGAAATCGTGGCCTGCGCTGCGCGTTCAATGTCCCTGCCGATCGCCGGCCGCAACACCGTCTATGGCGTAGCGTTGAATTACAAATCGACGCTGCTGTCGCTGGGCTGCAGCCTATCGGCCAAGCCATACTGGGCGCCACCCTCGGCGCCGGTGCTCTACATCAAGCCGCCCAACACCTGGATCGGCCCTGGTGATCCGATTCCGCTGCCGACCGACGTAGCGGCCGTGCAAGCTGGTGTCACGCTTGCAGCGGTCATTGGCCGCGATATGTGCCGAGTCAGGCCCGAATCCGCATTGATGCACGTCGAGGGCTTTACGGTCGTCAACGACGTGACTGTGCCGCACTCGGACTACTTCCGGCCAGCGATCCAGAACCGCTGCCGGGATGGTTTCTGTCCCATCGCCGCACAACTCATCGACCCGGAGCAGATAACGGCGCTTGATGCCCTGGAAATGCGGGTACGGGTCAACGGCGAGCTCGTGTGCGTGCAATCCACTTGCGGCCTGGTCAGACCCGTCGCCAACCTGCTCGCGGACGTCAGCGCACTGTTCACTCTGGCCGCAGGCGATATCGTCCTGATCGGCTCGGCGCCGGGGGCGCCGCTGGTGCGTGCCGGCGATCGGGTCGCGGTCGAGATCGAGGAGTTCGCACGGCTGGAGAACCCGGTCATTGCCGAACCGGCCGCGAGGCTGTCGCCATGAGGCGGGGACGCGTGCTCTACCAGGACCGGATGCACGCAGCCGTGCCCGATCCGGTCGGACTCAAACTCGATGATGGCCGGGTACTGCGTGAAACCGATGTCGTCTGGCTGCCTCCGGTCGAGCCCCGAACTGTGTTTGCAGTCGGTCTCAACTACTCCGATCATGCCAAGGAGTTGGCGTTCAAGCCGCAAAGCGAACCGCTGGTGTTCCTCAAGGGACAGCGAAGCCTTGCGGGACATAGAGCATCGACTGAACGTCCCATCGATGCCGCGTTCATGCACTACGAATGCGAGCTCGCTGTGATCATCGGCCACACCGCACGTAATGTGGCCGCAGCCCATGCTTTGGCGTATGTGGCGGGCTACACCGTGGCCAACGATTACGCCGTGCGGGATTATCTCGAGAATTACTACCGACCGAATCTGCGCGCCAAGAGCCGCGACGGTGCCACGCTGCTCGGGCCCTGGCTCATCGATGGGCAAGAGCTTGGCGATCCGCAGGACCTGGAACTGCGCACGCTCGTGAATGGCCATGTCACGCAGCGCGGCCATACCCGTGACATGATTCACGGCGTGGCTCAGCTCATCGCGTACCTCAGCAGCTTCATGACGCTATCGCCCGGGGATGTGATCTTGACCGGCACGCCGGCAGGGGTTGTGAACGTCGCGGCCGGTGACGAGGTCGTCACCGAAATCGATGGTATTGGGCGATTGAGCAATTTTTTGGTGGCCGAGCACTCCAGCGCATCGCATAAGGTCAATGGCCATGGGTAAGCTGGTGCTCGCCGCGAAGATCACGCACGTGCCGTCGATGTACATCTCCGAGCAGCCCGGGCGTTTTCACGGATGCCGCGAACAGGCCATCGAGGGTCACCGCATCATCGGCCAACGCTGCCGAAACCTCGGCGTGGATACGATCGTCGTGCTCGACGTGCACTGGCTTGTCAATGCCGGCTACCACGTCAATTGCAACTCCTTCTTCCAGGGCGTCTACTCGAGCAATGAGCTGCCACACTTCATCAAGGACATGGCGTACGACTATCCAGGCAACCCCGCACTCGGGCGACTGATTGCGCAGCACGCGGGGCAGAGGGGCATCAAGACGCGCGCCCACGAGATCGCCAGCCTGAACCTCGAATACGGCACGCTCGTGCCGATGCGCTACATGAACTCAGATCAGCACTTCAAAGTGGTCTCCATTGCCGCGTGGTGCGCCTGGCATCCGCTCGAGCGCAGCCGTCTGTTCGGTGAAGCGCTGCTCGAGTCGATCAAGGCCAGCGAGTCGACCGTGGCCGTGCTGGCCAGTGGCTCGTTGTCGCACCGCTTCAGCGATGACGGCAGCCCGGAGGAGTCCATGTTCGAGATCAGTGATGAATTTTTCCGGCAGGTCGACCTGCGAGTCGTAGATCTCTGGAAGCAGGGTGACTTCCGCACGTTCACCAAGATGTTGCCCGAGTACGCCGTGCGCTGTGTCGGCGAGGGCGGAATGCATGACACCGCGATGCTGCTCGGCCTGCTGGGCTGGGACCGCTATGAAAGGCCGATCGAGGTCATCACCCCCTATTTTGCCAGTTCAGGGACGGGTCAAATCAACGCCATATTCCCGCTGCCTGCATACCTGTAGGAAGCCGCCATGGCACACGTCACCGTCGAGTACACCGCCAATATTCGTGCCCAAGCCGACATCCCGGGGCTGCTGAGCACGATCAACGCTAGCCTGATCGCGCAGCGGGGCGTATTTCCGCTTGGCGGCATTCGTTCGCGCGCCGTCGAGCTGACCGACTATCGGATGGCGGACGGTGCGGCGGATTATGCATTTGTGCACATCACGCTCAAGATGGGTACCGGCCGCGATGCCGCCACCAAGGCGCGCGCGGGCCAGGAACTGTTCGAGGCCATCAAGGCCCACTTTGCCGACCTGTACGCACAGCGGCTGCTGGCATTGTCGATGGAAGTGTGTGAGTTCGATGAGGGCGGTACTTACAAGCACAATAATATCCACGCTCGCTTCAGCAAGGCGCCCTGATCATGACCCCGCAGGATCCCGTACTGCTTAGGCCCGAGGAGATAACCGCCGCAGCACAGGCGCTGCACGCGGCGGAGCGCACCCGGGTACAGGTGCGGCAACTATCGCTGCGCCATCCGGGCATGGGCATAGCCGATGCCTATGCGGTCCAGCGTGCCTGGGTGCATCTCAAGCTCTCGGAGGGCCGAAGGCTGCGGGGCCATAAGATCGGGTTGACCTCGCGGGCCATGCAGCAGGTGTCGCAGATCGACGAGCCCGACTACGGCGATCTGCTCAGCGACATGTTCTTCGCCGAAGGCAGCGAAATCCCGTTTGAGCGCTTCATCGTCCCGCGCGTCGAGGTTGAACTCGCCTTCGTCCTGAAGCGGCCGCTGACAGGTCCTCATTGCACACTGGCCCAGGTCCTGGACGCGACCGAACACGTCACTCCGGCGGTCGAAATCATCGACGCGCGTATCGAGCAGTTCGATCGCGACAGCAGGCGTCCGCGCACCATCGTCGATACGATCGCGGACAACGCCGCCAATGCCGGCGTCGTGCTCGGCGGCTGCCCGGTAGGCCCGCACGCACTCGATCTGCGCTGGGTCGCCGCGCTGCTGGTTCGCAATACCGTGATCGAGGAATCCGGTGTCGCCGCCGCGGTACTGAATCATCCGGCAAATGGAGTGGCCTGGCTCGCCAATAAGCTCCATCCCTACGGCCGTTCACTGGCTGCCGGCCAGGTCATTCTCGGCGGATCCTTCACTCGGCCGGTACCGGCCATCCGCGGCGATAGCTTCCACGTCGACTACGGACAGCTGGGCTCCATTGCATTCCGATTCGTCTGACTGGGAACCACATGCTCACACCCGTAAATGCCTTCAAGGCGGCACTGAGTCAGGGAATCACTCAATTCGGGCTCTGGGTCGGGCTCACGGATACGATCGGCGTCGAAATTGCCGCTGGCGCCGGTTTCGACTGGTTGCTGCTCGATGGCGAGCACGCGCCGAACGATTTGCGCACTTTGCTCGCGGGCCTGCAAACCGTCGCAGCGTATCCGGTGCAGGCGATCGTGCGCATTCCGACAGCTGACACCACGATCATGAAGCGGGTGCTCGATATCGGCGCCCAGTCGGTGATCGTACCGATGATCGAGACCGCCGAGCAGGCCCGCCGCATGGTGGAAGCGATGCGCTACCCGCCGCACGGCATCCGCGGCGTCGGCACAGCTCTGGCGCGCGCGTCACACTGGAATCAGATGACCGACTACTTCGAGCGCGCCAACGCCGAGATGTGCCTGATCGTCCAGATTGAGACACAAACGGCGCTCGACAATATCGAGGCGATTGCGGCCGTCGAGGGCGTCGATGCACTGTTCGTAGGTCCCGCGGATCTCGCCGCCTCGCTCGGGCACCTCGGCAAGTCCTCGCACGCGTCCGTGCGCGCAGCGATTCGTTCGGCATTCCATCGCAGCCGGAGCGCGGGCAAGGCGTGCGGATCGCTATCAGCAGACGAATCCGTGGCTCGCGACTATCTGAGCCAGGGGTGCCAGTTCATCGCGCTCGGCGTCGACACGCTGTTACTTGCCAATGCGGCACGTAATCTTGTCAGAAAGTTCAAGCATCCGGCGGACACGGCGTGAGGGTCAAGATGCATGGTTATCCGCCAAGCTCCCAGGAAGACAGTCGCACGATGAGCGTCGACATCTTTCAAATCTGCGATCTCGACCGCGGTACGCTGCAAGCCGAGCGTGATCGCATATTGCTCGATATTCGAGCCGCGATACCTTTTGCATCGATCATGGAGGTCGGCAGCACTGCAGTTGACGGGGTCGTGGGCAAGCAGGATCTGGATTTCGTGGTCCGGGTACCCTTGCTGCGCTTCGAAGAGGCTCGGGATATTCTGGACAAGCGCTTTCAACGAAACCAGCAGCAGCTGTCCACTGCCGAATACCAGGGCTATCTGATTCCTTCCTTTCTCGACGCGGCCATTCAGCTCATCGTCGAAGGAGGGAAGCATGACAATTTTGAGAGATTTCTCGGGCTTCTCAGGGCCAATGGCGAGCTCCGGCGTGCCTACAACGAATTGAAGGTCGCCTGGAACGGACGCTCCATGCGCGGGTACAGACTTGCCAAGGAGTCATTCATCGAGTCGGCCCTGAACAATAGCGGGCCGTGAGCTTGCAGCGACCAGCGCAAAGCGCCCGTCACGTCCTGAGCCTGAATACCCGCTCGGCGTTGGTCTGCATCAGCATTTTCTTGTGATCGGCTGGGAGATCGAAGCCGTCATAGGCAGCGACCTCGTCGGCGGACTGCTGATATGGATAGTCCATCGCGTAGATCACGCGGTCCGGGCCCAACACTTCCATGCAGTACTTGATCGAGGGCTCCCATCCCTGACCGCTGGTCGTGATCCAGATGTTGTGCTTGAAATAGTATGAGATCTTGTGCCGCAACTTGACGGCCGGAGCGCCGCCACGCAGTCCCTCCTTGCCATCGGCGTTGCTCTGCATCCAGTCGAAGCGGTAGAGCAGCAGCGGCATGGCCTCGCCCATATGTCCGATCACCAGGCGCAGATTCGGGAATCGGTCGAACGCCCCGGCCATGATCAGTCCCATGGTGTGCATCCATACCTCGTGCGTGAAGCCAGCCAGCGCACCACCGAATCCCCGGAATTCGTAGGGCTGCGACCATGAGGTCGGTGGCATGGTGGGGTGAATATAGAGCGCGGCATCGTTGGCCTCGAGCGCCTCGAGGATTGGCCAGTACGGCAGTTCGTCGAGATAGCGACCACGAAAGTGTGAATTGATGACGGCCCCATTCAGGCCAAGACGCTTCATGCCGCGCTCTATCTCCTTGACTGCGCCGTTGACATCCTGCGGCGCAAACACGGTCAGCCCGGCGAAGCGATCGGGGTAGCTGCGGCAGGCCTCCGCCAGACGGTCATTGGCCAGCTGCGCGAGCGCCGTGCCTTCCGCCGCTTCGAGCACCTGCACGCCGGGAGAGGTCAACAGCAACAGCTGCTTGTCGATGCCGAGCTCGTCCATGCGGGCCAGACGCTTCTCGCCAATGTTCATCAGCTGATCCTGGAGGGCGGTCAGTTTGGAGAACATGCCCGCCATCCGTAACGAGGAGTCATTCGGCGCGTTCGGGCTCTCGAGCAGCCGCACCTGGGCCTCGAGAATCTCCGGTATGTTCCAGGCTTCTTCGGTCGCGATCCGCTTATATGGCGCGTTGCGGTCGATGGCTCGTGGCGGTGGGGTCAGGCCACGATCCTCGCCTCCGGTGGGCATTGAGGTCACGTTCCACATGATCGCCGTGCGCGCCCTAAGCAGCCAGCGGCGCAATGTGGAAGACGCGCTCAGCATTCAGATGATACAGCTTGGCGCGATCGGACTCGCTCACAGGTGCCGAATCCATGAAATCCACGGCCGGCTTGGTCGGCTGATAGGGATAGTCGATCGCCCACATTACCTGGTCGATGCCCATCTTGCGTATCGAATATTCGAGCGCGAGGTGATCCTCGACTCCACTCGTGGTTAGAACGAAGTTGCGACGGAAATATTCTTCCATGGTCAATTGCGTCTTCGGCGCGCGATCGATCAGTTGTGCGCGGCTGTTCATGAAGGTAATACGCCAGATCCAGAATGGAATCGCCTCGCCCATATGGCCAATGCAGATTTTGAGCTTGGGGAAGTGGTCGAACACGCCCGCGGCCATCATGCGAACCACATGCGTACCTACCTCGACCCCGTAACCCCACATCGCGGAATCCATGCCGTAGTCCTGCAGCGGGCCTTTCAGGCCGTCCGATGCGGCGCGCGGATGAATATAGATGCAGGCTTCCAGTGCTTCGGCCGCCTCGAGCACCGGCCAATACTTCGGGTCGTCGAGATATTCGCCGTTGGTGTGCGAGTTGAGAATGAACCCGTTCAACTTCAATGTCCGGATCGCGCGCTCCATCTCCTTCGCGGCGCGCTTGGGCGCCTGGGGCGCAAAACTGGCGAGACCGGCAAAGCGCGTGGGATGCCGCCGGCAGACTTCGGCAAGTCGATCGTTGGCCAGCACTGCGAGCTCGGTGGCGGTATCGGCGTCGAACATCTGGACGCCCGGGGCTGTCAGCGACAGCAGATGCATGCTGACGCCGAATTCATCCATCTCCTTCAAGCGGCGTCCCTCTATGTCAAGCAGCCCTTCAAGGAAGTTCATGCTGCCGTAGCCCGACATACCTCCCGGCGAATCGTAGATACCCTTGACCAGCAGTTTATCGAGGCTGCTGCTCGGGCCGCGTACGGTCTGCTTCAGTGCCAGCGCGACCTCGGGTATTGAGAACGCTTCCTCAGTCGCAATTTTTCGCATGCTGGCCGCTCTCAGTAGCCCACGGAGACGGACTTGATCTCCGTGAAGCTCAGGGCGCCCTCTCGGCCACCCTCACGGCCGATCCCTGACTGTTTGAAGCCACCGAAAGGCAAGCGGCCGTCGCCGCCTCCACCGTTGATGGTGATCAGGCCGGCTTGAAGCTTGCGCGCCAGCTGGTGGGCGCAGCGCAGGTCCCTGGTCCAAATCTTGGCTGCCAGACCATACTGGGTGTCGTTCGCCACAGCGGCGATATGATCGAGATCGCCCGCATCACTGAACGCGGTCGCGCCCAGAACCGGACCGAAGACTTCGTCCCGCATCATGCTCATGTCGGCGCTGGCCCGGGTCAGCAGCGTCGGCTCGACGAAGTAGCCATCGCGATCGATGCGCTTGCCACCGGTAATCAGCTCTGCGCCCGAGGAGCCGCCTGCCGAAATATAGCCCAGCACACGCTCCAGCTGCTTCTCGGAGATGATCGGCCCCATCTGCGTACCCGGTGTGGTGCCGGGACCGACTTTGACCCCACTCATGCGCGCGGCGATGCGCTCGATCACATCGTCGTGCACACTCTGGTGAATGTACAGCCGCGTGCCGGCCGCGCAGAACTGGCCGGTCTTGAAGCAAATCTCATCGGCGATGGCATTCGCCGCCCGTTCCGGATCGGCATCGGGCATGACGATGATCGGCGACTTGCCGCCGAGCTCGAGCGTCACGCGCTTCATGTTCACGGCCGCGGCGGCCAGTATGGATTTACCAACCCGGGTGGATCCGGTAAATGAGATCTTGTTTACGTCCGGATGCTCCGCAAGGGCTTGGCCGGCGAGGGAGCCCAGACCTGTGACAATATTGACCACGCCGTCGGGAAAGCCCAGCTCGCAAATGAGCTCGCCGAGGCGCAGGGCCGTCAGCGGCGCGAGTTCAGCCGGCTTGAGCACGACCGTGCAGCCGACGGCAAGCGCCGGGCCGATTTTATTCACGGCCATCAGAAATGGCGCGTTCCATGGCGTGATGAGACCGGCGACGCCGATCGGCTCACGCAGGAAGTACGCCAGACCATCGCCCTGCGGCGCCGACAACGGCGTTTCGCCCGTGATTTTGTCGGCCAGAGAGGCCGCCATCCGCAAGGAGTCGATCGCCATCGCAATGTCGATATGGCGCACGGAGCGGACCGGATTGCCCCCGTCAAGGCTCTCGAGCCATGCGATCTCGTCGGCGTTGGCCTCGACTGCGTCGGCGAGCCTATAGAGCAGCTTGGCTCGTTCCACGGCGCGCAGCTTGGCCCAAGGAGCCGAGGAGAAGGCGCGTCTCGCGGCCCGTACCGCCGCGTCGATCTCGCCGGCTCCGCCCGCCGCGATGGTCGCGAAGACCTGGGCGCTCGAGGGATTGATCACATCGAGCGTTGCGCCGCCCGCGGCGGGCAGCCATTTGCCACCGATCAGCAGCTGGTGGGGACGCTGCAGGAAGGCCGTGGTAGCGAGCTCGGTGCGATCGGGCGCGACGTTTGCATTCATTGAGATGCCCCTGCTGACAATGCCTGACGAGGTTTATAATGAAACTATGCATCAGGGTGTCAAGGGGGATAACGATACCCTGGTCCGGCAGAGCGAGTCGTTCTCGCTGGGCTATCGGGCGTGGCTTCTGTCCATCCTCATGCTGGTCAATCTGCTCAACCTCGCCGACCGGCAGGGGCTCGCGGCCGTGGCCCCGGCGATCAAGCTGGATCTCAAACTCACAGACACGCAGCTCGGACTGATCCTCGGATTGGGGTTTGCGATCTTCTACACTCTCTTGGGTCTGCCGCTTGCGCGAATGGCGGAGCACTACAGCCGTGTGCGAATCATCGCCATCTCCGCGGCGGTATTCGCGGCATTCCTGTTCCTGTGCTCCAGGGCGTGCGGCTTTACGCAGATATTGCTGTACCGGGTCGGGGTCGGCGCCGGCGATGCCGGCTTCGGCCCGCCGGTGGCGTCATTGCTTGGTGATCATTATCCGGAGCGGCGGCGGGCCTCGGTCATGACCATCGTCTGGCTCGGAGCGCCGCTGGGCGCGCTGAGCGGGTCCATGCTCGGCGGCTGGATTGCACAGCACGCCGACTGGCGTCTCTGGTTCGTCGGGCTCAGCGTGCCTAGCCTGCTGCTAGCTCTGTTGGCTTTGTTCACGCTGAAGGAACCCAGACGAGGCTTGCAGGACGCGGTCAAGCCCCACGGCAAGCCGCCATCGATGTGGCAGGTCGTCAGATTCATGCTCGCCAAACGCTCGATGGTGCATGTGTTCGTCGGTGCCGGCCTGGCATCCATCGCCATGAACGGTCTCGGTCAATTCTGGGGGCGCTACTACACGGCCGTATTTCACCTGAACATGTTCGAGTCGGGGCGGCTGATCGGGATCATCGCCGTAGTGGCCATGGCCTCCGGTCTGGCGCTGGGAGGTTTCGGCGTGAGCTTTCTGAGCGGCCGGGATCGACGCTGGTATGTCTGGGCGCCGTCCATGGCATTGGCCCTGACCACGCCGCTGTTGTTGCTCGGCGTCACGCGTCCGACGATCAATCAGGCGATCTGGCTCATCTTCGCCGGTCACATCACGCTATTCGTGTACTTCACGCCGACGCTGGCCCTGGCGCAGAACATGGTCGGCGCCAACATGCGGGCATCGGCCTCCTTCGTGATCTATATCGTCTTTGGGCTCATTGGTGTCGGTCTCGGGCCGACGTTGATCGGCTCACTGAGTGATCTGTTGGCGCGTCACGCCTTTGGCACCGGCCGCTTCAACTCGCTATGCCCGGGCGGAATTGCCGCATCCGGTGCCAATGAGACCCTGGCCTCGGCCTGCCGCGCCGCGTCAAGCGCCGGCATCATGCACGCGCTGGCAGTGTTTTCGATCCTGTTCCTCTGGGCCGCAGTCCATTTTCTGCTGGCCGCACGACGACTCGAACAGGATCTTGACCGCTCCTACGGGGTCGACTGAAGCACGCGCCGCCGACCGAGATAACCATGCTCTCATTTACCTCCGGCGCGGTGATGGTGTTGGCCATGACCTGTTGCGGTGCGGCCATGGCACAAACATTAGCGGACACGGCCGATGCGAGATCGGGCATCGATACGCAATATTTTGATGCCAGTGTCCGCCCTCAGGACGATTTCTACCAATACATCAACGGCAAGTGGCTTGCCACCGCCGATATTCCCGCCGATCGGCCCGCCTATGGAACTGCCTCCAAGCTCTATGATGACTGCCAGAGGCAGCTCAGGCAGATTATCGAAGCGGCCGCCGAAGACGCCGAGACCGATGCCGACAGCGACCAGGCAAAAATTGGGGTTCTCTACAACAGCTTTCTCGACGAACCCAGGATCGAGCGGCTGGGGACAAAACCGCTGGCCGCGGAGTTCACGCGTATCGAGGCGATCGCGAGCAAGCGCGACATTCCAGCGCTGATCGCTCATCTGCAACAGATCGGAGTCACCGCGCCGCTGGGCGTGAGCGTGCATTTGGACAGCAGAGACTCAACCAAGTATGTATTTGACGTGCAGCAGGACGGATTGGGCCTACCGGATCGGGACTATTACCTGAAAAATGATGCCACGACCCTGCGTCTGATTCGTCACAAATACCAGCTGCATATTGCAACTTCCCTGGGAATGCTCGGCGACGGCAACGCGGTGCAGGAGGCAAGTGCCATCGTCGCTCTTGAAACCGAGTTGGCGAAGGCACAGTGGACTGTGGCCGAGAACCGCGATCCCAACAACACCTACAACAAAGTGGACATCACCGCGCTGCCGTCGCTTGCCGACGGCTATGACTGGCACCGCTATCTGGTGGCCGCAGGCATAGACGGCAAGGTGAGCTATCTGATCATCAGCCAACCGAGTTACATACAGGGCTTCGCCAGGACGTTGGCCAAGACCCCGCTGACGACCTGGAAGGCGTACTTTCGCTGGCACCTGCTCTCGGACTTCTCGCCATATCTGTCGAAGGCTTACGTCGATGAGGCCTTTTCATTCTACAGCACGACCATGCAGGGAGTGCCCCAGAACTCGCCACGCTGGAAGCGTGGCGTGATGCTGGTTGATCAATCGATGGGACAAGGGCTCGGGAAGCTCTACGTAACGAAATACTTCCCGGTGCAGAGCAAACAGCGCGCTGAATTGCTGGTCAAGAACCTGCTGGAGGCATACCGACAGGATATCGCCACACTTGATTGGATGGAGCCGGACACCAAATTGCGGGCGCTATCCAAACTGGCGCGGATCACGATCAAAATCGGCTATCCGAGCCGATGGCTCGACTATTCGGCGCTCAAGGTCCGAGAAGATGACCTGGTTGGAAACGTGATGCGCGCCATGAGCTTCGAATATCGGCGCAACATAAACAAGCTCGGCAAGCCTATTGATCGCGGTGATTGGGAAAGCACGCCTCAGGCCGTCAATGCCTTCTACAACCCGCAGATGAACGAGATCGTATTCCCGGCCGCGATCCTGCAGGCGCCATTTTTCGATGCCACGGTCGATGCCGCGGCCAACTATGGCGGCATTGGCATGGTGATCGGTCATGAGATCAGCCACGCGTTTGACGAGCAGGGCTCGCAGTTCGACGGAGACGGCAATCTGCACGACTGGTGGACTGCCGACGATCACGCCCGCTATGACGCCAGGACCAAGCCGCTGGTGGCCGAGTACGACGGTTTCATGCCGATCCGGGGCCGCCACGTGAACGGAACCTTGACGCTGAATGAAAACATTGCCGACAACGCCGGATTGGCGATCGCCTATAAGGCGTACCACCTATCATTAGCTGGCGATCCGGCGCCGGTGATCGATGGACTGAGCGGCGATGAGCGCTTTTTTATGGGATTCGCGCAGGCCTGGCGCGAAAAGATACGCGATAATTTCGCCGTCGAGCTTATCCAATCCGACGTTCATGCAATATCGTTCGTCCGCGTGATCGGCACGCTGGTCAACCAACCGGAGTTCTATGAGACCTTTGATGTCAGGCCTGGCGATCGGATGTATGTACCAGCCGATAAGCGCGTCACGATCTGGTAGCCGACGCAGCCGCCAATGACAGGCTGCGCCACCGTGTCTTACACGCTTTGTCCACGTGCGATGAGGGGAATTTCATGATGACAGCGCTTAACACGGCATCAAGAGCGAGACTCATGGCGAGCAGCCTCGCCGTCGCCGGCTTGTCGGCGCTATATCTGGCATGTGCCGCCGTCGCAATTGCTGACGCGCCGCCGGCTTCTCTGCTGGGATTCAGCACTACGCATTCCGGCGAGCAACTTTCCTTGGAGCAGCGTTTCGACGGCACACTCAATGCTGCCGACCAGCGCGAGTGGATGCAGCGCATGGCGAGCGAGCCGAATCAAGTCGGCTCGGCGCATGACCAGGCCAACGCGCAGTTCATGCTGCAGCAATTTCGCGCCTGGGGCTGGGAGGCGCAAATCGAGACTTTCAGTGTGCTCTATCCGACACCCAAGCACGTCGCGCTGCAGATGATCGCGCCCACTCGATTCACCGCCAAGTTGCATGAACCACCCCTCAAGGCGGACCGCACGTCGGGTCGAACGGCCGCGGGCCTGCCGCCCTACAACGTCTACGGCGCTGACGGCGACGTTACTGGCGAACTGGTGTATGTGAACTACGGCATGCCGGATGACTACAAAGAGCTCGATCGTCGCGGCATCAGCGTGGCGGGCAAGATCGTGATTGCGCGCTACCGCGGTGGTTGGCGCGGACTCAAACCGAAGCTGGCGCACGAGCATGGCGCCATCGGCTGCCTGATCTATTCCGATCCGCGCGACGATGGCTACTTCATGGGCGATGTCTATCCGCAGGGAGGTTGGCGGCCGGCCGACGGCGTGCAGCGCGGCTCGGTGGGTGACCTGACGCTGTATTCCGGCGACCCACTCACCCCTGGTGTCGGTGCCACGGACGACGCCAAGCGACTGTCGATCTCCGAGGCGCCCACCATCATGAAGATTCCGGTGCTGCCGATATCGTATGCCGACGCGCAGCCACTGCTGGCCGCGATCGCCGGACCGGTGGCGCCCGAGAGCTGGCGTGGTGCATTGCCGATCACCTATCACTTGGGAGCGGGACCGGCGAAGGTGCATCTGCACGTGGAATCGGACTGGAGCCGGAAACCCGTATTCGACGTGATTGCCAGGATTCGCGGCAGCGATTTGCCCGATGAATGGATCGTGCGCGGCAATCACCACGACGGCTGGGTGTTCGGCGCCTGGGATCCGCTATCGGGCAATGCGGCGCTGATGGCCGAGGCCAAGTCGATTGGGGCGCTGCTGAAGAGCGGCTGGCGCCCGCGCCGCACGCTGATCTATGCCAGCTGGGACGGCGAGGAACCCGGATTGCTCGGCTCCACGGAATGGGCCGAGACGCACGCGCAGGAGTTGCAACGCCATGCAGTGCTGTACCTGAACTCAGACACCATCGAGCGCGGCTTTCTCGATGCCGCAGGCAGTCATTCGCTGCAGCGATTGGTCAACGAGGTTAGCGCCGGCATACACGATCCTGAAACCGATGGCAGCGTGCAGGCGCGACTGCGCGCCAAGCTGCGCGTGGATGCCTACGGCGGCGGCGACGAAGAGAGCAAAGCGCTCGCCGAAATTGCCGCTTCGGACGCCGACGTGCCCATCGAAGCACTCGGCTCAGGATCTGATTTTACGCCGTTTCTGCAACACCTCGGCATTGCAACGCTGAGCGTGGAGTACGGTGGGGAAGCCGATAATGAAGGCATCTATCACTCCAACTACGACAGCTTCGACCACTATCTGCGCTTCGGCGATCCCAACTTTGTCTACGGTCTCGCCGAATCGCAGACCGTGGGACACCTGGTGCTGCGAGTCGCCGACGCCGATGTTTTGCCGATGCAATTTGCCGATGTAGCCGGGATCTACGCCGAGTACGTCAAGCAGTTGCACAAACTTGCGGATGACAAGCGCGACCATGCGCATGAGTTAGCCGCGTTGCTCTCGGCACGCGCCTTCGAGCTTGCCAGCGACCCCACGCGGCCGGTTGGGCCGCCGGCAGCGGAATCCGAAGTGCCGTATCTGGACTTCGCGCCACTCGATAACTCGATAGAACGCCTGAAGCGCAGTGCCAAGGCCTACGATGAGGCTTATCAGCATATGGCCACAAAGGGTCTGGTGCTGGACTCCGCGCGCAGCGCCGAGCTCGACCGCCTGTTGCAGGGGCTCGAACAGGAGTTGATCAGCAACCATGGATTGCCGGGGCGGCCCTGGTACAGGCATCTGATTTATGCACCAGGGATGTTCACCGGCTATGGCGTGAAAACCATGCCCGGCGTGCGCGAGGCAATCGAGCAGAGGCACTGGGAGGAGGCCGGTCAATATGTCGCGGTCACAGCACGCGCGCTTGACGCCTATTGTCAGCGGCTCGATTCCGCCATGGCACTGCTGCACGATTGAGCGCTCGCTAGATGCCCCATCGTAACGGCAGGCGGGTCAAGCCGTGAACGACTCCGGTCGCCATAATCGGTGGATCGCCCGGGACAGTGTCGAAATCCGGAATGCGTCCCAACCACTCCTCGAGAAAGATCTTGATCTCCTGTGTCGCGAGCGGGGCGCCGATGCAGCGATGGATACCGTGGCTGAGCGTCGAATGATTGTAACTGTCCTTGCGATCAAACCGTACCTCCATCGGAAACTGGAAGCTGCGCTCGTCGAGGCCGTGGATACAGCTCGCCATCAGGATCTGTTCGCCCGCCTTGAGTGAGGCTCCCAGATATTCCATGTCCTGCCTGACTACTCGGGCGATGTTGGCAATGGAGTAGCGGCGCATCAGCTCATCGATGGCCTTGGGGATACGTGTCGGCCGGATGACGAGCTCGCGACGATGCCCCGGATTCCGCGCTAGGAACATCGCAATCCAGCCCATCGTGGCCGCAACCGTATCCAGGCCGCCGCCAAGAAGTCCGCTGGCGAGCCCCAGAGCCTCCTGACGATTCATGCGCCGACCGCCGATATCGGCCTGGATCGCAATGCTGAAGAGGTCCTCGCCGGGGTTGGCCAGACGCTGGTCCAGCATGTTCTGCAAATACCCATTGAGATGGGCGCGCGCGTCGATCCGCTGGGCCGTGTCGGTGGAGCGCAGACCGGTGCTGACCCAATCGATGAGCTGCTGGCGATGCTCGAGAGGCAGATCGACCATCTTGAGGAAGATGATCATCGGCAGCTGCTGGGCGAAGTCGTGGATGAATTCGCACCGGCCATTGGCTTTGAATCCCTCGATCAGCTCGATCGACAGATGCCGCGCCTCAGTGGACCAGACCGACACAGCCCTGGGCGTGAACGCCGGGATCAGCACCTTGCGCAATGCTGCGTGTTCGGGCGGGTCGTACTCGAGCGGCACGGCCTGGGGTCGATCGACCATGCCGATGAAGGCGCGGCGCGAAGAGAACAGCTGGTAGTTCTTCAGGATGACCGGAATGTCCTCGCCACGCGTGGCCAGCCAGTGTCCGCCATTGCGAGGCGTCCAGACCAGCGGCGGCAGCCCATGAAGTCGGGTCCAGGCTGCAAACGGATCGCCGCCCTCGGGTCCCGGGCGCATGAAATCGAAGTCCACGACCAGCTCCGGCAAGACATGCGCGGGCTTTTCTACTGTCGCTGCTACGCTCATTTTGCCAATGGAATGTCAGCGCTCCCGCGCGCGGGAGCAATCAGCTTCCCAAAGTATTTGGGTCCCGCCAGGCGCGCTCAAAGGGCAGGCGCCACGCGTGCGGAGCCACAAGCTGATGGATCGCGTTCGGTCCCCACGAACCCGGAGCGTACATGCGAACCGGGGAGGGTGCCGCCAACAATGGCGCCGAGACTTCCCACAGCCGCTCGATGCCCTCGGCTGTGGTAAACAGCGTGTGATCGCCCCGCATTGCGTCGAGGATCAGCCGCTCATAGGCCTCAAGGACATCGCCGATCAGCCCGGTCTCATGCATGGCGAACTGCAGGCTCTGCTTGTCCAGCCGCATGCCGGGTCCGGGGCGCTTGCCGTAAAATGACAGCGATACCTTCGAGGCGTCCGCGAGATCAAACGTCAGATGGTCCGGTCCCTGCTCACCGATGCCGGAGCCGGCCGGGAACATGCTCTTGGGAGGTTGCCTGAAGGCAATGGAAATGATTCTTTGGCCCTCGGCCATACGTTTACCCGTGCGCAGAAAAAATGGCACGCCCGCCCAACGCCAGTTATCGATCGAGCATTTCAACGCGATGAAGGTTTCGGTGTCCGAGCGCGGGTCGACACCCTCTTCAGATCGGTATCCCGTGTACTGTCCGCGAACCACATCGGACGGCTCGATCGGCAGCATGCTGCGAAACACCTTGTTCTTCTCCTCGCTGATCGGCGAGGGCTGCAAAGCCGTCGGGGGCTCCATCGCCATGAATGCGAGAATCTGGAACAGGTGAGTCACCACCATGTCGCGAAAAGCTCCGGTCGACTCGTAGAACGCCGCCCGTTGGCCGAGAGCCAACGTCTCCGGCACGTCTATCTGTACGTGGTCGATGAAGTTACGATTCCATATCGGCTCAAACAGCCCGTTGGCAAAGCGAAAAGCGAGAATATTCTGCGCCGGCTCCTTGCCCAGGAAATGGTCAATCCGAAAGATTCGGTCCTCGTCGAAGACCTCATGCAGTCTGGCATTCAATGACACCGCGCTTGCCAGGTCGGTGCCGAACGGCTTCTCCATGATGATCCGGGAGCGATCGACCAGCTCGGCTTCGCCGAGCAATCTGACCGCCGACAACGCCGCGCTGGGCGGCACGCTCAGATAGTGCAATCGACGGCTCTCGCCCCCGAACGGCCGCTCCGCTCTCTCCACTGCCGCTTTCAGTACCTCCGCGCCGGCGGACAAGGACACGTAGTCCAGGCTTTCGGCAAAGGTATTCCAGGCGGCTTCGGTGACCTTGCGGGCCGAGAACTCATCCAGCGCCTTGCGGGCAACTTTGCGGAAGCCGTCAGCGTCGAGGTCATCCAGGGAGACGCCGATGATCCGACAGCCGGGGATAAATCCGGCCGTCGACAGATGAAACAGGCCAGGCAATAGCTTACGTCCGGCAAGATCACCCGTGGCGCCCACGAGCACGACCACTTGCGGGTACTGCGGACCCACGCCTGCAGGAATCTTTGCCACTATGCTCACCCTCCAGATTTGCGAATGATGCCCCGAGCCGTCGTGGTACGCGAGTGATCAGGCAGCCTCGGGCGAGCGCACATGCTCGGGTCGCACGCCGATGCCTATGATCTGGGCGGGCCAGCGCCGAAGCCAGGCGTTGCGATCCAGCAGTTTCACGATCCAGGGTACCTTCAAAGGGCGATTGCCACCGGAAATAACGGGGTTCAGCACCCGGTTCTGGATCGCGAGCTGCCCGCGCTGAATCACCTTTACCGGAAACGATCGGCGCCGTTGCACGCTGTCCAGATCATGATTCTTCAGCGTCCCGGTCTTGAGTTTCGCCGCCAGAATATTGGCCGTCGCCACCGCATCCTGGATGGCCAGATTGATCCCTACGCCGCCGATGGGGGACATGGCGTGCGCGGCATCGCCGATGCAGAGCACTCCCGGTCTGGACCAGGTGCTCAGGCGATCGACAGTGACACTCAACAGCTTCGCGTCGTCGAACGATTGCAACTCGTCTACCCGATCCGATAGAAACCTTGCGCCATCGGCCACCGCGCGCCTGAAGGCCTCGAGCCCTGCGGCACGCACGCGCTCGATGCCGCCCTTACTGATGACAAAAGCGCACTGCCAATAGTCATTGCGGTCGATCGTCACCACCATCTTGTCGCGCCCGAGGTGTCCCAGCACCCGCTCCGGATCGCCGCTCTTCTTGGACAAACGGAACCAGAGTACGTCGATGCGTGAGCCCAGATCCTGCACGCTCAGGCCCGCCGCCGTCCGTACGGTGGAACTGCGTCCGTCGCAGCCGACCACGAGATCCGCGCTGACCTGCAGCGGCCCGCTGAGCGTCGTCGCCGTCACGCCGATCACCCGCCCCGCGGCCTCGGTCAGCCCGGTCACCTGAGCCGACATCAGCACCTGCAGCGAGGTAAATCGTCGCCCCTTCTCCATCAGGAAGCTGAGAAAATCCCATTGCGGCATCAGGGCGATGAACTTGCACGGCGTAGGTACGTGCTCGAAGTCCGCAACCTTGAAGCTACGATCACCGATCTCGGCGGAAAATGCGCTGATTTGAGAATGCGGCTGCTTGAGGAAGTCCTCTAATAGTCCGAGCTCGCGCATGATCTGCAACGTCGAGGGATGCACGGTGTCGCCACGAAAGTCGCGCAGAAAGTCCGCGTGCTTTTCCAATACCAGCGTGCGAACTCCGGCGCGTCCCAGCAGATAACCCAGCATCATTCCGGCAGGACCGCCCCCGGCGATACAACACTGAACTTTCAGCAATTGCGCCATCCACACTCTCCCATTCCCGCGGAATCATACCGTGGCGGTAAGCAGGGCGCTCGTTGCCGGTCGGCGCCGGGGCGGCTGGCGCCGCTGTCCGGAACACCCTATTGTAGGCATTGCCCAGCACGACTCCCACCGCCAAATTGACCGCATCCCCTCCCCACGCGCCGCGCGAAGCAAGTAAGCAAGTGCTGCCCTGGCTGATAGCGGTGGCGTTTTTCATGGAATCACTGGATACCACGATTCTGAACACCGCGGTGCCCACGATCGCCCGTGCGCTGCAGGTGGCGCCACTGAGCATGAAAGCGGTGCTCTCGAGTTACACGCTGAGTCTGGCGGTCTTCATCCCGATCAGCGGCTGGATGGCCAATCGCTTCGGTACGCGGCGTGTGTTCGCCGCGGCGATTGGCGTCTTTACGCTCGGCTCAATGCTCTGCGGTATGTCGGGCAATATTCACCTGTTGGTCGCATGTCGCGTGCTACAGGGCAGCGGCGGCGCCATGATGCTGCCCGTCGGTCGGCTGACCATGGTGCGTACATTTGCCAAATCGGAGCTGGTGCGCGCCATGAGCTTCGTGGCCATTCCCGGCTTGGTCGGCCCGATGCTCGGGCCGCTCGCTGGTGGCCTGATCACCGCCTACTTTCACTGGAGTGTCATTTTCTTCGTCAATATTCCGATCGGGCTGATCGGTCTGTATCTGGTGTACCGACATCTGCCGGACTATCGTGAACAGCGCACGCCGCCCCTGGACTATGTCGGGCTGATCCTGTTCAGCTCCGGCATAGCGATTCTCTCCTACGTGCTGGAGGTGTTCGGCGAACACAGGCTCAATGGCACGGAGATTTTCGCTCTGCTGACGTTGTCAGCGCTGCTGCTGACAGGGTACGCAGTGCATGCCACGCGCACAGCGAATCCGCTGCTGCGGTTGACGCTGTTTCGCCTGCGTACGTTTCGCGCCGCGGTCAGCGGCAGCTTCTTCACGCGCATCAGCATCGGCGGCATTCCATTTTTGTTTCCGCTTCTCTATCAGGTCGGTCTCGGATTCACGCCCATTCAATCCGGTCTGCTGATGATGCCGCAGGCGCTGGCCGCCATGAGCCTGAAGATGACCATGCCTCACATCCTGACGCGTTTTGGCTATCGTGGCGTGCTGATCTCCAACACGGTGGCGCTCGGTGTGCTGATTGTGCTGTTCGCGACCATCGGTGCGAGCACGCCCCTTTGGTTGGTCGTGCTGCAGGTGTTCTGCTTCGGATTCTTTACCTCGCTGCAATACACCAGCATGAACACCCTGGTCTACGCGGATGTGACCGAGGCGCAGGCCAGCAGTGCCAGCACCATTGCCAGTACCGCACAGCAGATGTCGGTCAGCTTTGGCGTCGCCGCAGCCTCCCTGGTCACCGCGCTATTCGTCCCCGACCGCTTTCACGCCGATGCCCCGGCATTGATGCACGGCATCCACGAGGCATTTCTGGTTCTTGGCGCCATGACCATCATTTCGGCTTTGGTCTTCAGCAGCCTTAGAAGCGATGACGGCAGCGCGGTAAGCCAGCACAAGGCCATTCTGCCCGCAGGCTGAGCCCGGTAAGACAGGCCGCGCTTCTGCGCCCGGCGGCGACAGTTGTCCTTCGGAGCGAAGCCCTCGACAATCACGGCCTAGGAGGTCGCGAGACTACGCAACGTGCAATGATGAGGCTCTAGTGCAGTACACCACACTTGGCGCCACGGGTCTGCGCGTCTCGGTCGCGGGCCTGGGTTGCGGCGGCAGCAGTCGCTTGGGGCTGGGCACGGGCCATGGCGAGGAGCACGCCATCGCGCTGGTGCGGGCCGCGATCGATCTTGGAGTCAATTTCTTTGACACGGCGGAAGCCTACGGCACGGAAGAAGTGCTGGGCCGCGCGCTCGTCGGCGTACCAAGAGATAGTGTGGTCATATCCTCGAAGACTCGTATTCTCGACCCCGACGGCAATCTGCTGTCCGCATCTGCGATCGAAGCCAACCTGGATCAATCCCTGCGCCGCCTGGCCCTGGACCACCTCGACGTTTTTCATCTGCACGCCGTTCAGGTCCAGCATTACGACTACGCCTTGACCGAGCTTGCCCCCGCGCTGCTGCGTCAGAAGAAAAAGGGCAAGTTCGCGCATCTGGGAATAACCGAGACTCCGCCACGTGATCCCGACCAGGCCATGCTGACGCGCGCATTGGACGATTCCTGTTGGGAGGTGGTCATGCTGGCCTTCCATATGATGAACCAACGTCCGAGCGTGACAGTGTTTCCACGCACGCTGGCGCGGGCAGTGGGCACGCTGTTGATGTTCGTGGTTCGCAATGTCTTCTCGCGTCCGGGCGTGCTGCGGCAGACCATGACGCAGTTGGCACAGAACGGCGAGATTCCCGCATCGTTTGCCTCCGACTCCGATCCACTTCAGTTTCTGATTCACGAAGGCGGCGCAGCAAGCATCACCGATGCCGCTTATCGCTTCGCGCGATACCAGCCGGGCGCCGACGTCATATTGTTCGGCACCGGCGACGAGCAGCATCTGCGCGCTAACGTCAGCTCGCTGCTGAAGCCACCCTTGCCGCAGGCCGACATCCATAGGCTCCGCGCCGCATTTGGCCGCTTGCGCGGGGTGGGACTGGTGTTCCCTGACAATCCGCGCTCCGGGCTGTCGATGAAATCGATCTGAGACAAACGCATCGAGCACAACTAACTGCGATGCAGAGCGGGTGAGCGACTTTGTGGTGACAGTCGCGCCATTGTAAGCGACCGCAAGAAGCGGAGTGATTGACGCCTGCCGGCGGCCGATAGTGTCCATACGCTCGGTCCCAAGAGAAACATATGAATCCGGCAGATCTGGTCAGATTGCTATCGCTTGCCGCTATCTGGGGCGGTTCGTTTCTGTTCATGCGTATCGCCGCACCAATCCTGGGGCCGGTACTGTTAATCGAAATCAGAGTCGGTCTCGCGGCACTCTTTCTTTTTGCGATAAGCCGATTGCGCAACAGACGCCTGGATGTCAAGGCGAATTGGAAACATTATCTGGTCCTGGGTTGGTTCAATTCGGCGCTGCCGTTTCTGCTGTTCGCCTTTGCTGCCAGGACATTGTCTGCGTCTTTGCTTTCGGTGCTGAATGCCACCGCACCGATTTGGGGCGCCATCATCCTCGCGGTGGTCGCGCGCACGAGGCTGACGACCAGGAGAGCATTAGGGCTCGGAATGGGCTTGAGTGGGGTGGCGCTACTGTTGGGGCTCGATGCGATGACGCTTCGGCCCGGCGCACTGCTCGCCGTGCTCGCCGCGCTGGGCGCCGCCGTGTCTTACGGCATCGCCACCACGTACGCCAAATCGGCCAAGAAAATAGACGCCTTCTGCAATGCGCACGGCAGTATGTGGGCGGCCACTGCACTGATTGCGCCGGCAGTGCCTTTGCTTCCGGCAATTCCAACCTCCAGCGAGGGGGTCATGACGGCCGTGCTTGCCTTGGGAGTTATCTGCAGCGGCGTAGCCTACCTCCTGTACTTCCGGCTCATCGCAGACTTGGGTGCCACCTCGGCCCTGACCGTGACGTTCCTGGTCCCGGTTTTTGGAATCCTGTGGGGATCGCTGTTCCTGGGTGAGAAGGTTGCGTGGTACACCGTTGCGGGTTCGCTGATCGTCATGTTTGGCACTGCTCTGGTCACAGGCTTCTCGCCAAGAAGTCTTGTTCCATCGAAGGCACCGGTCAAGGCTTGACATGCCGGCTTGTCAGGCAGCTGTTACTTTGGTACATTGGTACCAATGTAGGAGCTGCTCATGACCGCTACATCCAAGCACCTCGAGATCGTGCGCGTCCAGACCGGCGTGCGTATGGAGCGTCGTATCCTGAAGGTGCTGAAGGCATTGGCAGAATACAAGAACTTGACGCTCGGCGACCTGTTGGAAGGCATCGTGCTACACGCGTTTGACGGCAAGCTGCCGTTCAGTGCCGAGACGCTGCGCAAGATTACCGAGCTCAGGCGCATCTATGAGCTGGACCTCGATGCACGTGCGAGCCACCGGCTCAAAGAGAAACCATGACCGACCAGCAGTTCCTGCAGGCACTGGAGACCTGCACGCTGTCGGAGCGCGAGTTCGGACATGCTGCCCATGTGCGCGCGGCCTACCTGTATCTGCAATCCGAAGAATTCCTCGTCGCGCTCGAGCGGCTTCGGTTTGCGATCCGCCGCTACGCCGTCTCCCTGGGCAGGCCCGATCGCTATCACGAAACGATCACGGTGGCCTATGTCGCCTTGATTCAGCAGCACATGCTTGAGCGTGGCGACGGCGGCGGCTGGGAGGCTTTCGCGCACCACAATCCCGAACTCTTTCAGCCCGATTTGCTATTGCGGTTCTATCCGCGCTCGCAGCTGCAGTCAGCGCTGGCCCGCAAGATATTCCTGTTGCCGCACCCCGCGATAGCCGGGGCTTTCCATGCTGACTAGGGGCGAGACATGCGTATCATTCTGGCAAGTGCTCGCGGCCTGCTGAGCGGCTGGCTGATTGCGGCCACACTTCCACTGCTGGCGGATCCACAGGCTGTCACTGCGTGGACAGCCACTGGACATGGGGATCGAGCTCGCTTCGCCCTGGCGGCAACCGAGCTGCTCGGCGCCGCGCTATTCGCCTTTGAATCGCCCGTAACTGCCGGCTGCGTACTGCTGATGGGTTCCTTGGTCGCGGCCGCGGTCATTCACCTTCATCTCCACCAGTTGCCGTGGTCGCTCGCGCCGTACGCGCTCACCGCGCTGCTGCTGTGGCTTGGCACGCGCCGGGCATTACGTACGAGCCAGCGAGTGAGCGCAAGCTGAGGCGCAGCGATCTACGGCCCCGTGCTCACCGACTCCGGTTGCGCGACAATCACTGCCGCGAGTCGATCGGCCAGTACGGCGAGCGCGCGACTCATGGCGGCTGCGATGGCCCCGGCGCAGGGCTCGCTGCCGGAAAGCTGCACCTGCTCGGTTCCACGCACACTGTCACCCTTTGGGCCCCGCAGCGTCCAGCTGGCGTGCGCGCTCATCGCGCAGCGCTCGTCGGCGGAAAACTGCGCGATCGAGATCGACAGCAACCGCCGCGGCTCGTTGGTGGCAGGCTCGTTTGGATCGGCCATCAAACCTGGCGGCAGTCGTGTCGCTAGATCGTCCGACATGACGCGGCGTATCTGATCCTCCAGAGGAGCCGCCCAGCGATCGGAGTCCGCGATATGCACGCTGTATGGCCCGCTATGGCTTAGGAGCTCTGGGCGATCCAGCTCCGGTGGAATCGCGACGGGCTCGAGACGCACCGCGATCTTATTTGTCGCGGTCGAATCAGATCCGGACGCCGCTGGCGCGATGACATTCAGCATGTAGTAATGCGTCGGCGGACTGGAGCCGCAGCCCAGCAGCAGGCAACATCCCAGAACTTCGATTGCACACAAGCTTATGCGGCTCATGGTGTGTCTGCCTTGCGCCCGCGGATCAGGGACTCGGGGTGGCGGTCGAGATAGTCCGTAAGCTCGCGTAGCGAGCGTGCCGTTTCAGTCAACTCGCGTATCAGGCGCGGCAGGTCCGCACCACTGGCGGCGCTGGTGCCGAGCACGTTATTGGCTGCCTGCAGAGTGCGCTGTGCTGCTTCCGCCGTCTCGCGCAGGGCCGCCATCAGCGGCTTGATCTGAGGTTCGACCTCGGCGGTGATCTGATCGAGATGGGTCAGGGTAAGATCGAATTCCTTGATCGCGTGTACCAGCTCCGGACTGGTGGTGACGGCATCGATGTGGTGCAGCACACTCTGTGCGCTGGCCAGGATCGCCGAGATATCCGTGGTGCTCGTGCTGGGGAGAAGGGTATAGCCGTCGACCTTCTCAATGCGCCCTGGAGCCGCGTCGGTCACCAATTCGAGCGATACGACTTTGGTGCCGGTGAGGAGGTTCGCCGTCACCAGGCGTGCGCGCAGCCCGCGCCCGACCAGCTTCTCGAGCCGTGCGCCGAGCGCCGCCGACGGATCGAGCGCCGCATCGGCGTGCCGGTGAACGATCTGTATTCGGCTGGGGTCGATTTCAAGAGTGACGCGCGTAATCAACGACTGGCTGGCGTCATCGAACTGCAGCAGCGCCTCGGTGACTCGACCGACGTCTGCGCCTTGCAGTTGAACGTCGGTACCGGGGCCGACATCGCCGGTGCCTCCCGGAAACCTCACACGGTAGACCAAGGTACCGCCGCGCGGGTCGCGCTGCGCGTCGTACTGGTTTCCGTAGAGGCGAAATACCGTTCCGGCTTCACTTACGGGCGCATGAAGCCCGGTCTCGGGTGTGTCAAAGGAGACGCCGCCGGAGATCAGCTGCTGCACGGAGGCGGCACGGAAGCGCAACCCCTGAACGCCGACGGCCACGTCGATACCTCCCGAATTCCAGAAACGAGTCTGCGAGGTCACGAATTTTTCGTACGGTGCGCGAACGAAAGCGAAAATGTTGATCTGCGTGCCGGAGGGATCGAGCTGGAAACCCTCGACCTCACCGACCGCGACGCCTTTATAGGAGATCGGGGAGCCGCCGGTCAGTGACCCCAGATCGTCCGTATGAAGGGTGAACGAGCGCCCTGGTATGTCCGGAGTCAGGGCCGGAGGATCGTCGAGTCCGGCAAAGGAGCGCTGCGCCGTACCGGTGCCGGGATACATCTCGATATAGGAACCCGACACCAGGGTCGAGAGGCCTGAGATGCCACCGATCCCAACCCGCGGCCGCACGATCCAGAAGCGTGTGTTCACCGTCAGATGCGGGGTCACCGAGCGCCGCATGCGCGCCCGCACGATTACGCGCGTCATATCGTGGTCCAGGTAAATGGATTCGACGGTGCCCAAGTCCACGTCCTTGTGCCGGACTTTGGTGTCGCCGGCCTGAATACCTTCGGCATCGCTGAAGGAAATTGTGATCATGGGTCCGCGATCGGCAAGCGCGCGAATCGCGAGCCAGATGACGATACCCACGGCAACCAGCGGCGCAATCCATATCCAGGAGAACCAGCGCCGCGGCCGCGACCGCGCGCTCGGCGGCGCCTGGTCTGCCTCTGTCATGTCGTACCACCCGTGTCCCACATGATCCGAGGATCGAAGCATCGCGACGCGATCATCGTTATGACGATTACGGCGGCAAAGGCCAACGCGCCGGGTTCAGGACGCACACGCGTCAGGGCGCCGAACCGAACCAGCCCGACCAGAATGGAAATCATGAACAGATCGATGCTGGACCACCGCCCGATGAAATCGATGAATCGATACAGCCGCGTGCGGCCAACCAGCCAGCGTCGCGACCACCAACGCGTCATGATCAGCATCAGACTCAACCCAAACAGTTTCATCAACGGCACCAGGACACTGGCCGTGAACACTATGATGGCCAGCGGCCACAGTCCCGACGAAATCAGTTCGTGCACGCCGCTGACTATAGTGCTCGGCTGCTCGCGGCCCAAGTGTTCAATGCTGAGAACCGGCAACAGATTGGCCGGTAGATACAGCAGATAGCCGGTAATGACCAGCGCCAGTGTGCGTCGCATCGAATCGGGTTTGCGCCGATGGAGCCTGGCGTGGCAGCGCGGGCAGTGAGATTGCTCGCGATCCGCATCGATCAACAGGTCACAGGTTCCACAGCTGATCGCGCGCCTGCCAATCGCCGGCTGCGTGCGCAGCGGGAGCGCATTCCAGACCGAACGCCCGTCGAAGCTGATTGTAAACAGCACGATCGCGAACGCCGCTCCGATCAGGCACCAGCCGCCCACATTGACATGAAGGTTGCCAATGTCTTCCAGGCGCGTGTAGGCGACGCAGCACCCGACCAGGTAGACCTCGATCATTGCCCAGGGGCGCAATTTCTCGGCCCACCGAAACAGCTTGCCGAGCGGGGCCGTCATGCCGGTTCGGATTGCGCTCAGCACCCAGACCATGAGCCCGAGATAAATGAAGGGAATCACGATACTGAACAGGAACACGAGCACGGCCAGCGGCGCGAAGCCATCGTTCCACAGCGCCTCGACCCCGGTGGGCAACCAACTGCGCCGCTGCACGCCGAAGGAGGTCAGGCTCATGAGCGGCGATAGGGCCGAGGGCAGCAACAGCAGCAGCGCCGTCGCCGAAAATGCCAGCGGCGCGTCGATGCCGGCTTCGGCCGGGCCCATAAGAGCGTGCCCGCAACGCGCACACTCGATCACGGAGTCGACGGCCGCCGGCGGTAACACCTGCACCAGACCGCAATCGGAGCATCCGATAAGGTTGGCTTGGCTCTGCTGGGACATGCGCATGGGACGATACCGGCTCATGGCGGAATTACAATCGGTGATTTGGCTAAGATGCGCATAAGCGGGTACAAAGGACGGTGATCGCCGGCACCCGCATCCCGGGGAGGGGAGTCAATGCGAAGATACTCAGGACCCGCCGGCGCGGTACATCGAATTGCCCTCGAAAGCGCCGCGCTGCGCGGCAATCTGCTGGGCGATCCGTCCAAGCGCCTCATCGATGTGTACATCCCCGCCGGCCAGACCGGCCAGGGGCTGCCATTGCTGGTCGATCTGGTCGGATTTACCGGCAGTGGACTATCCCACACGAATTGGGCGGCCTTCCAGGAAAACGTTCCCGAACGCCTGGACCGCCTCATCGGCGAGGATCGCATGCCTCCCGTCGTCGCGGCGTTTCCGGACTGCTTTACGCGTCTGGGCGGCAATCAGTACATCAATTCAGCAGCCATGGGTGCCTGGGAAGATTATCTGCTGAGCGAAATGGTGCCGGCGGTCGAGCGCCAGTTTGGCTGCGGCGGGCAGGGCCGCCGTGGCATTTTCGGCAAGAGCTCCGGCGGCTACGGCGCCATCGTCCACGCCTTGCGCCATCCGGAGGTCTGGGCTGCGGCCGCCTGCCACTCAGGCGATATGGCGTTTGAATTGTGCTACCTGCCCGACATGCCTCTGCTGCTGCAGGGTCTGGCCAAGGCCGATCATTCCATCGAGCGCTGGTGGACGGAATTCGAAGCCGCGCGCAAGCACGCCGATGAGGCGGCCATTGTGTTCAACCTGCTGGCGATGGCGGCCAGTTATGACCCTGATCCATCGCAGTTTCTCGGCATCCGGCTGCCCGTCACGGTCGACACGTGCGAACTGATCGCTGAGCGCTGGGCCAACTGGCTCAAGCACGACCCCCTGGCCATACTTGAGAGCAACGCGGACAACCTGCGGCGCATGAGGGGCTTGTACATCGATTGCGGAACGATCGATCAGTACCGCCTGCTGTATGGTGCGCGCCGCTTTGCGGGCCGCCTGACACAGCTCGGAATCCAGCATCGCTACGAAGAATTTCCTGACAATCATTCGGGGGTGGACTACCGCATGGACGACAGTTTGCCCTTTCTCGCGCAGGCCTTGATCTAGTACAGTGAGCGCTCAGCCGCTTGTAAGGGGGATAGCGATGCGAATCAGAGATTTCTCTCCAGTGGTGATCGGCGCGGCGCTGCTCATCGGCAGCAATCTGCGGGCCCAGCAACCCACGCCGGCCGGTCTCGATGCCATTCCAGAAAAAATGCCTTTCAGCGAACCCTACGGGACGCCTATCGCTGCACAACGAGCCCAGTCATTGATCCAGGCTGCGGTCGCGGAGGCCACCAGAAAGGGCTGGGCGATGAACATCGCCGTGGTCGACTCCGGCGCCAACCTGGTCGCGTTCCTGCGCATGGATGGCGCACAGCTCGCCTCCATCACTATTGCCGAGCACAAGGCGCGCACTGCCGCCAAGTACCGTCGCCCGACCAGGGTATTCGAGGACGCCGTGCAAAAGTCAGATTACAAGTACGTCTTGAGCCTCGATGACATCGTCACCTCGCGCGGCGGCATTCCGCTGAGCGAGGATGGCAAGATCATCGGTGCGATCGGCTGTTCCGGCGGCACGGGCTCGCAGGACGAGGTGGTCTGCACCGCCGCCGCCGCACTCGTCAACAAGGGCGGTCAATAAGCCTCAACGCTGCGGCGATGCATGAGCCCGCGCTCTATCGCGAGATCAGCGCGATGAGGATGATGATCGGAATCGGCACGCCGAGAAGCCAGAGTAGAATTGAACGTCCCATGATCTATCTCCCGCGAGGTTGATTTGGATTAAATGATGATCGCTTGGCAGTGACGGCTCGCATCAGACCTGATACTTCCAGGTACCATCGCGCAGGCCACCCCCTTCGATTGCGGCGAGACTGGCGCTAAAGGCCCCGACAAGAAGCGATGCCGTCAGCCACAGCGCGAGCTGCGCGGCCGCCCTGCGTGCCTTATCGACCGCCGCCTTGGCCTGATCGATGGCCGCCGACACGCGTTGCTCGGCCTCGGACTGGCTGATCCCGGTGCGCGCCGCCACGACTTGCGCCAGATACAGACGGTCCGGGCTGGTGAAATCGCCGCTGCGCTGAAGCGCGCCCGCAAAGATCTGAGCGACTTCATTGCGCGCGGCCACCATTGAGCCGTCATCGTGCGTGCTGGCGGGATCGCGGCGCAGCATCGTGTCAACAGTGCCATTGAGTACGCCGTAGGATTGACCGGCAACACGCGCCACCGCAGCGGTGCCGCCGCCGACCGCGGCACTTGCGGCCGAACCCAGCAGCCCCGCACTGAGCAGCGTCGCAAACGCCCAGGCAAGCAACCCATGCGCGGTGTCCCGGAAGAACACCTCACGCGTGTGTACTCCGCGCCAGCGTGTGCGCAGGCGTCCCGCGAGATAGCCACCGATGCTCGAAGCCACCATGGCCATCACGATGAAGTACAGGCCGGTCGCGATATTGAAGCCCGTCGCCGAGCTGCCGCTCGACCAAGGTGATACCGCTGAGAAACCGACGCCGGCGCCGAACGCCAGCAGGATCAGGCTGATCGCCGCCGCGGCCGCGCCGCCGGCCAGAATCGCCGCCCAGGAGACGGCAGAGGTCCCGAGGTCTTCGACTTCAGCGCTCGTTTTGACAATGGATGGAGCTATCATGAGCAGCACTCCCTCGCTATTTCGCTATATGAACCGTGTATGTCGGGCGTAACCGCCCAGAGCCGGTGCGGGATACTGGGCGCACGGCCCGTGCGACAATAGCGGCGCTTGGCAATAGCTGGCGTCGGTCCGGGACTACATGCCCTCGTTATAAGATTCCGCGCGTCAGGGGGTTGCCCTACAGCTTCCAGCCCTGGGTGCTGCTTCAATGGCCTCCCCAATCACGATGCCCGAAGCCCGGTCCCGCTGCGCGCAGGAGGAAGCAATGAATCAGGCTCAGCTCAAAGAGCTACTGCTGCAAACGCTGGAACACCAGCGAGGCAGCATTCAGGTCTATGACACTGCGCTCAAGTGCGTAGTCAACGATGAGACTAGAGAGGAGTGGCAGGAATATCTGGATCAGACTCGCAACCACGAACGCATACTCATAGGCGTGCTTCTGCAGCTCTCGCTCGATCCGGAAGAGGACAGCCCAGGACGCCGGATCGCAAAAAACCTCGGTGCGGCATTGGTCGAGGCCATGCAGTTGGCCCTCGGCGAGGGCGACACCACGACGGCTGAACTGATCGCGTGCGAATGTGTAGTTTTGGCGGAAACCAAAGAACATGCCGACTGGGATCTGATCGCCAAGTGCGCCGATAGGGCCACGGGCGAATTGCACAAAACGCTCAAAGCGGCCGCTTACGCGGTGGAGGATCAGGCGGATGAGCATTTGTACCATTCCAAAGGCTGGTGCCGGGAATTATGGCTACAGTCCCTTGGCCTCAGAACGGTACTTCCTCCTCCGGAGCAGCGTGAGCACCTCACGTCATCCCACGGCGCCGCAGGTCGATCTGTCCAGCGCTAGAAATCGACGGCAGGAATTCGGCTCAGCGATGGTCGCGAAAGAGCAGCGGCTTCTCTTCGATTGGGCGTAGCCCATCGGCGCGGGCTACGGCATCGGTCACGAGATAATGGTGGGGTGATAAGTCGCAGACCGGGTCAGCATTGGCCGCGTCCCCGGTGAGCATGTACGCCTGGCAGCGACAGCCGCCAAAGTCCTTGGTCTTTTCAGGACAGCTGCGACACGGTTCCTTCATCCACGAGTCGCCGCGGAAATGGTTGAAGCCTGGCGAGTCATACCAGACCGACGCCACGCTCGCAGTGCGCACACTCGGGAAGTTGATCCCAGGAAGCATGCGTGCAGCGTGGCACGGCAATGCTGTCCCGTCCGGCGTGATGGTCAGAAAGATTGAGCCCAGCCCATTCATGCACGGCTTGGGTCGACGTTCAAAATAGTCCGGCACGACGAAGAATACCCGAATGCGCTGTCCGACCTTTTCTCGAAAGCGCTGAGTCGCCTCTTCGGCGCGACGCAACTGCCCGCGGCTAGGCAGCAGCCGATCGCGGTTGGCCGAAGCCCAGCCATAGTACTGAGTGTTGGCAAGCTCGACGTAGTCGGCGCCCAGCTGTTCGGCCATGCTGAGGATCTCCTCCACATGATCGATGTTGAGCCGGTGCAGAACGACGTTGAGCACCATCGGATAATCATATTGCTTGATGAGCTTGGCGACCTTGGATTTGAGCTCGAAAGTGCGCGTACTACTCAGGAAGTCATTCATTTCGCGCGTGCTGTCCTGGAAGGACAGCTGAATGTGGTCCAAACCTGCGCGCTTGAGCGCCTGCAGACGCGATTCGGTGAGACCGACGCCGGAAGTGATCAGATTGCTGTAGAAGCCCAGTGTGTGCGCTTCGGCGACGATGAGTTCCAGATCATCGCGCACCAGCGGCTCGCCTCCCGACAGACCCAGCTGCACTGCGCCGAGCGCGCGCGCCTCCCGCAGCACGCGTATCCAGTCCTCGGTGGCAAGCTCAGCTCCGGTGCGCGCGAGATCAACGGGGTTGTAGCAGAATACGCAGTGCAGCGGACACTTGTAAGTCAGCTCGAACAGCAACCACAGTGGCGGACCGGGCCGGCTGATGTCGGCGCGGGTGGCCGCTGCCTCGGCGACGACGTCCGCCGTAGCGTTCACGGCCCGATCTCCAGCCACTGTTTGGCCACTGCCATAGACACGAAAGCCGAAACATCATCGGCCAGGTCGGTCGCGGCAAAGGTGCGTTCGAGATCGGCGGTGATATCGGCGATGGTTCGTTGACCGTCGCAGCGCTTCATGATCTCACCGGCGCTGACGTTGAGCTTGATCATGCCTTCTGGGTAGAGCAGAACATGTGCATCCTGCGCCGGCTCCCACTGCAGTCGCATACCGCGTCCGATCGCGGGTCGCGCGCTGGAGGCAATCGTATCCATGGCTACAACGCTGGCGCGTTGCGCGTTCGCTCGAGATCTGGATTAGAAAGTGGGCGCAGCCCGCCTGAGCGGGCTAGCGCCCAGGAGGCTTCAGCGATTGGCAATGTACATCGTGATTTCCATACCGAACCGGAAATCAACGGCTTGCGGGGTTTCCCATTTCATATGCCTACTCCTAACGATTAACACGATCACGGGGCAGGGGGTCGCCACCGCACTGCCATCTTCCATGGCCCGGCGGTCGGCAGGAAGGTGAGCATCATGAAAATCCCCTCATGATAATCATGAGTCCGCGGCCGCCGGCGGTCCTACCCCGGCTGGCCCTGTCCCTGCGTCAGGGGCCGCTGTTACCATCCGCCGCACTGATGAAACTGCGTACTCGCCTGAATTTGGTGGTGGCTGGCCTGACCGCCGCCTTCGTGGTGGTACTGATTCTGGCCGAAATCCAGGCGACGCGCTCATCGATCCGGGAGGAGATCGAGGCCGCAAATCGGGTCGCCGCCCAACTCCTGGGCCGGCTCGCATTGATCTATTCCAGCGAAGGTGGCCCGCAACTTGCGCTGCAATTCCTGCAGCAAACCGGCCACGTCCGCTCAAACGATATTGTGCTGCGCAGCACGGAAGGCGACGTCCTGTACCGATCACCCCCTCCCAGCTACAAGGCGGGGCGCGAGGCACCAAGCTGGTTCACACGCCTCATGGCCCCTGAACCCGTCAAATACACCTTCACGCTCCCGGGATCGGTCGAGTTGACGGTGCAGGCGAATTCCTCACGCTCGGTTCTGGATTCCTGGGACGGCCTCAAGCGGTTGTTCGCGTTCGCGGCGGTCATGCTGGTCATCGTCAATGGCCTTGCGTTCTGGACCGTGGAGCGGGCACTGGCGCCATTCCCTGTGATCGCGGGCGGCTTCCGGCACGTCCAGCAGGGTGATCTCGCATTTCGTCTGCCGCCGATGAAGGGCTTTGAAGCGCGGGAGATCGGCACCGCGTTCAACCGTATGGCGGAAGCGGTGCAGGACAAGGTACAAGCCGAACGCAAGGCGCATGAGGCCGAAACGCGACTCGATGAACGGCGCGAGATGGCGCTGGTGGTCGAGCAGCGGATCGAGGAGGAACGGCGCCTGATCGCGCACGAGCTGCACGATGAATTCGGCCAGTCGGTCACGGCGATTCGCAGCCTGGCCATGGCCATCGCGGCCCAAGGAGGTGTGCGCGATCCCGCCACCGGGGATGCGGCGCGCCTGATCTCTGAAGAGGCGGCGCGCCTGTATGACGCGATGCACGGACTCATTCCGCGGCTGATGCCCCTGTCCCTCGATACCCTGGGGCTCGCCGACACCCTGGAGAATCTCGTCAGGGATTGGCAGCGCCGCAATCCTTCAGTCAAGCTGGCGGTACGTCACGATCTGGCGGCGCAGCTGGGACCGAGCATCACACTGGCAATCTACCGAGTCGTGCAGGAAGGCTTGATCAATGCCCTGCGGCATGCCCAAGCCTCGCACGTGGACATCGCGGTAAATTCCGACGGCCGCCGCATCGTCGTAACGGTAGCGGATGACGGCATCGGCATGCCGGCCACTGAGGTACCACCGGGCCATTTTGGACTGCGCGGCTTGGCCGAGCGCATCGCGCGCCTCGGTGGCGTCTTCAACGTCAGCCGGCGCGAACCCCATGGCGTGTGCTTGATCGCTGAGATTCCTTTGACGGGCAGCGCATGATCCGCGTACTGCTGGTCGACGACCACGCCGTCGTGCGTATGGGTTTTCGACTGCTGCTGCAGTCGCAGGCCGATATGTCGGTGATCGCCGAGGCGGAGTCGGGCGAAATTGCCTGTCAGCGTTATCTTGAACTCAATCCCGACATCGTCGTGATGGATCTGGCCATGCCGGGCATGGGCGGCCTGGAAGCACTCCGGCGCATCCTGGCACATCATCCGCTAGCCCGCGTGCTGACGCTGTCTGCGCAGGATGACCCGATGCACGCCCGGCGCGTGCTGCGCGAAGGGGCGCTGGGGTTCCTGTCCAAGCGAAGTGCACCGGAGGCATTGCTGGAAGCCGTGAGCGCAGTTGCCGCGGGTCAGCGCTACATCGATAAGGGGTTGGCGCAGAAGCTGGCACTCGAAGAAATCGAGGGCGCCGCGAAATCCGTGATCGAACGACTCTCGGAGCGCGAATTCGACGTCTTCATTCGGCTCGCGCGTGGGGCAAGCGTGCAGCGCATCGCCGAGGATCTCAGCCTGTCGCCGTCAACCGTCGGCACCCACCTCTACAACGTCAAGCAGAAACTGCGCGTCACCAACCAATCCGAACTCACGCTGATCGCAATCCGCGAGAAGCTCATCGAAGCCTGAAGGCCGACGAATCCATGTCGCGCATCGACAGCCCTCAACATGCTCCGCACCCGATTGTCTATCTGGTCCTGATCCTGCCGTTCGGCGCGCTCACCGGCTACCTGTCGGTTGCCCTGGCCTACTCGCTGGCGCAATCCGGAATGAGCGTCGCGCGGGTGGGACTGCTCATCGCGCTGTACCTGATGCCGCAGACCTGGAAGTTCCTGTGGGCACCGGTGGTGGACACCACGCTGAATCGCAAGAGCTGGTACGTGATCGGAGCGACACTGAGCGCTCTGGGTGCTGTGGCACTGGCCGTATTCTCCGAACACGCCGGCGATCTGGCCGTGCTGTGCGCTTTCGTGCTTGTGGCGAGCGTGGCCACGACTTTCCTCGCCATGTCGGTGGAGTCGCTGATGGCCTACGACACGCCCGACGCGCAGAGAGGTCGCGCAGCCGGCTGGTTCCAGGCGGGCAATCTCGGAGGCACCGGCTTGGGCGGTGGCGCGGCACTATGGCTGTCGCAGCAGGTGCCGGTCGCGTGGGTGACCGGAGCTGCGCTCGGCGCCTGTGTCGAGCTTTGCTGCCTGGCGCTGTTTTTCGTCGCCGAGCCGCGCCATGTGCCTCGTGTGCGAGGCATCGGCCGCAAACTCATCGATGTTGTCCAGGATATATGGCAGGTGGCGCGTTCACGCAGCGGCTACCTGGCACTGCTGGTCGTATTCCTGCCATTGGGCACCGGTGCCGCCTCCAATCTGTGGTCGGCGGTGGCCGACGATTGGCGTGCATCAGCGCAAACTGTCGCCCTGGTCAACGGCGTCATCGGCGGGCTCGCATCGGCGCTGGGCTGCGTTGTCGGCGGGTATCTGTGCGATCGACTGAATCGCAAGTTCGCCTACGTGGCCTATGGATTCATCCAGGCGCTATGCGTCGTGGCCATGGCGCTGTGTCCCCATACGCAAGTGGCGTACGTCGAATTCACGCTCATCTACGCATTTGTAAACGGTCTTTGCTACGCGGGCTTCTCCGCGGTCACGCTGGAGGCGATGGGGCTCGGCGCCGCGGCGACCAAATACAACCTGTTTGCGTCGCTATCAAATATGCCCATCGCCTACCTGACAGCACTGGAAGGATGGGCTCATACGCAGTGGGGCACAAACGGGTTTCTTTACTTCGAAGCGGCGATGGCTGCGGCCGGGATCGTGGTCTTTAGCGCGGTCACAGCGTTGTCGGCACGAGCCATAGTGCCGCTGAGCGCCGACACGCTGTAGGAGGGCAGCGACGACGCTGTAAAATTTCGCCTGCGCGGACCGCACAGCGGCCTTCATTATGCAAAATACATCCCGAAACGTCGGTGCGCGCTGACTGCAGTCCACTCGATCCTCCTCTGCCGCGATATTTACCCGTAGCTGAAGCTATCCCCAACGTGACTGGCGGCGCGAGTGTGACATGGTCCGGGGAGCGTCATTTGGACAGCTAAAGCAGCGGCTAGGGAGCCTGGCGGCGTTTTTCTATCTGTGCTCGGTTGCGGTAAATGCCGGGGCACAGTGCGTATCGGATCCACCGGCAGCGGCTACGATCAACACTCATTCCGTCTCCATTCGCTCGGCTGCGGCGTGGCAGCTTGCCTGCCGCCGATTCTCTGCGACGACGCGCGATACCCGCATTTCCCTGGACTCGTCCAGTGATACCCCAAGCATTGATACCCAAAACCGCATCGAGGCAGAAATCGGTTCACCCATAGCCGCGCGGTTTGATATGCGTTGGCAGAGTTCGATTGGCCCCGCCTGGGTGCAAAGCGTTCCGCAATGGGTCACCAGCGACGCCAGGAACTATCACCGCCGGGGTCTGCCGTTGCTTCAACTTTGGCAGTCACACCATTACCTTGTAGCCCTGGGCTTCAGTAACCACGGTGTGCCCGGCGTCTACTTTTCACAGAAGCTGCCTTAAGGGCCGGAGCGGACATTGATCGCGCCGCGGCAGATGCGATCCACGAGTTCCGGAAAGCCAATGCCGGCGGCCTGCGCCGCCTGCGGCAGCAGGCTGGTCGCCGTCATGCCGGGCAGCGAGTTCGCTTCCAGACACCACGGACGATTCTGCTCATCGCACCTGAAGTCGATGCGGCTATAGCAACCGAGCTTCAGCACCGCATGGACCCGCTGCGCATAGTCCTGCATCAGGGCCGCTTGCGCGGAGGTAATCGCGGCAGGAAACACCTCGCGCGCTCGACCGGGCTGATACTTGGATTCGTAGTCGAATACCTCGCCAGGCGCGATGATCTCCCCGACCGGCAAGGCATCGCCATCGAGCATGCCGACGGTAAATTCCCGACCTGCGAGGAATTTCTCCAGTATGACCTGCGCGTCATAGCCGCGGGCCCGATCAATGGCGGATTGCAAGTGCCCGGGTTCTCGCACCACGCTCAAGCCGACGGTCGAACCCTGCTTATTGGGCTTCACGACCACCGGCCAGCCTAGCGACATTCCAACCGCATCCCCGGTCGCCGGCGCCATCAGCCAATCCGGAGTCGGAACATCCACCGATCGAATCAGACGCTTGCTGATATCCTTATCGATGGCCGCGGCGCTGGCGATATGATTACTGCCGGTGTACGCCATCCCGGCCAGATCGAGCATGGCCTGAATCCGACCGTCCTCGCCGGCTCCGCCGTGCAATGCCAGGAACACGACGTCGACGTCGCGAATATCAAATGCAGCCGCATACAGCGAGATGGCTCGCCCGCGCACGCGGGCAATCTCACTGTCCGAGGGCGGCCTTGGTGCCACGCCCGACGACAGCAGCTTATGCTCGTCTGCTGACGTTAGTCGGCCTGTAGCTGTATCGATCGCGAACACGTCGTGGCCCAACTGGCGCAATGCGGGAATGATCTGCGCCGCGCTCGCGATCGAGACATCGCGTTCCTCGCTCGTTCCCCCGAATAGCACCGCAACTTTCATGGGTCGCCTGCCGGATTGGCGCAGCTCGCGCAAGACGGAGTGCATCGTAGCGCTCATCATGCGGCAATTGCCGATTTGAATCGATCGCCCGGACGCTCCCGGGCATTTAAAATGGCACTTGCCGCGAACCTGGAGAGCATCGTGCCAAAGATCGACAAAGCAACAGCGCCCAGGGGCCAAGGAACGCGCTATCCGGCCCCGTTCGACCTTCCGTGCCGGCAACGCACGTGGCATCGGCTCGGCGATGCGGCAAGTCTGACGCAGTTCGGTATCAACCTGTTGCGGCTGCCTGCAGGCACCTGGTCGAGCCAACGTCACTGGCACACTCACGAGGACGAATTCGTCTACGTGCTGGTCGGGGAGGTCGTGCTGGTGACCGACGCCGGCGAAGAAATTCTGGGTGCCGGCGACTGCGCCGGGTTCAAAGCAGGAGTCCGCGATGGGCACTGCCTTCAAAACAGAACGCCTCATGACGCGCAGATCCTGGTCGTGGGCTCCCGCAGCAACGATGATCACGGGGAATACCCCGACATCGACATGGTGTTCGGGCCCGGGCGCTACGCCGGCAAGGGCGGCTACCGACGCAAGGACGGCTCGCCGTACTCAACGTAGCGTTTACGCGAGCACCGGCAAAGGACGAACCAGGCCGGCATCATCGGCAGCGATGGAATTGATGCGCGGACTGACTTCGTGTGCCTGCATCCAATCCGACCTATACGGACGCAGCGCGCCCTTGGCTGCCGCCGGCGTGCCCCGCAGCCACGTGTCGTAGTCTCTGCGCTTGAGGATCGCGGGCATCCGGCGTTGCGTATTGGCAATCCTCGCCATGAGATCATTGGCCGGCACGCATATGACAGAGCAGCTCTCGATCACGTCGTCGTCCTCACCCTCCGATCGATCCCAGATCGCCGCCATGGCAAATACCGAACGATCAATCAGACTGACGAAGTATGGCTGCCGGTACTTCCTGCTCGTGAGTCGCCATTCATAGAATCCCGCGATCGGCAGAATGCAACGCTGAGCGTTGAGCCAGGGCGCTCGATGCAATGTGGAACGATCGATCTGATCGGCATCAATGCACGTCGGCGGCTCGCCGGGCGGCTTACCCTCGGCCCACGAGGGAATCAGCCCCCAACGCATCATGACCGCCTCGGTCTGCCCGTCGTGCAGGCGGATTGCGGGCACGTACTGCTGTCCCGCGACGTTGAATCTCGCGTCGAATTTCCACCACGCCTTCATCGGCACGAACTCACGTTCCGCGGCGAGCTGGTCTGGAAGAGCGTATCGCTCACACATGAGACGAGAGGCTAAAGCACTGAGCCACACGAAAATGTGACGGCCTTTGGTGTTCGGAAAGCGCACCTGCACGAGAACAGGCGGCGCGCGCACGGAGCGCGACTGAATGCTCTAAACCATTGATTTTATGTAACGGCATGCGGTGGCGATTCCTCGACGAGGTGCCCAGCAAGCAGCACTGCTACAGTAGGTTAAAGGAGGCGCGGCGTGGGTCGTGAGGTGCTCTGTAAGGGTCGATGGAATTCGCAGGCCGGTGAGGTCAAGGCGCTGCTCGAGTCTCGCGAGATCATTTTGCGCGGGCATCTGAAAATGCGTATTCCCATCTCCGCCATTTCGGAGGTCCGGGTTGACGACGAAGGCCTTCGCTTCAAAGTGGGTGGCGATCAGGTCGTGCTTGAACTTGGCACGGGCGAGGCGGTGCAGTGGGCCAAGAAGATGACGGCACCGCCACCCACGCTGCGTGACAGGCTTGGTATTAGCGCGGCCGCCAAAGCCCTGGTGCTTGGCCGAATCAAGGATGCCGTGCTCAAGGATGCGCTGCGCGACGTACACACCCGTGTCCCGGCGGACGCAAAGATGGTGGTCGCTGTCGTGCAGGATGAGGACGAACTGGCAACTGCTGCCAGAGCCCACGGTGCATTGCCGTCAAAATCTGCCATTTGGATCATTCACGACAAGGGGCCGGGAACCACCTTCGGCGAAGCCCAGGTTCGAGCGAGCATGCGCTCTCGCGGCTTTGTCGACACCAAGGTTGCCGCCGTTTCAGCGACATTGACAGCCACGCGCTACTCCAAGAGGAGTTAGCCAGACGGCGCCTTGAGGCCAGCGGTTGCGTTATCTTCGGCGGCGCGCCGCCAGCTTGCTGCGCGTGCGCACTGCGTCTTCGTTCGCGAGATCCGAGCCGTTGGCGTAGATGCCGCGCATGAGAGTCTCAAACTCGGCGGCCGGAAGCGGCGGGCTGAATTGATACCCCTGGTACTGGTCACAGCCCAGGGTCTTGAGCAAGTCGAGCTGTGCCACGGTCTCCACGCCCTCTGCGACCACCTTGAGGCGCAGATTGTGCGCCAAGGAGACGATCGCGCCGACGATGGAAGCATCGTCGGAGCGGGCCGTAATTTCACTCAGAAAGCTGCGATCGATCTTGAGCTGATCGATCGGGAAGCGGCGCAGATAGCTCATGCTCGAATAGCCGGTACCGAAATCATCGACCGAGACGAGTACTCCCATATCGCTGAGCTGTTCCAGAATCTTGATGGACTCCTCCGGATCGCTCATGACCGCGCTTTCGGTAAGTTCAACTTCCAAAAACCGCGGCTCGAGTTCGGCATCGGCCAGCGCTCGCCTTATCGTCTGGACCAGATCGCCGGCCCGGAATTGCGAGGCGGCCACGTTTACGGCAATACGGATCGGCGACAGCCCCGCCTTCTGCCAGGCTTGTCCCTGACGACAGGCTTCGCGTAGCACCCATTCGCCGATCGGCCCGATCAAGCCGCATTCCTCCGCCAGCGGTATGAACGCTGCCGGAGACACCAGCCCACGTTCCGGGTGTCGCCAGCGGATCAGGGCCTCGGCGCTATAGAAAGTCCCCGACATCGTATCGACCTTGGGCTGGTAGTACAGCTCAAACTGGTGCTTCGCCAAGGCCGTGTGCAGGTCGCTCTCGAGTCGAACCTTGTCGTGCGTTCCGGCGTCCATGCCGGATTCGTAGCATTGCACGCTGTTGCGACCCCGCTGTTTCGCCGTGAACATTGCCGCGTCGGCGTGCGCGATCAGCGCTTCGACGGAACTGCCGTCGTCGGGATAAAAGGCGATGCCGATGCTCGGCGAGGCGTGAATCGTGATACCCGCGATTTCCACTGCCGGCTGCATGGCTTCGATCACCCGGCGCGCTACCAACTCGGCATCGTTTCGGGTCGTTACCGGACTCAGGACGATGATGAATTCGTCGCCGCCCAAACGCGCGACAGTGTCGACATCCCGGACCACGTTCGTGAGCCGGCGCGCGACCTCCTGCAACAGATAATCGCCGGCGTGGTGTCCCAGAGAATCATTGATGAGCTTGAAGCGATCGAGGTCGCAATGCATCACTGCGAAGGAATGTCTTTCGCGATTGGCGTGGGTCAGGGCCTGAGCAATGCGGTCATCGAGCAGAACCCGATTAGGCAGACCAGTCAACGCATCATGGGTAGCCAGATGCCGCAGCTGACGCGTGGCGGCTTCCAGACCCTGAGTGCGGACCGAGACGTCCCGTTCGAGCGCGGCAACCTGGGCGCGGATGATGCGCTCATTGCGCCACTTTCTGCTCAGGGAGTTAGCGCATTGGAGCACCTCTATGGGTTCAAACGGCTTGCGAAGTACCAGCAGCTGATCGCTTTGGCCGAGCCGCTGTACGATATCCATCCAGTCGTAGTCGGCGTGCGCGGAGCAGATCACAATCTGTACGTTGGGATCGACCGCCCAAAGGCACTCGATGGTCTGAAGGCCGTCCCAGCCGGGCGGCATGCGCATGTCGACGAATGCGAGGCTGTAGGGACGCCCTTGAGCTACCGCTTGCCGCACTTTCTCGACCCCCTCCTGTCCCTGATACGCCGAGTCGATCGTGAAGTTGGGCCGCTCGAAGGCGGTCACCGGTTCTCCAAAGAGCGCGGCCTCCGCCGCCAAAAACTCCTGTTCGGCCATGTCCGGGGTAGAGCCGAGGACCTTGAGGAAATCCTGATGGATCGCGACATTGTCATCGATGATCAGAAGCCGCGGCACATCGACGTCGGAGTAATCAGCCATGCGCCTCTCCGCGCGGCAGCTCCAGGACGAAGGTTGCTCCGCAGCCAGGCCCATCGCTGTGCGCCGTCAATGCACCGCCGAGCTCCCTGGCCGCGAGCGCGCCGCTGTGCAAGCCGAATCCGTGACCGGTTTTGCGCGTGGTAAAGCCGTGCCGGAACAGGCGCCCCATATTGTCCGGATCAATTCCTACGCCGTTGTCGATCACGCTGATTCGCACCGTCCGCTCGAGACTCTGCACCCGAATGGTCAACAGTTTGTCCGGGCGCTCGGCCTCGCCGCAGGCGTACTTCGCATTGCGTATCAGATTGACCAGAATCTGCAGTATCTTGTGCTTGTCGACACTGATCGGCGCGATGTCGTCGTCGATCTCACGGCGTACGGTGACACCGTGGCGGGCAAGCGCGGCCGCATTCATGCGCAGACTGTCTTCGACCAAAGCGGGCACGGCCACGGTCTCGGCAACGCCGCACAGCTTGGCGTAGCTCTGCTGCATGGCCACCGTCTCCTTGATGTGATCGATGTTGTCACGCAGCGAGGCCAGCTCCTTGAGGGCGAGCCGCTGGTTTCCCTGAAGCTGTTCCGCCAGGTGTGACAGGTAAGCCGGCAACTTTCGCCCGCGTTCGTCGCTGGTAAGAAACACGGCTAGATCCGCCGCGCGCTTCTTGAGCATGGCCGCGGCCCTGCCGAGCCCTGCTACTTTCGCATCCTTGACGCACTCAGCCACCAGGCTTGCCGAAACATTGACACTGGTCAGTACATTGCCGACGTTGTGCAAGACGTTCGAGGCGACTTCCGCCATTCCAGCCAGGCGTGAAGCGTCGAGCAGCTGCTTGTGGATGCGCTCCAGCTCGAGCTCGGACGCCTTTCGCTCGGTGATATCCTGAGCTACGGCGACCGCGCCCAGACACTCACCGCTCTGAGCGACCAACTGCCGCGCGCTGTAGAGGATGGTTCGCGATCGCCCGCCGTGGCGCGACAGCATGCGTTCCGCGTTGCTCACGGTTTCGCCGCGCAATGCGCGCGCCAGCGGCCAATCATCGTCGGCCACGCGTGTGATGCCGTCGGCCAGAAAGATCTCGACGCCGGCAGGGTATTTTATCGCGCCACCGCGGTTGCTGCCGTCGCTTGTGTCGATCGCAAATAGATCGACGGCCGCGGGATTGCCCATGAATATGCGCCCATCGTTGTCGCAGGCCATGATCGCGAACGGGACGTCCGTGATCACGGTCTCTAGCAAGTTCCTGTTCCGCTGCAGTGCCTCCTGCATCTGCTTGCGGTCGGAGATGGCTTCCAGGAAGCCGACCGAACATTCCGGAGCACCATTCGCGTCACGAACCAACGCTGCGGTAACACGAACCCAGACAGCGCTCTGATCCTTGCGCAGGTAGCGCTTCTCGAGTGAATAGGAGTCGATCTCACCGCGCCAGAGCCGCTCGATCTCGTCGGCGTTGCGCCCGAAGTCCGCTTCGTGCGTGAGCTGCCCAATCGACATTGTCTCGAGCTCTACCGGACTGAACCCCAGCATCTGACCAAAGGCTCGATTGCAGCGCAGGAACCGGCCTTCGCGATCCGCGTAGGCGATGCCAATGGGCGCCTGATCGAAGGTATTGTAAGGGCCCGCTTGCGCGCGCTCGGCGAGCGAGCGCGCTCGAATCAGCTCCTGAGTGAGCGCATCCTGTTTCGCCACCTGTCTGGCAAGCGCAACCAGCGCCGCGCGTTGCCCGGCTCCGAGCTGGCGCGGAGCCAGATCAAGCACGGCGAGCGTGCCGAAAGCGCGACCGTCGGCGGCGAGCAACGGTACCCCGGCATAGAAAGCTGCTGCGGATGAACCCACCGCCGGCTGTGCGCCGACAAAGCGCTGGTCCTGGCTTGTGTTTGGGACCTCGAATGATTCGGCACACACAAGCGTGTATTCATCGAACGCACGGTGGTCGGGAAACGCATCGCAACTGCCGCCCGATCGTCGCCAGGCAACCTCGACATCACGACATGTCAGGGATGCGAAGGGAGCTTCGCAGATCAACCCGGCCAGGTGCGCGAACTCGCGCAACGCCTGCGTCGTCAGCACAGACGACGCCGCGTCATGTGCGATGTCAGGTGTTCCCGGCAGTATCGGCGCAGTTACCGCGGTCATTGTTTCCGTTCTCCCGCCGGTGCGGCGAACTTGAGCCGCGCCGCGCTGCCGAAACGGCCGAGCGGTGCGCCGTTGGCCGGCGTCTCCATGAGATGTCGGCGATTGGGCAGAAAACTTGAGATGCGGGGGTGCCAACGGCTGCTGATTTCGCACCCGCCGTGATGCGCGTCACACGCCGTGATTCAAGCGATCAGTTACATAATCTGGAACTGAATGACCATGGCACTTTGGTCGTCACACTCGGGACCCTTCACCTGCGCGGCCAAGTCGTCGAGCCGCGCGATGACTGCCTCGGCCGTCAGCGTGGATTGAGGCAGGGCCCGCAGCAAACCGAGGCTTCCGCCGGGATCGTCCGCCTGCGGCCGTAGAAATCCGTCCGAGAGCGCCAGCAGCATCTGACCATCGCTGAGCTGGACCTGGCGGTGCGCGTAGTGTGCGTTTTCCAGCAGCCCTACGGGATAGCCGCTGTCCTCCAGTTCGGTCCAGCCCGTGGCGGGATCAAAGCAGACCAGGCTCGGGTGACCTGCCTGGCAGTAACTTACGATCCCATGGCGCGCATCGATCACGCCGGCAAGTGCCGTGAAATACATGCCGGGAATATTGAGCCGACAGTAGCGGCGGTTCATTTCCTCGATCACCGCCTTGCCGCAATCCCGCGATGCCTCGGCGCCTGCGCCTTGTAACAACACGACCATCCGATCCATCAATTCGCGGATCAGGCTGCACGAAATCAAGGCCGACGCGGTGCCGTGACCCACGACGTCGATCAGGCCAAAAGCGATCCGGCCCTCATCCGTCAGCGTCAATCCGACCATATCGCCGCCAAGCAGATCACTCGGCCGGTACAGCGAGCGAATCTGGATACCTTGGTGGTCGAGCGCCTTCGGCAGCATGGCCGCCTGCAATCGCGCCGCCGATTGCAGTTCGGTTTGGATCAGGGTCAATGCATCGCTCAGTGCCGCGCTCTTGTGGTGAAGCGCCTCATTGAGCGAAATCACGCGCTCGGCCAATTCCAGCCGTGCGCGAATCTCGCCATAGGACGCGCTCATGTCGATGCAATCGTTGGCGCCGCCGCGCAATGAGGCAATGACTTCTTCCTGGCCAACACTGCTGGTGAGCAGCACGAGGTAGACCAGCGACAGTTCCTGGCGCCGGCGCAGCTGCGCAAAGAACTCGATCCCACGGCCATCGGCAACCCATGAGTTGCAGGTGACAATGCTCAGTCCGGCATCCAGCATGATGCCGGCGGCCTCGAGCGTCGCGGCCCGCAGTACCTCAAACCCCAAGGAGGACAGGACCGCACTCCAATAGATGGCCTGATCCTCCTCGCTCTCGACCAGCAGAATTTTGCGCCGCGACGCTACTTCGTCGTGCTCCGACGCCGTCAGCGCGATCGCCGGCTCAGGCGCGTTCACGCCGGCCTCCGCTGGGTTCGCGGTAGCTCTCGAGCGCGCGAACCACGCGATCGAGCGCGCTTCGAACCTGCCATATGGGACCGGGCCCCGGAAGCCTTCCCGCGCAGGCCTGTTTTTCCATCGCCTCGAGCAGTCCCGCCAGGCCGCGCGCACCGACGCTCAGTGCGGAGCCTTTCCAGGCACGGGCTATGGCCCGCAACCGCTCGAGGTCCTCAATGTCGTGTGCCACATTGAGACCGGTCATTCGCTGTTGCGCCTGAGCGAGAAATGCCGGCGCGGTGCGCGCCAGGATGACCGGCGCGAGAGAGCCGAGCTGGCGATCGAGGTACAGCAGATCGATGGCACCATCGGCATCCGCCAGAGCCGGCATGAAATCCGTGATCGGGGTAGCGCACGAAACATCGGCCGCGGCGAGGCGGAACATGCCCGTATGTGCTTGGTCCGATGCGCATTGCAGCGGCAAGATCAGAGTCTCGCCCGTCAGCGATGCGCCCATGAGCTCACACAGGGCTTGCGCGAGCGCCGCGCGCAGCCGCGTCACGGCCGGTACCGCGGGCGGCGTCGAGCCTGACAGACGCTCGTGGTCCGCGCCCGGCGCACGCAGCGTCAGCCGCAACCGGCACCAGGCCGACGGATCTGCCGAATCCCTCGGCGACGACGCCTCGGCGCTCGAAGCAACCTCAAGCACCAATGCACTGGTCCCGACCGCTTCCAGCCCGTGGCCGATAAAGTACGCAAGTACCTTGTATAGCGCCGCCTGATCGGCCATGACACGCTCGGGAACCTCCGCCGCCACACGCAGCTCGAGCGCAGCGCGGTTCTCGAAGCGCGACAGCAATTGGCGCAAATGCACCGGTTCGCGCGCCAGCGTCAGTTCGCCCGTCTTCGACGCCGTGTAGTCGGCGAGGTCGGCGCTTACCGCCGCCAGCTGCTCGACAGCGCGCTGGGCGGCCGCCGCATCGCGCTCGGCGAGCAGCAACCCCAGAGCCGTGGCCCGCGACTGCAACTCGCTGCTGACCGCAGCCATGAGCACGGCCTGTTCACGTGCCCGTTCGCCGGCGAGCTCGCGTTCCGCGCGCAAGGACTTGATGATCTCGGCCTTGAGCTCCAAATCCATGCGCAGGCGACTGACCATCGCCGCATCGCCTGGGGCATTCATCGCTGCCAACGCCTCACCGCCGTGAGCCGGTTTACGCCGTGTTCAGTCTGGTAGTTAACGCTGTCCATGACTGATTTGATGATGGCGAGACCCATTCCCGATTCGGGCAGCGCCGAGATGTTGGTATGATCGAATACGACTGCGCAGGGTGCAGCTTCGAATTGCCAAGGCGCCATGCCCAGACCCGTGTCCTCGACCATCAGTTCTATTGCCTCAGGGCCCGCGACAGCGCGAATCGTGATGCGCGCGCCGGCGGCATGGCAGTAGCTGTGCTTGACGACGTTTACAAGCCATTCCATGACCGCCGTGCCATAGCGGGCACGGTCCTCGGTATCAAAACGGCCGCACAGGTTCACTACCCGCTCGGTGGCCGCCCGTGCATCCAGCAGCGTCGCGGGGACGATCAGATGCAGCGGCTCGGGACTGTCCACGAGATCACGCCGCGATGGCCGCTTGACGGGTCTCGAACGTCTTGAGCACACGATCCATGCGGGTCAGTTTCAGAACGGCCATGACACCAGGCGTCACTCCACAGATGTGCAAGCGTCCCCTATGGCCGAGGTGCTTCAGAATGAACACCACCGCCCCGAGTCCGCTGCTGTCCATGAAGCTCACCTGCGACATGTCGAGCACAATGTTGCGCTGTCCCTGGTCTATGCGCTCGACCAGCGCTTCTCTGAAGCTGGCCGCAATCACCGCGTCGAGCCTTTTTTCCTTGAGGCTGACCACCAGGCAATCGCCTTCGGGTACATCTTCCAGTAGCACTTGCATCCCTCCTTAGCGGCGCCGTCATCCGACCTGTTGCAGATCCCAGATCTCGGTCGCGTACTCCTGAATTGTGCGATCGCTCGAGAAGCGCGCGCTGCGCGCCACGTTTATGATCGCGCGCGCGGCCCAGGCCTGCGAGTCGCAATAGTCCCCTGCCGCTCGCTCGTGCTGCCGAGCGTAGTCGGCAAAGTCGCTTAAATGCATGTAGTGATCGCCATGATCGAGCAATGCGCGCGCGATCGGCGCAAACAGCCCCCGATCCTCGGGGCTGAAGGTTCCGTCCAGCAGACGCGTCATGATCCGGCGCACATGCGGATTGGAGTCGTAGACCTCCTGCGCCGCGTTGCCCGACTGCCGTCGCTGCACGATCTGCTCGGCGGTGAGCCCGAAGATGTAGATGTTGTCGGCCCCGACATCACGGGCGATCTCGACGTTAGCGCCATCGAGTGTGCCGATGGTCAGTGCACCGTTCATGGCAAGCTTCATATTGCCGGTACCGGAAGCCTCGTATCCGGCCGTGGAAATCTGCTCCGACAGGTCAGCCGCGGGCACGATGAGCTCGGCGACCGATACCTTGTAGTCCGGATAGAACACCACGCGCAGCGAGCGATTGACCTGCGGGTCGGCGTTGACCACGCGGGCGATGTTGTTGATGAGTTTGATGATGAGCTTGGCCAGTGCGTAGCCCGGGGCCGCCTTGCCGCTGAATATGAAGGTCTTCGGCGCCAGTAGCGGACAATTGTCCTCGGTGATGCGACAGTACAGATGCACGATGTGCAGAGCATTGAGCAATTGTCGTTTGTATTCGTGGATACGCTTGATCTGTACGTCGAACATGCTCTGCGGATCCACCGTCACGCCCGTAGTCGAGCGCACGCGTTGCGCCAGATCAGTTTTGTTTTTGAGCTTGGCGTCGCGAAAGGCACTCCGAAACGTCGTATCTGCGGCCAGCGGCTCAAGGCGCAGCAGCTCGCCGAGATCGGTGATCCATTTGGCGCCCAGCGCTTCGCTGATCAGCGCGGCCAATCGATGATTGCAGTTCAACAGCCAGCGACGCGGCGTGACGCCATTGGTCTTGTTGTTGAACCGGGCAGGCCATAACTCGTAAAAGTCCGGCACCAGCTGGCTCTTGACCAGTTCGGAATGCATTTCGGCCACGCCGTTGACCGAGTGACTGCCGACGATGGCCAAGTGGGCCATCCTGATCTGCTTGTGGGGCTGCTCCTGGACGATCGACATGCGCTCCAGACGGGCCTGATCTCCGGGATGCCGGAGCGCGACCTCGCCGAGAAAGCGACGATTGATTTCGTAGACGATTTCGAGATGTCGCGGCAGTACACGCTCGAACAGCTTCGCGGACCAGCGTTCGAGGGCTTCCGGCAGCAGCGTGTGATTGGTGTAGGCAATGGTTTGCTGGGTGATTTCCCAAGAGGCGTCCCAGCTCATGGAATGCTCATCCACCAGCGTACGCATGAGTTCGACGACGGCGAGAGCGGGATGGGTATCGTTGAGTTGGATGGCGTTGTAGCGACCGAACTCATCTATTCGGTGTCCGGAGCAGCCGTGGCGGCGGAAAATATCGCGCATGGCGCAGGCCACGAAAAAGTATTCCTGGATGAAGCGCAGTTCGCGGCCGGCCTCGGCAGAATCGGACGGGTAAAGCACTTTCGACACTGTTTCAACGGCTACCTGTCGCTCCATTGCGCGCAGGTAATCGCCGTCATTGAATATCGCCATGTCGAATTCCGCCGGCGCCCGCGCGGTGTAGAGCCGCAGGAAATTGACGCACCGGCCACCGTAGCCGACCACGGGAATGTCAGCCGGAACCCCAATAAGAGAACTCCAGTCGAGCCAATGGGGATTGTATTGTCCGGCGGCATCGAGATCGCCCTCGAGTCGACCGTAGATTGGAATCATCGAACTCTGCTCACGACGCTCGATATGCCACGGCGTTCCGTGAACTGCCCAGTTATCCGGTTGCTCGCGCTGAAAACCATTCATGAAGGTCTGCCGAAACAGACCGAACTGATAGTTGATGCCGTAGCCATAGCCCGGATAAGACATGCTGGCCAGAGAATCGAGAAAACAGGCTGCCAGACGGCCCAGTCCGCCGTTGCCGAGCGCGGGATCGCACTCGCTCTCGAGCACGTCGCTCAAAGTCACGCCCATATCGACGGCCACTTCGGCGCAGACGTCATACAGGCCAAGATTGCGTAGATTGTTGGCGAGCAACCGACCGATCAGAAACTCCATCGACAGGTAATGAATCTGCTTGGCACCTGCTTGAATCACTCGCGCTTCGGTAGCGTTCATGGCTCGGATGACCGGCTCCCGGATGGCCAGCGCAAGAGCCAGGTGGTAATCCTCGGGATCGGCGTTGCGTGAACTCTTCGCCAGCGTGACTTCCAGGTGGTAGTCGACCGCGCTCTGCAGTGACTGCCGATCCGGCTGCGCGTTGATTTTGAGTCTCGAGGCCATGGCCTCCACGTTATCGGTCAGCGCAATCAAAACCTTTAAGAGGACCGGCGCTTGGCGTTGGCGGCAAAGAGCCGAGTCGTCTGCAATGTAATGATTACCTTGACATTTTTATCTATCGGGTAGGTTCTGCGGCAGCGGCGACTTAGGGTTCTTCCAGACCTGGCGTCAGCAGCTTCAAGCGCAGATTCTGCGTCGTGTTCTCGGCCGACATCGGCTGGCTGAAATAGAAACCCTGGCCTTTGGTGTTCGAGCTCATTTTGACCAGTGCTGCACGCTGATGTTCTGTTTCCACGCCTTCGGCAACGACCTCTACGCCCAACTCGGCAGCCAACGCGATGATCGCGCGAACCATCGCCTGGCCCGCGCCTTCATCGGACGCCGCTGCAACCATGTGCCGGGAAATCTTGAGCCGGCTCACACGATAGGTTCTCAGGTAATCCAGCGAGGAGAACTGCGCGCCGAAATCATCAATGGCGATGCACACGCCGAGCCGGCGTAGTTCCTCGAGTACGTCGCTCTGGGAGAGTGTCGTGCGTGCCAGGGCGGCTTCGGTGACGTCGAGTTCCAGGTCGCCGGGCTTGAGCCCCCAGCGCGCCAAGGTCTCCTGCACGTCGCGTACGAACTCCTTGCCTGCCTTGATTTGCCAGAGCGATACGTTCACCGCGATCAGCGGCACCGGCACATGCGTCTGACGCCACTGCGCCAGCTGCCGGCAGGCGCGCTCGAGCACCCATCGACCCAGGCTGTGAATCACGCTGGACTTCTCCGCTATCGGCATGAATACACCCGGCAGGAGCAGACCGCGCGTCGGATGGTTCCATCGTATCAGTGCCTCCATGCCGACAATGCGGCCCGAGGACAGGTCCACTTGTGACTGATAATAAAGTTCCAATTCGCCGCGCTCCAGGGCATCGCGCAAACCCTGCGCCAACGCCACATACTCGCGCGACTCGCGCTCCAGATCCGGCGAATGAAAGCAAAATTGACCGCGCCCCTCCTCCTTGGCGCGGTAAAGCGCCTGATCCGCCTGCGCCAGCAAGGTCTCCGGCATGAACGCATCGGTCGAAAATACGCTGATGCCGGCGCTGGCCCCGATCCGCAACTGATCGCCATCGATATGGTAGGGCGCAGACAAGGCTGCGATCACACTGCTTGCAAGTGCGCCGGCCAGTGTCGGCTCGATCACGTCGGCCTGAAGGATCGCGAACTCATCGCCACCCAACCGCGCCACAAAATCCGTTTCTCGCGTCGCGCTACGCAGCCGCTGCGCCACAGCTTGCAGCAGCTTGTCGCCGGCCAGGTGGCCACGCATGTCGTTGACGTCCTTGAACCGGTCAAGATCAAAATACAGCACGGCGAACGGATTGCTCGCGCGCCCGGCAGCAGCGCATGCCTGCCGCAAGCGATCATTGAAGGTGATGCGATTGGCCAGCCCGGTCAGCGCATCGGTACGGGCCATCAGTGCGATGCGATCCTCGGCCAGCCTGCGCTCGGTGACATCCACCATGATGCCTTCTATTTCCAGCACACGCCCGCTGCTGTCACGTACCGGCGTATAGCGATTCTCCATCCAGCGACTCTCGCCGGTACTGGTGAGCATTCGGTATTCGATCGTCGCAGGCACCGAGTCGGCTTTCAGTAGTGCCGCCATGGTACCTTGGACCCTCGCACGGTCCTCGGGATGAACATGGCTTTGATACAGCGTCGGCGACTCGAGCAATTTGGCGGCATCGTGGCCCAACAGGGAAACATTCTGAGAAATGTAAACCATCGGAAACGACGCCGCGCCACGCAGCCGGAATAAAATGGTAGGGCTGTTCTGCACTATCGTATTGGCCTTGGCCAATTCCTCGACATAGCGCTCGCGCGTTATGGCGGTGCCGATAAGCTGCGCCAGGGTCGTCAGAATATCGACCTCGGCATCGGTCCAATGGCGTTCATTGGTGCAATCGTCGAAACTGATGTGGCCCCAGTACCTGCCGTTAGCCATGATCGGCACGAGCAGCGCCGATTTCACATGCAAGCGCTCGAAGAGCCGTTGGTGCGCACCCGAAGTCGCGCTCAATCGCGCGCGCACGGCCAAACCTTGCCGCAATGGCGCCACCCAACGCAGCAGGTCGGCATCGGCCGGTTCCGACATCGTCGCCAGGATGGTAGCGGACTCTTCTGGCCGGTTCGGCGCCGTCCAGATATTTCTTACAATCTGCAGCGGAACGCCGGCAACGGTTGGCGCAACTTCAAGTACCAGCATGCGATCGGCGCGCACCGCCGTGGCTACCTTTCCGACCGCGGTGGAGATTGCCTCGTGCAGGTCGGGCGCCGTCATGATCTCCACGACGCTGGCGTTTACCGCGGCCAGCAACATGTCGCGATAGCGCAGATCCTCGCGCGTGCGCTCGCGGGCCGCCGCCGTGCCGATGAATTCGGCCAGAAGTTGCAGAATATTGATCTGAGCACGAGTCCACTCGTGCTCGCCTTTGCAATCATCGAAGACGATTTCGCCCCGATACTCGCCATTGAGCATGATTGGGACCTGCAGCGTTGATACCACCTGCAGCTGCGTCAGCAGATCGTGAATGGGCCCTTTCAGTAGACGGCGGATACCGATCACCGCTTTGCCTTCGCGCAAGGGTCGAAGCCATTCCTCCATCGCGTGGCGAGCCTGACTATTGGCGATGATCGCGGCCGCGTCCACATTCGGCGCATCCGCGGAGCTCCAGACGAAGAAGGTTGCGGGAACAATCTCCTCGCCGGTGGTCGCGCCCTTTTCTATGAGCAGCATGCGGTCGATTCGCACTACTCTGGCGATCGTTTGCAGCGAGTCGGACAGGGCCTCGCGCAGGGAGTCCGCATTCAGGATCTGGGTGATACAAAGGGTAACGGCTTCGAGCAGCACTTCCGTGCTGTCCAAGCCGGTGCTGTCGTCTACCTGGTCCGGGATCGCATCTTGCCCCATCGCGCTGGACCAGATTGCCGATGGCTAGCGCCGCAGCAGCGGCGCGATCAGGTCGATCGGCAGTGGAAATACGATCGTGGAGCTCTTCTCGTTGGAAATATCGGCCAGCGTCTGCAGGTAGCGCAGTTGCAGCGAGGCGGGCTGGCTGGAAAGCAGCTGTGCGGCTTCGGCCAGCGCTTCTGCCGCTTGCTTCTCGCCTTCCGCGTGAATCACCTTCGCGCGCCGGCTGCGCTCAGCCTCGGCCTGCCGCGCCATGGCCCGGATCATGGTCTCGTCGAGATCGATGTCCTTGATCTCGACGTTTGTGACCTTGACCCCCCATGCGGCGGTGTTGAGATCGAGCACCTGCTGGATCGCCGCGTTCAGCCGATCGCGCTGCGAAAGCAGTTCATCCATCTCGTGCTGTCCGGCCACGGAGCGAAGGGTGGTCTGCGCGAGCTGACTGGTGGCTTCATATGGATTGACCACCTGCAGAATCGCCTTCTCCGGATCGACCACTCGAAAATACACCACCGCGCTGACTTTCACCGATACGTTGTCGCGCGAGATTACGTCCTGCTTCGGTACGTTCAGCACCACAGTACGCAATTCAAGGGTCTTCATTTGCTGGATCACCGGCAGGACCAGTCGCACTCCCGGTCCCTTGACGCCAGTGAAACGCCCCAATGTGAACATGACCCCGCGCTCGTATTCCTTGAGAATGCGAATTGAACTCACCGTGATCAACAGCAGCACTACCACGACGATCGGCAATGAGAGGTTCATGAGTTACTCCTGCAATTTGGCTTGCGGCTCTACCCAGAGCGTGAGGCCGGCCACTTTGACGATTCTCGCCTGTTGCCCCGCACGCAGTGGACTCGGCGTCTGGGCGTTCCACAATTCCCCGCCGTATCGCACCACGCACTGCTCGCTACCTTCAGTGATTACTTCAACGACCCCGCCGATCATTGCCTCGACACCCGTAGTCACGGGCCGGCGCCGCGCGCGTGCCGCGAGCCACGCAATCGTTGCGATCACGAGTGCGCCGGAAATGGCGATGCCTGCAATCACCGGCAGTGCAACCCGTATGCCCTGTGCCTGGTTGTCAAACAGAATAATAGATCCGATCACGAATGCGGCCAGGCCACCGACACCAAGCGAGCCAAAGGCCGGCATGAAGAATTCCAGCACGATCAGGCCCGTTCCCAGTGCAATCAGAGCCACGCCGGCAAAGTTCACCGCCAGCAATTGCAGAGCATAGAGGGCCAGAATCAACGACAGCGCACCCACGACACCCGGTAGGACCGCGCCGGGGTTATAGCCCTCGAGCAGCAAGCCGTAGATCCCGATCAGCAACAGGCCGTAGGCGATCGTCGGATGGGTCAGCACCATCAGAAAACGCGCGCGCCAATCGGGCGCAATCCGATTCACGGCGAGACCTTTAGTGCGCAGCACGATTTCATGTTCAGCAAGCTGAAGTTTGCGGCCGTCGATCTGCAGCAGCAGATCCGGTACATCCTTGGCAATGACTTCGATCACGTGCTGCGCGAGCGCGTCCTGCGCCGACAAGCTCGCCGCGCCACGAACGGCACTCTCGGCCCAATCAGCATTGCGGCCCCGCAGTTGCGCCAGCCCACGGATATAGGCGACCGCGTCGTTGACGGCCTTGCGTTCACCTGCGCTTGCGGGCTCGGTTGTTGCAGCCGCGGACGACGGCTTACTCGTGCCTTCGGATTTGCTGGGCGGCGTGGCCGACGACGGACCTGACGCGGGCGCGGGTACCGCCGTGGGCGCGGCACTGGGCGCCTCGCCGCCGATTGATATGGGCGTAGCGGCGCCCAGATTCGTAGCCGGCGCCATTGCCGCGAGGTGGCTTGCGTAAAGAATGTAGGTTCCAGCGCTGGCCGCGCGTGCTCCGCTCGGCGCCACATAGCTCACTACCGGCACCGGGGAAGCCAGGATGGCCTTGATGATGTCACGCATGGAGGTGTCGAGCCCGCCCGGGGTATCCATTTGAACGATGATCACGGGGCTGTGCTGGAGAACAGCGTCGAGCAGCGAGCGTTCGATGTAGCGGCTCATCGCCGGCCCAATAGGGCCGTTGAGCTCGATCAAAGTGGCGACACCGCCGGCAGGTTCCGCTGCTAAGCCGCTGCGGCTCGCGGTGAGATCTGCAAGCAGAAGGCCCATCGCGAACCAGTGCGCGAGGCGACGCCATTCAGTCTGATTGGAACGAACCGCGCTCACTGCCTGGACCCCTGCGGCGGCCGTCGGTCACCCGAGTATCCGATAGTAGCGTGGAGCCGGCAGGAAGTGCCAATCTGGCGCCGTCAGCCCGCGCTGCCAATGCCGCTTCCCCTGGCCAGCGACTCACCCGCCTCCGTGTTACGCTTTTATTCCGGCTTGCAGCCCATTTTTCCGGCGGGGAAACAAAAGCATGGCTCTTGAACGCGCACTCAAGATCCGCGATATCGTGCTTTTCAATGTCGCTGCCATCATCGGCATGCGCTGGGTGGCTCTGGCCGCAGCAAATGGCCCATCCTCGCTGTTTCTCTGGGTTCTCGCGGCGTTGGTCTTCTTCGTCCCGCAGGGTTTCGCGGTCATCGCGCTGGCATCGGCGATCCCGGAGGAGGGTGGCTTATACGTCTGGACCGCAAGGGCATTTGGCGCCCGGCACGGATTTCTCGCCGGCTGGCTCTACTGGGCGTCGAACATCCTCTACTTCCCGACGCTGACGCTTTCGACGGTGGTCTTTGCGCTCTATGTTTTCGACCTGCGGTTTGCCTACCTGGAGCAGAACGCGACCTATGCCGCCGGCGCTTCGCTGGTACTGCTCGGCATCGCGCTGTTCTTCAACGTCATCGGTCTGAAGAGCGGTCGCTGGGTGCAGAACATTGGAGGCGTCGCCAGTTGGCTGCCTGCCGTCGCGCTTGCGGTCGTAGCGCTCGCAGCGCTGCTGCACGGCGGGTCGGCCACGCCGATCACGCCGCGCTCGCTGATGCCGGACTTCGGCAATCTGCCGACCATTCTGTTTTTTGCCAACCTCTGCTTCGGCTTTGCGGGGCTTGAGCTCGCTCCGATGCTCGCTGGCGAAGTCGTCGAGCCGCGCAAGACGTTCCCCCGAGCCATCATCATTTCCGGTCTGACGATCGCGGCGTGCTATCTCATCGGCACGATGTCCCTGATGTGGGCGCTACCGCCCGGTGAGACCTCGATAATCTCGGGTGTGAACCAAGCCATCGCCAAGGCAGGGGCCCGGCACGGGCTCGGTTGGTTGGGGGCGCCCGTCGCGCTGCTCATGACCATCGCGGGCCTCGGCGGCATTGGCGCGTGGCTGATCGGCACGGCGCGGCTGCTGTTCGTCGGTGGTCTGGACCGCTACCTTCCTCCCGTCTTCGGCAGGACGCATCCTCGATGGAAGACGCCCTACGTGGCATTGCTGGTACAGGGAGCACTGTCGGCTCTTTTCATCCTCGCAGCCACGCGCGGCGACACGGTCAAGGGGGCGTACTTGAAGCTCGTCAACGCAACTCTGATCGTCTACTTCATTCCGTATCTATACATGTTCGCGGCAGCCATCAAGCTGCGCATGGAAATCGCGCGCCAGCCACAAGCCATTCCCGTACCTGGGGGAAAAGCGGGTAGCTTGTTCTGGAACGGACTCGGATTTCTGACCACGACCGTCTCGATCATTCTCGCCTTGATTCCACCTGCGGACACGGCGGATCGGCGCGGGTTCTTTGTCCAGGTTCTCTCCGGTTCCTTCGGCTTCCTCGCCGCCGGATGGGTCCTGTATGCAATAGCTGAACGGCGTCGCCGCTCGACTGCCGCTACGCAATGAGGCGCTGGAGTGCACTTCTGCTCGCCCTATGGGTTCCGGCCGGGCTTGCTGCGAGCGTCCGAGTCCCAGAATTGGGAGTGATTTTCAACGACTACCCCACTGACCTGGCCAAGCCCGTGCCCTATGAAAGACCAGACGGATTCGTAGTACAGCTTCAGATCGGCCGTGCGTACTTGAACGTCATGCGATACGACGATCCGGCGCGCGCGGCGCGTTCCCTTACGGACGCCGACTATCGGCAACTGCTGCGTCGGGAGCTAGAGCAACGCGGCCTGCACGTTTCCGAGGCTCGGCTGACGAAACTGGGCGGACAGGCTGCCTGGCTCGTGACCGGCGCGCAGACATTGATACCCGGCCGCATTGTTTCCTACGAATGTTTTGCGACGGTCATAGTGAGTCATCAACTGATCAACGCCGTGGTAAGTGCGGTAGGAAGTCCCGGCAGGCCCGTCGATTTTGACCTGATGCTCAAAATACTGCTGGGCATGGCGTTCGAGCCGGTGGATCGAAGTGCCGTGCCTGCACCCGTCCCGGCGGCATCGAACCCGGATAAAATGCCGCGTTTTCTCGATGCCGGCGACGTACCAATCTATTCGGAAGCCGCGCGAGTGCGCGGACTGCAGGGCACAGTAGATGCATCATTCAGCATCGATGAACACGGACGGGCGCAACATATCGAGGTGTTCTTTGCGGACTACGCCGAGCTCGCGCAGAGCATACCGACCGTGCTGGAACATGGGCGGTTCAAGATCCCCGCGGACTGGACACAGGCGGGCTCACAGGGCAGGCGCTTTACCATGGAGTTCAATTTTGTGATAGTCCGGGCCGGCGACAAATGCCCCGACACCTCAGCCGCGTCGCACATAGCCGGCGCGGAGATCATGGAAATCTGCAATAGCCTGGGCCGATAGAGGTGATCGCCAGCGCGGTCATATCGCGCAGCGTGGCGAAGGGCTGCGGCGCGAGTAGGACGTGCGGCAGCCAAATGCTGCTAGCATGGCGCTCGGAGGTTCTGCACTTGTGAGTTGGCGAGGATGGATGGCCTTTGCGGCCCTCGGCATTATCTGGGGCTTGCCGTATTTCTTCATCAAGCTGGCAGTGCAGGAGCTCTCGCCGTTCGTGGTCGCTTGGGGGCGCGTCTGTCTCGGGGCGATGATCCTGTTGCCGATTGCCTGGCATCGTGGCGCCCTGCGCGCCACGAGCGCGCACAAGGCCGCTATCTGCGCCTTTGCCTTGGCCGAATTCGTGATTCCGTTTTCGGCGATTTCCTTCGGCGAGCGTTGGATCAGCTCCTCGGTCACCGGCATCCTGATCGCCACGGTACCGCTGACTATCGCACTGATCTCGCGCTTCTTTGGCTTACACGAGCCGTTGGGCGTTTGGCGTCTTTCTGGTCTGGTGCTCGGATTAGTAGGCGTCGCGGCGCTGGTCGGACTGGGTACCATCTCCGGCCCTCAGGGTTGGGCCGGCGTAGGGTGCATGCTGCTAGCCACCCTCGGTTATGCCATCGGCCCCTTGATCATCCAGCGCCATTTGAGCGGCGTGGACTCGTTTGGTCCCGTGGCTGCGAGCCTGCTGGTCAGCAGCATCGTGCTGCTGCCGTTCGCCATATACAATTTTCCAAGCCACGTTCCCTCGATAATTGCGCTGTCGTCCATGGCGGTGTTAGGCGCGGTCTGCACGGCGCTGGCCATGTTGCTGCTGTTCTATCTGATCAGCCAAGCCGGCGCGTCGCGCGCATCCGTGATCACCTATATCAATCCAGCCGTGGCGACGCTGCTGGGTGTGACGCTACTACACGAACACCTGGGCATCGGCGGCATAACGGCTTTTGCGCTGATCCTGCTCGGATCGTGGCTGGCAACGCGGGGCGCCGTCCGCCGGCGCCACGAGTCCGGCAAAGCGGTCGCCTGAGTCCGGCCTAAGAGGCGAGCTTCGCCTCCATCGTTATTCTCGCTTTCAAGAGCTTGGACACCGGGCAACCGCTCTTGGCCTTGTTGGCGATGGTTTCAAACTTTGCCTGATCTGCGCCCGGAACGATGGCCCTAACGCTCAAATGACTCGCGGTGATCTCAAAGCCCTCACCGATCTTTTCCAGTGTCACTTCCGCGTGGGTCTCGATACGATCGGCAGTCAAGCCCGCTTCCCCGAGCATCAATGACAATGCCATCGAGAAGCACGCGGCGTGTGCTGCGCCAATCAATTCTTCCGGATTCGTGCCCTTGCCGCCCTCAAAGCGAGATTTAAAACCATAGGGTGCTTCCTTAAGCACGCCGGTCTCGGTGGAAATGGTGCCAGCACCGTCCTTGATGCCGCCTTTCCAAACTGCCCAAGCTTTCTTTATCACTGCGACTCCTCAGTATTGGTGATCAGGCGCCGTTCTTGGAATCTTTCAAACCCTGTTTGATGTCGCCCACCTCGATCTGAAGCTGGCCGAGAGTTTTCTTGATATTCCCCTGCGCTTCCTGACTCGGGTTGCCGACAATCCTGCCTGCGACTTCCTGGACCGTGCCTTCCGCTTCCTTCAGGCCGCCTTTGACTTGATCTTTGTTCATGCTCATGAGTTCTTCCTGCAGCCAACGCCGGAACACGGCCGGCACGTCACCGCGGGAAATGTAGGCCTAGAGCGCGCGCGCGGTCTGTGGGCCGTCGCACGCAAGCCCTCAGGTTGCAATATGTCACTACGTGCGGCGGCGTACATACATTGCCGCGATTCAGGTCCACTCTGAGCGTTCGTGCCCTGACTCGATTGCGCACGAAAGGCCAATCGAATGACGGATCACAAGTCGGTTGCCAACCGTGTGTTGGCCAGCATTCCAGCAAACAGCTATCGGCGTCTGCGTACGCAGCTGGAACCGGTTGATTTAGCCTTCGGACAGATACTGTACGACTCGGGTGAACCGATCCGGCACGTTTACTTTCCGGTGAACTGCCTGATCTCGTTGCTTACGTCGGTCGACAAACGCCGCACACTAGAAGTAGGGATGGTCGGTAACGAAGGAATGGCCGGCACGCCGGTTGTGTTGGGCGTCGGCGTATCGGGAGGGCGCGCCCTGGTGCAAGGCGAAGGGCGTGCGTTACGCTTGTCCGCGGCGCGCTTCCGCAACGAGTTCGAGCGAAATCAGCCGTTGCAGCAGGCGTTGTTCCGCTACACGTATGCTTTGATGGCGCAGATCTCGCAAACCGCAGCGTGCAATCGCTTCCACGCCGCGGGAGCCCGACTCGCGCGTTGGTTATTGATGACTCGCGACCGCGTCGGTTCGGACACCTTTCCACTGACGCATGAGTTTCTGGCGCATATGCTCGGGCTGCGCCGAGAGGGAGTTTCCGAGGCCGCCAGCATCCTCAAACGCCGCAAACTCGTCGCCTATAGCCGGGGAAAGATCCAGATTCTGGATGCCAAGGGACTCACGGCGGCCTCGTGCTCGTGTTATCAGATTGTCAACGCAGCCTACCAGCGTGCGGTGACTCACTGAGGCAATCCCCCGAGGTTGCCGCCGCGCCGGCGCAGCCTAGTCTGAGGGACGGCAGGCCAGGGCGTCGCTGCGCCGAGTGATCGCAGACGCGTCGCCTTTCAGGCTGACTTCCACCTCGTAGACGATCACCGTGGGTGCATCGTTCCATTTCTGTTCATCGAGGTGCGTCAATTCCTCGCTCACGCAGGTCGCGGAGTTGGCGACGTCGGCCGCGCAACGTTCCTTTGCCATGGATTGTTTGGCGGCTTGATAGCCGTGACCACAGGCGGAAAGTGAGGCGTCGGCGACACCAGTGTCGTGGATCAGCTGATCCCGACATGCGGAGCCCGCGCTCACAACCGAACAATTGGCCTGGAATACGCGCTGATATTGAAAACTTAAAGTTCCCTCGTGCAGCGCAATGGATTGTAGAGAATGCTGTGCGATGTCCTCGAACAGCACTTTGCGATCGTAGATGCGCAGTACCATGAAGCCCAAGCCACCGTTGGTCCCGTCCGGGGCTTCGAAGAACGCGTAGTCCGCGCTGACGCCCTTGAAGTAACCACTCCAGCGGTCGCTTGGAATGACGTATTCGTTGGTTTCCGTATTGGATCGACAGGGCGTAGCGTTGCCAGACACCACCGGCAGCAGCGCGAGCCGATCCGCTCCGACTTCGCCGTAGTCGACCTGTTTCACTACCACGGACCGATAATAGAAGCAGGAAACCTGCCGTTTGACCTGAGGGTTGTGCAGATCTGCCTTCAGGCGCACATGTCGAACCTTCAGCGGCGGATCAAATGGGTTTGCCGCGAGCCCAAAGGTGGGCAATGCCATGAGGAGCAGTATCAATCGTTGCGCGCCAGTCACGATCAATTTCCCGGCGCTGGCGCATCGATTGGTGTGCAGTTGGTACGGCCCGACATCGCACAATCCTGTATCTGCGACATATGCTGCAGCACACGGACCAGAAGCAGTCCGCCCACGACCAGAATCAGGATCACGACCAAGCCGATCACCGCGCCGCGGCGCGAGTCGGGGCTTTGTGGGTCGGCCGGGCCTTGGTTTGTCATCCGTACATTACCAAGAGAGAGCAAGTTCGATACCGCACGAGATGTCGTATGATAAGGGATGTTTCCGCCATTAATTGCGGTTGTTCTTACCACACGGAGATGCCCATGAATACGCTCTGCAACACACGTCCTTTACGTACGCTGATTGTAGCGGCAGCCTTGGCCGCAGGTTTCGGATCAGCTTGGGCGACGGATGTGAAAGTGTCTTTGACCGGCGCCGAAGAGACGCCGCCGGTAACGACATCGGCAACCGCCGCCGGCACGATCACGATCGGCGCCGACAAATCCGTCAGCGGTACCATCAAGAGCACGGGTATCGACGGCACTGTGGCGCATATTCACGAAGGCGCGTTCGGTCAGGCGGGGCCACCGATCATTACGCTGGTCCAGGGCCCCCCCGGCGTTTGGTCCGTGCCGCCGGGCTCAAAGCTCACGGATGAGCAGTATGCGAGCTTCAAAGCCGGCAATCTGTATGTGAACGTACACAGCGCCGAGCACAAGCCGGGGGAAATTCGCGCCCAGCTCAAGCCTTGAGCCGAAACTGGCCGGAACGGCCGGGGGCTGCCTGAGCTTCAGCCGAGTGCACGTGGCGGGCACTTTTTAGCCCACCGACGCGGCCGCGTCGCGGCCGGCAGCGCGACCGGAAAAGATGCAGCCGCCGAGAAACGATCCTTCGAGAGCTGCGTAGCCATGAACGCCACCGCCGCCAAATCCGGCCACTTCACCCGCGGCGTAAAGACCTGCTACCGGCTGGCCGTTCGCTGCCAGGACGCGGCTTTGCAGATCGGTCTGCAAGCCGCCCAAGGTTTTCCTGGTGAGAATATGCAGGCGCACTGCAACCAGCGGTCCGGCACGCGCATCGAGCAGTTTGTGGGGCCTGGCTGTTCGGGTTAGTTTATCCCCCAGATAAGTGCGTGCAGCGCGGATCGCGTTGATCTGCGCATCCTTGCAGAACAGGTTGTCGAGCTGGCGGTCGCGAGCACGGAGCTCGCGCTCGACGGACGCCAGGACCAGCGCAGGCGCGCCGTTGGCCAGTGCATTCATGCGACGCACCAGCGCCGCAAGATCGTGTTCGACAATGAAATCCTCGCCATGCTCCATGAACGCCTTGACGGGCCCGGGGATGCCCGCCGTCGCGCGCCGTATGACCTGCTTCCAGCTCCTGGACGTGATATCCGGGTTTTGCTCGGAGCCGGACAGCGCAAACTCCTTTGCCATGATCTGCCGGGTCAGGATGAGCCATGAATAGTCGAATCCAGTTCGTAGGATGTGCCGCAGCGTGGCCAGCGTGTCGAATCCGGGATAGAGCGGCGCCGGCAGCCGGCTGCCGCGTGCGTCCAACCAAAGGGAGGAGGGGCCCGCCAGGATGCGGATGCCGTGATTCGACCATATCGGGTTCCAGTTCTTGACGCCTTCGACGTAGTGCCACATGCGGTCGCGGTTGACGAGATTCCCGCCGGCGGCCTCGGCGATAGCCAGCATGCGGCCATCAACATGATCCGGAACTCCGCTGATCATCCGCTCAGGCGGTGCCCCCAGACGCGTGGGCCAGTTGCTTCGAACCATTTCATGATTGGCGCCGATTCCGCCGGAGGCGACGATGACGGCTTGGGCCTTCAGGTCGAATGCGCCGACGATCTCTCGCGAACTCTTTCTCCCGCGCTCGACGCCGCTCGGCTCGAGGATGTCGCCGCAAACGCCGGTGATCGCCGCGCCCGACTTGGTCAAACTGTTGACCCGATGGCGAAACTTCAAAGTGACCAGACCTCGATCCACGGCCACGCGAACGCGCTCAACGAACGGCGCCATGAGGCCGGGCCCGGTTCCCCATGTGATGTGAAATCGCGGCACGGAATTGCCGTGGCCGATGGCGTTGCGGCCACCGCGCTCCGCCCACGCCACTACGGGAAAGAAGCGGACACCTCGCTTGTGCAGCCATGATCGCTTCTCACCGGCGGCGAAAGCGACATAGGCTTGTGCCCATTGCCGTGGCCAATGATCCTGCTCGCGGTCGAACGCGGCCGTCGCCATCCAGTCCTCGAGCGCGAGTTCATACGAGTCATGGATACGCATCCTGCGCTGCTCAGGCGAGTCGACCAGAAATAGGCCGCCCAACGACCAAAATCCCTGGCCACCGAGGCTCTGCCCGGGTTCCTGATCGACAATGATGACCCGCTTGTGCGCTTCCGCCAACTCGGCGGCCGCGACCAGTCCGGCGAGTCCCGCACCCACGATGATTACATCCGCATCGTTCGCCACGTTAGCTGTCCCCCGCCCGGGCCTCATTGTCGGTCTTTCATCGGCCGCGCGCACATCCGCGCTGGTAGGCGCCGGCGACCAGGTACTGTGCGGCGATTTTGCCGAGATTGTTTTCCTGCTTGAAAGTGCGTAAATTTCAGGGCGATTTCACGGCGCGCACTCCCGCAGGGGTAGGTGCAACGGCTGCCGGCGCCACTTTCACTATTGTCCACCAGCTCACCATCGCCCACTTGCTGAATCCGGTTACGTTCGCCTTCTGCCGTGGACTGCTCTGGTAATGTGGCGACGAATACAAACATGGTGGAAATTCCGACGGGCCGTGATCAGCGCGTCCCAGGGCAGGCTGGCTTCTGCTGTCATTGAACAGGACATTCTTGTGCTGCCATGTTGGCGTCGGCCCGAGTTCTTGTGGCATTGCCTGGACAATTTGACCCGCGCCGAGGGTATCGGCAGCGTCCATGTGCTTTTCCGACCGGACACGGGGTTCTCCCTTGATAATCTCGAAGTCATCCGATCTTTCGCCGACCGGCTCGCGAGCTTCGAGATTCAGCTTGCGGATCCGTGCCCATTCCGACGTACCAAGCCCAGCGCCAATCTGCTGCTCGGCTGCCTGCATGCCGCTGCCGCCTCGAAGCAATTGGTATTTCTGGTTGAGGAAGACATCATGGTGGCGCGTGACTATTTCACCTGGCACCGCGCAGTGCATGCGGCAGCGGGCCCGCTGTTCTGCTCCATTCCCGTGAAGAATCCCAATCGCGCGCTGAAGCTCCCTGATGAACCGGGAGGCTACTATTTAAGCACCGGGGATTCCTGCTCAAACGGGATATGCTTCGACAAGCGCGTCCTCCAGAACCTGGTCGCACGGCACGCGAACATGGCGTACTTCCGTAGACCAAAGAAATACATTCGACGGCACTTCCCGGGCAGCTCGATCAGCCTGGGATACGTCGAGCAGGACGGCTTGGTGCGGCGCATACAGGAACTATCGGCCTTGCCGATCGCGTGGCCATGCGTACCGCGAGCCTTTCATTCGGGGTTTTTTGGCGCGCGTGGGGGTTGGCACAACTTCAGTCGCCCCGATGGCATCGGCGAATCAGTCCAGGACCGCGTACGCACTCTGGCGCACACGATCTATAGCGCGGATGCCATGCGCAATGCCCTGCAAGACCCCGAATTCATCGACACCTGTATGCCCTGCAATCTGCAGACGCCGGCATGGAAGGCCCTTCGCCGGATCGATATCACCACTGCAGCGGCGGCGCAGCTTGACGGCATTGCCGTCAATACTTCACCTTGAACACAGGCGAGTCCTCCGGGCGTGTCTTGCGCTGATCGTACACGCGCGTCGTGCTGATATTGGCGTGTCCGAGCCATTCCTGGACCTTGGCGATGTCGGCGCCGGCGTCCAAGGCATTTGTAGCCGCCGTAGCCCGTGCAGCATGCGGACCGAAGCGCTCCACGGCTATTCCCACCTTCTTGCCGTAGAACTTGATCAACTGATAGACCCCATCGGCGGTCAGGCCGGTGTCTAGGCGGCCACCGTGCCGATTATTTCGGACCGGCCGGAATAACGGACTGGCAGCGAGCTGCGCGTGGCCCGCACTCTCCAGGTAATCAGCAAGCCGTTCCTGCGAACCGGGATGGAGCGGAACGTGGCGGAGTTTTTCTCCCTTGCCGTGGACTCGGAGGTGCTTCACACCGCGGCGCTCGTGGATATCACGGACCATAAGCCGACACAGTTCATCACGCCGCAGCGCATGGTAAAACAGGATCGAAAGGATCGCGCGATCGCGCCTGGCCTTGAGGGTATTTCCTTTGGGCGCCTCGAGCAGGTGCCGCGCTTGGGCGTCGGAGAGCGCCGGCGTCTTGCCCTGGTAGCTGTCGACCTTCGGCCGCATGACGCCTTTGACCGGATTGACCGCCACGGCATTGCGCTCGCAGAGGTATTCGAACATCGAGGAAAGCGCCGCAAGCTTCCGCCTGATCGTGGAGCCCTGCAGCTGCCGGCGCAAGAGCTCATCGCGGTAGGCAATGACGTGCGCACGGGTTACGGTGCGAAATTCCTCCGGTCTGATGATCCCGACGAATTCCATGAAGTCCCGGATGTCAACCTTGTAGATCCGGCGTGTCCCAGGACTCTTGATATTGGCGAACCATTCGGATTCCGCGGGAACATCCGAGAGCTGGCGGTACTGCTGCAAGCTGAGCGAACGACGTGCCAGCGTTCGGGCGGCGGGCAGCTTCGGCTTGTCGGCCATTATGGCTCCAATATGAGAGTTGCTCCCTGACCCCTATTATATAATGAAAAAATATGTTTTCATTATATACGGAGCAGGTGCCGAAACGGGCGCATTCAGCGCACTAGGGAGTAATGCCAAAGTGCTTTGCTTCTTCCACGACGCGGGGTTGAAGGGCCATGGCAGCGTCGATGTCAGCCTGGCCGGGGTCAATCATGCCCTTGCGGATTTTATCCACGCCGCGACCATAGAGCGACCAGGCATCCTTGGGCTGCTGATTGAGTGCCGCGTCATAGTCCGCAATCGACTTGTCGAACTGACCGAGCCGCAGTCGCACCAGGCCGCGGCCGTCGAGCATGCGCGCGGCATTCGGACGCATCCTGAGCGCCGCGTTACAGTCGTCCAGGGCCTTATCGAGATCATGGCCCTCCAAAGCCCTGGCCCAGCAGAGGCCATCGAGTGCATCGGCAAGTTTCGTGTCCTGCCTGTGGGCGGGGATCCATAAGTCGTATTCCGCGATCGCCGGGGCCAGTAGACCGGCGCGACCATAGGCGGAGGCGATTACAAAACGTATGTCCGCCTCCTTGGCCGCAAACCGATCTGCAGCATCAAGATCGGCACCGGCACCGGACCGGTCCCCGGCCGAAAGACGCAGCTGTGCTCGCGTCACCAAAGCGTCCACATAATCCGGTTTGAGCTTGATCGCCTGTTCGAGATCGTCCATCGCCGGAGCCGGCTGGCCGTTGTTCCAACGTGCCAAACCGCGTTGATATAGATAACTGGCGTTGTCAGGCTGCAATTCACAGGCCCGCGTGAAGTCGGCGATGGCATGCTCAAAATCACGGCGCGCGGCGGACGCAGCGCCTCTGCGACTGAAAGTCGCGGCATCTACGGCGGTATCGACAGAGGCATCCCCGGGTGCCTGTGCTTCTTCCATCGGTTGCGCGGCGACTGCCGACGGTGGAGCGAGCGCCGGTGCCGACACCGGATTCGTTGCCAGATTGAATACCGGGCCGCCGTTATAGGTGAAGTAGAGTTTATGCTGACTGTTGGACACATAGACGCGGTGGGACAGAAAGAAATCCGCTCCGATCAGCATTTCCGCGTTTTCCAGCGAGATATCACTCAGACGCAGATGCGTATTGCGGACTTCCTCGTCACCGATCTTGAAGCTGGCGAACGGTGCAATCCATGTATTGACGGTCCCCTGCCCTATGCCGCGTGACAGGCCGGCGGTCACAACCCCTGCCCCACCGGGCCTGACGCCGGCGCGCGCGGCAGCGCGCAGCGACAGCATCGATGTCGCGGCTCCGGTATCGAACAGGACCCGAATCTTGACACCGTTGATATACGCGGTCCCGCCCGTGTGCGGTGACAACGGACTGGCTCGGTCTATGTCGATGACTGAGTAGGGTATGGACGTCGCCCAGTAGGCGAGCATGGAGTTGCCACAGTCGCTAGGGCGCATGAGTCGGATGGCACCGTTGGCGATATCGTATTCCACGTCTGCGAGCCCCAGCACGTTCTGGCCCAGGTAGCCGACAGCACCGTTCCCCGGCTCGCTTCCCCCGACAAGAAACTCAACGCGGGGTATCGAAACCGTGCCGAGCGTAAATTCCTTGACGGTCGTGACCCATGTCTGACTCGTACCACCGATGCCTACCAGGCGGATTTGACCGGGCGCTTGCCCGAGTTTTAGATTCAATTCAGCCGCACTCGCGGCCGTAATGACGCTGTAGAAGGCACCGCTGTCCGCAATCAGCCGAACTTCCGCGCCGTTGACCTTCACGGGCACGGTCGGGCTGAGACCTGACATAGTCACCGCCAGCTCGACCATCTTGCCGATCTTGCATTCGGCGTGTGCGAGCGCCGCCGCGACGAGTAGACTCGAGCTTGCCAACGCGACATAGCAGGATCGCAGCTTCATATCAAACCACGGCAAGCCCTTTCGATCTTGAGAGTTTCTGCGGCGCCGACACATACCTCGCCAGGATTGACCGCCCCACTGGCGCTGTGCTCTGGTGGACAGCTCGACCAATAGCAATATGTTCGTCAACAAACCTACGCGTGTGAACGCGCAATGACAAGTTCGGCGAGCCCGCATTTCATCGATGCGTTATCGGCTGCGGCACCGAGTTGCGTTACTCTCCCGCCGGCTTGGCCACGTCTCGCTTCATCGCCGGATCCTTCTTGTGAAGGCCCTCATCCTCGATCAAGCGCTTGCGCACATAGAAAAATCGAATGGTTTCATATTCGAACGGGGAGCCGGTCGCATAGTAACGAAAGCTGATGTTCGCGCGCTCGTCGATCGCATTAGTAACGCCGAGGGCCCATGCTTGAACGCCCCGATATAAATCGGCCACATTGATGCCATACGAAAGGCCGTAATCGCCGAGCAACCCGACGGCGTCGCGCAGCGTTGACGGCCCAAAAAAGGGAATGACCAGATATGGCCCGGGATGCGCTCCCCATTTGGACAGCGTAGTGCCGAAACCGGTCAATGCCGGAGCGATATGGAGTTTATTGGCCACGTCGAACAAACCGGCGATTCCGAGCGTGCTATTGATCGCAAACCGCCCGAGACTGCGTACCCCAAGCCTGAGACGCCACTGCAGGATGTAATTGGCCACGCTATCGATTTCAGACAGATTGCCGAAGAAGTTGTGGATACCGGAGCGAACGGGTCCAGGCAGTCGACGATAGCCATTGGCCACTGGTAGGAAAACGGCTTCATCAAATCGCGCATTGAAACGATAATTGAAGCGATTGAACCGCTCCCACGGATCATAGGTGTACATCGACGGTGCGTCGGCCGGCGTGACCGGCGGCGCCGTATCCCCGGCGGCTTGACGGCCGGACTCCTCGGATGCTGTGGCAACGACCGCGGCGAGTGCCGCGGCGTTATCCGCCGCCACAGCATTGTCGGCCGCCGGCGTTTCCGCCGGAAGACTGTGGATATCGATACTACGTGACGCGCAGCCGCAAAGCGCCACGCTAATCAAGGCGACGAGGTGGGCAGCTCTCATTGACCGGTCGCGGGCCAGCGCCCCGCGAGCATGTCCAGCATGTCCGAGATCTGGCTGCGATCGCCAAGGTTACCGAGATGGCCACCGTGATCGTAGACTGCAATCCTCGATCCAAGCGTATCTTTGAGCCACGCCAACTCGCGTTTGTTGAGAATGAGGTCGTCGCTGTTCGTCTGGGCGTAATAATCGGGATCAGTACGCAGCGCGTCGCCGATGATGTCGAGCCGGTTGTCGGCAATCAGCGATTTACTGGTCGAGTTGGGACGATGCTTGAGATAGTACGGCGCAAATACGCGCGCAAAGTACTCGGAGAACGGCTTGCCGCGCAGGACGCGCTCGGTCTCCTCGAGGGAATATCCCACTCGGGGTGGATGATTCGGGTCGACCACGACACCCGTGCCGGCGTAGAGATCGCCGGCAAAGAACATGTTGACGAGATCTATGCGGAAGCTCAAGGCAATGGCCGCGGAAAATTCCGCATCCGTTTTCAAGGTCGCGGCAGCGGCGCCGAGCATGAAGCCCTCGTCAAGTTCGACGCGGTCCGAGGCGCGATACAGATTCGCAAGCTCTGCATAGAGTTGGCGATACAGCGCCTCGATTCCGGCATCGCCGGGGCCGATGCTGATCGCAAAGAGCTTGTCGATGCGGGAGACCGAGGTGAACAGGCTGACCGGCGGATTGATCATCACCGCCCGATGAATGTGCAGCTTGCCTTCGGTCGCGTCAATCGATTTGACGACACCGGCATTGGCGCCGCCGAGACTGTAGCCGAGAATATCGATATCGGTGATCCGAACGTTGTGTGGCAAATTGGCGATGATCTGCTGCATCGCTGCGTACAGATCGCGACTGTCCTGCATTAGATCGCCGGCGACGCCCGTGGTCGAAGTCGAGACGATAAATCCCGGGAAGGTCGGCGAAGGCATGGTCAACACGTGATATCCGGCGGCATAGAGCGCACCGCGCAGGTACGAGAGTTTTGTCGTGTTACCGTCGCCTCCGACACCTGATATGACGATTGCGAGCGGCGCGGGCTTGGGTTGCGCGGAGAACCAGACTCGCAGCTTGCGGTCGAACCAGAATACGTCCGGCACAGGTCGAGCCCAAGGCAGCGCGATATTGATCTCGGTGAGCGGCACCGATGCCGGCAACGGCGCCAGATCCTGTGGTGGCGTGCCGAACACGGTGGCACGAAGCGCGGCCGAATCGGCAAGTCCTGTGGCAGGACCCGCTGCTATGGCGGCGGGGATTTCTACAGATGGCCCGGTTGTCGAGGCAGGAGAGGACGCCGGAGAGCCGGTTGCGGCAGGGGACACCACGGGCTGCGCGCCATCGGCGAGCGCCGCGGCAGCCAGTAACAGGGCCGGCGCGAAGCGAAGGACGCGCCAATGCACTGCCCTGCCGAGGGAATTGGCAGCGCTTGGCGTCGGGGGCGTTGATTTCAAGTGGGGAAGCTCTTACGGACGGCAGAAAGCGTGAATAGACAGAGTTAGGCGGACCAATCGGTCGCCGGCATGCTGGCTTACTGCTTTGCAGTGGTGTTGTCCATCGGTGAATGTCGGCTATGTGGCCTAGCACACGTTAGCGCATCGAACTGCCTGGCGCAGACACCGGGGGCCGCCCGGCCGCATTCGGCAGCGTTACGCGAGCGTGGCCGGTGGCAGCTGCTGCCCACGGATGATATCCGCGCCCTTTTCCGCGATCATGATCGTCGGTGCATTGGTGTTGCCGCTGGGTACGTTTGGCATGATCGAGGCATCGATCACGCGCAGCGCGCTAACACGCCTCACACGCAGATTGGTGTCGACCACCGCGCTGTTATCGCGGTCTATGCCCATCTTGCACGTGCCAACGGGATGCTGGGTAATGGCGCCTACCCGACGCACAAAGAGTTCGAGGTCGGCATCGGATTCGACCTTGCTGCCCGGTTCGAGCTCTTCGCCGATCAGGCGCCTCAAGGGCTCCTGGCTATAGATCCGACGCGCGGCGCGGATACCTCGGATCATGCGTTCCATGTCTGAACGTTCTTTGAACAGGTTGAATAAAATACGCGGCGGCGCGCGCGGATCGGCTGAACGCAGCGATACGACTCCGCGGCTGTCCTGCCTGATCATCGACACGCCGACACCGATGACGTGTGCGGGCGGCTTGCCAATGAATGGATACCACACGTCGCGTGCACTCATTTCCGCAGCGATGCAGGTCAATTGCATGTCCGGGCGATCCAGATGCGGCAGCGTGCGAATGAATATGTGGCCCGCGGCACCGTTGGTTGCGAACGGCCCGCTGCCAAACAGCGCCCAGCGCAGCACGGACACCGCGGCGCGATCGAATCGCAATTGGGAAATGAAGGCGCCGGTCCGCGCCTGCCAACCGATGAACAGGAACGGGTGTTCGACCAGGTTGCGCCCGACCCCCGGCAGATCGGCCACCGGTGTGATGCCATGACTCTTGAGCTCGTCTGCCGGACCCACGCCCGATAGCATCAGAAGCGACGGTGACCCGTACGCGCCCCCGCTCAAAATGACTTCACGCCCGGCACGAGCAAGACGCGGCCTGCCATCCTTGAGATACTCGACTCCGACTGCGCGGTTGCCTTCGAAGACGACACGCGTCGCCTGCGCGCGACTTTCTACGCTCAGATTCGGCCGGCTCATGGCTGGGGCTAAAAAAAGCCGTGCGACGTTGCCGCGCCGTCCGCCGCTGATGGTCATCTCGCTGCGGTGCGCTCCTTCGCTTTGCGTGCCGTGAACGTCATCGGTCGTTGGATAGCCGGCCGCAGCCGTGGCCGCGCGAAGCTCCGCATACATCATGTTGGTCGGCGGCACATGCACTTCGAGCAGCCCCGAGCTGCCGTGATAAGGCCCCTCCCCTAGCCAGCTGTTCTCCGAGCGTTTGAAGTACGGCAGCACGTCGGCATAGCTCCAGCCAGCCAGTCCCGCACTCGCCCAGTCGTCATAGTCGGCGCGATGGCCGCGGGCATACACCATGCCGTTGATCGCAGTCGAACCTCCCAAAGCCTTGCCGCGCGGAACTTCGACGCGCCGGCCATCGAGGTAGGGTTCAGGTTCGCTGACGAAATTCCAGTTGAGATCCTTGCGCAGGACGTATTGCGGAAAGGCGATCGGCATATCCTTTAACATGCCAGTGGCTGCTGCCCCCGCCTCGAGCAGCAGCACGCGGCTGCCGGCATCCTCGCTCAAGCGGCTGGCGAGCACGCAGCCGGCGGAACCGGCGCCGACGATCACGTAGTCGTGGCTATCGGCCGACATCAGCCGCCAGCGCTCACGTAAGACACTTCATCTGTCTGAATGATGGGCATCACCTTGGTGAAAAGCGGTACTTCATCGATCAGTTCCTTCGCCCTTATGGCCATGGCCTTTTCGTACGCCGCCCAATCCGCGATCCAGATGCTTATGACTGCGATGTACGCCGGCGGCGCGCCGTCCGGTCCGGGCTGACCCCGGCGAACCTCGAGCTTGTGCAGGCTCTTGCCGAGAATATTCTCGATCAGCGGTACATGGCGGCCGAGGTAGAACTGGTGGTCGAATCCCTCGTTGTCCTTGGCCGGATAAAGCACGGTAATGCATTTCATGGAAGTCCCCCTCGCCTGCATTTATAAATTGTGGCGATACACCAGGAAGCCCGATCGCTGCGCCACTTTATCGTAGAGTTGCATTGCAACCGCATTGGTCTCATGGGTTTGCCAATATACGCGGCCCGCTCCGGCGCTCTTGGCCCTCTCGTATACGGCATTAATGAGTGCGCGCCCTACCCCCTGACCACGCGCCGCCGCCAAGGTAAACAGATCCTGAAGATAGCAGGTCGGACTCAGCTGAATCGTGCTGCGATGATAGAGAAAGTGGGCCAGGCCGAGCAAGGCGCCGGATTCTTCCGCGACCAGTGCGTGCATGGGTTCATAGGCATCAAAGAATCGCAGCCAGGTCAGCTGGGTGATTTCTTGCGGCAGCGCGGTGGCGCCTGACCGACCGTAGAAGGCGTTGTAGCCGTTCCAGAGTTCCTGCCACGCCGGGAAGTCATCACGCCGGACGGAACGTACTTCGATGGACGGTGTCACGGTGCTGTCCTTGCCGCTGAGCGACTTTGAGACTCAACTTTTAGCAGATTTCGGTTGACTGCGCCGCGCTCGGGCGAAACCATGTTCAACATGCGAATGACCGAAGCTGCCGACGCAGGATTGGCGGCTGTACGAATCCTGATGCTTGCGGCGCTACTCAGCGCCACAATCGCGCTCACGGCAACGGTACGAGCCGCCCAGGGCGCGAGCGCGGCTGATCGAGAGGCATGGGTCGTCGAAGGCAGTGCGGGCCTTGAACCGCGCGCCATCGATGCGCTTGCGCGCATGATCGGAGCCGATCGGCGACTGCTTGCGTTACGCGCCTACCTTCGCGCCGGCGACTCGTTGCCCGAACGGTGGAGCTGGTCGCAGGAACAACTGGCCGCTTATCCGTCAACGCCCGAGGGGAAAGCCGCCGCGGCGGATATTGATACGGTGGCGGCCACATTTGCCGCCGCGAATCCCGGATTCACGCTGCGGGTGAATCGGCAACCCCGCAGTCTGGAGTTACAGATCGCCCGTTGGAACGAGAACGAGTCCGTTGGATCGGTCGCAGCCGAGTTGGTCGCTTGGCTCGCGGAGCGGCTCAAGGATGATCCTGCAACCCCGAACGCGGATCGTGTGCGAAATGCGCTCATGGACTGGAAGCCTGCCATTGCCGCAACGCTCGCCGCGCCCGGGTTGTCGGCGCACGGCCAAGGACGGGCATTCGATTTTCAAATTGAGCACGGTGGGCAGGTCATCGCGGGAGTAGAGGCCGCCTCAGCGCGGCAGCAATGGGATGAGGCGGGCTGGACGCAAAAGCTGCAGGCGGCGGTGACCGCCAGCGGCAGGCGGTTCGTGGGGCCTCTGCAGTCGCCGTATGAGCCCTGGCATTACGCCTACACGCCCACGCGGACGCCGACGCCGATGCCGATGCCTTGAATCAGCCGACCGAGAACGCCGCCTCACAGTGATCCTCTCAGATGCCGGCGTACCATTCGTAGCCGCGATCTTCCCAATACCCACCCTTGCCACGTCCGATGTCATCGAGGCTC